>Ga0180217_1001822_pt1 | contig 21525 bp, 20 predicted proteins | sample eDN3rd37CBELigOP_FD_128521 | JGI IMG/M metagenome (GOLD analysis project Ga0180217, IMG submission 128521) | Enriched Organic Plus compost microbial communities from Emeryville, California, USA - eDNA 3rd pass 37_C BE-Lig OP (version 2) (version 2) ... | reverse complement strand
TCTGGGGTTGGACCTTCCACGGGCTGAAGTCAAACAGGCACTGGATCATTCCATTAGACGCGCCATCGAGGAAGATCTCGAGCGCGAGAGGCTCGCCTTCAAGCCGCATGGGATCTACCTGACCGAACGCAGAATTCCCACACAGATCTTCGTATGCGCTCTGCTCGGCGCCGACCGAAAGAAATACGTGCATTTTCCGGATGACCTGCCCGAGGCCGAGTACCTACTATACGCGCTGGAACGGATGCCGGATGAGATCATGACCTTCGGCAAGGTGCTGGGCGTTGGGATCAACTACGCCTGGGACAGGGCTGTCAGCTACGACCGGGATGGCAACGTCCTGGAAGAGCGGGACCATATCTGGCGAGCCGGGCGTGCAGTGATGGGATTGAGGTGAGGCAAACTCCGCCGCATCGCACTGCGAGCGCGAGGGTGGGCATCTATAGGCCTGAGGAGGAGGGGAGCGATTGAAGCAGGATCTCGACCATCGCGTTCTGAAGGAGAAGCAGCGTGACATACGGGGTGGGTTTCCCGAGGTTGTCGGCTTGCGTATTCATCGCGCAATCAGCTGGATCGGCCGCGCCGAAGCATGCGTTGGCGACGATGATGCGCGCTTCATCTTCCTGTGGATCGCGTTCAATGCGGCCTATGCAGACGAACGGGATTTTCAGCCGTCTGAGTTGAACGGGCGGGCAGGCCTGACTGCACGGGCCGCATTCATGAGCTATTTTGAGAGGCTCGTGGCGCTGGACACGGAGCGGCGGATCTACAGGGCTTTGTGGGACAAATTTTCCGGCCCGGTCCATACACTTCTGGGCAACCGCTATGTCTTCAACCGGTTCTGGCTCCATCACAATGGCATAGAAGGGCATGCGAACTGGCAGTCACATTTCGAGGCATCCCGAAGCGCCTCCCTGAGGGCTCTGGAGACCGGAGACACGGCGAAGGTGTTGGGTTTGGTCTTCGACCGACTCTATGTCCTACGTAACCAACTCGTTCACGGTGGCTCTACGTGGAACAGCAAGGTCAACCGGGCACAGGTGCGGGACGGGGCGGCCATACTGGCTTTCCTCATGCCCGTCTTCATTGATCTGATGATGGATAATCCACACGAGGACTGGGGCAGACCGTTCTATCCTGTGGTGGAGTGAGCAGGCGCCGCCAAATTAATGTTAGACGTCTCTCTAAGGTTCAAGAATTGCTAGAGAGAGGGCAGCAAGGTTGCGCTTCTGGATCTCGAGCGAGCCTTGTTCATGGTAGGTTATCGAGTGAGGTGAAGGGCTGCATTGGCCGCGTTCGATAGCGACGCGAACTGGATATTTTCGTTGTCTTGATGCGGCCAAAGCAGCGCTTTCATATTGCTCATGCCGAGGGTGATACAGACTGTTGGCGCTCCCGGACAAGCACGGGGATCCTGGGGGCGAGTCTTGCCAGCCTCCGCATGGTTCCCGGAGACAGCGGCGTCACCGCCCCATGCTGCATGAGCCATCGCCTGCCATGGATGAGGGGATAACCGTGGCCTCAGGGGGGCGCCTTCTCTCCACCTGATGGCCTAGAGAAGGCGTCAATATGCCGAGGCCGCCCAATCCATCTGCCAGTCGACGTTGTTACGCAGTTCGTCAAGAAGGAAGGCCAAGTCGAAAACGGCCTCCTCATCATCTCGCGTCCTAGCAGTCTACCTGTGCCCGGTGAGTACGCCTCCCTGGATGAGTGCCTTCCACCTTGAGAGCTTCTGTTCCCAGGACGGACGCAAGCTTCCGGGCAGCAGCTGGGAGCGGGCACAGGCGTGATCCGCGGTGGCGGTTTGAATTGCAGCTTCATTAAAGGAGAGAGAGAATGGAAAAAACAAGCCTGACACATCCCCTTCAGATCGCCGAGGTCGCTGCTGGCGCGGGTCACGGGCGGATTGGTATAACTCTGTGCCCTGGGAAATCAGGACAATCCCTGCGCGGAGGATATTGGCGCCGCGATCTCGACATCGATCTCGATGCAATTCGTGACTGGGGAGCGGCGACCATCGTCACACTCATCGAGGATCACGAATTCGAGTTCCTGGGTGTCTCCCAGCTCGGTGATGGGGTGCGAGATCGCTCCATGCAGTGGCTGCACCTGCCCATTCGCGACGTTTCCATTCCGGGGGCCGCCTTCGAGGCAAGGTGGGCAGTCTACGGTGAAACCCTTCGGTCGCAGCTGCGGCACGGCCATGACGTGCTAGTTCATTGCCGTGGCGGGCTGGGGCGGGCGGGGACGATTGCTGCGCGGCTCCTGGTTGAGCTCGGGCATGAACCCTGCGCGGCGATCGAGCTCGTCCGCAAAGCCCGACCGGGTGCGATTGAGACGTCCGAACAGGAAACTTATGTTCGTGGGCTCGAGTTCGTCCCCGAGCATGCGCCCTCCACAACCTTGGAAGCAATTCGCGACAGGGCGCGGGGGGCCTTGATCGGCCTTGCCGTTGGGGATGCCATTGGCACGACCCTGGAGTTCAGCAAACGTGACAGCTACCCCCTACTCCAGGACATGGTAGGCGGAGGGCCATTCAGTCTGAAGGCCGGTGAATGGACCGACGATACGGCTATGGCGCTTGCCCTGGCAGACTGTTTGAATGACCCCTCCGGCTTCAGCGAACACGCCTTGATGCGCCGGTTTGATGACTGGTATGCGCGCGGGGCCTTCTCATGCACGGGCAAGTGCTTCGATATCGGCATTACCACGGCAGAAGCCATCCGCCGCTGGAGGTCTTCAGGCAACCCCCAAGCTGGGTCCACCGATCCGATGACGGCAGGTAACGGCTCATTGATGAGGCTTGCTCCCGTTGCCGTCAGATACTGGAATGACAAGGCATCGCTCCGGGACGTTGCTGCACGACAAAGCAAGGTCACTCACGCCGCACCTGAGGCGGTAGATGCGTGCGTTTTCTGGGCGGAACGACTGGCAGAGGCCATTGAAGGGGCAACGAGATCGCATGTCTTCAGACAGTGCGACGAGCAATTCGCGGGGCAAGTCTCTCACGTGGCCAAAGGCTCCTGGCGTTTCAAGCGGCGTCAGGCAATCAAGTCAGGCGGATATGTAATCGAGTCGCTGGAAGCCTCTCTCTGGTGTGCTTCCCGGTCGGCCGACTTCCGGGAAGCTGTCCTCACCGCGGCCAATCTGGGCCATGACGCTGACACAACAGCAGCCATCACGGGGCAACTTGCCGGTTCGCTGGCCGGGTACTCAGCCATTCCCGAAAGCTACCGGACGCGGCTGACCTGGCATGATGTGCTCTTGGCTCAGGCAGACAAACTGTTCGACCAGTCTCTCGCCAAAGCTGAACTTCAGTAATCTTGCCTGTAAACCGTAACGTCCTGAAACTGTGCTCTCGTTGATTGGAATTGGCCCTGGGCGGCAGAAACTGTCAGCCGCGTGGGGCCATGCCGATCCCAGTTGCAAAATGCGAGGCTTCCCCTGGGCTCATGAGCATAGCCGCGGGCAGCTCTGAACAAGGAGATAATTGAGATGATGAATACCATCAGGGTCGAGAGCCTGCTCTCTCTTCTTGGATATACAAAAGATGAGACCGCAAAGGTTGATCTCTGGGAAGATCAGACCTCACTCGAATACATCAACAACTGGTGCCGGTTTCGCCATGAATATGAGTTCGGCGACATCGACACCACCGTGAACATATTCACCGATCTGGGCGGCTTCGTCCTATTCATCCAGGTCGAGGGACGCAGTCCTTCAGAGAGCAAGCGCGATGTGATCATCAAGGTGAGCCCGGCCTTCACGATTGCCGAGTATGAAGATAGCTTCATCGAGCGGGGGCTGGATGTTTACAAGAACTGCTATGGTGACATCGAGGATATTCGGGCAGTCATCTTCCTGCGCAACATCTTCCGCTATGGTTCCGTCAAGAAGGACTATTCTCCAGGTGACGTCGTCCACCTCGTTGCGCCCGGCGATATCTGGTTCGGCCGTAGCGTTCAAATTGCATTCCCCGAGGAAAATGGCAAGGAATACGGGGTCATAAACCCCGCAAACTATGCGGGACGCATCTATGCCTACTGGGAATTCGTTTCGGTGGAGGACGAGATCTTTGCAAGCCTCGAAAATAAGATGATCGAGGCCTTCAAGGCGTGAGCCAGAGGCGGTGACAAACCCATCTGTCGCCGTCTCACAAGCTTCCGAAAACGAACATCAGGAAGACGGCGGCCATGTTGACGATCACGATACCCAGGAGCACCAACAAGAAGAGGCCAAGGGCTCGAACAATCATATTCCGTCCTCCTTTCTTCCGACGCAGTCTCGACCTGCGCAGTTGACCGATGCCTGCTCTGCATGAGGTGATGCAGGATCAGCTGAGAAGCCAGACACGGGCGAAGCGGGAGACGACCATTCTAAACGACTTCTCGAACCTCATTCGACTCCATATCCCGAATTGGGTGCAAGCAACTTCGTGAATGCTTCTGCACTGCAAGGGCTACGGACGAGTCTGGTGCGAGATGATCTGCCTTCTTAACGATAGTCACCCACCATAGTTAGTGGTCTGTATGATCGTTCCATCCTCCGTCACAAGCGTCCTCTCTGGCCATTGAAGTGCCGTGAGCCTTGTTGTGCTCCCCAGTGGCCGTTGTGCCAGTCGTTCCTCGAACCGCGCCCCAGCCGAGTAGTCGATGCAGAATACGTTTCGCAGGGCACCGTGCCATGCCGTTGGGCCCACGTTCTGGAACAGGCCGCCTGATGCCCTACTCGCGGTGGGATAGGGCAAGCGCCAGTAATGGCCGATGACCACGGGGATGGCTTCTTGGTAGTCATCCCACCACCGGGTGCGCTCCGAAAAACGCCACTTGCCGCTGCTGAAAAACGGAGCGCGCGCCAAGCGCTCTGTGCCCGAAACAATAACGCGCACCGGATTGCCCATCTGCCGCTCGACATCACAGTGCCCAATAGCCTCCAGGAAGGGGACTTCGCTATTCCGATTATTCAGCGCATGTCCCCATCTGTTTCCCTCTGACTCAGCTTCTGCAAGAAAACCTGCATCCTCCAGTCCACGCTCCACGGAAAGATCCCAGATCTCGAAAAGGTGGGACGCGAGCTGGCCGCTGCTTTCCTCTATCTTCTGAATGGCGCCGGCGTCCCATGCGGCATGGACAACCCGCAGGTCATCCCTCACCAGCACCAAGGGAAGCGCTTCAAGGAACTGCAGTAACGACTGGCGCTCGGTGTGGCTGATGCGTCGGTACGGCTCGAATTCATTGTCTTGGGGGGCATCTGCATCCCAGAACCAGTTGTTGCCGTGCTTGCGATCGCCGCGCAGGAGGTTGATCTCGTGATTGCCGATGATTGCCTGCGCGGTTCCTGCCTCGACCATCCTGCGCACTAGGTCTATGACGCCGGGGCTGTCCGGGCCGCGATCACACAGGTCGCCTACGAACACCAGACGCCTTCCCGCGGGATGGCGCCCGATCGGATCATAACCGAGATGATGGAGCAGAGCCTGAAGGGCGTCGAGTTCCCCGTGTACGTCACCTACAATATCCAGCGGCGCATCTGGCAAGGTCTGTAGCATGCTCATCCAATCCCTGTCAGTGGTCGTATTTGGCGGGTGCAAGCGAACCAAATCTCATGCGCTCTAGGAATGAGACTTATCAGGCGACACCTGTCTTGGCTTTAAGTTCTTGCGGCGCCGAGCGCCGGCCGCTGTTCAATCATACAGGTCCAGCAGATGTTCGATGCAGGCGTTGATGCGCGCGAGATAGGCAAGGGGAAAAGCCGCCGAAAACAAAAACTGGTGACTTATCCGGTTGATCGCCTGAAGCTTCAGTTCCGCCCTGAAGGCATTCCTGAAGGTTTCACTGTCCAGGGCTTCCTGGGGGTTATGGCCGGCAGCCTGGATCACCGACTGTCTGTGCCCTTCCACCAGTGCGTCGACCTCGGATCTACCGGCTCCGGCCGGCAGCACGAAGGTCAGCAGCTCCACCAGATCACGCTGGGGCGTGTCGCGTGAAACCAGTTCCCAGTCGAGGACGACAGGGGCAGGGCGAAAGCCACAGTTGCGATTGTTGAAGTCATCATGCACGAGAGTGACCGGCAACCTGTCCTTGATCTGGTGCCAGACATCGATCGAATCGATGATGTGATGCCGGCGACGCCAGACGGCTTCCATCATGATGTCCGGAAAGCGTTGCCGGGCATCGTCCAACAGGCCCCGCCAGAGGCCCTCGTCAGCAATGCGCTGGGCTGTGGTGGCGCGCGGCGCCGCAAAGGCGTCGTCCATGTCCTCAACAGTGCCTAGGAACGCACCGTGCCAACCACCGGCAACGGACAGCGCCGAGGCGATCGCCTCGATGGGCCAGTCGCCTTCCGCGCCGGAAGCGTCAAGGCGTGCGACATTCTCAAGATATTCAAGGAAGATGGCGTGTTCGCCGCCGGGCTCATCGGCCACTCCGCCGTAACAACGCGGCAGAACCTTCTGCAGGGACGGTGCGCCCGGTGCCAGTGCCCGAAACAGATGATATTCACGCGCGCCGGTATGGTCGAACTCACGCGCGGCATAATAGTCGGTGTAGGGACGATTGAGGGCGATGCCCCGCTCACGGATGATCCAGCTGTTGAGAGTGCGCGCCAGTCCTTCAGCGGGATTGACCTTAACGGCAAGTCGCAGGCGCTCTGTGGTGCCGGTGTTACTGCGCCGGAATTCAACCGTTGCAGGCACGACCCCGTACCAGTCATCCGGCCCCGGGGTGCCATATTTGACGCCGATCCAGGGTTCGCGTTCTTCGTCGATGGTCGGACGGCTTCCCGAAAGGGCGGTGACCCTGAGTCCAGGGTCGCCAAGCATCTCCCGGAGATTTTTCTCAAGCGCCGCCCGGATTGCCGCAACTTGCATGGTCAGGATCTCCGTCCGTGATTGGAGAATGGCCCGAGAAGACAGGCAAGATCCGAATTCAGCGCCAAGAAAACGGCGGCGCGGCACGGCCCGCCGCCACAATCGTGGAGCCCGATGGTGCTGCCCGCCTTATTCCACGCTGCGCGGAATGGCGGCCACAGCCTCCGGGGTGACGGGCTGGTCGCGGCCGCCCCATTCGGCGCGCAGCCAGGTGACGAGATCGGCAATCTCGTCATTGGCGAGGCGATGGGCGAAGGGCGGCATGGCATAAAGGCGCTGGTTGCCGGTGAATTTCCGGACAGGCACGCCATTTACCACCACGGTCAGCACGTTGAGGGGGTTTTCCTCGGCCAAGGTCGCGTTGCCCTTCATGGCCGGGGCGACATTCGGAATGCCTTCGCCCTGCAGCCCATGGCAGCCGGCGCAGGCGGCAGCATAGGTCAGGCGGCCGCGATCCATTGGACTGCCCGCTGCCGGATGCTGCGCCTCGGGCAGCGGAGCAGGCGGCTGCTTTGGCTCCGGAACCCTGCCTGTGGCATCGGTGAGCAGATAGGTGGCGATGGCCTCCACATCCTTGCGCTCCATGGCGGAGGTCGAGAAATGGGTGACCGTGTACATGCCGCCGAAGGCGGTGCCCTGCGGCGCGATGCCCGTGGCCAGGAAGGTGGTGAGGGTGTCGATGTCGTAGCCGCGGGAAGTCAGTGCAGCAGAAGTGAGCGGCGGCGCCTCGTAGCCTTCGATCACCGCGCCCTGGAGCTGCTTCGAGAAATCCGGGCCCATCATGAAGTTCATGGGCGTGTGGCAGCTGCCGCAATGGCCAAGGCCCTCGACCAGATAGGCGCCGCGGTTCCAGGCCTCGCTGCGATCGGCCCGCTGGGGCGCCCTGCGGTCGGGGAAGTTCAAGAGATCCCAGAAATTCATGAACATGCGCACCGGCAGCCGGAACACGCCGGTATTCTCCGGGGTCGGCTGAGCGATCGGCGGCAGCGACATGATATAGGCATAGATCGCGTCAGCATCTTCCGGGCGGGTGAGGTGGGTGTAGACATAGGGCATGGCCGGATAGAGGCTGCGGCCACCCGGAGCCATGCCGTCCCGAAGGGCGCGATGGAAATCGGCGCGGGTATACTTGCCGATGCCGTAGGTCGGGTCCGGCGTAATGTTGGACGAGTGGATTACACCGAACGGCGTGGCAATTGGCACGCCGCCGGCCAGCATCGGACCCGAGGGCCTGGAATGGCAGCCGAAGCAGTCGCCAGCCAGGGCGAGCTCGCGCCCTTTGGGGATCAGCGCCTGCATTTCCGCTGTCGAGAGCGGCTTTTCATATTCGGGGGCGACGGCGGTGCTGCGGAACAGGCCGAAGAGGACTGCAAGGCCGCCAACGACGATGATGGCCAGAATGGCAAACATGATCCTGCGCACCGCTCACCCCCTTCAATCGATCACGCAGCCGGGGGTGGAGAGCGCGACCGCCTTCACCGCCTCGTAATAGCGCACATAGCCAGTGCATCGGCAGATATGGATGTTCAGGGCATCCTCGATCGCCTTCTCGAGCTCAGCCCTGCGCACCGGTGACTTCTTCAGGTTCTCGATGAAAACCGTGGCACCGGTGACAAATCCGGGCGTGCAGTAGCCGCACTGGAAGGAGAAGTGCTCGATGAAGGCCTGCTGCACCGGCGTGATGCTCTTCAGCTGGCCATCGGCATCATATTCCGCATGGCCCTCGATGGTGCGGATCGACTTGCCGTCGAAATAATGAGCATCATAGATGCAGGTCCGGCTCTCGGTGGCGTTGCCGTTCTCGTCGAGCACCATCACCGTGCAGGCATGACAGATGCCCTGGCCGCAGCCGAAGCGGGTGCCGGTCAGATTGAGATATTCATGCAGGAAGTCGATCATCGGCATGCCGATGGGCACCTCGACAGGGCCGACCTTTCTGCCATTGATGGTGATGGTGACGGGGCGTCTCTCGATCATTGCAGAGCCCTGAGTATCTTTTCCGGCGTGATGGGAAGCTCGTAGAAGCGCTTGCCGATGGCATGGGCGATGGCGTTGCCTGTTGCGGCAACGATCGGGATGGCCACGACCTCGCCCATGCCCTTGGGTGGGGCGGAGTCGGTCAGCGGCGGCAGCACATCGGCCGTCTGGGTCCAGACCGCTACGTCCTTGGCGCGCGGCAGGATATAGCGGTTGAAGTTCCAGGTGCCGTCACCGGGGCCATCCTCATAGAGTGGCAGCTGCTCCATCAAGGCGTGGCCGAGACCCATGGCGGTGCCGCCCTGGATCTGGCCGGAGACGAGCTCGGGCACGAGAACCGGGCCGGGATCGACCAGCGTATGATGGCGCATGATCTCCACCTCGCCGGTGAAGGTGTTCACGTTCAGCTCGACCAGGCAGGCGGCCGGCGTATAGGTGGTCACGCCAGCATTGTTGCGCTGGGCGGACGGGAAAAAGACCTCGCTGCGCTCGATGAAGTGGTAGCCGCCGGTGGTCATGCGCGCCTTGAGCTCGGCAGGCGCGCCCTCGCCATAGCGGACGGCCAGGGCGTCGATCGGCAGCTCGATGAGGCCGACGCCGGGTATGTCGAACTTGGCGCGGGCCCATTCCCAGCGGCTGAAGCAATGGAGCGCCACACCGGTGATCAGCCCCATCTCGTGGGCCTTGGCTGCCAGGCGCTCGAAGGACAGGGGTTCAAGGCCAGCGGCTCCCAAGCCGCCATCGACGGGGCGGACCTGATCCAATGTGACAACACCGGTTGCGATCTGGCCACCGGTCACGCCCTCGCTCCAGATGGCTCTGGCTGCCGGCCAGAGGGAGTGCTCAAGCAGGAAGCGCGCCGCCTGTCGAGTGCCGAAGCCCACGAAATAGGCGCTGTTGGAAGCGCTCATGGCAGGCATGAAGAAGGGCACCCAATAGGGGTTCTTGCTGAGCTCGTCCTGCTGCTCCTGGGTGATGGTGAAGGGCTCGTAGTTGCTCACCAGCGGCAGGGAGGCAAGCTCGGTGATGCCGAATTCGACCTCCTCGGCAGCAATGCCTAGAATGTCGCGCACCTGGATCTGCTGTGCGGTGGTCGCGCCCGTGCCGATCTCCTGCACGCAGTGGCGCATGGTGAGCTTGCCGGACGCATCGAACTCGAGCTGCAGGGCACTGGTGTCGGCGCCGGTGCCGTAGTCCTTCTGGACCTGGGCAAAGCCAACGCCATAGCGCCGACCCGGATGCGCAGCGTCATATTCCGCCTTGCGCTTGTCGCGCTCCTGCCAGATGGGATGCTTCTCGGCGATGTCCAGCATCTCGACGATGCGCGGATCACCATACTGGATGGCGCCCTGGGTATTGGCATAGCCAGCGCGCAACGCGTTGATGCGGCGGAACTCGATTGGATCAACGCCGAGCTCGCTTGCCATCTCGTCGGCGATCAGCTCGGTGATCGACATGGCCTGGATGGTGCCGTAGCCGCGCATGGAGCCGGCCACGACGGCCTTGGTGGCCATGGCCGCACAGGCGAGATCCGACTTCGGGATGTAATAGATCGACTGGGCTGCGGTGGCCGCCACCTGGGCAACGGAGAAGGAGAAGTTCGCCCGGCCGCCGCCATTGCAGTTGTAGAAGCCCTTCATGATCTCGATGCGCCTGGTTGGCCGGTCGATCACGAAGGTAACGTCCATCTCAATGGCATGACGCTTCATGCCGAGCTGGAACTGTTCGTAGCGGTCATTGGCAAGGCGCACCGGCAGGCCGTTGCCGTATAGCGCGGCGGCAATGGTGTAGAAGGGGAAGATCGAGTGGTCCTTGGAGCCGTAGCCGACGGTTGTGCCGGTCAGCAGCTCGATATGATCCACCGGGAACTTCCTGTTGTCCTTCACCATCAGGGCGGCGACGCGGGCAACCTCATAGGGCGACTGGGCGGCGACCAGTAGATGCAGGGTGCGGGTGCTGGCATCGTACCAGGCGTTGCCGTTGTCAGGCTCGAGCGCACAGGGGTCGATGGACTGGGAGAACCCCTTGCGGTCAATGACGAGCTTGTTCGGATCCTTGCGGGCAGCCTCGATCTCCTCGGCGAGCTTCTGGGCGGCAGCCATGCCGCGCTTCATGGGCTCGTAATTCTGCTGGGCGATCTGCTGCGCGTCGAATTCTCCCGAGCCGCGGAACTTCAGTGCCACGCGATGCGGAACGAAGATGCCGGTTGAGGAGGGATCGGGCCAGGTGACCTCGTTGCCGTTGAAGCCGCCCCAGATGACGGAGTCCTGCATCGGGGAATATTCGGCATCGCCGCCGGGCGTGTCACCGGCGATGCGAACGTAGCGGGCAGCACCGTAGTTCGGCGGAAGGTCGGGCGGACCTTCAGGGCCGTATTGCACAACGCCGGGCTCAAAGCGCAGCAGACGCTTGGCCAGGACGAAGCGGTCGAAATCCTTGTAAACCAGCAGCGCGACGGGATGCCCGTAATTCGGCGGAACCTTGCCGCGGGGCACGAGGAAATAGGCGCCATAGAACTGGAAGCCCAGATCTACCGGCTGCGGCACGCTGATGCCGTCGCGCTCAAGATCCTCGTGATAGAGCAGCTGGTCAGGCTGCAGATCATTGCCGAGGATCGACAGATCAACGCCCTCGAAGACGCGGTCGGCTTTGGTGGCCTTGATGAAGAAGGCGTGGGCCTGTTCCTTCGGCCAGCCAGGCAGGTTCATGGCCCGAAAGTCGCGGGCAAAGACCTTCTGGCCGGTTACCTTGCGGATGCCGTCCCAGCGGTAGCGGGCGCGGCCGTCGGGTGCCAACCACTCGCCGGCGCCACGGCCGGAATGGACCTCAATGGCTGCTGCATCATCCACCCGACGCAGCGTGAGCGAGATGCCGAGGAACGTGCCGAGCTTCAAAACGTCCCGGCGGGAAAAATGAAGCGCCACCGCTGCAGCCTCCGCTTGTTGCCGGCGTGGTGTGTACAAGTTTTAATTATTTTAAATTCAGACCAAATGGCGGGTCAAGGAATGTTCCAAGGAGAATGGAGTAAAACCAGAGGATAATCCTTCAGGGCTAATATTGTTAATGGAAAAGTCAGGAATTTTCGGGTTGTCTCGAAAGATATCGGTATTCCGGGTTGTGCAGGGTAGTGCTGCAAAGGTCTGGAGGGCGGCGGCGAAGCATCCGGATGCGGAAGATCAGGCGCTTTCGCCTTGGTGTTGACTGGCGCGCGTTGCGTGGGCGTGGGTTAATTCGGCGCCAAACAGAAGGATTTGAGCCGAATAATAGACCCAGATCAGCACGACGACGAGTGAGGCGGCCGCCCCATAGCTGGACTCGAGGCCGAGCTTGCCGATGTACAGGCCGATGCCCAGCTTGCCGAGCTCGAAAAGAACGCCAGTGATGGCGGCGCCAAGCCAGACGCTGCGCCAGGGGACGACCGTATCCGGGAGAAAGCGGAAAATCATCGCAAAGATGGTGGTAACCAGGAGGAAGGAGGCTGCGGAGCCGGCAAGCTGCAGGATGCCGTCCGGCAGGCTGCCGGCCAATCTCGTGCCAATGGCGGCAAGTGTGGCGGTGAGGGTGAGGGATACAAGCAGGAGGAAGCCGACGCTGACCACGGCGGCCAGGGACAGGATATAGGTCCGGATGAAACGCCAGAAGCCCTTTTCGCGGGCGTTGTCCACGCGCCAGATGGTGTTGAGCGCGTTCTTCAGTTCAATGACAACGCCGATTGCGGCGAAGAGCAGGGCACCGGCGCCGATCAAGGCGGCAAGCCCGCCTTCCGACGGCTGCGATGCACCGGCGAGCATGTCCTCGACGGCTTCCGCGCCTTCGTTACCCAGCAGGGCGCCCAGAGACTCGGACACCTCCGTCTCAACGGCGTCGCGGCCAAAGAAGAGACCCGCCACGGTCATGGCAATGACCAGCAGGGGGCCGAGGGAGAAGATGGAATAGTAGGCGATCGCCGCACCCAGCCGGGCGTCGTTGTGGGCCAGCCAGTTTTCGCCGCTCGTCTTCAGGATCTGCCACATGGCGTCATCCTCGCGGAGATGGCCCGAGCGGACCTGTGCCGGGCCGGCCGATGTCAGTCACCGAGCGGGTGAGATGTGGGATGCCATGGCCGGCAAGATGCCGGCGGCAATCCCTAATTCCTCGCCTGGCGGGGCCGCAGCGCCTGGGCAAGAAGGACAGATCCGCCCTGACCAGTGCCAGAGCGGATATTTGCGTGTCGTGTGCGCGCAGAGGGTCAGCGCCTGCCGGCAACCAGTCCCCAGACGAACAGGATGATGATGGCGCCAACCACGGCGCCGATCAGGCCGGCACCTTCACCCGCCGAATACCAACCCAGCGCCTGGCCCAGGAAGGTTGCCACGATGGCGCCGACAATGCCGAGGATGGTGGTGAGGATGAAGCCGGACGGCTCGTTGTTGCCGGGCATGATGAACTTGGCAATGACGCCGGCGATGAAGCCGATGATGATGGTCCAAAGAAAACCCATTGTATTTCCCCGCTTAGTCTGGGCATGGACACGCGTCGATGCCCGCAATTGAGCGCAAGCAGCTCGACCCAAAGAACACATCAAGGTGCCAAACGGTTGCATCCTCCGTGAAGAAGGACCAGCAGAAACCGATTGTTTCCTAGTACCTCTGAAAATACGATTACTGAAGGAACTCCCATGTGCTGGATGTGTTTCTCGTAAATTATGCAAGGAGCGAACCATGAGCCGTGATGGAATGCCCTCAATGACTGCCCTGCTGGCGCTTCTGGCAGTCGCCGGGTTCCAGAACCGTGACAAGATCGCGGAGATCTTCGGCAACCTTACCGGACATAACCGGGAGGCCCTGCCGGACCAGGGGACGGCCGACACACAGGTTACGGGTAGCAGTGGAGGCGGCGGTCTCGGAGATCTTCTCGGTGGGCTGTTTGGCGGCGCAGCCGTTGGCGGCGCGGCAAGCCAGTCCGGCGGGCTTGGTGGTATTCTGGGCGAGCTCGGCTCCATGCTGGGCGGGGGTCAGCCTGATCAGGTTGCCGATGCTAGCCGAAATCCCCAGGACACGCTCAATCGTGGCATGGGAGATCTGATCGACCATTTCCGGCAGAAGGGACTGGCCGAGGAAGCGGATTCCTGGGTAAGCGACGGACCAAGCAAGCCGGTGCAGCCGTCGCAGATTGAAAACACGCTCGATCCGCAGGTGATCGACACGCTGGCGCGTCAGCTCGGCATGTCGCGACAGGAGCTGCTCGAGCGGCTGGCCCAGAACCTGCCGACGGCGGTGTCGCAGCTCAAGTCAGGCTTCTGATCAACGCAAATCTGATAGCGGACAATCAGCCCCTGCGGCCGTGGCCGCGGGGGCTTTCGTTTTTCTGTCAAGAGGCCCCCTGGCTTTCAGGAAGCTGCGAAGGTGCGCCGCTGCAGCTTCACCATGCCGGCAATCCAGCGGTCATAGTCGGCGGTCTTGTTGCGCATGTAGGTCTCAACTTCCCGATGCGGCAGGATAAGGAAGGTCTCGTTGCGAATGCCCTCAAGGGCTGCCTCGGCGACTGCTTCCGGCGTCAGCACGCCGTCGCCAGAGGCCGGCCCATGGGGAATGCCGTGGAGGAGCGGGGTGTCGACCCCTTGCGGGCAGAGGACCGAGACACGGATATTGTCGTCACGGTGGGTGATGGCGAGATTTTCGGCAAAGCCGATGGCAGCGTGTTTGGTGGTTGAATAGACGGCGCTGCCGATCTGCGACAGCAGCCCGGCTGCTGAGGCTGTGTTGAGGAAATAGCCCCCGCCGCGGGCCTTCATCAGCGGAACAAGCACCCGGGCGGCGCGCACATGGGCCATGACATTGATGTCAAAGGCGCGTTGCCAGACGGCGTCATCGGCATGGGCGGCATTGGTTGCATCATTGCGGAAGCCGGTGGCAATGCCGGCATTGGAGCAGAACAGGTCGATAGGACCCTGTTCGCGCTCGGTGGTCTCGATCAGGTCACGGATCGCATCTTCGCGGCTCACGTCACAAGGGCGGGCGACGCCGCCGATGGCGTCCGCCACAGCTTCGGCACGGGGGGCGTGGATATCGGCCACGACGACCGTGCGGGCGCCTTCCCGGGCAAAAGTCTCACAGAGGGCCTTGCCGATGCCGCTGGCTCCGCCGGTGACCACAATGACCCTGTTCCTGACGTCCATGTTCTCCCTCGCGCGTTCAGTCATTCATGTCGGTATCGTCCGGGGCGAAGAGATCATCGGGGCTGCGCTCCAACGCCTCCCCCATATGCCGGATATGGGCGCGCCCCTCGGCTTCGGCTGCTTCCTGATCGCCCCTGAGAATGGCTTCGGCCATGCGCCGGTAGTCGGCAAAGCGCTGGGCTTGCGGCTGGCGCAGCCGCGCGCGGACGATATGGACCTGCACCGTGGGCAGGATGCGGTCGAGCTCGGGATTGGCGCTGATCCGGGTGAGGGCCCGGTAGAAGCGATTGCGGGCATGCACCAGATCGTAGCTGTCGCCGGCATGTTCAAAGGATAGCAGATGTTCATAGGCGGCCCGGAATTCGGCGCGGGCATCGCCCCGGTCGATATTGCGGGCACACAGGCGGGCAGCCAAGCCGATGAGCACTTCCAGCACCAGCAGGACGCCGCGAGCGTCCTCGCGGGTGAGCTGTCGGATCTGAGCGCCGCGATGGGCATGGAGCGTGACCACGCCGTCTGCCGCCAGGCGCTTGATGGCCTCGCGCACGGTGGAGCGGCTGGCCTGATAGCGGCGCATGAGGTCGGGCTCGACCAGCCGCTGGCCGGGCACGAAGCGGTTCTCATAGAGTCCGCGCACCACGTCGCGCACGATGCGGTCAGCAGCCGTCTGGCCGCGGGGCGGCGTGGCGTCGGCGGCATCGGCGGGCGAGGTCGGTGGCTTGGCGGGCATGAGTGCTCTCTTCAATCGAGGCACAAGCTCCCGCATTCATCGAGCACTGTCAATCGAGATCGTCAGACGATATTGCCATTCGATCGCCGCCGCGCTAGCATGGCCCCGTGCGATCCGGGAGGTGACCGATGTTTGAGAAGTCAAAGAAGGTTCTGGAGCTGGAAGCCCGCCTGAAGCAGTTCATGGACGAGCATATCTATCCGAACGAGGCGCGGTACTATCGTGAGGTCGAGGATCTCGGACCCTGGGCGGTCTATCCCGTCATAGAGGAGCTCAAGGCGCTGGCCCGCGCGCAGGGGCTGTGGAACCTGTTCCTACCGGAGAGCGAGCGCGGCGCGGGGCTGACCAATCTCGAATATGCACCGCTGTGCGAGATCATGGGCCGGTCGCATCTGGCACCGGAAGTCTTCAACTGCAATGCGCCGGACACGGGCAATATGGAGGTGCTCGAACGCTATGGCACGGACGAGCAGAAGGAGCGGTGGCTCAAGCCCCTGCTCGCCGGAGAGATCCGCTCCTGCTTTGCCATGACCGAGCCGGCGGTTGCCTCGAGTGACGCGACCAATATCGAATGCCGGATCGAGCGCCAGGGCGATGACTATGTGATCAACGGCCACAAGTGGTACACCACGGGCGCCACCGATCCGCGCTGCAAGATCATCATCCTCATGGGCAAGACGGATCCGGACAATCCGGACAGGCACAAGCAGCAGTCCATGGTGCTGGTGCCCAAGGACACGCCGGGGGTGAAGGTGGTGCGGTCGCTGCCGGTTTTCGGTTTCTACGGCATGCCGGATCGCGCTTCCGAAGTGATCTTCGAAAATGTCCGCGTGCCGGTGAGCAATATCCTGCTCGGCGAGGGCCGCGGCTTCGAGATTGCCCAGGGGCGGCTTGGCCCGGGGCGCATCCATCACTGCATGCGGCTCATCGGCCTGTGCGAGCGGACACTCGAAAAGATGTGCCAGCGGGCGAGGGAACGGGTCGCCTTCGGCAAGCCCGTGGCGGATCAGTCGGTCACCCGGGAACGCATCGCGGAAGCCCGCATCATGATCGAGCAGGCAAGGCTGCTTACCCTGAAGGCCGCCTACATGATGGATACCGTGGGCAACAAGGAGGCACGCGCCGAGATCGCCATGATCAAAATCGCGGTGCCCAATACCGCCTGCAAGATCATCGACTGGGCGATCCAGCTGTTCGGCGGTGGCGGTACCGGCAATGATTTCGGTCTCGCGGCGGCCTATGCCACGGCGCGGTTGCTGAGGCTGGCGGATGGTCCAGACGAGGTGCATCGTGACCAGCTGGCGCGGCTTGAAATGCGGCGGCAGGCGAACCGCAAGCCGGAGGCCTGGGGACCGGCGCTGAGCAATACGGCCCTGGGCGTGAACCGCGTCTGAGACTAAAACGACGCCGGTATCCGCCGTTTCCGGAACAAAACGGCAGCGAGGGACTTACTCCATCCGACCGATACCGGATGGAGGAACTCCCGTGAAAAAGCTTGCCGAGTTGTTCGAGCATACGCTCAAGGACGTCTATTATGCGGAAAACGCCATCGCCAAGGCGCTGCCGAAGGTTTCAAAGGCAGCGACCAATCCGGAGCTGGTCCAGGCGGTCGATGCGCATCTGAAAGAGACCAAGGACCAGATCAGAGTTCTGAAGTCCGTCTTTGCTACCATCGGCACTGAGCCTTCCGGCGAGAAGTGCGATGCCATTGAGGGCCTGCTCAAGGAAACGGACGGTCTCATGGAAGAGGCTTCAGGCCAGGCGCTCGATGCGGGCCTGCTTGCCGCGGCACAGGCGGTCGAGCATTACGAGATTGCCCGTTACGGCTCGCTGCGCGAATGGGCCAAGGTGCTCGGCAACGAGGAAGCGCACAATCTGCTGAGCAGCATCCTCGACCAGGAGAAGGCGGCGAACAACAAGCTCACCGCGATCGCCGTCGAAGCGGTTAACCGCAAGTGACATTGAAGGCAGGGCGCCTGTGGGGCTCCCTGCCTTCCGCCCGCTTACATTGAGGCGGGCAGGAACTTGAAGCTCTCGGCCGGCTTGAACTGGGCCGAGACTTCGCCCGAATAGACCTCGCCATTGGCGATGGACAACTTCAGGACGGGCGCGCCCTTCTTCAAATCCAGCTTGTCCAGTTCAACCCAGAAGGTGTTCGGCCGCGTAGCCGAGTCGAAATAGTAGATCCGGTCCCTCTGGTCAGCCACGGTGCGCCAGATGGTGGACGAAATGTTCGGCTGGTCGGGCGTGGTTATGCCCAGAGGCACGCTCACGGCACGCTGCACGCTAAGGACCGAGGCAACAGCCTGATACTCGAATTTCTGGCCCGGCACGCCCTGGATGTAGTTCTTGTCCAGCGAGCGCGGAATTGCGCCGAGCAGGAATGATGCCCGGGCGAAACGGTCGGCCGCGCGGTTGGTGCCAGGCAGGAAGGTCAGGCCACCGATATCCTTCCAGTACTCATTGATGGCGAGCTGCTTCTCGTAGGCCGGGGAGTTGGTCATCACGGTATACTGTTTGCCGTGATGGATCTGCAGCTTGCCGCCGATATATTCAAAGATGGCGCTGTCGCCGGTGGCATCCGACAGGGCGAGATGGAGGGTTGCAGGCGATCCATTGGGAAGCGTCGGCGCCAAAATCACGAAGGGCTCATCCTTCAGATGCTCCACGGCCTCGGCAACGGTGGCAAAATTGTCGAGGGCATACTGCGCCCAGAGCGAGATCGACATGACCGGGGTCTTGTCATCCGGCTTCGGATATTCCGTCTCAGCGAGATAAAGAATGTTGGCGACAAGGCCCTTCTCGTTCATGCCGTCAGTGCTGCCTGCCTCGTAGCCGGCCACGATTACGCTGCCGTATTTCGAGGTCCAGGTGACGGACCGGGGGCCCGCTTCGCCGTGACGCTCGATGCCGGCGGGGAAGGCATAAAGGTTCGAGCCCATGTCCTCGCGCCAGTCCATGTTGCGGCCGGTGATGACAAGCATGTCATCGCCTACATAGAGGGTACGGGTGCAGGCATAAGCGGCATCGATCAAGCTGGTGCCCGCCAGCAGAGCCGACAGGGCGAGGGCCGCGAGGCGCGATGTTCTGCGTTTCATGTTGGTATTCCTTCAGCTTGACGGGTCAGAAACGAATGAGGGCGCTGATGGCCGGCCCCTTGATCTCGGCATCGAAGCGGAAGCCGCCATTGCGATAGTCCACACCCTGGGCGCGGTAGCCAGCCATAAGGGAGGCGCTGTTATTCAGGCGGTAGCCAATGCTGCCCAGCAGATCCCAGACCAGATCAGAGCCGCCGGCCCCGGCAAGGGCCCAGCCATGAACGAACAGCTTGTCGGTGAGATCGAAACTGCCGCGAATTCCGCCGATCGCGTCGATCCACTGATCGTCGGCGTGGTAGCTGTAGGCCGTCGAAAGCAGGCGGGCTGAGGTTTCGACCGACCACAGACGGGCGCCCGCCACCACATCGAGATGACCGGCACTGCCGGACAGAAGCGAATAGGACAGAGACGGCGTCCACTGAATGACATCGGTATCAAGTCGCGCCTTCATGCCGTTCGGCGCCTGCACCTTGTTGCTCACCATGAGATAGACGAAATCGGACAGGAGGGCGACCCGGCCGTAGCGCGCCTCGGCCACCACCATGGCAACAAAGTCAAGGGACTTGAAGACATCGCCAAAGCCGACATCGAGATGGGTGCTGCCATAGCCCGCAATGGAGACATCGCCGGACAGCCCGGCCATCCAGGCATAGGGGGCCGCGGTGAAACGCCAGCCGGTCTCCTCAGGTGCAACAAGAGTGGCATCCGCCATAGGGGGCAGGTCATCGGCCTGGGCAAATGTGGCAGCATTGACGGTCACAAGCCAGGCCGTCATGGCTGCCGCTGCCAGTCCTGTCAGTCTCGTGTGCACCGGGCTGCGGGCGGGGTTCGGATGATCCTGCTGCATTATTAGTAGAGCCTCGTTCCAGGGGCAGGCAGGCGCGGCCAAATGCCTCGCGTTTACCTGCCATCATACATGATCTTCAGGGATATGTTTGCAATCTATCCAGTGGCGACGGAGATAATGTTTCCGATTTCATTCCCCGGCTCGGCGTTTGTTTTTCTTCGGCGCAGACCTTAATTCAGGACGGATTTCGTCAGGCGTTTTATCCTGCCCGAGTATATGATACGAGCGGATGAGCGCAATCTTATTGGGGTTTCTTCAATGTGTACCTCACTTCTCTATCGGGACACGAGTGGCGGCGTCTATACCGGGCGGACGCTGGAGCTCTCGATGGAGCTGCCCTATTTCGTCGCACATCTTCCGGCCGGGACCGGTTTCCGGTCAGCGGTGGACGGATTCCGGCCAATGGCCTTCCGCTCCCGTTACGGCATGCTGGCCATCGTGGTGCCGGCAGGCGCCGTTACCGATCTCAAGGTGGTCGAGGGGGTCAATGACCAGGGGCTGACCTTCAGCCTGCTGGCCTTTGCCGGGGCCGAGGGGCCGCAAATTGCGCCAGATGGCAACAGGGAGGTGCTGTCGGCGATCGATCTCGGTGCCTGGACGCTTGGTCAGTTCAAGGATGTGGACGAGGTCAAGGCGGCACTCGAGCAGCAGCCGGTGATCGTGGCGGCGCTGGCCGCCCTGGGTGGCGCCAAGACGCCCTTCCACTACTGCCTCAGCGACCGGCGCGGCAGGACCATCGTGGTCGAATTCGCCCATGGCGAGCAGCGGGTGTATGACAATCCCGTCGGCGTCATGACGAACGGGCCGGAATTCTCCTGGCACCTGACCAATCTCAACAATTACAGCTTCCTGAGCAATCAGGACAAGGACCAGGGCCAGTTCGGCGCACTGAAGGTCAAGCAGCCGGATTCCGGCATTTCGACCGTTGCGCTGCCGGCCTCGAACACCTCGGTCGGACGCTTCGTGAAGGCAGCCTTCTACGCTCAATATGCGGAACGTGCCGCCACGCCGCAGGCGGCGATCACCACGCTTGCCCATATCATGAACAATTTCGACCGGCCGCGGGGCATTTCCATTGAAAGCCCGGAAAGCGCCGGCGAAGGCGCGCTCAATTTCGCGGCCAGCGGCATCCAGCGCGGTTCGACGGAGTATACGTCATGGACGAGCCTCACCGACCTTGCCCGCAGCCAGATCTATCTGCGCAGCTATGACACGCTCAACTACAGCAGCATTGATCTTGGCAAGCTAGCCGGCAATTCGGTGGTGAGGCTCATGCCGCTGGCAGCGCTCAATGACGCAAGCGGCGATGTGACGGAGCTGCTGCTTCAGGCCAAGGCCATCACCCAATAACCGGCGCAGCCGGACGGGATCGCGGGATTGACCTTCCAGCGAGCAGTTCCGGCCCGGTGGCTGAGAATCAAGGCTTCCCCGTCCTAACGAGGCAGTCAGGATGGGGCCGTCGTCTCCACCGGTTCCGGTCGGGCCAGTGCATCGCTCGCTGCGACTTGGCAAGCCTTCCCTGGTTCTGCCGGTAAAGCACGCGACGGCGGGCCGCCGGCAAGATCGGGGAACGGATGAATGGCGCTTACCGGAGAGGGCCGCCGCCACTCTTGCCGATGACGTGGCCGACCCCGCGGAAGGTCCCCATCATCAGCCCGAGACCTAACCGCATTCTTGCCACGGATGGTTCTCGATCGGTCCGCCGCGTGAACAGGGCGTTGCCATCAGCCGGAGCAAGCGGGCGACCGGATGATTTGTCCATAGAGCAAGCAAGCGGCATCGATCGACGTGCCCATCAGGGAGCAGTGGGCGGTGCGTGCTCATGAGCGCAGGAAAGTCGCCGCGATC
>Ga0180217_1001820_pt1 | contig 21531 bp, 26 predicted proteins | sample eDN3rd37CBELigOP_FD_128521 | JGI IMG/M metagenome (GOLD analysis project Ga0180217, IMG submission 128521) | Enriched Organic Plus compost microbial communities from Emeryville, California, USA - eDNA 3rd pass 37_C BE-Lig OP (version 2) (version 2) ... | reverse complement strand
TGACGATCTTCCTTGTCTCCATGGACGATCCGGCGATCACGGTGCGGCCCATCCGCACCATGATGGGCCCACATCACCTCAACGAGGTGTTCTTCGACGATCTCGAGGTCACCGAGGCTGATGTGTTGGGCACGGTCGACGAGGGCTGGAAGATCGTGCAGGACGTGGTGTCGTTCGAGCGTGTGGGCATCGCCCGCTACGCGCGCTGCGAGCGCCTGCTGCAGGCCGCGCCCGACGTGCTGGGCGACGCATGGGATCAGTTGCCCGCCGAACTGCGCGGCCGGTGGACCCGCATGCTCACACACTGCCGTCGTGCCCGGCTCATGGCGTACCGCGTGGTGGCGATGCAGGCCACCGGACGCGTGAATCCCGGTGACTCCGCGGCCTATCGGATCGCGGTGACCCGACTGGACCAGGAAAGCGCGGAGGTGCTCATGGAAATCGCCGCGGCGCTGCCGCGCGGTGGAGACCAGCGCACTGAGTACTTCCGCGCCGAGGTCGAGGATCACTGGCGCTATTCGCAGGCGTCCACGGTGTCCTCGGGCAGCATCGAGATGCAGCGCATCCTGTTGTCGCGCACCATGTTCGCAGGAGCCGCCCGATGATTCTCGATCTGTCCGACGATGCCGAAGAGTTCGGCCACCAGGCCCTCCGGGCCTTCGAGTCCGCGGGCGGCGACGAACTGCTGCAACAGGCCGAGGCCAAACCCGATGCCCGCCAGGGCCTGGTCGGTCCTGTACTCGACGGGCTCGGGGCCTGGGACCTGGACCCGCGATCGGATGCCGACGCGCTGGAGGCCGCGGCCGCGCTGTGCCGCAGCGCCGGGTACTGGGCGCTGCCGTATCCGGTCGCCGAACGCCTGGCGCGGCCGACCGATCTGGATGTCGACGGGCTCATCGTGGTGGCCGACGGTACACCCGAAGCCGCGCTCGCAGGGCTCGATCTGCGCTGGGCCGCCGTCACATTGGACGGCACGCGCAGCACGGTCACTCGCCTCGGCGCGACCGGGCCGGCGTTCACCACCGCACTGGACCTCGTCGAGATCGACGCTCAGGGCGCCGGCGACGTGGCGCTCGGTCTGGTGCTGGGCAGTTGGACGCTGCTGGGTCTGCTGGACCGCGCCGTCGATCTCACGGTCGCGCACGTGAGCCTGCGCAAGCAGTTCGGCCAGACACTGTCGTCGTTCCAGGGCGTGCAGTTCCAGCTCACCGACGCCGAGGTGGAACGCAGTGGCGTCGACATCCTCGCCAAACACGCGCTGTGGGGCCTCACCCGACATGACACCACCGAGGTCGTCGACGATGCGCTCGCGTTGCGCCTGGCGGCGATCGAGGCCGCCGAGGTCGTGTTCCGGGTGTGCCACCAACTCCACGGTGCGGTCGGCTTCTGCGACGAGACCACGCTGTCGTGGCTGTCGCGGCACAGCCAGCCGTTGCGGCGCCTGCCGTTCGGGATCTCCACCACGCGCGACATTCTCACCAGGCGTGTGGGCCGGCGCGGGCTCACGGGGCTGTTCTCATGAACTACGACGTGCCCGACGAACTCAGCGTGTCCACCGACGGGCCCGTGCGCATCGTCACGATCAACCGCGAGACCGACCTCAACAGCGTCAACGAGAAACTGCACTGGGCGCTGGCCAACGTGTGGCGACAACTCGCCGCCGACAAGGACGCCAAGGTCGTCGTGCTCACCGGCGCGGGCCGCGCGTTCAGCGCGGGCGGCGACCTGGGCTGGATCACAACGTTCCTCGACGATCCGGTCGCGCGTGACGAGAGCATCCGCGAAGGCGCGCAGATCATCGAGGAGATGCTGCGCTTCCCGCTGCCGGTGATCGCCGCGGTCAACGGTCCCGCGGTCGGATTGGGTTGCAGCGTCGCGCTGTTGTGCGACATCCTGCTGATCTCCGAGGACGCCTACCTCGCGGATCCGCACGTGTCGGTGGGCCTGGTGGCCGGCGACGGCGGCGCGGCACTGTGGCCGCTGCTGACGCCCATCATGCGCTCGCGGGAGTTCCTCTACACCGGCGACCGGATCGACGCCGGCAAGGCCGTCGAGTTGGGCCTCGCGAGCCGCAGCGTCGCCCCCGGCCAACTGCGCAGTGAGGCAATGACACTCGCGCACCGGCTGGCCAAGCAGCCCGTCGAGGCGCTGCAGGGAACCAAACGCGTCGTCAACATGTACCTGTCGCAGGTGCTCAGCGGACCACTGCAAGCCGGCTTCGCGGCCGAGCAGGTCAGCATGCGCAGCGACGACCACCGCGCACGCCTGCTCGCGTTCAAGAAGAAGGCACACAAGTGACCCACCCCGAAAACTTGGACGACTTCCGCGCCACGGTGCGCGACTGGTGCGCCGCGCACGTCCCCAAAGACTGGCGCGCGGCCCAAACCGGCGTGAGCGACGACGAATTCGCGGCGTTCCAGAAGGCGTGGTTCGCCGAGTTGCACAGCGCCGGCTACGCCGTACCGCACTGGCCCGCCGAGTGGGGCGGCGGCATGTCGGTTCCGCAGCAGATCGTGCTGTACTCCGAACTCGCGGCACACGACGCGCCCCGCCTCGTACTGGCGTTCGTCGGCATCCACCACGCCGCGTCGACGCTGCTCGCCGCGGGCACAGACGCACAGCGCAACCGGCACCTGCCCGCGATCCTCGACGGCGAGATCTGGGTACAGGGCTTCTCCGAACCCGAGGCCGGTTCGGATCTGGCGTCGCTGCGCACCACGGCCCGCGCCGAGGGCGACACCTTCGTCGTCAACGGGCAGAAGCTGTGGGCCAGCGGAGCCATGCACGCCGACTGGTGCCTGCTGCTGGCCCGCACCGACCCGAATGCGCCGAAGCGCCACGGCATTTCTTACTTCCTGATGGACATGAAGTCGCCGGGCGTCGATGTGCGTCCGATCCGCAACGCGGTCGGCGATTCGCATTTCTGCGAGATCTTCCTCAACGACGTCGCGATCCCGGCCGCCAACCTCGTGGGCCCGGTGAACAAGGGTTGGCAGGTCGCGCAGGCGACGCTGGGTGCCGAACGCGGCATGACCATGCTCGAGCTCGCCGAACGTCTCGGCAACGCAGGGTTCCGCTGGCTTGTGGACGCGTGCTCGCCGGTGGACGATGCGCTCATCGCGGATCAGCTGGCGCAGTTCGAGATCGAGCTCACCGGCCTGCGCGGACTGTGCCGCGACCTGGTCGAACGCAGCGAAACCGGCAAGGCAGGCCCAGCCGACGCCTCGATCGTCAAGCTGTACTACAGCGAACTGCTGCAACGGATGACGGACTTCGGCGCCCAGATCGCCGGGCTGCCCGCGCACACCGTGCTGACCAAACCCGCGTCGAGCGGATGGGAATCGGGGGCGTGGATGCTCGACTTCATCGGCTCTTGGGAATGGACCATCCCCGGCGGGGCCAGCGAGATCCAGCGCACCATCATCGGTGAGCGGGGTTTGGGCCTGCCGCGAGAGCCGAGTGCGGTGTGATGACAGACTTCACTACAGACTTCTCAGCGATCCACGACGAACTCCGTTCGGTGGCAGCTGATCTGCTCGCGAAGGACAGCGTCGACTGGCCGCTGCTGGTGCAGGCGGGCTGGGTCGGCCTCGACGCGCCGGAGTCCCTGGGCGGAGCGGGTGCCACGTTCGCCGAGGTGGCCGTCATCTGCGAGGAACTGGGCCGTGCCGCAGCCACCACCGGCTACCTCGGCGGCGCCGTACTCGGCGTCGGCGCGCTACTCGCGGTGGCGCCCAACACTTCCCGCGACAACCTACTCACCGAGGTCGTCGAGGGCCGCACGCGCGTGTCGCTCGCGTTACCCGGCGACCTGGTACCCGGTGACCCGCGGGTCCCGTTCACCGTGACCACCGACGGGCGCGTGCACGGCCGCGCGGCATTCGTGCCGGACGCCGGCGACGCGCACCGGTTGCTGCTGCCCGCGCGCGACGCCACGGGTACGACGGTGCTCGTCGACGCGGCGGCGACGGTCATCGAGCAACCCGTGCTCGACGAGACCCGTAGGCTCGCGATCGTCGAGGCCGACGGCGCCGAGGCTCGTGACGTGTGGCCCCTCGAAGACCCGCACGCGCTGGCCCGGCGCGCCGCGCTGGCCGTGGCGTGCGACAGCCTCGGTATCGCAGCAGCCATGCTCGACGCGACGGTGTCCTACGCGTCCATGCGGCAGCAGTTCGGCCGTCCCATCGGCTCTTTCCAGGCCGTCAAGCACGCGTGCGCCGACATGCTGGTGCAGGTCACGGCGGCGCGGCAGTTAATCGCCGGCGCGATCAGCGCACCGGATGCGCACACCGTCGCGAAAGCCAAATCGTATGCAACAGAAGCGGCTGTGGGCGTCGCGGGCAAGGCCATGCAGTTGCACGGTGGTATCGGCTACACGTGGGAAAGCGGTGTGCACACCTACCTCAAACGGGCCGCGCTCAACCGCTCGCTGTTCGGGTCGCCGCGTGCGCACCGCAACGTGCTGGCGGCGCGTTACCCCAGCGCACAGGGCTGAGCGCGCACCGATGTTTTCCTCCTGACGAGGCGGGTATGCGAACAGGACCGCACACAGCCGAAACAGCGCTGTGCCGCGGGCACTGACCGCCAACGAATAGGAGTACGTGTGAATATCCGTACCGGTATGAAGATCGCCGCAGCAAGCACCGCAACGGCCGCCATGGCACTTGGCGCCGCGCCGCTGGCCATGGCAGAGACCGAAGCCGGTTTCGGGGAAGCGCAGGATCTGGTGGCACCGACCGGTGACACCGCCAGCGTGACGGTCACCGACATCGCTCCGAGCAGCGATCAGATCCCCACCGAGGTCGAGGGCCAGCTGTACGAGGCGACGGCCACCGTCGAGGCCAAAGAGGGCACCGTGACCCCGGTCGTCTCGAACTTCAACGCCCGCACGGCCGACGGCCAGTCATACCAGGCCCTGTTCGAGGTGCCGACGCCTGAGGGCGTCAACCCCGCACCGCTGACCGAGGGCGCGTCGACCACCGGCAAGGTGTACTTCGACGTCAAGGGTGAGGCCCCGGACAGCGTCGTGTACAGCGACGTCGGCTCCGAAGAGGTCGTCTGGACCGACGACGCGGGGCAGTGAGCCGGCCAATAACCCGAACGGGGTGAACCCCCAGCGATGAGTTTTCCTCGCGGCATCGGTCAGTACGCCAACTGACCGATGACCGTGAAGGAGACCCATCGTGCCCATCCGCTCCACCGCGCCGCTCGGCGCACCCACCTGGATCGACCTGACGACGTCTGATGTCGAGCGCGCCAAGGCTTTCTACGGCGCGGTGTTCGGGTGGACCTTCGAAACCGGAGGCCCCGAGTACGGCGGCTACGTCACCGCCCACCTCGAAGGTCATGTGGTCGCGGGTCTCATGCAGAACGACCCGCAGTGGAACACGCCCGACATCTGGACGACGTATCTGCACACCGCGGACGCCGAAGCCACGGTTGCTGCCGCCGCGGCAGCGGGCGGGAGCAACTGCGGCGGCGTCATGGACGTGCCCGAAAAAGGCCGCATGGCCATGATGTCCGACGCCGCAGGCGGATTCTTCGGGTTGTGGCAGCCCGCAGGCCACAATGGCTTCCAGGTGTTCAACGAGCCGGGCGCGCCGCTGTACCACCAGCTCACCACCGGTGACTACGCCAAGGCGTTGCAGTTCTACCGCGACGTGTTCGGCTGGACGGTCAACACCATGGCCGACACCGACGAATTCCGCTACAGCACAGCGTCCTTCGACGGCGAGGAGCTCGTCGGCGTGATGGACGGCGCAGCCTTCCTGGGCGACGCACCGTCGACTTGGACGTGCTTCTTCGGCGCCGACGACGTCGACAAGACCATCGAGTTGATCGTCGAGCACGGCGGTTCGGTGGTTCGAGCCGCCGAGGACACGCCGTACGGCAGGCTCGCGGCCGTCGCCGATCCCACCGGTGCCGGATTCAACCTGTCATCGCTGCAGGATTGAGTTAAAGATGGGGTATGGACCGCTCCCATACCCCCTACGTCAAGGCGTGCATCAACGGTGCGCGTACGCCCGATCAGCACCCGAATCTGCCCGTCACGCCTGACCAACTGGCCGATGCCGCACTGTCGGTGCATCGCGCCGGGGCGCAGGCCGTGCACCTGCATCCCAAAGCAGACGACGGCACGGATTCCCTGGAACCCGACGTGGTCGCCGCCGCGGTGTCGGCGGTGCGCCACGCCGTGCCGGGCTTCCCACTGGGGGTGACGACGGGATTCTGGGCGCTTCCGGACCCCAAGAAACGGCTGCGAACGGTCGAGGCGTGGGAAGTGTTGCCCGACTTCGCGTCGGTCAACTGGCACGAACCGGGTTCACCGGAGCTGGCCGAGTTGCTGTTGAGCAGGGGCGTGGGCGTCGAAGCCGGGTTGTTCCACGCCGACGCCGCGCGTGCGTGGGCCGCATCCGATATGGCCGCGCACTGCCTGCGCGTCATGGTCGAACTGTCGCCCGACGCCGGCACCGGCACGGCCGACGAACTCCTGGCGATCGTGACGTCGGCCGGATCGCAGGCTCCCGCGCTGTTGCACGGCCTCGACGAAAGTGCTTGGCCGCTCCTGCAACACGCCGGGCAGTGTGGCGTGCAGACCCGTATCGGGATGGAGGACACACTGCGTCTTCCCGACGGCACCGTCGCCGACGACAATGCAGCCCTGGTGACGGCCGCGGTCGAGTTGCTCAGTCGGTAGGCGCGGCCAGCGCGAAGTCGGCGAAGTCGAAACCGGGCACCACCACACAGCTCACCAGGGTGGGCTCGTCATCGCGCGGCCGGGCCCGCTGCCAGTGCCCGGGCGGCACCAGCACCTGGGGTTGCTGCCCGGTGGTGATGTCCGGGCCCAGCAGATGTGTCGTCGCAGTCTCCTGCTGTTCGCCGATCTCCAACAGCAGCGGGCTGCCGCGGTGGTGGAACCACAACTCCGCGCTGCGGACCGTGTGCCACGCCGATTGCTGGCCGGGCATCAGCAGGAACAGGATCGCCGTGCCCGCGCTGCGCGGGCCTGAGTAGCCCGCCGGAAGTGAGGTCTGGTTCACGGTCAGTTCGCTGCGCCAGGTTTCGCGGTACCAACCGCCTTCGGGATGTGGGGCGAGATCGAGCGGTGCGGCCCAGTCGGGGAGTTCGGTCACACCCGATAGTCTCGTCGCTATGGTTCGTCTGCGTCCAGGTTGGCTGGTGGCACTGTGTGCGGCGATCCTCGTGGTCACCGCATGGCTGCCGTGGCTCACCACGGGCGCCAACGGCGGCGGCCGGGCCAACGCGATCGGCGGCGCGGTCGGCAGCATGGTGCTGCCCGCCGGTTTCGGGCCGGGACAACTGATCGTGCTGCTCGGTTCGACGTTGATCGTCGCGGGCGCGATGGCTGGTCAGGGCCTCTCGGAGCGCCTCGCATCGGCTGCGGGACTGCTTATTTCGCTTGCGCTCGTGGGCCTGACCGTGTGGTACTACATGCTCAACGTCAAACCGCCGGTGAACGCGGGCTACGGTCTGTACACCGGCGGCGGCCTGGCGATCCTCGCCGCGCTGTTTTCGTTGTGGGCGTTGTTGTCGACACTGGGGAGACGATGAGTGATTTCGTGAAGCCGGTCACGCTGACCGGTAGGCGCTGGGTACAGCTGGAACCGCTGACCCGCGAACACATCCCGGAGATCGACGCGGTCGCCGCCGACGGTGAACTGGGCACCCTCTGGTACACCACGACCCCGCAGCCGGGTGCGGCCGAGCAGTGGGTCGAGCGCATGCTGAAGCTGCGCGCGGCCGATGACGGCCTGAGCTTCGTGGTGCGTGATCTCGACGGCAACCTGGTCGGCTCGTCGAGCTACCTCAACGTCGACGGCACCAACCGCAGGCTCGAGATCGGGCACACCTGGTACACCGCCGCGGCGCGCGGCACCGGCGTCAACGCCGAGGCCAAGCTGCTGTTGTTGGGCCACGCGTTCGACGAATTGAACTGCATCGCAGTCGAATTCCGCACGCACTTCTTCAACTTCGCGAGCCGGGCCGCGATCGAGCGGCTGGGCGCCAAGCAGGACGGTGTGCTGCGCAGCCACCAGATCGCGGCCGACGGTTCACGCCGTGACACCGTGGTCTACTCGATCCTCGACATCGAGTGGCCCGCAGCGCGGTCCAACCTGAATTTCAGGCTGGACCGCCGGGATCGGAATCGCTGATCTGGCCTACTGATCGTTGCTGACGGTCTCGCCTTCGACGGTGATCGACTTCTGCTCACCGCCATGCGCGATCTCGATCTTGCGCGGCTTGGCGCGTTCGACCATCGGGATCGTGACGGTCAGGACGCCGTTCTCGTAGGTCGCGGCGATCGCCGACGTGTCGATACCTTCGCCCAGCGACAGCTGGCGGCGGTAGCTGCCGAAGAACCGCTCATTGGCGAGCCACTGGGCGGATTCGTCGGAGCGTGCGGTCCGATGCGCCGAGATGGTCAGCATGCCGTTGTCGACGGTCACGTCGACCGAGCCCGGATCGACGCCCGGGAGGTCCGCGGTCAGGACGTAATGATCGTCGATCTTGCACAGGTCCATGGGCATGAACCGCGGGGTGCGCGATGACCCGGTGCCAGTCGACAGCAAACCTTTGGTCAGGGCATCCAGGTCACTGAACGGATCAAAGCGGAGCACAGCAATCCACCTCCTGTATCGCATGGGCCCGCCACCCTGGCGGGCAGCCAATCACTGTGCAACGCCGATATTAGCACTCGAGATGTGAGAGTGCTAGATCGTTTGGACCGAGTTGCCGGTGAGCGGTTCCTTGCATCGATCACACCGTAGAACAGGGTGAAATACCTGATCGCAGGCGGTGTGAGTGAGGTTGACGGCGGGGCCTTCCGGAGCGCTGAACCAACCCTGGGCCCATTGCAGTCCGGTCACCAGCACGGGCAGGAACGCCTCGCCTTTCGCTGTCAGCAGATACTCCGGCCGTTCGGGGGAGGTGGTCATGATGCCGTTCGCGCGGAAGCGTGCCAGACGATCGGACACCGAACCGGGCGGGGCCGCCAGCAACTTCTGAAACGTCGAAAACCGGGTGGTGCCGGTGAACGCCGCGACCAGGATCGCACACGCCCAGCGGTTGCCCAGCACGCTCATCGTCTGAGGGAACAGACCCGAGGGGGAGTCGCGGTCGTCGGCACCTGAGCCGGACCCAGATCGGCGGCGGGTCGTCGCCACGGGCAGCGCGCGCTGCCACCCGCCGCTCGGTCCCCAACGGGCCACCACCTCACCGGGATTCGCCTCCTTCTCGCAGGCCGAGCAGCTCAGCAGCGGGTGGAACTCCTCGCCGCAGGAGATGTGTCGCATACCGGGCAGGGCATCGCGCTGCTCGGGCACCCACCGGCGTTCCCACTCCCAGATCGACAGCAGGATCGGCCACAGGGCACGCCCACGAGCGGTCACCAGATACTCGTCGCGCGGCGGTCGGTCCTGATACCGGTGGCGCCTCAGCAAGCCGTCGGCGGTGAGGGTGCCGAGCCGGCGGGTCAGCACCGAGTTCGAGATCGGCAGCCGGGACATGAACTGCCCGTAGCGGGTTGCGCCCAGCAAGGCCTGCTGCATCACCAGCAGCGACCACTCGTCACCGAGCAGGGCGAGCATGTGCCCGACGGCGTTGGTGCCGCCGGGCGCGAGCTCCGTCGGGCCGGACGCGGTCCGCGGCTGCGGATCGTCCACTACATGCCGATCGCGGCCGCCGCGTCGTCGGAGGTGTGTCAACGCCGCAGCTCCGCACCGGAGACCCAGGTGGAGTGCGTGCCGCTGGAGATACGCTCGGGCAGAGCCAGTTTGCACACCGGCCCGTCGCCGACGCGGGCGGCGTCGAACACCAGGCAGTAGGACGCGTCATCGTTCATGTCACTGATCAGGGTAACCAGATAGCCGTCGTCCTCGCCGCTGCCGCCAACGCGGGGTGCCATCGCGGTCTCGCTGCCGTACACGCCGTCGGCGAAGGTGTACCGCTCCTCTGAACCCGTTCGCAGATCGTGGCGCACCAGACCGTCGAACAGGAACCAGCCGGGCTTGCCGGTCGCGGCGTAGATGTACCGGTAGTCCTGCGTCGCGAAATCCGGGTTGATCATGCCGAATTCGGTGAGGCTGTCCGAGAGTTGCTCCTCGCGGGTCTCACCCGTGACCAGGTTGAAGCGCCAGCGGTGCAACCGGGTCTGCATGCCGTCGAGCGACAGATACCGGAAGAAGCGCTGCCACTTGCGGCTCATGCCGTTGTCCGCCGGGTCGTCGTCGGGTTCGGGGGAGCCCTGGAAGAACCCGTCCATGACGATCTCGTCGCCGTCCTCGAAGGCGTTGGTGAAGTGCAGCACGTAGGTGGTGTCGGCCTCGAACCACTTGATGTCGCCGCCGCGGCGCGGGACGACCGCGAAGCGTGACGGCAGGTCGCGGTGCAGACGCGGGATGTGCGCGTTGTGTTTGAGGAACTCGGCGTCCCAGAACATCGGGAAATCGTTGAGGATCACGTAGTTCTCGGTGAACGCCATGTCGTGGGGCAGGCGCGGTCCGGGCAGTTCGACGTCGGTGTAGTGCACCAGGTTGTTGTTCTGGTCGACGACGCCGAAGTGCATGTACGGTGCCTGCTTGCCGTAGTTGAAGAACAGCAGTTCGCCCGTGCGGTCGTCGTTCTTGGGGTGCGCCGAGACACCCCAGTCGACCGGGAACCCGCCGTTCCAGTTCTCCTTGCCCAGCGTGTCGCCCGTGTGGGGGTTGATGCGGTACAGGTCACCGCACTGGTAGAAGCTGGTCAGCGCGACGCCGCGGTGCACGGTGACGTCGGTGCTCGACGCGTCCTTCATCAAAGTGCGTGCACCCCAGCCGTAGTCGCGCTTGGCCAGCTCGACCGGTTCGGCGATGCCCGGCCACAGCGGACCACCCTCGGCGTTCTCCTCGAGCAGTCCGTCGGTGCGGACGAACCTGTTGCGGTAGAACGCCTTACCGTCGCGGAAGCCCACCACGTGCAGCATGCCGTCACCGTCGAAGGGGTGGTAGACCTTGAATGCCGGGTGCAGCGGGTTCTCCGTGTTGCGCAGGTACACCCCGTCCAGGTCGGCGGGGATCTCGCCTTCCACGACCGTCAGGTCGTCGGCGTCCCACTCGGTGGTCTGTGGGCGCCAGGCACCGGTGCGGTACGGGTGGGTGTCATCCTCGGGCAGCGTCGACAGATACTTCGCGACGACCTCGGTGTGCATGCGTTACTCCTTGCCTGCTGTGACGACAAAACTGACGGTGGTCGCGGTGCTCCCACCGAAGTTCAACGTGCCGAACGTCTTTGCGGCCTCGACCTGGTACTCGCCTGCCGAGGCGCTCACCTGCTTGGTGGCGTCGAGCAGCATCCGGACACCGGAGGCGCCAACGGGGTGACCGCCGCCGATCAGGCCGCCGCTCGGGTTGATCGGCAGCCGTCCACCGATCTCGATCTCACCGTTCTCGATGGCCTTCCACGATTCGCCCGGGCCGGTGAGCCCGATGTGGTCGATCGCCAGGTACTCGCTGGGGGTGAAGCAGTCGTGGACCTCGAAACCGTCGATGTCGTCGAGGGTCACCTGCGCCCGGCCGAACGCATCCTGCACGGCGCCGCGCACGTGGGGGAGCAGGTACGGGTCTGCGTCTGCCCGGTCGATCTTCTGCTGCAGGCCGAGCCCCACCGTGCGGTGACCCCACCCAGCGATGCGGGCCTGCGGCGTCACGCCGGGATGTGCGCGCAGCCAGCGGTCGGTCACCAGGACAACGCCCGCGCCGCCGTCGGTCATCTGGCTGCAGTCGAAGCGGCGGATGCGGCCCTCGACGACCGGATTGGTCGCGTCGTCGTCGGTCAGCGGGTCGGGCACGTTCCACGTGCGGGTCTGCGCGTTGGGGTTGCGTCGCGCGTTGGCGAAGTTCACCGCCGCGATCACGCGCAGGTGGGCGGGGTCGAGGCAGTAGCGGCGGTCGTATTCGTCGGCGACCTTCGAGAACATCCAGGGCCACATGTAGGTGGCGTCGGCGCCTTCGTGGCCGGTCCACGCCGCGGTGCCCAGGTTCGCCGCGGCGTCGTCACCGGGCACGGTCTTCTCCAGTTCCACGCCGACCACCAGTGCGGTGTCGTACGCACCGGAGCGCAGGTCGGCGATCGCCGCGAGCGCGGCGACGCTGCCCGACGCGCATGCCGCCTCGTGCCTGCTCGACGGGGTGTCCCACAGCCCCTCGTGGACGGTCGCGGGCATCGCGCCGAGGTGACCCTGCCGCGCGAACAGTTCGCCGAACGCGTTGGCCACGTGCACGACGCCGATATCGCTGGCGTCAATTTTGGCGTGCGCCAACGTGTTCTCGACGACCTCACGCGTCAAGTCCGCGAAATCGAGGTTCTCGCGGGTGAGGTTTCGGGCGAAATCACTCTGGTAGCCGCCCAGCACCCAGACGTTTTCCATGTGAGGCAGGTTACTACAACTAAGAGAGTGACTGAAGGCGTGGCATGAAAAAGCGCCGTGGCGGGGATCCGGAGATCCCCGCCACGGCGCTGCTCATCTGCGGTTCAGTGGTGGTGCTTCCAGTGGCCCTTGCCAGGGCCGGGACCGTGGCCGCGCCAACCTGGGCCGGGATCGACCCAAGGCCGCACCCAACCCGGCCCTTCGACGCACGCGTACGCGTATCCATACGGCCCGCTCACGCACAGATCGGGACCGGCCGATGCGGGTGCCGCACCGATAACCGCCACACTCATCGGCACCGCGACGGCGCCGGCGCCGACCACCAAGGCCCGCATGAGTTTCGAACGGATCATTCCCCCACCTCCGGGTTACTTAGCCGTGTTTTACTCATCGCCCCCAACTGTGAACAACCTTAACGCTTTTCTTCTTGTTCCTGAAAACAGGTTTTGTCATTGTGTGGCAATAACTTTGCTCTCTTCGCTGCCGTAGTAGTCACACGGCTGCAAAAGTTTGCAGTGCCGCGGGTCGTGGCTCACGCGCCTCGTGAGACTGCGATGAGTCTCACGCGGCACGCCAGTCGGCAGTGGTAGCCGAATGCGGCCGATCCTTGCGCCGAGCGTGCCGCCATGGCGAGATTTCGGGCCAGAACCCGCCCTCACCGCACGGTCGTCAGCGTGACCACTCCTCGGTCTGCGTGAGTCGCAACAGGTAGGCCAGTGCCGGCAGCACGATCACGCCCGCGAGGACGACCACGATCAACAACCCCGTCAGGGTCGCGTCCGCACCGGCGGCGTCGGCGATGGTCACCTCGTCGACCAGCAGCCACGGATACTGCCCGACGCCCCACCCGGTGACCACCGCCGCGACGGCCACCGCCGCGGGGATCCGGCTGATCGCGTAGCGGCGCCGGAACACGAGCCACACCGTCGCGACGCCGGCCAGCAGTGCGATCACCAAAAGCGGCGCCGCATAGGTGCGCAGGCCCGCGGTCAGGGTCGGAGCGTCGTGCGCGACGGGATAGAGGCCGGCGAACACTATGAGACCCGTGACGACGCCGACGGCCAGTGTGCGTCGTCGCAGACTGTCGGCGAGGCCGTTGTCACCCGAGCGGGCGGCGTCGGCGGTGAGGAACACTCCCGCGAGAAACACACACGTCGCCACGGCCAGAAACCCGCCGACCAGCGACGTGGGATTGAGCCACGATCCGATGCGGTCGCCGTAGCCCTCGGCCGGGACGCGTCCCGAGGCGATCGCCCCCGCGACAGTCCCCAGGAAGAACGGGCTGATCAACGACGACGCCGCGAAGATCGCACCGAACAGTCGCGCCTGCGACACCGTCGCCGAATACTTGCGGAACGCGAAACTGGCGCCGCGCAGGACGATTCCCGTCAACGCCAGGGCCAGCGGGATGAACAGTGTTGTCGTCGCCGCGGCGAACGTCCGCGGAAAACCCGTCCACCAGATCACCAGGATGTAGATCAGCCATACGTGGTTGGCCTCCCACACCGGGCCGATGCTGTGGTCCACGAGTGTGCGTACCTTGGCCCCGCTGCGGGCGTCGCCTGCGGTGAGATCGTAGAAACCGGAGCCGAAGTCGGCGCCGGCGAACAGCGCGTAGATGACGACCCCCAGGAACATCGCCATCGCGACGAAGGTGGCCTGCGTCATGACCGGGCCTCCGTGCGCGGTGGTCCGTAAGGGCTGGGCAGGTCGGTTTCCCCGGCCCGCCACCGCCGCGCCATCGACCGCAGGACGACGACGGCGCCGATGGTCATGCCGAGGTAGACGACAAGCACGATGACGTAACTCCACCACAGGCCGCTGCTCTGGCTCGCCGCCTCCGTCGTCGTCAGCACTTTCCACACCGTCCACGGCTGACGTCCTACTTCGGTTGCCACCCAACCGGATTCGACCGCCAGGACGGCCAGGGGGCCGGTGATCACGCTCAGCCGCAGAAATCACCGGTTCGCCAGCAGGTCCCGGCCGCGCCACCGCGCCAGCCAGTACACCACCGCGACGGCCGCCAGCAGTGTGCCGATGCCGACCATCGACTGGAACGCCAGATGCGTGATGTTGACCGGTGGCCACTCCGAACGGGGGACCCCGTCCAGCCCGGGCACCGGTGCGTCCAGCGAGTTGCGCGCGATGATCGAACCGAGCCGTGGGATGGTCAGCGCCCAGTGCACCTCTCCGTCGATCAGCACGCCACCCAGGCGCAGCGGTGCCGGGCCCTCGGTGGTCTGGGCCAGTTCGAACGCCGCGAGCTTCGCGGGTTGGGTGTCGTGGATCCGCATACCCAGCACGTGCCCGATCAACGGTTGCGCGACGGCGGCCACCGAGGCAAATGTGAACGGCACGGCGAAGCCCAGCCGGTGGTGGGTGTCGACGCGCCCCCGCAGCATGCCGAACGCATACACACCGGACACCACGAGTCCGACGAGCATGAACGCCGCGACCCACATGTGCGCGAACTGCAGCCACACACCGCTGTTGAACATCGCGCGCCACGGGTCGATGTCGACCACCTCGCCGTTCACGATCCGGAAGCCCGCCGGGTTGTTCATCCACGCGTTGACCGAGACGACGCAGAACGTGCCGACGATGCCGGCGAGGCCCATCGGGATGAGCGTCAGCAGGTGCCGCCGCGGCGGCATACGTCCCCACCCGTACAAATAGATGCCGAGGAAGATCGCCTCGACGAAGAACGACAGGCCCTCGAAAGCGAACGGCAGGCCCAACACGTCGCCGAAGCGTCCCATCAGGCCCGGCCACAGCAGGCCCATCTCGAAGCTCAGGACCGTGCCGGACACGGCGCCGATCGCGAACAGCACCGCCGAGACCTTCGCCCAGCGCTGCGCCAGCCCCAGGGCGACGGCGTCGTCACGCACGATGCCTCGACGGTGGACGACGAAGATCATGGTCGGGAACGCCACCCCGAAACACGCCAGCACGATGTGCCAGCCCAGCGAGAACGCCATCTGTTGCCGGGCGGGCAGCAGGCCCGGCGGCTCGCCGTCGGCCGCGAGCAGAAGCAGGGTTTCGGTGAACACCATGCTGACGAGTGCCCCGCAGAGGTCGGAATCAACCCGCCGAACAGCAGGTGTCGCCCTTCCACGCTTCGAGGCCTTCCCGGACCGCCACCGCGGCGATCACCAGGCCTGCGATCGGGTCCGCCCATGACCATCCGAAGATGCTGTTGAGCAGCAGGCCGACGAGCAGCACCGCCGACAGATAGGTGCACAGCAGCGTCTGCTTCGAATCCGCCACGGCCGACAGCGATCCGAGTTCGCGGCCGGCCCGTCGCTGCGCGTACGACAGCACCGGCATGATCACCAAGCTGAGCGCGGCCAGCGCGATGCCGATGGTCGAATGTTGTGCCTCCCCGATGCCGAGCAGCGATCGGATGGCGTCGACCGCGACGTAGGTGGCCAGGCCGAAGAACGAGAACGCGACGATCCGCAGGGCCACCTTTTCCCGCGCTTCGGGGTCGCGGCCGGCGAACTGCCACGCCACTGCCGCCGCCGACGACACCTCGATGACGGAGTCGAGGCCGAACCCGATGAGTGCGGTCGAACTCACCCGTGCGCCTTCCGTCAGCGCCACGACGGCCTCGATGACGTTGTAGGTGATGGTGGCGGCGACGAACATCCGGATACGTCGTGCCAGCACCGCGCGTCGAGTCGGCGTCAACTTGCTGGTGTCGGCCATCATCCGCATCCGCACACGGCGCCATCGGGGCCGACGCATCGGCACTCCGGATCCACGTCCAAGACGAGGCCCATGAGGTCGTCGAGAGCCCGACCGATGCGCGCGTCGGCCAGCTCATAGCGAGTCCGCCTGCCTTCGGGAACGGCGACCACCAGGCCACATCCACGCAGGCAAGCCAGGTGATTGGAGAGTGTCTGCCGCGAGACGCCGAGCTGTTCGGCCAGGTCGGCGGGATAGTTCGGGGACTCGTTGAGGCTCAGCAGGATGCGGGTGCGGGTGACGTCCGACAGCGCGTGGCCGAATCGTGCGAGCGCGTCGGTGTGCAAGGCGGTCTGCATGCGCCGACAGTACATCTATTTCTGAATTCAGAAAATGGTGTACTGCAGCATCCGCTATTCGCCGTCCGGCAGTCGGCACAGGCGGCGCACCGCGAGGAGACCCTCGGGCGTTCCGGGCCAGTGCTCGGACAGCGCCGCCGGGCCGGCTCTTCGGGTCACCGAGCGCAGGGCGAGGGCGACGACGATCGCGTCGTCGGCGTAGCCGAGCACAGGGACGAAATCCGGGATGAGATCGAAGGGCAACACGAGGTAACCCAGCAACAGTGCCAGACGGACGCGGACACCCCTCGGCAACGTCGGGTCCGCAGCGAGCCGCTTGAACAGTCGCAACAGATCGGGAAGCAGGCGCATCGCATCCCGCAGGCTGACGTCGTCCGGTTTGGTCGCCCACAAGACGACCACCAATGCGAGCCACAGGAGGGCGAGGCCCAGGACCACTCCGATGGCGATCGACCACCACTCAGGCCACATGAATCCATCTTGGTACAGGGTGCCCCCGGCAGGATTCGAACCTGCGACACCGGCTTTGAAAGCGATGGTTGCCGGTGACTGCCGACGAATCAGCGATATTTGGCCTTGACCTGGGCGAACCGCGTGTAATAGATGCCGATGATTCGATCCAAATGCGGTTGCTATCTGGTTGTAAACGATGAATGAACAATGAGTCGGCAGTGGTTGGTGCCACTCAGGACGTCCAAGTCGCCTGTCCAAACCTGTCTACGTTGTTTGCTGAGGACGCATTCGTGTCGATGTCGTGTCGGAAGTACATGCCGTCGCGGCCTGGCACCGATCGATACCAGTAGCAAACGCTTCCGTGATCGACTTATCGCCATGCACCCATCGTCCTCCGGCCAATGCCAGCGGGATCTGGGGCTAGTCCCAGTATTCCGCCGCGTACATGAATAGGCCCCAGCTGAAGCCGGCGCCGTAACGCCGCCCATCCCATTGGAATTCGTACTCTTCATATGCTGGCAGCAGCTCATGAAACAGGGGCCATTGTTCGCCTCCCGTCATGGGTCCGAAGTGGCCGATGAACTCGGTGGCATCGACGCTCCACAGCGCTAATTCTCTTGGTGAATTGGGCAAGTCCGAGCGGTTCCGAACATGCCGATACCGTGCCGACTCAAGTAGTCCCGCATCGTTCGCCTCCGCTTCGAAGTCGAAGTTGGGCCATAGGATGCTGGAGAATCCGAACGACCTAGCGGTGTCTGCTCGTGCGCCCAGAGATTCCTTGAGAACGGAATACCGTGAGGCTTCGTCGCCGAGTGATTCGGCGAGCTGCCGGTGCACACGTTCTGCGTCCTTGACTGAAAACCCGTGGCTAGACAACGTGGCTCGCAGTTGGTCCTTCTTGTTTGTCATGCGATTCCGCATGGTCATCAACACATAAACTTCGAAGTTGAGAACCGGATCGGCCGAAACTGCATTCATGGCATACCCTTTCGTCATCTCGGCAAGTACTGAGTCACGTCCACGCCACGTAGCACCGTGACAGAACCATCTGGGAACACCTTCATCACGTCGGTTTGGCGGATGTTGGCAGGCAGGACGATGATTGAACCGTCTGGCATCTTCGATGTTCCACCTGTCTCGCCCCAGATTCGTGCGGCGGCGATGTCTGTCGCCCGAGCAGCATCGGCCTGATTGAGATGCAATCCTGTCATTCGCTCCGCTAACGCGTCTGCCCGGGTTCCTGGTGGGAAAGTTGCGATTTCCGCGCCGATTTGTGTGGCAGTCGCGGTCAGGTCCCCGCCTGAGCTAGTGCTGGACGGCGCCTCACCTGGGTGGATGCCGAAGTCGGCGAGCCTGGCTCTGAGTGCGGCCTCCTGGCCCTGCAGGACACTAGTTCTTGTTGGCAGGCGGCGTATTGCGGCGGCGGGAGTGGCCCGACGATATTTACGGCGCATCGAGAGTTGTAGGAAGCGATGTCTGTTTGAAGCTTCTCCCACGCCGCAAGTGCCTGCTCTTTGGTGAGCAGATCGTCAAACGGTGACTGCTTGAAACCATCGCCGAAACTGGCAGCCCGGATCGTGCCTTCTGGTTCGTCGTCGAACCTAACTCCGTTCAGCTCAGCGGCTTTCGCGGTGAGCCGCCGACCGATCAGCGTGTCGGTCGCCAAGAGCTGGTTGGCGTTCCACTGGATGTTCTCAGCGTGCTCGCGGGCGGCGGTGTAGCGCGCGGCCATTGTGGACACATCGACGCGGCTGGTGTCGCGCACGGACAGGTCCTCGTTGACTTCGAACCCATCGGCTTCGGCGTCGCTGATCGACTGCAGCGCATCACGTTTGGCAGCGCTGATATCAGCGGAGCTGTTCTCGGCGAGGTCGGCAGCCGAGCGCGCGATGTCACCGGCTGCGCGCACCGTATTGAGGTTTTGGGTGGCGCGCTCAAGCGCGGCGTCTTTCGCGTCCCCTTCCCATTCGGTGCCACCTGGGGCCAGAACATGCTGACGCAACTGCTCGAAGTGCCCTTCCAGCTCGGTCGCTGTGGCCCGCCACCGGGCGGTCGCGTTCTCGAGGTGGGTCGTATCCCAGGATTCGATCCGAGACCGTGACAGGCCTTCGCCGCCCTCAGCTGGTGTTGCTGTCGGGCTCATATCGTCCGAGTGACGCGATCGGCCGCAGCGTCGTCGGCATGAACGTAGAGCGCGTTACCGATGTGCAGATCGCTGCCCTGTCTGCCAGCTTGACGGGTCGCATGCGCACGTATCGAGGCCAGCGCGGCGTTCACCGCCCCAACACCGGCCTGACTCGGCTGCACACCCGCGGCCGGAGAGTTCACCGCGCCCGCCGCGGCCAACGCCTCAGCGATATCCACACTGCCGACCGCAGCCGCCGCCAAACCGTCACCATCAACCGAAAGGTGATCAGACATCTCCGTGCCCCCTCGACACCCGAGTATGAGCCGCAGGCTACCACCCAAACACTGCGCAGCAACGAGACAGACGGCGACACCATCGACGGCGCGAGGGGTGATGGGTCGAATAACCGCTGGTAACCGCACCGGCGTGCGGAGTGGGTTCGCCGTTTCAGGCAAACATCCGATTGGCACCCGCACGGTCCCTCTGCCGACGTTCGACTCCGCCGTCCTGGCCGCGCGGCACAGTCGCCCATACCTGGGGGAGCAGTCGATGATCTTCCCGTCGACTGCCGGCACGTGGCGCGACCCGGACAACTTTCGGGCCCGGTGGCGCGAGGTCAGGGCCGCCTGGGCGTGCCGGATGCCACCAGCCACAGCTCCGCAAGACGGTCGCCACTCTGATCGATGACGAGTGCCTGTCGCGCGCATCGGTGCTGATCACCTTGGGCACTCGCATATCTCGATGACGCAGGACAAGCACATGGCGCGTGGGCGGGTGCACACCGTCGTGGCCGATCTTCTGGACCGAACCATAAACGATGAATAAACGATGGATCGTGGTTAATCAGAATGGCTAGATACCATGTCTGACCTGTGCCCCCGGCAGGATTCGAACCTGCGACACCGGCTTTAGGAGAGCCGTGCTCTATCCCCTGAGCTACGAGGGCGTGCGGCCGCGAAGGCTGCGGGCACAGCGTACCGCCCAACTCCCACGCGACGCTGGCAGGGGAGCGGCACGGCGCGGGTTCAGCGCTTGCGCGTGGCCTTCCCCGCAGACCCGCGGTCCGGTGTGGGCCAGCTCGACAACGCCTGGTCGATGATCGCGTCGAGGGTTTCCCTGCTGAACCCGGCCTTGGCCTGGACGGCCATCCCGTGCAGCACGGTCATGAGGAACGCCGCCAGCGTTGCCGGGTTGGCGGATTTCGGCAGGTCGCCCGTCGCGTGAGCGTCCTCGAAGCGTGCCCGCAGGGAGGCCTCGCCGGACGCTCGGGCGTCGACCAGCGCGCGCCGGATCGGCTCGGAGTCGTCGGTGCCGACGAGGCAGCCCTGTACACCGAGGCAGCCCGTGTGGTCCGGGTAGCGGGTGTTGAGGTCGGCGGCGGACCGCAGGAGGTGTTCGGCGACCTCGCGTGACGTCGGCTGTTCGAGCGCGACGGGGATGAAGTCCATGTAGCGCTCGTAGTAGCGATCGAGCGCACGCAGGAACAGTGCCTCTTTGTTGCCGAACGCCGAGTACAGCGCCGGCCGCTCGACACCGGTGGCCTGCGTCAGATCGCTGTACGACGCGCCTTCGTACCCTTTGCGCCAGAACACACACAGCGCAGCGTCCAGCGCCTTGTCCACATCGAACTCGCGATGACGTCCCACCAGATCGGCCCAGCCTTTTCGTAACGACCGGTAATAAAACTACCACTGGCGGGACGGCACCGATCAGATCTGGTAGCCGCCGCTGACCTCCAGCACGGTGCCGGTGATGTAGCCGGCGTCGGGCCCGGCGAGGAAGCAGACCGACGCCGCCACCTCCTCGACGGTCGCGATGCGCCGGATCGCGTGCAGGTCCATGACCGCGTCGGGCAGATTGGCGGCGGCCTCGCTGGCCATGTCGGTCGGCATGATGCCCGGCTGGACGACGTTGACGGTGATGTTGCGCGGGCCCAGGTCACGCCCAACGCCCTTGGCGTAGCCGAGGATTGCGGCCTTGGTGCCGGCGTAGTCCGCCACGCCGGGAAACCCGACGCGGGTGCCGAAGCCGGTTCCGATGAAGACGATGCGACCGCCGTCGGACAGTTTCTGCGCGGCGGCACGCGTGACCGCCACGGTACCGACGACGTTGACGTGCCACTGCCGGTCGAACTCCTCGGCGTCGAGCGTCGGATCGTCAACAGTCTTGCCCTGCACGGCGATTGCGGCGTTGTTCACCAGGATGTCGAGCCTGCCGAAGTGGTCGATCACGGCGTCGACGAGGGGCTTGGCGGCGGTCACGTCGGCCTGATCGCTCTTGACCGCCAACCCGCGGACGCCTTTGGCCTTCAGTCGCTCGACCACCGCCTGTGCTTTGGCATCGGAGGCGACGTAACTGATGGCCACGTCGGCCCCGCGGTCGGCGAGTGCTTCGGCGGTGGCGGCGCCCAGGCCTCGAGATCCTCCGGTGGCCAGGGCGACCTTGCCCAACAACGTTTTCGACATGGGGAACCTCTCGTC
>Ga0180217_1001815_pt1 | contig 21576 bp, 18 predicted proteins | sample eDN3rd37CBELigOP_FD_128521 | JGI IMG/M metagenome (GOLD analysis project Ga0180217, IMG submission 128521) | Enriched Organic Plus compost microbial communities from Emeryville, California, USA - eDNA 3rd pass 37_C BE-Lig OP (version 2) (version 2) ... | reverse complement strand
CTTCAGCGTGCTGCCGGCGCAGAATGCCAGCGGCAACTGGGTGAAGGTCGTGCAGCGCATCCCCGTGCGCATCCGCGTGGAGCAGCCAGAGGATGCGCCGCGACTGCGCGCCGGCATGAGCGCCGTGATCAGCATCGACACCGGGCATCAGCGGCATCTTTCGGACCTGATCCCCTGGATCGGCAATGACTGAACCAGGCGTCACGCCGCACCGCGGCCTGATCACCGTCTGCGCCATGGCGGCGACGCTGATGCAGGCGCTGGACGGCACGATCGCCAATGTCGCGCTGCCCTATATGCAGGGCAGCCTGGCGGCGACGGCCGAGCAGATCACCTGGGTGCTGACCAGCTACATCACCGCCGCCGCCATCCTGACTGCCCCGGTCGGCTTCCTGGCCACCCGCTTCGGGCGCAAATGGCTGTTCCTGGTCTCGGTCGGCGGCTTCACCCTGGCTTCCCTGCTCTGCGGCGCGGCGCAGTCGCTGGAGCAGATGGTGGTGTTCCGCCTGCTGCAGGGCGCCTTCGGCGCGGCCCTGGTGCCGCTCTCGCAGTCCACCATGCTGGACATGTACCCGCCGGAACGCCGGGGCCAGGCGATGGCGATCTGGGGCATGGGCGTGATGCTGGGCCCGATCCTGGGCCCGACGCTGGGCGGCTGGCTGACCGAGAGCTGGAACTGGCGCTGGGTGTTCTACGTGAACCTGCCCTTCGGCCTGCTCGCCTTCCTCGGCCTGCTGATCTTCATGCAGCCGGACCCGCCGCGGGAGAAGCGGAGCTTCGACTGGTTCGGCTTCGCCGCTCTCAGCCTTGGCATCGGCGCGCTGCAGATCATGCTCGACCGCGGCGAGCACAAGGCGTGGTTCGGCTCGACCGAGATCATCATCGAGGCGGCACTCAGCGTCCTCGGCCTCTATCTCTTCGTCGTGCACATGATGACGGCGGAGCGCCCCCTGGTGCCGCCGCGCATGCTGCGCGACCGGAATTTCGTCGCCGGCCTGGGCGTGATGTTCGCGGTGGGCGCCATCCTCTTCGCCACGGCCGCGCTGCTGGCACCCTATCTGCAGACGCTTGGCGGCTACCCCGTCTTCGACGCGGGGTTGGTGCTGGCGCCACGCGGCTTCGGCACCATGATGGCAATGTTCATGGCGGGCCGGCTGGCGAACCGCATGGATCCGCGCCTGCTGATGCTCTTCGGCATCCTGCTGCTGGCCTGGACTCTCTGGGACATGACCTCCTGGACGCCAGACATCGCCATGCCCTGGCTCATCACCAATACGATCATGCAGGGACTGGGGCTCGGCTTCGTCTTCATCCCGCTGAACCTGGTCGCCTTCGCGACGCTCGCGCCTGCGCTGCGCACCGACGGCACGGCGCTGATCAGCCTGGTGCGCAACATCGGCAGCGCCATCGGCATCTCGGTCATGGCCTCCCTGCTGACCCGCAACACGCAGGTGGCGCATGCCGGCCTGGTCGAGCACATCACACCACTGAACCGGCTATTCCAGTGGCCCGCCATCGAGCAGTTCTGGAATACTGCAACCCCCGAAGGTGCGGCACGGCTGAACGAAGAGATCACGCGCCAGTCCAGCATCATCGCCTATGGCAACGACTTCTGGCTGCTGATGGTGCTGGCGCTCGGCATGCTGGCACTGCTGCCACTGATGCGCCGCCCGCCGCGTACCCCGGCAGCGGGCGTGGGACACGCGGCAATGGACTGAGGCGGCGGTCTGTTTCCGGACGCGGCCTCTTGCCCGAGAAGCCATGCCGCGTTCCCGTTGCACGGGACCGATCGCCGGCGGGGCACGCGCAATGCCTGAGGCGCAGTCTACCGCGATGCGTGTCCGCGCAATGTTGGCGGCCTCCGCAGGTCCTCTTCCCCCGCCGGAAGGCATATATCCTTCCTTGCGGCGCCCATGTCGCGTCCGCGGCCCGGCATGGCCGAGCCGCGGGGCGGCGGTCATGCCGCCGGGGGCGCTTCGCCCTTGATCTGGGTGCGGTGCATGATGCGCCGGGCACCGGCATCAAAGGGATCGCGCCGGTGCATGGTGCAGCGGTTGTCCCACAGTACCAGGTCGCCGACCCGCCAGCGGTTGGTCCAGCAGATCTCCGCCCTGGTGGCGTAGGACCAGAGCGTGTCGAGCAGCGCCTCGCTCTCCTCGAGCGGCAGGCCGTCGATATAGGCCAGCCGCCGCCGGCCGAGATAAAGCATGGACCGCCCCGTCTCCGGATGGCGGCAGACGAGCGGGTGGAGATGGCCAGGGGCGGCGCGCGGGTCGTCCGTCGGCGTCACCCCGGCACGCAGGAAGCCGCCGCTGTTGTAGGTGCCGTCATGCTTCACTCTGAGCCCGCCGAGCCGCGCCTGCAGTTCCGCCGGCAGGCCCTCATAGGCGGCGTACATGCTGGCGAAATGGGTGTCGCCGCCGACGGATGGGATCTCCTTGGCATAGAGCATGGAGGCCTTGGGCGGTGTCGGCAGGTAGGACATGTCGGTGTGCCACACTGCCTCGCCAGCCCCGAGGCTGCCGATGGGCTGACCGTCGGGCCCGAGCACGTTGGAGACCACGTAGATCTCCGGCCTGCCCTCGACGAAGCGGCGGCCGTTCTCCTGGATCGGCGCCCAGTCGAGATCACCGAAGCGGCGAGAGAACGCGATGAGGTCGTCATCGGAAAGCTGCTGCCCGCGGAACAGCAGCACGGAGTGGTCGAGCCAAGCCTGGTGGATGGCGGCGAAGGCTGCATCGTCGATCCGGCGCAGATCGATCCCCCGGACCTCGGCGCCGAGCGCGGCGCCGGTCGGCACCACCTCCATGCCGGTGGCGATTGCCAGGCTCATGCTCCACCTCCCCAGGACGAGTGCCGCCTTATACGCCTTTCGGGGCACGACATCTCCCCCCTTGGTGCAGGTCGACCGCCTCCTACGCGCTCGGCGCGCCCGCAGGAGGGTCCCTCGCCCGGCGTCACGAGCCGCCGTCTCCCACCTGGGCCGTGGCTGCAGCCCGACCCGGCGCTGCACCCCGAGGATGACGCTGGCAGTGGATGCCGGGCTCTTCCCGGCGCAAACAGCCAGGGCACGACCCTGATCGCCCTCGGATCCTCGGCAGCACCGCCCGGCACACAGGCGGCAGCCGGAGGGAGCAGCGCCTTTCCCTGGTCCGGCTTTCCGCGGGCATCGCGGGGTGTTACCCTATGACATCTGAGGGAAATCGTCACTTCATGTCATCCGCCACGACCGCCCGGGACAACCCCTCCGCCCGCGCCGAGGCGACCCGCACCCGCATCGAGGAGGTCGCTGAGCGGCTGTTCCGCAGCCTGGGCTACCAGAAGACCGCGGTTGCCGACATCGCCCGCGAGCTCGGCATGTCACCGGCCAACATCTACCGCTTCTTCCCCTCGAAGAGCGCGATCAACGAGGCGATCGCGGAACGCCTGCTCGGCGCGATGCGCGAGGAGATCGAGGCGATCGCCCGCGGGCCTGGCCACGCCTCTGACCGTCTGCGCCGTCTGCTGAGCACGCTGTTCGAACGCAAGCTCGAGGTCTTCTTCGCGGAGCGCCGGCTGCACGACATGGTGGCCGCCGCCATGGAGGAGCACTGGGGCGTCATCGAGCGCTATCTCGGCGCGGTGAACGGCGCGATCCGCCAGGTGCTGCAGGACGGGATGGAGGCCGGCGAATTCGCCCGGTCGGACCCGGAGGCGACCGCGCACACCATCATGCATGCCATGGTGCTGTGGAATCACCCGGCGCTGATGCAGCATTGCATCGCCCGCAAGGGGCAGCCGCCCGAGGAGCTGCGGGCGGAGCTGGCTACGATGACGGAGTTCGTTCTGCGTGCGCTCCGTCCCTGATGGATCATGACTGACGATTGTTGACTTTCGTCAGTTCCTAGCCACAATGGCCTGCCGAGATGCTCGGAGGCCGCCATGCGTCCCGCCCTCCTCCTCCTCGCTTCACTGGCGCTCGCCGCATGCCGCGCCGAGAGTTCGCCCCAGCCCGCGGCCCGGTCCGATACCCCCAGGCCGGTCCAGGTCGCCGAGGTGCGCCTTGCTCCGGCCGAGGACCTGCACGCCTACACCGGTGTGGTCCGCGCGCGGCGGGAGGCCGATATCGGCTTCCGCGCCAGTGGCCGGATCACCGCAAGGCTGGTCGAGGTCGGCAGCCGGGTGATGGCCGGTCAGGTGCTGGCGCGGCTCGACCCGACGGACCTCGCCCTGTCGGTGCGCGCCGCAGAGGCTGAGCTGGCAGCGGCTGAGGCTCAGGCCCGGCAGGCGGCCGCCGAGGCGCGGCGCTCCCGCGCGCTGCTTGCCGCCGGCCATGTCGCCCCGGCCTATGACGACCAGCGCCAGGCCAGCGCCCGCAGTGCGCAGGAGAATGTGGCCGCCGCCCGCGCTCAGCTGGAGCTCGCCCGCAACCGCCTGGGCTATGCGGAGCTGCGCGCGCCCGGGGATGGCGTCGTCACCGCCCTGCTCGCCGAGGCCGGCCAGGTGGTGGCCGAGGGTCAGGCCGTGCTGCGGATCGCCAACCCCGAGGAACGCGAACTGGTCGTGCAGGTACCCGAAGCCGCTGTCACCGGCCTGGCCAAGGCCGAGCCGCGCGTGGCGTTCTGGGTCCGGCCGGGCGAGACGCTCACGGCCCGCCTGCGCGAGGTCGCCCCGCAGGCGGAAAGCGCGCTGCGCACCTATACCGCGCGCTTCTCCCTGCCGGCCGCACCCGATTGGGTGGCGCTGGGCATGACCGGCACCGTGCGCCTGGCCGGCCAGGCGGCACCCGTCGTCACCCTGCCGCTCTCCGCCCTGCACGACCGCGGCGAAGGGCCGATGGTCTGGCGCGTGGAGCATGGCCGCGTCGCTGCCGTGCCCGTGGAGGTGGTCTCGCTCGGCGAGGTCACGGCCACGCTGCGCGGTGCGCTGACTGAAGGCGACAGGGTCGTTGCTCTCGGCCCGCAGTTGCTCGACCCGGGCCTGCCGGTGCGCGTGGTGCAGACGCGTCTCGCCGCCACCCTGCACTGAGGAGGCCGCGCCATGCGCCTCAACCTCTCGGAATGGGCGGTGCGCAACGGCGCGCTCACGCTCTTCCTCATGATCCTGCTCGGCATCGCCGGCGGTTTTGCCTATCTCGAGCTCGATCGCGCCGAGGATCCCTCCTTCACAATCAAGACCATGGTGGTCTCCGCCCAGTGGCCGGGCGCCACGGCCGAGGAGATGCAGGCGCAGGTCGCCGATCCCATCGAGAGCCGGCTGCAGAATCTGGCGCATCTCGATTACGTGCAGACCTATGTCCGCCCGGGCGCGGCAGTGGTGCAGGTGGTGCTGCGCGACACCACGCCGCCGCGGGAAGTGCCCGCGCTCTGGTATCAGGTGCGCAAGAAGATCGGCGATATCCGTCACCTGCTGCCCGCCGGGCTGCAGGGTCCCTTCTTCGACGACGAGTATTCCGACGTCTACGCCGCCGTCTTCGCCCTGACCGGCGCCGACAATGCCGAGCTGGTGCGCCAGGCGGAAGCGCTTCGCCTTCGCCTGCTGCAGCTCGACGGCGCCGGGAAGGTGGCGATCTTCGGCGAGCAGGCGCAACGTGTCTTCGTCGAGGTCAGCCATACCCGGCTGGCGACCCTCGCCGTGCCACCGACCGCGATCCTGGATGCGCTGGCGCGGCACAACGCCGTCGTGCCGGCAGGCGTGGCCGAGACCGGCTCCTCACGCATCCGTCTCCGCCCCGATTCCGGCTTCGACGGGCTCGCCGCCATCCGCGCTGTGCCGGTGGAGGCGAATGGCCGCACGCTCCGCCTTGGTGACATCGCCACCATCCGGCGCGGCCTGCAGGACCCGCCCAGCTCCGCCATCCGCCATGCGGGCAAGCCTGCCGTGCTGGTCGCGGTGGCAAAGCGGCAGGGCGCGGATGTGCTGGCGCTGGGACGCGAGCTGGAGGCCGCCCTAGGAACCATCCGTGCCAACCTGCCGGTCGGCATCGAGATCGAGCAGATCGCCGACCAGCCGCATGTGGTGGCCGAGAGCGTCAGCGAGTTCCTGCTGAAATTCGCCGCCGCCCTGATAGTGGTGATGGTGGTCTCCTTCCTCTCGCTTGGCGTCCGCGCCGGCATCATCGTGGCGCTCTCCGTGCCGCTGACGCTTGCCACCGTGTTCCTCGTCATGCTGGCGGCAGGGATGGAGCTGGAGCGGATCACCCTCGGTGCGCTGATCCTTTCCCTCGGCCTGCTGGTGGACGATGCGATCATCGCCATCGAGGCGATGGTGGTGAAGCTGGAGGAGGGCTGGGACCGGGTACGGGCGGCGACCTTCGCTTGGTCCTCCACCGCCTTCCCGATGCTCTCGGGCACGCTGGTGACGGTGGCAGGCTTCCTGCCGGTGGGCTTCGCCGCCTCCACTGCCGGCGAGTATGCGGGCGGGATCTTCTGGGTGGTGGGCATGGCCCTCGTCGCCTCCTGGATCGTCGCCGTGGTGTTCACGCCCTTCCTCGGGGTGAAGCTGCTGCCGGCGCCGAAGATGGACACGCGCCATGCGGGCTATGACAGCCGGACCTATCGCGCGCTGCGCCGCCTGGTCGGCTGGTGCGTCGATCACCGGGCGGTGGTGCTGACGGCGACGCTAGCCGTGCTGGTTGCGGGCTTCGCCGGCATGGCGGCGACGAAGAAGCAGTTCTTCCCCACCTCTGCGCGGCTCGAATTGCTGGTGGACATCACGCTCCGCCAGGGCGCCGGGCTGCCGGCGACGCAGAGGGCCGCGGAGGCCGTGGAGGCCGCGCTGGCAGACGACCCTGGGGCGAGAACCGTCACCACCTATCTCGGTGCCGGCGCGCCGCGCTTCTTCCTCGCGCTGAACCCGGACCTGCCGAACGAGGCCTTCGCCAAGCTCGTGATCAATACCACCGATCTCGCGGCGCGGGAGCGGATCCGCGCGAAGCTGCTGGCGCTCGCCGCCGACGGTACGGTGCCGAATGCGAGGATTCGCGTCTCCCGCCTCGACTTCGGCCCGCCGGTGGGCTTCCCGGTGCAGTTCCGCGTGCAGGGCGAGGACCCCGCCATGCTGCGCCGCATCGCCGACGACGTGCTGGCCGCGCTGCGTGCCACTCCCGGCACGCGGGATGCGCAGCTCGCCTGGGGTGAGCGCATGCCCGGCATGCGCATCGCCTTCGAGGAGCAGCGGCTGGCGCAGCTCGGGCTCGACCCGCAGTCGGTCGCGCAGTCGCTGCAGGCACTGCTTTCCGGCGTCACGGCAACGCAGCTCCGGGAGGGCACGCGCCGGGTGGAGGTGGTGCTGCGGGCGCCGGAGGAGGAGCGGCGAGCGCTGGCATCGCTCGGGGACCTGACGATCGCGACCGCGGCTGGCGTCGTGCCGCTGGCGCAGCTTGCGCGGCTTGAGCCCGTGATGGAGGAGCCGATCCTTTGGCGCCGCAACCGGGAGCCCTTCCTGACCGTACGCGCCGATGTGCAGGACGGGCTGCAGGGACCCGACGTGACCGCTGCCGCCCTGCCCCGCATCGAGGCGCTGCGGGCCAGCCTGCCGCCGGGCTACCGCATCGTCACCGGTGGCGCCACGGAGGAGAGCAGCAAGGCCAATGCGGCACTCTTTGCCCTCTTCCCGGTGATGATCGGGGTCATGCTGCTGCTGCTGATGTGGCAGCTCCGCCATTTTGGCCGCACGGCCCTGGTGCTGGCCACTGCGCCACTCGGCATTCCCGGCGCAGCGGCGGCACTGCTGATAACGGACCAGCCCTTCGGCTTCGTGGCACTGCTCGGCGTCATCGCCCTGGCGGGCATGATCATGCGCAACACACTGATCCTGGTGGACCAGGTGCGCCAGGATCTCGAGCAGGGCGCACCGCTGCGCCAGGCCATCCTTGAGAGCGCGGTGCGTCGCGCGAGGCCCGTGGTGCTGACGGCGCTCGCCGCCGTGCTTGCCTTCATCCCCCTGACCTTGTCCGTGTTCTGGGGACCGATGGCGGTGGCGATGATCGGCGGACTGACCCTGGCCACCTTGGCGACCCTGCTGGTGGTACCGGCGCTCTACGGCCTCGCGCTGCCCTGGCATGCCGGCCGGAAGGCCGCACCACGGCAGGCCGCGCTGCTGGCAGGGGAGTAAGATGCCGGCGAGCCCGCCGCCCCATGCCTATCGGGCGCAGTCGCTGCCCGGAGCACGGGGCCCGGCCAAGCTGATCCTCCGCGCCCGCCAGGCACCTGGCGGGGTAGTGGAACCCGGGCTGCGCCACCTGGCGGCCTCCCGGGCGAGGCTCCATGCCCGAGCCGGACTCGCCACCCTTCCACCATCCGCCCCGCTGATGGATGGCGCCCACGAATTGGGCGTGCGGCTGCCATCCTGGCCGTTCATATAGCTGCAAATTTCGACCGTTCCGGTGTCGATTGTGCGCAACGAGACCGCGCCGGATGCGATAGGCTGGGGGCATGGCTCCGCGCATCCTGACCTTGACCCTGAACCCGACAGTGGACGTTGCCTGCGACGCCGATGCGGTACGCGCGGTGCGCAAAGTGCGCACCCGGGACGAGCGTTACGATCCCGGCGGCGGCGGGGTGAACGTCTCCCGCGTGGTGCGCGAGCTGGGAGGCGAGACCCTGGCCGTGGTGCTGGCGGGCGGGCTGCCAGGGAGCGAGCTGCGCGCGCTGCTGGACGCCGCGGATGTGCCTCATCGTGCCATCCCCATCGCCGGCCGCACACGCCTGAGTCTCACCGTGAATGACCTCTCCGCCCGGCGCGAGTACCGCTTCGTGCCCGAGGGTCCGGAGCTGTCCGAGGCGGAGTGGCGCGCCGCGCTCGCGGTGCTGGAGGCGGAGCCGGCCGAGTGGGTCGTCGCCAGCGGCAGCCTGCCGCGCGGCGTGCCCGCCGGCTTCTACGCCGAGGCCGCCGCGATCGCCGCCCGACGTGGCCAGCGCTTCGTGCTCGATACCTCCGGCGCCGCGCTGAAGGCGGCGCTCGGCCATGGCCTGGCACTGATCAAGCCGAGTCGCGGCGAGTTCGAGACTCTGGTCGGCCGCCCGTTGCCCACCCCGAAGGCACAGGCGGAGGCGGCACGCGCCCTTTTGCAGGAAGGCGCGGCGGAACGCATCGTGGTCACGCTCGGCCATCAGGGCGCGTTGATGGCGGGGCCGGAAGGGCTGATCCGCCTGCCGGCGCTGACGGTCCCCGAGCAGGGCGCCGTGGGTGCCGGGGACAGCTTTCTCGCCGCCATGGTGCTGTCGCTGTCCCGCGGCGAGGATCCGCGGGAGGCCTTCGCCTGGGGCCTTGCCGCCGGCGCTGCGGCGGTGATGCAGGCGGGCACGGCTGCGCCACGGCGGGAGGATGTCGTGGCGCTGCGGCAACGCATCGGGCCGGTTGCCCAGCCCTGAACCGTATCGCGCAGGCCTTGCGGAACGACCCGGCTTCGTGACGTCGGCGGAGGACCGCGGGGCCCATTGCAGGCTGCGCACCGGACGGACCATCTGCATGCAGCAGCCCCCGGGCACCGGCCGGCCGGAACGGTGCCCGCGCTGCCCAGGCGGAGAGGTGCCTGCGGCCTCAAGCAATCGCGCTGTCGCAGGGGGCATGCGGGCCTGCCGCCGCCCGGCTAGTTTGTGTGCCGGATCCGCGAATCGTGCCCTATCTGATCGAGTTCCTGCTCTTCCTCCTGCCCTTCGGCGTCTATGCGCTGTGGCGCCGGCTGGACCCCAAGACCGAGCCGCCGCCGCGGCTCGTGCTGCTGGCACTGCTTGGCATCGGGCTCGGGCTGGCCGCGGCCATCTGGTACGGGCTGTCGGTCAGCATGGATCGTGACACCGTCTATGTCCCGGCGCAGATGTCCGAGGATGGGCGGATCCTGCCCGGCCGGGCGGAACCGGCACGGCCGTGACAGCCCTGGAAGATCCGCCGCAGGACCGCATCCCGCCGCCACCGATCCTCGCGCGTGCCGCGCCCGCGGCGGTGCTGGCGGCGCTGCCGGGTGCCCGGGCCGTGGGCGGGGCGGTGCGCGATGCATTGGCACGGCTGCCGGTCCAGGACGTGGATATCGCCGCGCCGCTGCCGCCCGAGGCGATCGTGGCCCGGCTGAGGGCGGCCGGGCTCAAGGTGTTCGAGACCGGGCTGGCGCATGGCACGGTCACCGCGGTGCTCGGGGGCATGCCGGTGGAGGTGACCAGCCTGCGACGCGATGTCGCGACCGACGGCCGCCACGCCGTGGTGGCATGGACCACGGACTGGCGCGAGGACGCCGCGCGGCGCGACTTCACCATCAACGCCATGTCGCTCTCGGCCGAGGGCTGGCTGTGGGACTATTTCGGCGGGCGTGCCGACCTGGCCGCCGGGCGGGTGCGCTTCGTCGGCGATGCGCCGACGCGCCTCCGGGAGGATTACCTGCGCGCGCTCCGCTTCTTCCGCTTCCAGGCGCGTTACGGCCGCGGCGCGCCGGACCCTGAGGCGATCGCTGCCATATGCGAGGCCGTGCCGGGCCTCGCACGGCTATCGGCCGAACGGGTCTGGGCGGAGCTGAAGCGCCTGCTGGAAGCACCGGACCCGACCGAGGCGGTAGGGCTGATGGCGGAGACGGACGTGCTGGGCGCCGTGCTGCCCGAGGCCGTGCCGCCACAGACCGAGGCCCTGCGCCGCGTGCTGGCCGCGGGCCTGGCGAAGGACCCGCTGCTGCGGACGGCCGTGCTGCTCGATCCCGCCACGGCAGGCACCGGTGCGCGCATTGCCACGCGGCTGCGCCTGTCTGCCGAGGAGCGGGAGCGGCTGGTCTGGCTGCACGACAGGCAGGCCTCGCGCCCCGATGTCCCGAAGGATCCGGATCCGCTGGCCCGCATGCGCTGGCTTGCCACCCGGCGTGATGCGCAGGCGGCGATGGACGAGGCCTGGCTTGCCGAGGCGCGGGAGGGGCGCGACCATGCGGCGCTCCGGGCCTGGATCACGGCGACGCCTGTCCCCAGGCTGCCGGTGTTCGGCCGCGACGCGGTCGCCCTGGGCGTGCCGCCCGGCCCGGAGATCGGGCGGCTGCTGCAGCAGGTGAAGGCATGGTGGCTCGAAGGCGGCTGCATCGCCGACCGCGAGGCCTGCCTGGCGCGGTTGCGGCAACTGGCCGCCGCCCGCGGCGTCTGATACGCCCCGGCCCCATGCCCGCCGCCCCGCTTGCCGATGCCTCCTCCCGCGCCCTGATCCTCCGCCTCTGGCGAGAGGAGCTTTCGCGCCACGGGCCGCGCATCGCGGCGGCGCTGGTCTGCACCCTCGCCCTCTCCGCCATCACCGCGCTCTACCCCATCGTCATCCAGCAGGCCTTTGACCGCTTCGGCCGCAACGACCCGGATGTGATCTGGCTGCTGCCGCCGCTGATCATCGCCGTCACCTCCGCGCGTGCGGCAGCGCTGTACGGCCAGCAGCTTGCGGTGCAGTCCACCGTGCTGCGGGTGATCGAGGGGCTGCAGCGACGTCTGTTCCACGCCCTCACCCGCGCCGACCTGGCGGTGGCCGCGCGCGATGCGCCGGCGCGGAATGCCGCGCGTTTCACCACCGACGCGGCGGCGATCCGCGAGGCGCTGACGCGGGCGATCAGCGGCATCGCCAATGTGCTGACCATCATAGGCCTGGTCGGCTCCATGCTGTGGCTGGACTGGGCCATGGCGCTGCTGGCCGCCGCGCTCTACCCGATCGCCGCGGTGCCGATCCTCGCGCTGGGCAAGCGTATCCGCCGGGCCTCCTCCGGCATGCAGGACCGGGTGGGGGAGACGGCGGCCTTGCTGACGGAAAGCTTCGCCGCCGCGCGCGTGGTGCGCGCCTACCGGCTGGAGGAGGCCGAGGAGGCGCGGGCGGCGCGCACCTTCGATGCGCTGCGGCGTGCCCTCTTCGCCATCGCCCGGACCCGCGCACGGGTCGACCCTGTGCTCGAGGTACTGGGAGGGCTGACCGTGGCGCTGGTGCTGGGCTTCGTCGGCTGGCGGGTGAGCTCCGGCGAGGGCACGATCGGCCAGTTCACCGGCTTCGTCGCGGCACTGCTGATCGCGGCGCAGCCGGTGCGGCAGCTTGGCTCCCTGAACGCTGCGCTGCAGGAGGGGCTGGCGGGCCTCGCCCGCGTCTTCACCGTGGTGGACACACCGCGCCGCGTGGTGGATGCGCCGGATGCGGGCACGCTGCCCGTCGGCAGGGGCCGGGTGGAGTTCGATGCGGTTGCCTTCCGCTACGAGGGCGCGCCCGACGCTGCCCTGGAGGCGCTGAGCTTCGTCGCCGAGCCGGGGCAGACGGTGGCGCTGGTAGGCCCCTCCGGCGCGGGCAAGTCCACGGCGCTCGCGCTGGTGCCGCGGCTTCACGACGTCACGGCGGGGGCGGTGCGGCTGGACGGAGCGGATGTGCGCCAGGTGACGCTCGCCTCGCTGCGCGACGCCATCGCCTATGTCGGGCAGGATGCGGTAATCTTCGACGACACCGCGCTGGCGAACATCGCCTGCGGCCGTCCCGGCGCCACGCGCGCGGAAGTGGAGGAGGCAGCCCGCGCCGCAGCGGCGCATGACTTCATTGCCGCCCTGCCGCAGGGCTATGACACGCCGCTCGGCCCCGGCGGCGGCCGGCTGTCCGGAGGACAGCGGCAGCGCGTGGCGCTCGCCCGCGCGTTGCTGCGCGATCCGCGTGTACTGTTGCTCGACGAGGCGACCAGCGCCCTCGACGCCGAGAACGAGGCACTGGTGCAGCGCGCGCTGGCCCGGCTGCGGCAGGGGCGCACCACCCTGGTGATCGCGCACCGGCTCTCCACGGTGCGCGAGGCCGATCGGATCGTGGTGATGGAGGCCGGCCGGGCGGTGGAGCAGGGCACGCATGCCGCGCTGATGGCGGCGAACGGCCTCTACGCCCGGCTGGTGCGGACCCAGGCCTTCGGCGAGTCGCTGCAGGAAGCCACGGCGGCGGGCTGAGCTACACCGCGCGCCGGGCCTTCAGCGCGGCCGCGAGCGTGCCCTCATCCAGAACGTCCAGCGCACCGCCGATCGGTACGCCCTGCGCCAGGCGGGTGACCTGCGCGCCGAGCGGCCGCAGCCGGTCCGTGAGGTAATGCGCGGTGGTGGCGCCATCCACCGTGGCGGGTAGCGCGAGGATCACTTCCTCCACGCCGCCCTCGGCGATGCGCGCGACGAGCGGTTGCACCGCGAGATCCTCCGGCCCCACGCCGCCAAGTGCCGAGAGCGTGCCGCCCAGCACGTGATAGAGCCCGCGATGGGCATGCGCGCGCTCCAGCGCCCAGAGATCGGCCACCCCCTCCACCACGCAGATCAGCCCCCGTTCGCGCTGCGGGTCGCGGCAGATATGGCAGGGGCTCTCGGCATCCAGATTGCCGCAGATGCGGCAGGGCTGCACGGCCTCGGCCGCCGCGCGCAGCGCCTCTGCCAGCGGCAGCATGGTCTGCTCCGGATGCATCAGCATGCGCAGCACGGCACGCCGCGCGCTGCGCCGGCCGAGGCCGGGCAGCTTCGCCAGCAGGCCGATGAGATGTTCGATCGGATCGTGGGTCTGCATCTGGTACGCAACTGCGCGGCGGTGCGCCGCGCACGGGCCACCGGCGGCAAGGATCAGAAGGGCAGCTTCATCCCCGGCGGAAGGTTGAGCCCGGAGGTGGCCTTCTGCATCTCCTCGGCCATCGCCGCTTCCACCTTCTGCCGCGCATCGGCATGAGCGGCGACCAGCAGGTCCTCCAGCACCTCCCGGTCATCGGCGGTCATCAGGCTGGGATCGATGGCAACGCGGCGCAGATCGCCCTTGCCGGTCAGCGTCACCTTCACCATGCCGCCCCCGGCGGCGCCCTCGACCTCCGTTGCCTCGAGCTTCGCCTGCATCTCCTGCATGCGCGACTGCATCTGCTGCGCCTGCTTGAGCATGTTCGAGAGGTTCTTCATGGGTCCTCCGGTGGGATATCGTCGAAATCCGCGGGTTCGGCGTCGGGCGGCGCGAAGTCCGGCGCATCGGGCTCGGCGCCCTCCTCGGCGGAAAGCGCCGCCAGGGGCAGCCCGTAGGCGTCGGCGCCGGCATCGCGTACCGCCTCGATCACGGCGCCAGGGAAGGCGCCGATGATCGCCTGCACCAGCGGATGGCTGGCTGCGACGCTGCGCCGGCTCGCCTCCGCAGCGCGGCCCTGCTCGGCCAGGGTCGGCTCGCCTTCAGCATTGCTCAGCGCGATGGTCCAGCGCGTGCCGGTCAGGTCCTGCAGCAGCGCGCCGAGCTGGGCGGCGAGGTCGCGTGGCGCGTCCGGCAACACGCGCATCTCGATCCGGCCCGGCGTGACACGAACGGGATGGACGCTGTGCACCAGATGCGCATGCAGCATCGGCCGCCTGCCGGAGGCCAGAGCGACGACGTCGCGCCAGGACCGCGGTGCCGGCGCCGCAGCGGCCGGACCGGGCTCGGGCCGCGGCATGCCACCAGCCACGGCGCGCATCGCTGCGCCCTCGGGCCCGAAGCCGCGGGCCGCCGGGGCGGCCGCGGCTCCCGGCGCCGCGCGCGGCCCGCCCGAGACCGCGCCGCCCTCCGACAGGCGCCGCAGGATATCGCCCGGCGTCGGCATCTCGGCGACATGCGCCAGGCGGATCAGAACCATTTCCGCCGCGGCACGGCGATCCGGCGCCTCATTCACCTCGCCGAGGCCCTTCAGCAGCATCTGCCAAGCACGCCCGAGCACGGGGACCGAGAGTGTCCTCGCCAGCGTCGCGCCGCGCGTGCGCTCCTCCTCCGGCAGGGACGGATCGCCCGCCAGGGCCGGCAGGCTGACCAGGCGCGAGAGCGTATGCGTCAGCTCCAGCATGTCCTGCAGGATTACGCCAGGGTCGGCGCCGCGCTCATGCGCGCGGTCCATCAGGGTCAGGCAAGCGGCGACATCGCCCTTCATCGCCGCTTCCATCAGGTCCATCACCAGGCCGCGATCGGCCAGGCCCAGCATCTCGGCGACCGCCGCGGCAGTGATCCGCCCGTCCTCGGCACCGAGCGCGATCGCCTGATCCAGCAGCGACAGCCCGTCGCGTACCGACCCGTCGGCGGCGCGCGCCAGCATGGCCAGCGCCTCCTCCTCCACCTCTACGCCCTCCTTCGCGGCGATGGAGGCGAAATGCGCGCGCAGCGCCGGCTGTGACACGCGGCGCAGGAAATGAGTCTGGCAGCGCGAGCGGATGGTGGTGGGCACCTTCCGCAGCTCGGTCGTCGCCAGCATGAACTTCACCTGGGCCGGCGGCTCCTCCAGTGTCTTCAACAGGGCGTTGAAGGCCTGGTTCGAGAGCATGTGCACCTCGTCCAGAATCAGCACCTTGAAGCGGCCCTGGGCGGGACGATAGCGCAGCGTCTCGCGCAGCTCCCGTACATCGTCCACGCTGTTGTTGCTGGCCGCATCCAGCTCCAGCACGTCCGGGTGGCGGTCGGCGAGGATGGCGCGGCATTCCGGGCAGGTACCGCAGGGGTCCACGGTGGGCCCGCCGCTGCCGTCCGCCCCGACGCAATTCAGCGCACGAGCGATGATGCGAGCGGTGGTGGTCTTGCCCACGCCGCGCACGCCGGTGAGCAGGAAGGCATGCGGCACCCGGTTCTGCACGAAGGCATTGCGCAGGGTGCGCACCAATGCCTCCTGTCCGATCAGTTCGTTGAAGGTGGTCGGCCGATATTTGCGCGCCAGCACGCGGTAGGGCGTCGTGGCGGGCTCGGCTGCCGGTCCTGGCGACGCGTCAGCCAAAGGCGCGGGCTCGCCGAACAGGCCGGGTCCTTCCGGTGGCGGCGGCTCGGGCAGCCCTTCGGGCTCCTCGGGCAGAGCCTCGGCAGGCGGGGCGTTGGAGCCGAAGAGGTCGCTGGCCATGCAGGCGGATGGTCTCGGTGGCGGTCGCGGCCGCCGGGGCGACCATGGTTGCCCCGCGCCCTCGCGCGGGTGGAAGACCGGCAAAGCGACCCGGGCGGAAACTCGTTACGGCTGCTTCCTTCCGGACCTGACCGGGTTGGCGAGGCGCCCGTCCGTCACCGGCCTTCCGAGGGGGAATATCATGTCTCCGACCGCCCGCGGCAATGCCCCACAGCGCGTAACCTGTGGCGATCCGCGGATGCACCAATCGGTCGCGCCATCTGCCGGGGTGTGGGCGTCCGATCACGTCAGCACCATCGGCGGTCCGTTGCCGCCGCTGCAAGCTCGCCACCGGCACGGCCGGCATCTCCGGCGCGTTCCGCCGCAGTCACCCGGTTCAGCCGCGACGGATGAAGCCACCGCCCAGCACGCGGTCACCATCGTAGAACACCGCCGCCTGGCCGGGCGCGGCGATGGCCGGCGCATCCGGAACGACCAGGGCCCTGGCGCCATCCCAGGTCAGGGTCGCGGGCTGCGGCCGCTCCCGCGCGCGCAGCTTCACCTGGCAGCGCAGCGGTGCCGCCGGCGGCGCGATGAGCCAGTTCACCTCGCCGACCGCGATCTCGGCCTGCGGCAGCGACTCGCGCGGCGCGACCACCACGCGCCGGCGCGATGCATCGAGGGCAGCGACGAAAAGCGGGGCCTCGCCCTCCCGCCGCGGCAGGCCGAGGCCCCTGCCCTGCCCCACGGTGTAGCGCGCGAGCCCCTGGTGCCGGCCCAGCACCCGGCCTTCGGTATCCACGATCTCGCCCGGCGAGTCCGCCTCAGGCCGCAGCGCAGCCACCACGGCATGGTAGCGGCCCTGGGGAACGAAGCAGATGTCCTGGCTGTCCGGCTTCTCCGCCACCGGCAGGCCGAACCGCGCGGCCTCGGCGCGGACGGCGGTCTTGTCCGGATAGTCGCCGAGCGGGAAGCGGCACATGCCGAGCTGGTCGCGCGTGGTGGCAAAGAGGAAATAGCTCTGGTCCCGCGCCGGATCGGCGGCACGGCGCAGTTCCGGCCCGGCCGGCCCCTCTGCGCGGCGGGCATAATGGCCCGTCGCGAGCGCCTCGCAGCCGAGATCGCGCGCCAGTTCCGTGAGGTCGCGAAACTTCACCGTCTGGTTGCAGCGCACGCAGGGAATGGGAGTCTCGCCGCGGGCGTAGCTGTCGGCGAAGTCCTCGATGACCGCGGTGTGGAAGCGCGCCTCGCGATCCAGCACGTAGTGCGGGATGTCGAGACGGTCGGCGACGCGGCGGGCGTCGTGGATGTCCTGCCCGGCGCAGCAGGCGCCCTTGCGACCGACGGCGGCGCCGTGGTCGTAGAGCTGCAACGTGGCGCCGACCACCTCATGGCCCTGCTCCTTCAGCAGGCCGGCGACGACGGAGCTGTCCACGCCGCCGGACATGGCGACAAGAATCCTCATGGCCACGCCATGGCCATGCGTCGGGCAGGCGGAATGCTCACGCGGCCAGGGTGCATCAGGTGCGCGCCTTCTCGTAGGACGCCGTGTGACCTTCGGCAGCGTCCAGCCCCTGCTGCCAGAACCGCGCCTCAAGCCGTGCGGCCTCCGCGAAGGTGGCGCCCAGCGTGGCGAAGCGCGCATGACCGCCATGGCTCTCGCCCAGCGCGTCGATGCGCGCCGCTGCGGCCCTGGCGAGCGCCTGGTAGCCAGGATCGGCATAGGTGTCGATCCAGCTCTGGTACGGATTGTCCCGCAGGCGCCGGCGCGGATCCGCCAGGATGCGCAGCGCCACCTCGCCATATCCCACGGTGCAGGGCGCCAATGCCACCTCGAGGTCGAGAATATCGCCCGCGAGCCCGCGATCGATGACGTAGCGCGTGTAGCTCACCGTCTCGGCCGATTCCGGCGTCGCGCGCACCTCCGCCTCGGGGATGCCCCATTCGGCGCAGTAGGTCAGATGCATCCCCGTTTCGGCGAGGATCGCGCCGATCGCCGCTGTCTTGTCCCGCATCGCCTCGATGCTCTCCGCCTTGAAGACGGCGAGCGCCTTGGCGCGGGCGAAATGGATCAGGAACAGATAGTCCTGGATCAGGTAGCGCCGGAAGGCCGCGAGCGGCAGCGTGCCATCCGAGAGCCCCTGCACGAAGGGATGCCAGGTATAGGCCTGCCACGCCTCGGCGCAGGCAGCGCGCAGCCGCCGGAACAGGCCGCCTTCGGCGCCGAACTCCGTCTCCCAGGGGGCCATGCTGCTGCGCTCCTCGTCAACTCCTCCCGCACCGTCCGGCGCAACGGCGCCGCCAACCGCCCCCGGCGCGGCGCGTCCGGGACCCTCAGCCCATCGCGTTGCGCGTGCCGGCGGGAAGCCTCACCACCAGGCCGTCCAGCGCCTCGGTCATGATGATCTGGCAGCCGAGCCGCGAGGTCTCCTGCAGGTCGAAGGCGAGGTCGAGCATATCCTCCTCGTCCTCCGTCGGCGCCGCGAGCTTCTTGAACCAGGCCGGATCCACGATGACGTGGCATGTGGAGCAGGCGAGCGAGCCTTCGCAGGCGCCCTCGATATCCACGCCATGCTTGTGCGCGATCTCAAGCACGGACAGGCCGAGCGGCGCATCCACCTCACGGCGCGTGCCATCGCGCTCGATGAAAGTCATCTTCGGCATGATCCGCCCGTCTATTCCGCCGCCTTGCGTGCTTCCGAAAGCGCGTGGCGCCAGGCAGCAGCGAGCCTTGCCGCGGCCAGGTCCACATCGGCGGGGGACGTAAAGCGGCCGATCCCGATCCGCAAGGTGGCACGGGCCTCCGCCTCTGGCAGCCCGATCGCCCGCAGCACGTAGGAGGGCTCGATCTCGGCCGAGGAGCATGCGGAGCCAGTGGAGACGCAGATCTCGGGCGCCGCCGCCATGATGGCCTGGGCGTCCACACCACCCGGGAAGGTCAGGTTGATGTTGCCCGGCACGCGGCGCTCCGGATGGCCGTTCAGCCGGACCTCCGGCACCTCGGCGCGCAGCGCGGCCAGGAAGCGGTCGCGCTGCTCCCGGATCCGCCCGGCATCCAGCGGTCCCTCAATGGCCGCGAGCCGTGCCGCCTCTCCAAGCCCCACTGCCAACGGCGCCGGCAGGGTGCCGGAGCGGACGCCCCTCTCCTGCCCCCCGCCCGAGAAGAGCGGCGCGATGCGCACCCGCGGCCGACGGCGCAGGTAGAGCGCACCGATGCCCTTCGGCCCGTAGATCTTGTGCCCGGAGATGGAGAGCAGATCCGCCTGGATCTCCTCGACATCCAGCGGGATGCGGCCGCAGCCCTGGGCGGCATCCGTGTGGAAGAGGGCGCCGGCCTGCCGCGTGATCACACCGATGGCAGGGAGATCCTGGATCACGCCGATCTCGTTGTTCACGGCCATGACGGAGACGAGCAGGGTATGCTCGTCCACCGCGGCGCGGAGCGCATCCAGATCCAGCAACCCGTCCGGGCCGACCGGCAGCACCACCGGCTCGAAGCCCTCGATGGCCAGGTCGCGCACGCTTTCCAGGACGCATTTGTGCTCGGTCGCCACCGTGACGATGCGGCGGCGCTCCGAACCATGCGAGGCGGCGAAGCGCGCCGCGCCCTTGATGGCCAGGTTGTTCGCCTCGGTGGCACCCGAGGTCAGAACGATCTCCCGCGCCTCGGCACCGACGAGCGCGGCGAGCTCGGCGCGCGCGGCCTCGACCACCTCCTCCGCGGCCCGGCCCATCACGTGCTCGACGCTGTGCGGATTGGCGAAATTCTCCTCCCACCAGGGCCGCATGGCGGCGAGCACGCGCGGATCGACCGGCGTGGTGGCGTGGTTGTCGAGATAGACGGGTCGGTTCGGACGCATCGCAGCCCCGAAGATGGTCACTCAGGCGGCGCGGCGCGAGGGGCAGCCATCCGGATCGCGTGGCGACCCGGATGGCCGCCCCGAGATCCGGTTGCGCATGGCGGCCCAGGCGGCAAGGAAGCGCTCCGGCGCGTCATCGGTGGCATTCCAGGGCAGCGAGACCCGGATGCCGCAGCCGGCGTGCTCGGCAAAGCCCATCGCTTCCAGCACATGGCTGCGCGCCACCTTGCCGGAGGAGCAGGCGGCGCCGGCGGAGACCCGGATGCCGGCCAGATCCAGCGCGATCACCTGCGTCTCGGCCGGAACGCCAGGCAGGATGATGCAGGCCGTGTTGGGCAGGCGCGGCGCGGCGCTGCCGGCGATCGTCACCTCCGGCGCCAGGGCCCGGACCCCGGCCTCGATCCGGTCACGCAACCGGCCAAGGCGCACGGATGCGGCGGGATCGGCCGCCTCGGCCGCGACGGCAAAACCGGCGATCGCGGGCAGCGGCTCGGTCCCGCCGCGCCGCCCTCGCTCCTGTCCGCCGCCGGCGATCAGTGCCGGCAGCTCGAGACCGGACCGCAGCAGGAGCGCTCCGGCCCCAGGCGGTCCACCGAGCTTATGGCCGGAGAGAGCGAGCGAATCCGCGCCCATGGCCGCCAGGTCGAGCGGCAGCCGTCCGGCCGCCTGCACCGCATCCACATGCAGCAGCGCGCCGTGGCGGCGGCAGAGCGCCAGGACCGCGTCCAGCGGATGCAGCACTCCGGTTTCGTTGTTCGCCGCCATCAGGCAGACCAGTGCGGGCGCGCCGACCGCCAGCAGGGCCGCGAGCGCCTCCAGGTCGGCCGTGCCATCCGACAGGACCGGAAGGGTCTCGGCGCCAGGTGCGGCGGCGCGGACCGCGGCATGCTCCGTTGCGCCGACCAGCACGCGGCGGCCCCGCCCAAGGCCCCGCACCGCCAGCGCGTTCGCCTCGGTGCCCCCGCTGGTGAAGACCACTTCCTGCGGCTTGGCGCCGAAGCGGGCGGCGACCTGTTCCCGGCACGCCTCCAGCATCCGCCGGGCCGTCCGGCCCGCGGCATGGACCGAGGAGGGATTGCCGCCGAGGTCGAGCGCGGCCAGCACCGCGGCTCGCGCCTGCGGACGCAGCGGCTCCGTTGCATTGGCGTCGAGCATCAGGGGGCTGGTCGCCGTCACGCCCGTCACTGAACCGCCTCGGACAGGGGGTTCTCGCGCGGCGGCACGGCCCGGCCCACCACCCGGCCGCAGACCACGTCGGCCAGGGTCAGGGTGCCGAGAAACAGCCGGATCTGCTGACCCAGCTCGGCCCAGAGATCGTGGGTCGGGCAGCGGTGGCCGGCCAGGCAGCCGGGCAGCCCTTCCCCGCAGCGGGTGGCGCGGATCGGCTCGTCCACGGCCTCCACGATCTCGGACACCGTAATGGTCTGCGCCGCCCGGCCGAGCCGGTATCCTCCGCCGGGCCCCCGCGCCGAGGCGACGAGGCCAGCGCGCCGCAGATGGCTGAACAACTGCTCCAGATAGGCAAGGGAGAGCTGCTGGGCCTGAGCGATCTCGGCCAGACTCACCGGCCTGTCCGGGCGCGGAGCATCGCTGCAGGCCTGCTGGCGGGCGGCCAGTTCCACCATGGCCATGACGGCATAGCGGCCGCGGGTGGAGAGGCGCATGGCTCAGATCCTCACGCGCCCGTGAGACGAAAGCAGAGCGAAGTGATTGGCGACCGACAAAAACATGAGGCCAGAGCCATGAATCCGTTATGAAAGCTTCTGCCGAATGCCTATATTTCCGTCGCCCCCGAGGTTCGGGAGCCTGCCTCGGGGCACTCAAGGCACGAACGGAGCCGCATGTCCACGACCGACCGTCGTTGGCGCAAAGCTAGATTGCCCGACCCCCCCGGTCAACCATTCGGGGCATGGACGGGTCCGACGTGGCTTG
>Ga0180217_1001813_pt1 | contig 21614 bp, 21 predicted proteins | sample eDN3rd37CBELigOP_FD_128521 | JGI IMG/M metagenome (GOLD analysis project Ga0180217, IMG submission 128521) | Enriched Organic Plus compost microbial communities from Emeryville, California, USA - eDNA 3rd pass 37_C BE-Lig OP (version 2) (version 2) ... | reverse complement strand
GATCTCCATCGACATCTCACCTCCAATCATCCGGGCCCTCCGCTCCTCTCGCGAAGGCCCAGCATAACCAGTGGGTCAGATTTGAATCGGCGACCGGGTCAGTTTCTCATCGGCGGCAACAGCCATCCCGATCGGACGGGCGCCGCGCCTCTCCGAAGCGGGATCACCGGGACAAGCCCGGTGATGACGTGGGAGGTGATGACCTGGGAGAGGCGGCGACGAACGACCGGATGAGCGCCGCGCCTCACACCTCTCCGCGTCATGGCCGGGCTCGGCCCCGGCCATCCCGATTGCGCTTGGTGCCGCGCTACAGAGGATTGGGATCACCGGCCCAAGGCCGGTGATGACGTGGAGGCTGGCACACCCCACAAGCCCTCCCCTGAACCACACAGCCCTTATCCTGAGGAGGTCTCGGTCAGGGACCGGGTCGAAGGACGAGGGCGTCTCCAGGCACACTGAAAGCATCCTTCGAGACAGCCGCTGCGCGGCTTCCTCAGGATGAGGGTGGAGGCACGGATGACACGGCCCGGCGACAGGGGATGAGGCGCGGCCCGACTTTCCTCGTCATGGCGGGGTCTTGTCCCGGCCATCTCGACCGGAAAGGCGCTGCGCCTCCCACAAGCGGGATCACCGGCACGAGGCCGGTGATGACGGAGAAAGAGCCGAGACGCCGCTTACGGGTTCAACCGCCGGCACAGGCCGTCGAGCTGTTCCAAGGTCTTGTAGCGAATGCGCAATTCGCCGCCATTGCCCTTGTGGTCGATGGAGACGGTGAGGCCGAGGACGTCCTGGAGCACGCGCTCGAGGGCGCGGGTGTCCGGGTCCTTCTCGGCCTTGGGCTTGGCGGCGGATTTCGTCTCGAGATTCGCCGGCAGGCTGTTCTCCGCCTGGGCGATGGCCTCGACCTGGCGCACGCTCAGGCCCTCGTCGAGCACCAGCTTGGCGACCGCGGCCGGATCCTTCACGGCGAGCAGCGCGCGGCCGTGGCCGGCGGAGAGCTTGCGCTCGACGAGAAGCTTCTTCACCGGATCGGGCAGATCGCTGAGACGCATCATGTTGGCGATGTGGCTGCGGCTCTTGCCGATGATCTTCGAGAGGTTGTCCTGCGTGTAGGAGAACTCGGCCATCAGGCGGGCATAGCCCTCCGCCTCCTCGATGGGATTGAGATCGGCGCGCTGGACGTTTTCGAGAATGGCGTATTCGAGCGAGGTCTTGTCGTCGATATTGACGATGACCACGGGCACCTCGTGCAGGCCCGCCTTCTGCGAGGCACGCCAGCGGCGCTCGCCGGCGACGATCTCGTAAGCATCGATCTTGTTCGGCACGGGCCGGACCACGATGGGCTGGATGATGCCGCGGTCCTTGATCGACTGCGTGAGTTCCTGCAGCTCGGCATCCTCGAAGGCCTTGCGCGGGTTGCGCGGGTTCGGTGTGAGGAACTCGACGGGCACCTTCTTGACGCCGCTCTTGCTGGGATTCTGCAGGGTGCCGATTTCAGCGCCGACCTCGCCGATCAATGCGGCCAGGCCCCGACCGAGCGACTTTGCTTCTTTCGCCATGATTGTCGTTCTCTAATTCCTGTTACGCGGCGCGCAGCGCACGCTCGCGCTGAATGACTTCGGATGCCAAACGGAGATAGGCCTGCGAGCCCGTGCACTTGATGTCGTAGAGCAGCACCGGCTTGCCGTGGGACGGCGCCTCGGACACGCGGACGTTGCGCGGGATCATGGTTTCGTAAACCTTGTCGCCCATGAACTCGCGCACATCAGCCACCACCTGCCCCGACAGGTTGTTGCGTGGGTCGAACATGGTCAGCACGACGCCGTGGATCATGAGCTCGGGGTTGAGGGCCGAACGGACCTGCTCGACCGTCTTGAGCAGCTGGCTGAGGCCTTCCAGAGCGAAAAATTCGCATTGGAGGGGGACCAGAACGGCATCAGCAGCGGTCAAGGCGTTGATGGTCAGGAGATTCAGCGAAGGCGGGCAATCGATCAAAATATAGGTAAAAGGTTCCGTTACCTTTTCAGCCGCCAGCGTGCGGATCGCGTTGCGCAGGCGGTGGGCGCGGTCGCGCTCGCTCGCGATCTCCAGCTCGACGCCGAGGAGGTCGAGAGTCGACGGGGCGAGCGCCAGGCCGGGCACCGCCGTCTCGGTGATGCTCTCGGCGAGCGAGGCCTCGCCGGCGAGAACGTGATAGGTCGAGACCGGACGGTTCTTGCGATCGATGCCGAGACCGGTCGAAGCGTTACCCTGGGGATCGAGGTCGATGATCAGCACCTTCTCGCCGATGGCGGCAAGGGCGGTGCCCAGGTTGATCGCCGTGGTCGTCTTGCCGACGCCGCCCTTCTGGTTGGCGAGCACGAGAATACGCGGCTTCACGGCACGCGCTCCAGCTTCGGATTCGCTGCGGTCGGTCATCATGAATGGCTCTCGATGGAGGTTATGCGAAGAATCCGGGCCTCGGAATCGGTGCGGCTCGGCAGGATATCCGCCTTGAATGTCCACTTTTTCCGGGCCTCGGTCAATTCGGACTCGGCGTCCCGTCCCTTCGGGAAGAGGCCGATTGTCCCCGCTTTCAACATGGGCTCGGTCCATTCCAGCAGTTGGGTCAGGGAGGCGAGCGCACGGGCGGAGACCACATCGGCCTTGCCGACGAAATCGGGAATGACGGTTTCCAGCCGCGCCGCATGCACCGTGACGGTGGATCCGGTCAGGCGCGCCACGTGGCGGAGGAAGGCGCATTTGCGGGAATTGCTCTCGACCAGATGCACCTTGAGCCCCCTCTCCTGCCCCGCGATGGCGAGCACGAGACCGGGAAAACCGGCGCCGGAACCGAGATCGACCCAGGTCCCGGCCTCGGGCGGCGCGAGGTCGAGGAGCTGGAGGGAATCGACGATATGGCGGTCCCAGACATGGTCGAGGGTGCCGGGACCCACGAGATTCTTGATCTCCTGCCAGCGCTTGAGCTCGCGCGCCAGGAGTTCGAGCTTGTTGTGTGTTTCACGTGAAACATTGAGCGAAGAGGATGCCCCGGTTGTCATCAAGCCACCGCATCCGTCGCCCGCTTGACGCGGGTCGTCGCCTTCTTGGCATGGGCTGCGAGCAGGGTCAGGGCCGCGGGCGTGATGCCCTCGATGCGGGCCGCCTGCCCCAGGGTCTTGGGACGGACCAGATCGAGCTTCGCCTTGATCTCGTTCGACAGGCCGGGGAGGCCGCGAAAATCGAGGTTCTCCTCCAGCACGATCCCTTCGTCCCGGCGATAGGCGGCGATATCGGCCTGCTGCCGGTCCAGATAGACCGCATAGGTGGCGTCCGTCTCCAGGCGTTCCCTGACCTGCGGGCTCACTGCGGAAAGCTCCGGCCAAGCCTTGGCGAGATCGTCCCAGCCGATCGTGGGATAGGAGAGAAGCTGATAGGCGCTGCGGCGAGCCCCGTCCTGGTTGAGGCTCAGGCCGAAGCGGGAGGCCTCCTGCGGGGTCAGACTGAGCTGCTGGAGCTTCTCGCGGATGGTGCGGATCTCCTCCTGGGACCGAGCGAAATGGGCTGCTCGCCGGGAGCCGACGCAGCCGATCTCCATCCCCTTCCCGGTCAGGCGCTCGTCCACATTGTCGATGCGCAGACTCAGACGGTATTCCGAGCGCGAGGTGAACATGCGATAGGGCTCGCTGACTCCGCGGGTGATCAGATCGTCGATGAGGACACCGATATAGGATTCCGCCCGGTCGAAGACCACGCCGTCCTGGCCTGCGGCCCGGCGGGCGGCATTGATCCCGGCCACGAGCCCCTGAGCGCCCGCCTCCTCATAGCCCGTCGTGCCGTTGATCTGCCCGGCGAGGAAAAGGCCCTTCACGGCCTTGGTCTCGAGCCCGGCCGTCAGATTGCGCGGGTCCACGTAATCGTACTCGATGGCATAGGCAGGCTGGAGCATCCGCACCTTTTCGAGGCCCGGAATGTGCTTCAGGAATTCCAGCTGCACGTCTTCCGGCAGGGAGGTCGAGATCCCGTTGGGATAGACGGTGATATCGTCGAGTCCCTCCGGCTCCAGGAAGATCTGGTGCCCGTCCCGGTCACCGAAGCGCACCACTTTGTCCTCGATGGAGGGGCAATAGCGCGGGCCGGTGCCCCGGATATCGCCCGAATACATGGCCGAACGGTGCAGGTTGCCCCGGATCAGCTCATGCACCCTGGCGGTGGTGCGGGTGATGCCGCACTCGATCTGCGGCGTCGTGATCCGCTCCGTCAGGAGCGAGAACGGCACCGGATCCTCATCCGCCGCCTGCTTGTCGACGCCCGCCCAATCGATGGTCCGTCCGTCGAGGCGGGGCGGCGTTCCGGTCTTGAGACGGCCGAGGGTGAAGCCGAGCCCGGCGAAGGTCTTCGGCAGGCCCAGCGAGGGGCGCTCGCCCATGCGGCCCGCCGGAATCTTCTTCTCGCCGATATGGATCAGGCCGGAGAGGAAGGTGCCGGTGGTGATCACGATCGCCCCCGTCGCGAGCGTCCGGCCATCCGCCAGCAGGAGGCCGGTGACCCGTCCCTCGGCGACGATCAGGTCGTCCGCCTCACCTTCCACAATGGTGAGGTTCTCGGTCTGAAGCAGTTCCGCCTGCATGGCGCGGGCATAGAGCTTGCGGTCGGCCTGGGTCCGGGGGCCTCGCACGGCGGGCCCCTTGCGGCGGTTGAGGAGCCGGAACTGGATGCCGGCCTTGTCGGCCATGCGCCCCATGACGCCGTCGAGGGCGTCGATCTCGCGGACCAGATGGCCCTTGCCGAGGCCGCCGATGGCCGGGTTGCAGGACATGGCGCCCACAGTGGCGAGCTTATGCGTCACGAGAGCCGTGCGCGCGCCCATGCGCGCGGAAGCGGCTGCCGCCTCGGCGCCGGCATGGCCGCCCCCGACCACGACCACATCGAACCTGTCGGGCTTTGAGATCTGACTCACTGAAAACTCCATGCCTGCGGTCTATGATCTCGCGGCGAAGAGGTCAAAAGGGCAAAATGTTCCACGTGAAACATTCGCCCCGCCTGCCTCTTCTGCACATGATTCTCACAGGCTGTGCAGAGAGGATTCAGCACCATTCAACCGATTCGTGAACAGGGCATCGGGGGAGTCGCACAGATTCGCATTATCGTTACCTTGCAACTCTATTTTCCGATGCAGAAGCTGGAAAAAAGCCGGTCCAGCACATCCTCAACATCGACGCGCCCGGTGATCTCGCCCACGGCGCGGGCGGCGAGGCGGACTTCTTCAGCCGCCAACTCGAGCGGACCGTGCGATATCAACAGGCCGCGGCCCGCGGCGAGACCCTCATGGGCGCGCTCCAGCGCTTTGCGGTGACGCTCGCGGGTGAGGATCGCATCCCCCTGCCCCAGGGCGGATTCCGCCTCTCGCTCCAGAGCCGCGATCAGGTCGGGCAGACCCTCTCCGGTCGAGGCGGAAATGAGAAGGTCGCAGTCGCGACGGCCCGGATTCAGATCGGCTTTGGTGCCCACCTTCAGGAGATTGCGGGCAGGCGGTGCCTCCGTCTCCGGACCTTCCGGCGGAACGAGCCAGAGCACGAGGTCGGCATCCTGAGCGCGGGCGCGGGCGCGGGACACGCCCTCCTGCTCGATGACGTCGCCGCTCTCACGCAATCCCGCCGTGTCCACGATCACCACGGGGAGCCCGCCGAGATCGCAATGAACCTCGATGATGTCGCGGGTGGTGCCTGCGATGGGGGAGACGATGGCGACATCCCGACGGGCAAGGGCATTGAGCAGGGTGGACTTGCCCGCATTGGGCGGCCCGGCGAGAACCACCGTGAAGCCTTCGCGCAGACGCTCGCCGCTGCGGTTGGCCAGCGCCTGCCCGATCTCGCGGTGGAGATTGTCGAGGCGCTGCAGGATATCCGCCTCCAGATCCTCGGGCACGTCGCCCTCGTCGGAAAAGTCGAGGCTCGCCTCCAACAGGGCGAGCACCTGAAGGATCCCCTCGCGCCAGCTCTCGGCCGCGCTGCCGAGACGACCTCCGAGCTGGAGCATCGCCTGACGGCGCTGCGCCTCCGTCTCCGCATCGATCACATCGGCGAGGCCCTCCACCTGAGAGAGGTCCATCCGTCCGTTCAGGAAGGCACGGCGGGTGAATTCTCCCGCCTCGGCCGGCCGACATCCCGGGATCGCACCGAGCGCCCTGAGAACCGCCGCCCGGGTGGCGAGGCCGCCATGGATGTGAAGCTCCGCCTGGTCCTCCCCCGTGAAGCTGCGCGGCCCCGGCATCCAGAGGACCAAAGCCTGGTCGAGGGGCTCACCGCTCGCGGGATCGCGCAGGATGCGGACCGTCGCGCGGCGCGGTTCGGGCACGGAACCGCCGAGGGTTTCGAGGATGGTCCGGCTCCGGGATCCGCTGATGCGGATGATGCACACGGCCGCGCGGCCATGGCCGGAGGCGGAGGCGAAGACGGTGTCGTCCGAACGCATGAGCATGAACCTTTATGGACCTCCGACGGCATCGGGCGATTATGGTTGAGGAATACTTAACACAGCGCGGACGACGATCGGTCCGGCCGGAACCGGTCACGCCGTTTCACGGGACGTCCCCATCGGAGCAGGATTCATGAACCGCCTCGCAAATGCCAGTTCGCCCTATCTCCTGCAGCACAGGAACAACCCTGTCCATTGGTGGGAATGGGGACCTGAGGCCTTGGCTGAGGCGAAGCGGCTGAACAAACCGATCCTCATCTCCATCGGCTATGCCGCCTGCCATTGGTGCCATGTCATGGCGCATGAGAGCTTCGAAGATCCCGACGTGGCGGCGGTCATGAACGAGCTTTACGTGAACATCAAGGTTGACCGGGAGGAAAGACCCGATGTGGACCAGGTCTATATGAGCGCCCTCCATCTCCTGGGCGAACAGGGCGGCTGGCCGCTGACCATGTTCCTGACGCCGGACGGGGAGCCCTTCTGGGGCGGCACCTATTTTCCGAAGGAGCCGCGCTTCGGCCGCCCCGGCTTCGTGCAGGTGCTGCGCGAGATCGCCCGCCTCTACCAGGCGGAGCCCGAGCGGATCCTCAAGAACCGGGACGCCCTGAAACAGCATCTGGCGAAAGGCGCGGAAACCGACGGCGGCACCCTGGTCCCGGCCGATCTCGACCGCATGGGCCTGCGCCTGACCGAACTGTTCGACCCAAGGCATGGCGGCCTGCAGGGCGCGCCGAAATTCCCGAACCCGACGATCCTCGAATATCTCCTCCGCTATGCCCGCCGCGCCGGGCACGAGGAGGCTCGCAAGCGGTTCCTCCTCACCCTGGAGCAGATGGCCCTCGGCGGCATCCGCGACCATCTCGGCGGCGGCTTTGCCCGCTATGCGGTCGATGAGCGCTGGCTCGTGCCGCATTTCGAGAAGATGCTCTACGACAACGCGCAGCTTCTCGAGCTCTATGCCCTCGGCTTCGCGGAAACGGGTCGCGCCCTCTTCAAGGAGGCCGCCGAGGGAATCGTCGCCTGGCTCGAGCGGGAGATGGCGACGCCCGAAGGCGCCTTCGCTTCCAGCCTCGATGCCGACTCGGAGGGCGAGGAAGGCCGCTTCTATGTCTGGAGCCTTACCGAGATCCGCGAGGTTCTCGGTGAGGAAGACGCCGCCTTCTTCGCCAGGGTCTATGACATCACCGAAGAGGGCAATTTCGAGGGCCGCAACATCCCGAACCGGCTGATCACGGGCGAGGCCCCTTCCCCCGTGGAGGAACGGCTCGCCGCCAGTCGGAAAAGACTCCTGGAGCGCCGCGCCGCCCGCATCCGGCCCGGTCTCGACGACAAGGTGCTCGCCGATTGGAACGGGCTGATGATCGCGGCGCTCGCCCGGGCCGCTCCCCTCCTCGAACATCCCGAATGGATCACGCCCGCGCGCCGCGCCTATCGCTTCGTTCGCGACACCATGAGCCGGGGCAATCTCCTGGGGCATTCCTGGCGCGGCGGCGCACTGATCTTTCCGGGCTTCGCCCTCGATCATGCCGCCATGATGCGCGCGGCCCTCGTCCTGCATGAGGCAACGAATGACGGTGCCTATCTGCAGGATGCGAAGACCTGGCGCGATGTGCTGCTCAGTGAATTCATGATCCCGGAGACCGGCTGCCTCGCCATGACCTCGCAGGGCGCCGATCCTCTCATCGTGCGGCCGCAACCCACCCATGACGAGGCGGTGCCCAACGCGAACGGCGTCTTCGCGGAAGCGCTCGTTCGGCTGGCGCAGATCACGCAGGGGCAGGATGACTACCAGCGCGCCGGCGATGTCCTCTCCAACCTCATCGGAATCGCCCGCTCCTCCCCGCTCGGACATACCTCGATCCTCAACGCGCTCGATCTGCATCTGCGCGGCTTGAGCATTCTCGTCACGGGACAGGAGGCGAAGGCGCTGCACGAAGCGGCCCTGCGCGTGCCCTATCTCGACCGAAGCGTGCATCTCATGAAAGCCGGTGAAGCTCTCGACGACAATCATCCGGCCAAGGCTCTCGCCGCATCGCGCGAGAACGCGCAGGCGCTCGTCTGCGCGGGCATGCGGTGCTCGCTTCCGGTCACCACGCCCGAAGCGCTGGCCGCGCAGGTGAAGGAGATGCTGTCTTCCTAAAAAGCTGGCTCATCATTCGCTCCGCTCTTCTCCGGGCACCACACTTGTTCCCTCCCCCTTGCGGGGAGGGGTAGGGGTGGGGGTGCCGGCGTTTCGCTTGGAAAGGCTGGCGCTTATACCCCCCTCTCCAACTCTCCCCCACAAGGGGGGAGAGGGTTGCGTAGCGCTTCACGAGCCAGATTCTGGAGGCTGTTTGTTCAACAAAGCTTTCAACATACACGTCAATGGGAGAAGCGATGTTTCTGTTCTTCTCGAATCGGATCGGCTGCGCCGGCTCGCTCCTGATCTCCGCGGGTCTGACCCTGCTCATCCTGTATCTGATGGGCGTGATCTAACACCAAACAAAAACCCCACCCTCCTTGCGGAGGATGGGGCTTAATCTCAGCCGGAGAGCCGGCGTCTACGTATTCATCGAATCGAAGAATTCCTGGTTCGACTTCGTCTGGCGCAGCTTGTCGAGCAGGAACTCGATGGCGTCCACCGTGCCCATCGGGTTGAGGATGCGGCGCAGCACATACATCTTCTTGAGCGTATCGGCCGGAACCAGCAGCTCTTCCTTGCGGGTGCCGGAGCGGGTGATGTCGATCGCCGGGAAGGTGCGCTTGTCCGCAACCTTGCGGTCGAGAATGATTTCCGAGTTACCGGTGCCCTTGAACTCTTCGAAGATCACCTCGTCCATGCGCGAGCCGGTATCGATGAGCGCAGTGGCGATGATGGTGAGCGAACCACCCTCCTCGATATTGCGTGCGGCACCGAAGAAGCGCTTCGGGCGCTGGAGCGCGTTGGCGTCCACACCGCCGGTGAGCACCTTGCCGGAGGACGGCACCACCGTGTTGTAGGCGCGGCCCAGACGCGTGATCGAGTCGAGCAGGATGACCACGTCGCGGCCATGCTCCACGAGGCGCTTGGCCTTCTCGATCACCATCTCGGCCACCTGCACGTGGCGCGTCGCCGGCTCGTCGAAGGTGGAGGCCACGACCTCGCCCTTCACGGAGCGCTGCATGTCCGTGACTTCCTCCGGACGCTCGTCGATGAGCAGCACGATGAGGTAGCATTCGGGGTGGTTCGTGGTGATCGACTGCGCCACATTCTGCATCAGCACCGTCTTACCGGTGCGCGGCGGCGCGACGATGAGTGCGCGCTGGCCCTTGCCGATGGGCGAGACGATGTCGATGACGCGCGAGGAATAGTCTTTCTTCGTGGGATCGTCGATCTCGAGCTTGAAGCGCTCCTGCGGGAAGAGCGGCGTCAGGTTGTCGAAATGCACCTTGTGCCGGATCTTCTCGGGATCCTCGAAATTGATGGTGTTCACCTTCAGAAGGGCGAAGTAGCGCTCACCCTCCTTCGGGCCGCGGATCGGGCCGTCCACCGTGTCGCCGGTGCGCAGGCCGAAGCGGCGGATCTGGGACGGCGAGACGTAGATGTCGTCCGGACCGGGCAGGTAGTTCGAATCAGCCGAACGGAGGAAGCCGAAGCCGTCCTGCAGCACCTCGACGACGCCCGCGCCGATGATCTCCACCTCGCGTGTGGCGAGCTGCTTGAGGATGGCGAACATGAGCTCCTGCTTGCGCATCGTGCTCGCGTTCTCGACCTCCAGCTCCTCGGCGAAAGCAATGAGTTCGGTAGGCGTTTTGGATTTCAGGTCTTGAAGTTTGATTTCCCTCATTGGGGAACACTCTCGGGGTCAATGCGCGGGCAGGGTTGCTGTGCGCGGGAGATCAGGGGGATGATTCGACAGGGCCGCCCAGTTCACGAGGGGTGACTTGAGAGAGCCCTGTGGGGCCCGTGCAGCACAACCTGTCTTTTATGGAAGAGGAGTTCTTTATAGCTGCGTTCGCCGGATTTCTCAAGTCCCGTCTGGATAGCCCTTTTGGGTCGGCCAAAATGGTCATTCCGGGCCCGCGCAGCAGGACCCGGGACCATTGGACGGGATCGCGCCCTATTCCGAGAGCGATCCCGTCTCCCCTACGCTTCGTTCGGGAGGACGCTGTCAGGCTCAGAACGGCTTCACGATCACCAGGATCACGATGCCGATCAGGAGCACCGTCGGCACCTCGTTGAGGATGCGATAGTATTTCGCGGGCCGGGTGTTCTTGTCCGCGGCGAACTCCTTCAGGCGGCGCACATAGACGCCGTGGAGGGCCGACATGATCAGGACCAGGGCGAACTTGGCATGGAACCAGCCGGACGTGTACCAGCCGCCCTCCCAGACGAGGTAGAGCCCGATCAGCCAGGTCGCCATCATCGCCGGGTTGATGATCGCCTTCAGGAGCCGCCGCTCCATGATCTTGAAGGTCTCGGACTGGATCGAGCCCTTCGGCGCATCGCAGTGATAGACGAAGAGGCGCGGCAGGTAGAGCATTCCCGCCATCCAAGCGATGACGGCGATGACGTGAAAAGCCTTCAGCCAGAGATACAGCATTTGTCTTAAAGCCCCCGGACGCGAGCGATCATCTGCTCCACATGGGCAATCGGCGTTTCCGGCAGGATGCCGTGCCCGAGATTGAAGATATGCGGACGGCCGCGCACGCTCGTGAGGATGTGGTCGATCCCCTCCTCCATCGGCGCGCCGCCGGCAATCAGCGCGAGCGGATCGAGATTGCCCTGAGTCGCGACGGTCTCCGGCAGGCCGGGCAGCACGGCGGCGGGGTCCAGGGTCCAGTCGAGGGCCAGCGCGTCGCCGATCCCGGCTGCGGCGAAGCGGTGAAGATTCGCGCCGCCGCCCCGCACGAAGACGATCGCTCTCGCCTGGGGCCGGGCCGCCTTCAGGCCCTCCACGATCCGGCGGATCGGGTTCAGGGACAGCCGGTCGAAGAGCGCAGGCGGCAGGGCCGAGCCGAAGCTCTCGAAGATCTGCACCGCTTCCGCGCCCGCATCGATCTGGCGGATGAGATAGGCGGTGGAGGCCCGCACCAGCTTCTCGATGAGCGCATCCATGAAGGCCGGGTCGCGATAGGCGGCAAGCCGCGCGGGGGCCTGATCGGGAGTGCCCTTCCCGGCGATCATGTAGCTCGCCACCGTCCAGGGCGCGCCGCAGAAGCCCAGAAGGGTCGTTTCCTTCGGCAGTGATTGCCTGAGGCGGTCCAGCGTCTCGAAGACGGGCTCGAGCCGCTCCAGCGGCAGCTCCTCGGCGAGCCTGGAGAAATCCTTCTCCGAGGTGACCGGATCGAGCTTGGGTCCCTCGTTCTCGACAAAGCGCAGCTCCTGCCCCAGCGCATGGGGAATGACCAGGATGTCCGAGAACAGGATCGAGGCGTCGAAGCCGAAACGGCGGATCGGCTGAAGGGTCACCTCTTCGGCGAGCTTCGGGTTGTAGCAGAGATCGAGAAAGGAACCGGCCTGCTTCCTGGTCTCCCTGTATTCCGGCAGATAGCGGCCGGCCTGACGCATGATCCAGATCGGCAGAGGCCAGACCGGCTCGCCGTTCAGCACGCGGAGGATCGCTTTGGTGGGACGCTCGCTCACAGGCCCTCTCAAATAAGAATAATCTTTGAATCTAAGAATCTGATGTTTCTCTTGGGCCGTGAATCGCAAAGCCGCAACCCCGTCCACAACCCTTCCACACAGCCCGGTCCGTTAAGTGTTCATTAACGTTTGGGGCGCGCCTGCCTCAATCCTTTCCGAATTCTTAAACCTTAACAGCCCGTTAACGAATTTGAATCGTTCGTTAACGTCACGCTTCGTTCCGATTCGTGCGGGATTCCCCCAAGGCTGAGATTTCAGACTCACACAGGAAGCAGCCCTGTTGATGGCGAGCCGGACAAATCACAGGCCCCTGCCCTGGACCTCCGGAACCGGCCGTTCTATCCACACTTATCGACTCCTTCGGTACGGGGGCGGGATAAGCCAGGGCCGCGGCCTGTACCGAACGATGTGTCACTCTCGTCGGGAGAATAACGGTGGCGGGACGCAGCTACTTTCATCTTCACCTCGTCTCCGACTCGACGGGCGAGACCCTCATCACCGTCGCCCGCGCGGTGGTGGCGCAATATGAAGGCGTCGCCGCCATCGAGCATGTCTATCCGCTCGTGCGGTCCACCTCGCAGCTCGAGCGCGTGCTCAGCGAGATCGAGACCGCTCCCGGCATCGTGCTCTACACCCTGGTGGACAAGGACCTGACCACCCGGCTCGAGGAGGTCTGTCGCGCCACCGGCTCGCCCTATCTCTCGGTGCTCGAGCCCGTGCACCAGATGATCTCGTCCTATCTCGGCACGCATTCCACCGCGCGGCCCGGCGCGCAGCACATGCTGAACGCGGAATATTTCAAGCGCATCGATGCCATGAACTTCACGCTTCTCCATGACGACGGGCATCTGCCCGACGATCTGGACGAGGCGGATGTGATCCTCGTGGGCGTGAGCCGCACCTCGAAAACGCCCACCGCCGTCTATCTCGCCAATCGCGGGCTGAAGACCGCGAATTTCCCGCTCGTTCCCGGCATGCCGCTGCCGTCGAAACTGGAGGTGGCGAAGAAGGCGCTCATCGTCGGCCTCGTGGCGACGCCCGAGCGCATCGTGCAGATCCGGCAGAACAGGCTGCTGAGCCTGAACGCCGACGATGACACGTCCTATGTGGACCGCGATGCGGTGGCGGAGGAGATCGCGGCATCGCGGCGTCTGTTTGCACGACATGGCTGGCCGGTCATCGACGTGACGCGCCGCTCCATCGAGGAGACGGCCGCCGCGATCATCGATCTCTACCGCGATCACCGTCTGAAATTCATCGCGGAGTAGCCCTTCATGCCCGCGCTCTGGACCAGCTCCGACAATCTGCTGCTCGCATCCACCAGCGCGACGCGCCTTGCATTGCTCGTCAGCGCGGGCTTGTCGGTCGAGACGCAGAGCCCGAATGTCGACGAGCGCGCGATCGAGAAGGCCGCGCGGAGTGAGAACCTCGAGCCGCCCGCCCTCGCCGCGCGGCTCGCCGCCGAGAAGGCGCTGACGGTGAGCCGCCGCAATCCCAGGCGCGTCGTGCTCGGCGCTGACCAGGTGCTCGCCTGTGAGGGAAGCGTGTTCCACAAGGTCGACAATCGTGACGCGGCGCGCCTCCAGCTGCGGACCTTGTCCGGCAGGACTCATGCGCTTCATTCCGCCGGCGCGCTCGCGATCGGCGGCGAGGTGGTGGAGAGCTTCGTGGCGACCGCGACTCTCGTCATGCGACCCCTCACCCTTCAAGCCATCGATCTTTATCTGGAACTGGCGGGTCCCGATGTGCTGCACAGCGTCGGCATCTATCAATATGAAGGTCTCGGCATTCATCTCTTCGAGAAGGTGGAAGGTGATCACTCCACGATCCTCGGATTGCCGCTTCTCCCGCTCCTGTCAGCCCTGCGCCGGCTCGGCTGCCTCGCGCTCTAGGATCCGCACGTCATGAAAAAGGCCTTCGTCGTCGGTCACCCGATCAAGCATTCCCGCTCGCCGCTCATTCACGGCTACTGGCTGAAAAAATATGGCATCGAAGGCTCGTATGAGCGCATCGATGTCGCCCCTGTGAATTTCGGGAATTTCCTGAAGAGCTTTCACGAAGAGGGCTCTGTCGGCGGCAATGTCACGATCCCGCACAAGGAAGCAGCCTTCGCTGGCGTCGCGCGCAGGACCGGACGAGCAGAGCGTCTGAAGGCCGTCAACACGCTCTGGGTCGAGAATGGCGAAGTCTGGGGCGACAACACCGATGTGCTGGGCTTCATGGCCAATCTCGATCAGAGCCTGGGGATCGGTTGGGAACAGGATGTGGACACCGCCCTCGTCCTCGGCGCGGGCGGTGCGGCGCGCGGCATCGTGGCCGGTCTGCAGGAACGGCCGCTCAAGCGCATCGTGGTCGTCAACCGCACGATCGCGAAAGCCGAGGATTTGGTGCGCGATCTTCAAGGTTACAGCACCGTCGCGCTGGAAACCCTGGGCTTCGACGATCTCGACCGCGTGCTCGGGCAATCGCAGCTCATCGTCAACACGACTTCGCTCGGCATGGCGGGCCAGCCTCCCCTGCCCATCGATCTCGCAAAGGCGCCGCGCGACGCGATCGTGTCCGACATCGTCTATGTTCCCCTGAAGACTCCGCTTCTTGCGGCCGCCGAAGCGCATGGCCTGCGCATCGTGGATGGTCTTGGAATGCTGCTGCACCAGGCGGTTCCAGGCTTCGAACGCTGGTTCGGAATCAGGCCGGAGGTGACGCCGGAATTGCGCGCGCTGATCGTCGCCGATCTCGGGAAGACAGCATGACCTTCGTGCTCGGACTCACCGGTTCCATCGGCATGGGAAAATCGGCCACCGCCAATCTCTTCCGCAGGCTCGGCGTGCCCGTGCACGATGCGGATGCCGCCGTGCATGCGCTCTATCGCGGACGCGCCGCTCCGCTGATCGAGGCGGCCTTTCCCGGCACGGTGAAGGACGGGGAGGTGGATCGCCGCAAGCTCGCAGATGTGGTGCTGAACGACGCGGACAAGTTGAAGCTCCTGGAGAGCATCGTGCATCCGATGGTGCGCGAGGAGGAGGAGAATTTCCTCGCCCGCATTGCGGCAACCTCGCCGATTGCCGTGCTCGATATCCCGCTCCTGTTCGAAACCGGCGGCGAAGCGCGCTGCGACGCGGTTCTCGTCGTCAGCGCCCCCGCGGACGTGCAGCGTGCGCGTGTCATGAGCCGGCCGGGCATGACGGAAGAGACGTTCAGCGCCATCCTGCGCAAGCAGGTTCCCGACGCAGAAAAACGCGCCCGCGCTCATTTTATTGTCGATACGAGCCGCAGCTTTGCTTCCGCCGAGGCCCAGGTGCGGTCTATCCTGGCTTGCCTTGCGGGACGGCCGGGCCGCCGCCGGTTTTTCAGAGAGAGTGTTTGATGATGCTGCGAGAGATTGTCCTCGATACGGAAACCACCGGCACCGATCACGCCAAGGGCGACCGCATCATCGAAATCGGCTGCGTCGAGCTTCTCAACCACATTCCGACCGGCCGGACCTATCACGTCTATATCAATCCGGAATGCCCGGTCTCTCCGGGCGCGTTCGCAGTGCACGGATTGAGCGACGAGTTTCTTGCGGACAAGCCGGTCTTCGCCGCCATCGTCGACGAGTTCTACGAGTTCATCCGCGATGCGCGCCTCGTCATCCACAATGCGGCCTTCGACATCGGCTTCATCAATGCGGAATTCGCGCGCACCGGTCATCCGCCGATCGATCTGAAGGATGTGGTCGATACGCTCATCATGGCGCGCCGCAAGCATCCGGGCGCGGCGAACAATCTCGATGCGCTCTGCTCGCGTTATGGCATCGACAATTCCAAGCGCACCAAGCACGGCGCGTTGCTCGACTCCGAGATTCTCGCGGAAGTCTATATCGAGCTGATCGGCGGGCGACAGGTGGGCTTCGATCTGTCCACGCATCCTGCGAAGGGAAATGGCGCTGCCGCCCGCGGGCAAATGGACGCACCGCGCGAAGCCAAGCCGCGCCCCATGATCTCGCGCCTCACGGATGCGGAACGTGCGGCCCATGCCGCCTTCATCGAGCAGCTCGGACCGAACGCGCTCTGGCGCGAATATCTCGGCGAGGCTGCGCCGGAAGCATCGTCCTGAGACTTGTTTCCAAAGAATCCCGTTCACAACCGCTCAGGTCATCACCGGCCTTGTGCCGGTGATCCCGCTTGTTTGCGGCGCGGCGCATTTCTTCAGCGAGATGGCCAAGGCAAGCCCGGCCATGACAGCGTGAGGGACGAGCAAAACAAAAAGGCGGAGCAGTTTCCTGCCCCGCCTGAATGGCTGGATCAGCCGAGCCGCCTTACGACAGAGCCGAGCCGCCCTGCTGCTGCTGGGCCTGCATCTCGGCCGCGCGCTGGCGGTAGAGGGCCACGAAATCGATCGGATCGATGTAGAGCGGCGGGAAGCCGCCGTTGCGCACCGCCTCGGCCACGATCTGACGGGCGAAGGGGAAGAGCAGGCGCGGGCACTCGATCATCACGACCGGATGGAGCTGCTCCTGCGGGATGTTCTGCACGCGGAAAACGCCGCAATAGGTGAGCTCGAAGGCGAACAGCACATCGTTGCCGACCTTGGCATTGCCCTCGAGCGTGAGATCCACCTCGAAATCGGCGTCGGCCAGCTGCTTGGCGTTGACGTTGACCTGCAGCTCGATCTGCGGCCCCTGGCTCTGCTGCTGCAAGGAACGGGGAGCGTTGGGGTTTTCGAACGAGAAGTCCTTGCAGTACTGCGCAAGCGCGTTAAGCGCGGGCATGCCGCCGGGCGCTCCGTTGTTTGCCGGGTTGTCGGCCATGGTTCATGCTCCGAAGAGGTGGTCAATCGGTCGACCCTGACGCGGCGCCTTGCATCGACGAAGGCGCTGAACGGCAACGGGCCACGGGTCTCCGCGCTATCATGGTTCCGGCTCGGGAGGCAAGATTCACGATCCTCCTTCGCTTGTCGCGGGGAAAGGTGGATGTTACGACCGTTAAACCCCATATGCAAAGGACGACGTTTACTCAGCATGGGGCAACGCCTGGCGCCAGCCAGGCCCGGGCAGGCTCTTAACGGATCGACGATGCAGGATTCCTTCGACATCACGACCCTCATTTTCATCGTTCTCGCCATTTTCGTGATATGGCGCCTTCGTTCGGTGCTGGGGCAGAAGACCGGCAGCGAACAGCCGCCCTTCGATCCGCTCTCCCGCCGCGATGCGCCCCTGCGCCCGGGCAATGCGCCTTCCGAATCCGATCACAATGTGGTGCGGCTTCCCGGTGCCAACGGCACCCGCCCCGCGGCCGAGGTCCAGCCCGCCGAGCGCTGGAAGGGGATCGCCGAGCCCGGCACGCCCATGGCCGCAGCACTCGACAGCATCGTCCGCGCGGAGCCCGGCTTCGACGCGGCGCAGTTCCTGGAAGGCGCCAAGGCGGCTTACGAGATGATCGTCACCGCCTTCGCCTCCGGCGACCGCAAGACCCTGAAGGATCTTCTCTCCCGCGAGGTCTATGACGGCTTCGAGCGCGCCATCAGCGAGCGTGAGCAGCGCGGCGAGCGCGTCGAGACCACCTTCGTCTCCATCGACAAGGCGGAAATGGCCGGAGCCGAGGTCATCGGCAAGACGGGACAGATCGTGGTGCGGTTCGTGTCGCAGCTCATCACCGTCACCCGCGATGCCTCCGGCAGGGTGGTGGACGGCAGTCTGGATCAGGTGGCCGAGGTCACCGACGTGTGGACCTTCGCGCGCCAGCTCGGCAGCCGCGATCCCAACTGGCTGCTCGTCGCGACCGAAGCGGGGCAATGAGGCATGCGGCGCGAGCTCTTCTCGCCGGCCTCGTCGTCTGGTGCGTGACCATGATGGAGGCGGAGGCTGCATCCCGCCTGGCCGCGCAGGCGCGGCTCGAGGCCCTGTCCTTCGCGGACCTTGACGGCTGGGCGGAGGACGACCACGCGGCCGCCTTCAAAGCCTTCCTGCGCTCCTGCCGTGCGCTCGCAGCCAAAGCGGCGGAACTGCGCCCGGCGCAGGCCCCCGAGCATGATCTTCTCACCGTCTGCCGCGCGGCGCTGGCGAACGACAATCCCACCCGATCCGAGGCAAGGCGGTTCTTCGAAACCCATTTCCAGCCCTTTGCCGTCATTCCCCATTCCGGCAGCGGCTTCCTCACGGGCTATTACGAGCCGGAATTCCAGGGCTCGCGCATCCCCGACTCCCGCTACCATGTGCCGCTCCTCGCCCGGCCCGAGGACCTCGTCACCATTCCGCAGGGCCAGACGCTGCCGGGCATCGACAAAGGCCTCCAGGCCGCGCGGCGGACGCCTACGGGCTATGAGCCCTATCCCGATCGCGCCGCCATCGAGGATGGCGGGCTGGGAGCGCTCGCCAAACCAATCGTATATCTCAGCGAACCTGCCGAGGCCTTCATCATCCATGTGCAGGGCTCCTCGCGCATCCGCCTCACGGACGGGTCGGTGATGCGGGTCGCCTATGCGGGCCGCAACGGGCGCCCCTACACCTCCATCGGCCGCGTGCTGGTGCAGCGGGGCGAGATGGATCTCGAATCCATGACCCTCGAGAAGCTCATGGGCTGGCTGAAGAGCCATCCCGGCCCTGCCAGGGAGCTGATGCGGCAGAACCAGTCCTACATCTTCTTCCGCGAGGCGGATGAGCTCGCGCCCGAGGACGGGCCCATCGGCGGGGCGGGATTTCCGCTCGTGCCGGGCCGCAGCCTTGCCGTCGACCGCCAGCTCTGGGCCTATGGCCTGCCCTTCTGGCTGGAGGGCCGGCTGCCGCTGAGCCTCGACAGATCGGAGCCCCTGCGCCGCCTCATGATCGCCCATGACACGGGATCCGCCATCGTCGGCCCCGCGCGGGGCGACTTCTTCTTCGGCAGCGGCGAGGAGGCCGGCACCCGCGCCGGTCTCCTGCGCCATGCCGCGCGTTTCGTGGTTCTCAAGCCCAAAGCCGCACAATGACCAGGCGTCGCACCCGCAATTTGAGCCCCGAGGAGCGGCGGCTCTGGTCGCACGTGGCCCGCCACGTCACGCCCATGAAGGGCAAGGCGTATCCGCCCGAGCCGGAGCCCGAGGCGAAGCCCGCGACGGCTCCCGCTCCGCAGGCCAGGCTTGCGCCTCCGGCTCCCCTGCCCGCGCCGGGGCCGCAGAAGAAGCCGTCCCTGCCGCCGCTCGCGCCGGTGGAGCGCAAGACGCTGCAGGCCCTGCGCCGGGGCCGCAAGGACGTGGACAGCCTCATCGACCTGCATGGCCTACGCCAGGAGGAGGCGCATTTCGCGCTGGTCAGCTTCCTGCGCCGGGCGCAGAATTCCGGCTACAGCCTCGTGCTCGTCATCACGGGCAAGGGCGGGGCGGTGATCGACAGCGGCTCCTTCGAGGAGCGCGGGGTGCTGCGCCGCATGGTGCCGCACTGGCTGCGCCTGGCCGATCTCAGATCTCTTGTGGTCGGCTTCGAAGAGGCCTCTCCCCAACATGGCGGTTCCGGTGCACTCTATGTCAGGCTCCGCCGGAGGCGGGGCGCGGGATAATGGCATGACTCCCTTCGGTGAACGGGTGCGGCAGCTGCGCCGCGAGCGCGGCTTGATGTTGAAGGACATGGCCGCGCATCTGGGCGTATCGAGCGCCTATCTTTCGGCCCTGGAGCGCGGCGAGCGTGGCAAGCCCACCTGGACCCTGATCCAGGGCGTGCTGCAATATTTCCACATCATCTGGGACGAGGCCGATGAGCTGACGCGGCTCGCCGACCTTTCCGACCCACGGGTGAAGATCGACACCGCCGGCGCCGATCCGAAGGCCACGCTCCTGGCCAACCGCCTCGCCCGCGAAATCCGCAACCTGTCCGAGGGCGAGCTCGATGACATGCTCGCCATCCTCGATCACGCGCAGGGGCGCGAGCGGCGCCTGCCCGTACCGATCCAGGCCGTGCAGGACGCGGTGTGAGGAGGCGCCGGTCTTGACCGCGGGGGCGCCGGATGCCAAAGCGCCCTCCAACTCCTTCAACATTGTGGTTGTTCATGTCCCAGACCCGCATCGACGTGCTCACGCTCGGCAACGCCATCGTTGACGTGCTCGCCCATACCGACGAGGCCTTCCTGCTCCAGAAGAAGGTGCACAAGGGCGCCATGCAGCTGATCGACGAGGCCCGCGCCGAGGAGCTTTACGGCGACATGGGCCCCGCTATCATCGTGTCGGGCGGCTCCGGCGCCAACACGGCGGCGGGCGTGGCCTCGCTCGGCGTGAAGGCGGGCTTCATCGGCAAGGTGAAGAACGACGAGACCGGCAAGCTCTTCGCGCACGATCTCAGGGCCATCGACGTGCATTACGACGTCGCGCTCGCCGAGGACGGCCCCGCCACGGCGCGCAGCTTCATCCTGGTGACGCCCGACGGCGAGCGCACCATGAACACCTATCTCGGCGCCTGCCAGAACCTCACCCCCGACGACGTGAATCCGGACACGGTGCGGGCCTCGAGCATCGTCTATCTCGAAGGCTATCTCTGGGATCCGCCGCTGGCGAAGGAGGCCTTCCGCAAGGCGGTGAAGATCGCCCACGAGGCCGGCAACAAGGTCGCGCTGACCCTCTCCGACGCCTTCTGCGTCGACCGCTACCGCGACGAGTTCCTCGGCCTCATGCGCGACGGCAGCCTCGACATCCTCTTCGCCAATATCCACGAGCTGCAGAGCCTCTACGGCACCTCCTCGGCCGAGAGCGCGCTGGCGGCCCTGCGCGAGGAAAACCTGCTCGGCGTCATCACCCGCTCGGCGGAGGGCGCCATGGTGGTGAGCCGTGGCGAGACCCTCGCCGTCCCCGCCTTCCCCGTGGAGCGTGTGGTCGACACCACGGGCGCCGGCGATCTCTTCGCCTCGGGCTTCCTCGCCGGCCTCGTGCGGAACCTGGAGCTCACCGACTGCGCCCGCCTCGGCGGCCTGGCCGCGGCCGAGATCATCAGCCACCTCGGCGCCCGGCCACAGACCAGCCTCAGGGAACTGGCCCAGCAGGAAGGGCTGCTGCCGTAACCGACTCTCGCCCCATCATGCCCGGGCCGGTCCCGGGTATTTTCATGTCGGGGCCTCGAACCTCATCCAGGATCTCTGACCCATCGGGGTGAAGTGCCGGTTTCACGCTCCTTGCGGGAACGCGAGGAGCGGACCGAACGAGGCGCCCTCAGCCTCTCCCGAGGTCCTCGCCGGCCCTGTGCCGGTGATCCCGATTGATGAGGCGCGGCGCTCATCCGGTCGTTCGTCGCCGCCTCTCCCACGTCATCACCGGCCTTGTGCCGGTGATCTCGATCATGTGAGGCGCGGCGCTTGGCGGCATCGGGATGGCCGGGACAAGCCCGGCCATGACGCGGTGAGGGGTGAGGCTGGTGGTGAGGTGCGAGGCTGGCCGCTGTCTCACGCAGACTGACGAATGCCCCCGCTCACGCGATGCCTCTTCGCGATGTCGCATCTCTCGTGATGTCAAAGAGCGTGCGGGTCCAGCACGTTTATCCCCGCGGCGATGTTCGCCCGAGGGGTGAGGGATCGAGGGAGGGCGCGGGAAGCGTCCGGCTCGCTCAGTACTCTAG
>Ga0180217_1001808_pt1 | contig 21674 bp, 20 predicted proteins | sample eDN3rd37CBELigOP_FD_128521 | JGI IMG/M metagenome (GOLD analysis project Ga0180217, IMG submission 128521) | Enriched Organic Plus compost microbial communities from Emeryville, California, USA - eDNA 3rd pass 37_C BE-Lig OP (version 2) (version 2) ... | reverse complement strand
TGATCCGGTCAGTGTCGCCGCCACTCTCGCTTGGGTGTCAGACTTCGCCATGACGCACGTCGCCGACATGAAGCACCGGCATCTCCCCGGCACCCGCATGATGACTAGCCTGAATCACGCGCTGTGGCTCTACCGGCCGGCCACCTTCGAGGGCTGGCACCTGTACGACGTGAGCAGCCCGGTAGCTCGAGACGCCCTGGCGATGTCGTTCGCCAAGTTCTACGACCAGGACGGGCGCCTCGTGGCCACGGCGGCGCAGCAATCACTGCTGCGGCGCCCCGTCCCCTCGCACGAGCCGTGAGATACGGGCCGACCTCGCCGACCACACCTCCGCCGCGAACGGCTCACGCGGATCTCGAGTCGTCCAGAACGCGGCGGATATGCGGAGGCAGCTCCTCACCATCGCGCCGGAAGATGCCGTAGCGCTCCGGGTCGGAGTCGTACAGCGCTGCGAACGCGTCGGACTGCCGTTGCGCTGGCCAGCTCGCGACGTGGCGCAGGGGTCCGCCGTGGTGCTTCGGGAAGGCGAAACCCTCCGTCATCGCGACATCGATGTCGGAGGCACGACGCGCGACGCCTGATTCGACAAGGTCAGCGGCTGCGAACACCATGGCGGCGAGCGCGCGAGCGACGACCTCCTCCGAACCGACCTGGCGCGCCGCCGCCACTCTCTCTGCTCGCGCTTCGGCGATGATCTGCTCGGTGACGGGATCCACCTCGCCGCGCGTCGCACCATCCGGGTACTGATACCAGCCCGCCCCCGACTTGCGCCCGAACCTCCCGGCCTCACAGAGGCGATCCGCGATGTGCGAATACCGCTCCCGCGGGTTGCGCGACGACGCTTGCCGCTTGCGACGGCTCCAAGCGATGTCGAGACCCGACATATCGGCCACGGCGAAAGGTCCCATCGCGAAGCCGAAGCCGGTCAAGGCTGCGTCCACATCCTGCGGTGCCGCGCCGTCCTCCACGAGCAACTCGACCTGCGATCGATACTCCGCGTACACCCGGTTCGCGACGAACCCGTCGGCATTGCCGGCGCGAATCGCGCTCTTGCCCAACCGGCCCGCGACCGAGGCGATGGTGGCGATCACGTCCGGGTCGGTGAACTCCAGCGGGATCACCTCGACGAGGGGATTGCGATCGGCGGGGTTGAAGAAGTGCATGCCTATGAAGCGATTCCGATGGGAGAGATCGCTGCTCATCTCGGCGAGGTCGAGGTAGGACGTGTTGCTCGCCAGGATGGTCGCGTCCGACGCAGCGGCATCGATCTCGGTGAAGAACGCCCGCTTCACGTCCATGTCTTCGAACACCGCGTCGATGACCAGATCGCACGCTGCGATCTCTGCGAAGGAGGAGGCGACGTCCGCCCCGTCCGTTTCGTCGGCGACGCGACGGGCGAGCTCGGGCTTCGCGTCGATGACCTTCGTGGCGTATCCGGCGCGGGCGAAGGCGCGCACGAGGGCCGCGCCCATGGTGCCCGCGCCGGCGACTCCGACAGAAGAGATGCGGACGGGCCGCGCTTCGGAAGACAGGTCCTTTGCAGCCGTGCGCTTGCCGAAGAAGAGGTAGCGCAGGTTGACGGCCTCCTCCGCGACGCGGAGCTCGTCGAACAGTGCACGCTCGGCCACGAGCGCCTCGGGACCGGGCAGCTGCGCGGCCCTCCGTACCATCTCCGCGGCTCGGAGAACGTTGGGACGAGCCCGTTTATGTATCTCGGCGACCGCGGCGTCGATCTCCTCATCGCTGGCTTCCGGCACGGGCGCGTCCCGGAGGATGCGCTTGCCGCCCAGCGATCTGGCGAACTCGATCGCCTCACTCAACAGCCGTTCGCGCGGAACCACGCGATCCGCGATGCCGGCAGCGAGGGCTTGGTCTGCCGTCAGCTGACGAGCCGACGTGACGAGCCGGATCGCGTCGGGCACCCCGATCAGCCGAGCCGTACGCACCGTACCGCCGGCTCCGGGAGCGAATCCGAGCGTCACCTCGGGCAAGCCGACCTTGGCATCCGGTTCCATCACCCGTCCATCGCACCCGAGCGCGAGCTCGAACCCCCCGCCGAGCGCGAGACCGTTGATGGCCGCCACGACAGGGATCGGCAGGGCCTCGACAGCGGCGATCACCTGCGGAAGCTGAGGAGCTTCGAGCGGACGGTCGAACTCAGAGATGTCGGAGCCGGCGTAGAAATGGCGACCCGCTGATGCGATGACGACAGCGGACGCGTCGGACGCGCTGATCTCGTCCAAGGCGCTGAGGAGGGCCGACCGCATTGCGTGGTTGCCCATGTTGACGGGAGGGTTGTCCAGCAGGACGACCGCGACGTGATCCTCGATCGTCATCGATACCAGGGTCATGAACTCGCCTCCTCGGCGTTACGGGGACTCAGGAGCAGCCCTTCGACCAGTTCGCGAACGATCAGCATGTGGCGCAGGTAGTAGTGCAGGCCGAGCTCCCACGTGAACCCGACACCACCGTGGACCTGGAGCACCAGCTCGGCGGCGCGGATGCAGCCGTCCACAGCCGACGCGACGACGCGACCTGACGCATGCTCGTCACGACTCGCCCAGATGATCGCCGACTCCGCGAGTTCGACTGCTATCAGCGCATTGGCGAGGTGGTGTTTGACGGCCTGGAACGAGCCCACGGGTTTCCCGAACTGCACCCTCTCCTTGGTGTACGAGACGCCCATCTCCAGCAGCCGTCGTGCCGCGCCGACAGACTCCGCGGCGAGGCATACGGCGATCTCACGAGCGACGTCGTCGGAAAGGCTGCTGACGACGAGTACCTCGCGTCCTCGCAGGGAGAGCCCGAGTTCGTCACGGGACCCCTCGGGCACGTCCGCCAGCGCAGCATCCGGCGTCCCGGCGCCCACCAGGATGCGGATGCCTTCGTGATCGGCGAATGGGACGTACGCATTGTCACCGGGAGCGGTCGGCAGCGGCAGTGCGAAGGTGAACGGGCCTGCGGCACCCTGCGCGATCTCCGAGTGGCGCCGTGCCAGAACCGTCTCCACGTAGGGGAGCGGCAGAAGGGTCTCCCCCCACGCCATCGCGACCTCGACGAGGTCTCGCAGGTCGGCGCCCTCACCGTCGTCGAGCACTCCGATCTGGTCCCACTCTCCGTCGGCGATCTCCGACCAGGAAAGGGGCGAGGCACCTTCGATGTAACTGGAGATCGGCAACCCTTCGATCGACCGCGCCGCGAGCTCGCGGATGGCGCCGGCGACCTCGACGCCGAGCTCGCTCGGTTCCGTGTTCGCGATGATGTCCGTCATCGGGGCAGCCCCAATACGCGCTCGGAGATGATGTTCCGCTGAATCTCGTTGGATCCCGAATAGATGCTTGCGGCACGCGACTCCAGGTAGTTGAACCGCCAGTGCTCCCGCTGTGGGCCGAATGCTTTCCACCCCGTACGGGTGACGTCCTGCCACAGCTCGCTCCAGACGACCTTCAGCACGGCGACGGCGCGCGCGAACTCCGCGCTGTCTCGTTGAGAATCGAGAGCGACGACCTTCCAGAGGTGCCAGCGGAGCGTCTCCGCCCGGATCTCCAGCGCGTCCACGATGTCGCTCCATTCCGGATCGCTGCCCACGGCCTGCCGAAGCAGGTCGATGTCGGAGCGGATCTCCACGTATCGCGTGGCGGTCTCGATCCCGCCGCGCTCGTCTGCGAGCACACCCATGGCGACTCGCCAGCCCTCGCCTTCGCCGCCGACACGGTCCTCCTCCGCGGCGAACACGTCCTCGAACTGAACCTCGGCGAAGTGGATGGCGCCCGACGCCTGCCGGATGTCGTTGATCGTCACCCCCTCCTGGTGCATGTCCACCAGCAGCACGCTGAGATTGTGGTATCTCGGAGCATCGGGATCGGTGCGGACCAGCATGAAGCAACGATCCGCGTGCTGCGCGAAACTGGTCCAGATCTTGCGGCCGTTGATGAGGTACCCGCCGTCGACGCGCCGCGCGCGTGTGCTGATACCGGCGAGATCGGAACCGGCGGTCGGCTCGGAGAAGCCCTGGCACCAGATCTGTTCCCCGCTGAGGATCTTCGCGACGTATCGTTCGCGCTGCGCTTCCGTTCCGGAGCGCACGAGCATCGGAGCCACCAGAAGTCGACCGATGCGGCTCAGACCGTCCGGGGCTTGCGCGCGGGCCGCGAGGACGTGGAACGCGACCTCTTCTGCGAGGCCGAGTCCTTGACCGCCGAACTCGGACGGAAAGCTGAGGCCCGCGAACCCGCCTCTCCAGAGAGTACGGTCCCACTCGTGACGTATCTCATCCGACTCGGCGGTGCTGAGAGCGCCTCGAGTGGACTTCCACCGTTCCGGCACATTGTCCACCAGCCATTCCTCTGCGCGCGCAACGAAGCTCTCGAGACTCTCGTCAACCTCTGGCATGTCGTCCCTTCCGCCACGGACGCAACTCTGCATCCATACGACCGTCTGGCATGTCAAGCTATCGCATTTCCCTTTCACCAACAACCGATCGGTAGGTAAGGTCGACCCATGCAATCGAGACCGACGCTGCCCAGCTACGACGATCTGCCCGTCATACCGGAGCTGGGTCTGCCCCATTCCTGGGACCACTTCGGGCGGGACGATCCCTTCGGCACGTTGAACCTGCTGACCGATGATCGGGTGCGCGAAGCAGCGGGGCTGGTCCGCGAGGGCAGAGTGATCTCGCTGAGCCTTCCGGCGGACCAGCCGTCGCCTCCCCTGTTCGGCCGGGAGCCGTTTCGCCATGAGGGATTCTGGATCGACAGGAACACGTGGGACGAGCGCCTGGACGGCTACTACCCGCAGAGTTCAACGCAGTGGGACGGCTTCCGTCACTTCCGGGCACGCGAGCACGGATTCTACGGCGGCCGCACAGGAGATGCGCCCCAGGGCATCGGAATCGAACACTGGGCACGGCGAGGGATCGTCGGGCGAGGTGTGCTTCTGGACGTCGAAGGTCATCTGCGCGCTCGCGGAGAGTCAATTCCGCACGACGAGCGCCGCATCATCCCGGCGACGCTTCTGGCCGAAGTGGCCGAGGCGCAGGGGACGGATATCCGCACCGGCGACATTCTGCTGGTTCGTACCGGATGGCCCGCGGCGTACGCAGCGTCCGGCGTCGCACTGCCATCGCACCCGGAGCTGCCGGGGCTCGAAGCTGGTGAACCGACGGCACGCCTGCTCTGGGATTGGCACGTCGCCGCCTGCGTCACCGATCTCCCCGCCGTCGAGCCGGTGCCCGGTGATCGTGCGACCGGATCGCTGCACCGTCGCATCCTCGCTCTCCTCGGCATCCCGGTCGGCGAGTTGTTCGACCTCGAAGAACTGGCTGGGTGGAGGAGCGAATCGGGGCGTTCGGAGTTCCTCTTCACCGCGGCACCGTTCCATCTGCCGGAGGGAGCGGGCTCGCCGGGGAACGCTCTCGCCATCGTCTAGAGTCGCGCCGGCCGGTCCCACCGCAAGGGGCGACGGCCGGCGATGCGGCTGATCAGCTCGCTCACGTAGACCGAGGTGCTCCGTGAGCCGAGCCATTGCTCGAGGGTCACCTCGACGTGACCCTGCAGGTGCGCCAGTCCGTCCCACACCACGGCCCCGGCGTCGACCGCCTGGCGCTGCAGGGCAGTGAGCTCGCTGGCATAGATCAGGTCGTAGAGCGCCGACGCGTCCGCGGGCCACACACCGAACGGCGAATCGCTGGTGCGCAACCCGAAGGGCGCCGTGTTCACCACGAGGTCGGCACTCACGTCGCAACGCTCGTGCCAGGGCACGGCGATCAGACGGGAGTCCGCTGCACGAGCCGCCAGCTCCACCGCGCGTTGGTCCGTTCGGTTGGTCACGTACACCTCGGTCCGCGCGGCGAGGAGCGCGCCCGCCAGAGAGGCCGCGGTCGCCCCGGCACCCACAACGAGCGCTCGTCGCGGCTGGTCGTCAAGCGATCGCAGGGCAATCGAGGCGGAGGCCAGGTCGGTGTTCTGCCCGATCAGGCGTCCGTCGACCGTCCGGATGCTGTTGACGACCCCCGTCCATCGCACGGATTCCTGGTCGTGTTCGTCCACGACGCCGTGCGCCCACTGCTTGTAGGGCATGGTGACGTGAACCGACGTCAGCGTCCCCGCCCGAAGATCCGACAGGACGTCTCCCAGAAGATGCTCCGGGAGATCACGGGTCCCGTAATCGGCGTCCATCTCGAGCAGGTCGAACACCGCCGTCCACAGCCGCGGGGAGAGCGAGTGGCTGATCCCCTGGCCCACCAGAGCGTGGTGCTCGGTCATCGCTCGACCCTCGCCTCTGGGGCTTCTGCCTCGGTGCGCCGCCACGTCATGATCGTGTCCCCTCTACGGGCTGGGCGACCCGAGACGAGGGATGATCGTACGCGTGGCGCACCTGGGTCGATCGGATGGGAACGCGTCGGAGCGACGAAGCGAACTCCTGCAGCGCACGGTGATATCGATCCTCGCCTTCGTAGTCGAATGGGTCGCCCAGCCGCATCTCGTCCGCTCCGCCTCTTTCGAGCGGATGGGCGAGGTACCACTCGACCGTCTCTTGGATCGCTTCGTCGTACCCGACCAGGTCGGTGTAGCCCAGCTCGCGGCGAGCGCGGCTCAGATCCAGCTCGGTGTGATCGGTGACCGGATACTCCGCCTCCGAGGCCCCGATCGTCCGGGCGGCGAACCAGAACGACCCCGCCGCGGGCAGCTCGCGAGGATAGTTGACCAACTGCAGCTCCACGCCCATCACCGCCGCGATGGCGCGCGCGCGTTCCGCATCGGTCGGGGTCGTCTCATCGGCGATGTGGTAGATCCGCCCGGCGGACTGCTCGTGGTCGACCGCCAGCAGCACGCCGTGAGCGGCGTTCGCGGCATACGCTCTGGCCTCGCGAGACAGCCCGCCGTCGATGATGGGCAGCGTGCGCCGGCCGTCCAGGATGCGGCGGATGATGCTCCACTCCCGGGGGGCCAGTTGTCGCGGACCGTACAGGTAGGGGTAGCGGATGTGGGTGAGCGCCACCCCTCGCTCGTCCGCCTCGGCGAAGATGGCGTTCTCGGTCTCCACAATGCGCTTGATCAGCGTGGTAGGCGTGTCTCGCGGAGCCTCTTCGGTGAAGGCGCGCGTGAGTCGCTGGCGTGCGTAGACGGTTCCGCCGACAGACACGATACGGTCTGCTCGTGACGCGACGATCGGCAGGAGGTGACGCAGACGCCCGTAGGTCACGATGGCGATGTCGAACCGGCGGGACGAAAGCGCCTCTTCGACGTCCTCGGCGAAATGCGGATCCGCGTGGAGGTGCTCGTACTCCGCGACCTCGTCGATCTCATGCTCGCCTCGGTGGAGGATCGTCACCTCCGCGCCCCGCTGCGCGAGCCCGGCCGCGATATGGGGACCCGTCGGTCCGGTGCCACCGATGAGTAGAGCGCGCATCCGCCGCCTCCAGAGTGCCATCTATCAAGCGATTGAATTATCTATCGAGTGTTTGGTTGCAGTTTGATGAACGGCACCGGGCGTGTCAACGGGACCAGTTGACACTGCGGGGACGGTCATGCAGACTTTACCAACCAGACGATGGGTAGATTTGGGAGCACCGTGAACGTCACAGCCGACGGTCCGATCACAACGTGGACGCTTGACAGGCCGCCAGCCAACGGCATCGGCGAGTCCGAGATCGACGCGATGCGAGCATCTCTAGACGAGCTGGCGAGCGAGGGCTCAGAGACACGCGCACTCCTCATCACTGCGCACGGGCGTTTCTTCTCCGCAGGGGTGGATCTGCAGCTGGTGCAGGAGAACATGGAGCTCGCCGATGGTCCTGATCGGATGGTGGCCATCATCAGCCGCTATCAGTCTGTCCTCGCCGACATCGAAGCGCTCGCGATACCGACGGTCTGCGCGATGAACGGCAACGCACTCGGCGGTGGCCTCGAGTTGGCGCTGGCATGCGACTTCCGCATCGCGAGCGACGAAGCCAAGTACGGTCTGCCCGAGATCAACCTCGGCCTTCTGCCGGGGGCGGGAGGAACGCAGCGACTCCCCCGGATCATCGGCCGACCCGCCGCCCTTCGTCTCATTCTGCGCGGCGAGAGCGTCAGCGGCGCCGAGGCGGAGCGAATCGGGCTCGCGCACTGGTCGGTTCCCTCGGACGACGTCGTCTCGCGTGGCGTAGAACTCGCCCGGCAGCTCGCCGGCCGCTCCGCCCTCGCGACAAAGGCCATCAAGCGCGCCATCGCGGAGTCGGCTCGACCAGGAGGACACGGCTACCAGATCGAGCTCGACACCACGCGAGCATTGATGACCGACCCCACGGCGCGCGCAGAAGTGCTCGCCTTCTTCCAGGCGCGGGCTGCCGCGCGCACTTCACAAGGAGCAAGTTCGTGACCGATATCGATAACCTCGCCGTCGTGACGGGCGGCGGATCCGGCATGGGCCGCGCCATCGCGGTCGGACTCGCGGCAACGGGTCGACCCATTGCGGTCCTCGATCGTGACACCGACGGTGCGGAGCGGACGGCGGCGAACATCAGGGAGGCCGGAGGAACGGCGGAGGCCTTCACCGTCGACATCTCCGACGACGACGCCGTGCTTGCCGTCCGCACCGCCGTCGAAGAGCAGTTCGGTCCCGCTCAGACACTGGTCAACTGTGCGGGCTGGGAAGAGATCATGCCGTTCATGGAGACGAGCGCGGACTTCCGGCGCAAGAACATCTCGATCAACCTGCTGGGCGCCATGGCGATCTCATCCGCCTTCTTGGAGGGCATGATCGCCGCCGGCCGAGGAGGCCGCGTGGTGAACATCTCCAGCGACGCGGGCCGCGTCGGCAGCTCCGGCGAAGTGGTGTACTCCGGCGCCAAGGGCGGTCTGATCGGATTCACCAAGGCGCTCGCCCGCGAGATGGTGCGCTATCAGATCACGGTGAACTGCGTGTGCCCGGGGCCGACGGAGACTCCGATGCTCGCCAGCGCGCCCAAGAAGCTGACCGACTCGCTGGCGAACGTGATCCCCATGCGTCGTCTCGCGACTCCCGAGGACATCATGAACGCTGTCCGATTCTTCGTCGCTGACGATTCTTCGTACATCACGGGCCAGACGCTGAGTGTCAGCGGCGGCCTCACCATGGCAGGTTGAGAAAGGACCCAGCAATGACCTCGAATGACGGCGCTTTCAGCGACACCAGCGGCTACACCGACATCCTGTACGAAGTCGACGACGACTCCTCGGCCGCGATCATCACCATCAACCGCCCCGAGAGGTACAACGCGTTCCGGGGACGCACGATCGATGAACTGGTGCACGCCTTCCGGCGCGCCTGGGCGGACGACACGGTCCGCAGCATCATCTGGACCGGGGCGGGCCAGAAGGCGTTCTGCGCCGGCGGTGACGTCAAGCAGCGGGCCGAGACCGGAAACTACGGTCCCACGCGCGACGGCATCCTCGATGCGGACTATCTCCACAGCCTCCTGCGCGACATCCCCAAGCCCGTCATCGCCGCGGTGAACGGAGCTGCCATCGGCGGTGGGCATGTCTTCCACGTGCTGTGCGACATCTCGATCGCCTCGGAGACGGCGACGTTCGGTCAGGCCGGTCCGCGCGTGGGCTCGTTCGACGCGGGGTACGGGACGAACTTCCTGGCTCGCATCGTCGGGCAGAAGCGGGCTCGCGAGATCTGGTACTTCTGCCGTCAGTACTCGGCTGACCAGGCCCTGCAGTGGGGTCTCGTGAACGCCGTCGTGGCGCCGGACGAGCTCCTCGACACCGCGCGCGCGTGGGCGAAGGAGCTGAAGGCGATGAGCCCGACGGCGCTCAAGTTCCTGAAGTTCTCCTTCAACGCCGACACCGCGCACCAGGGCGGTCTCGAGAAGATGGCCAACGCCGGTCTCGACCTGTTCGTGCAGACTCAGGAGGCACAGGAGGGGGCGTTGGCGTTCGCCGAGAAGCGCAAGCCCGACTTCGGCCAGTACATGAGCGCGGGGCATTGATCTCCCCTCGACCCCAACTGGTCGTTCCGGCGCGGAGCATCACCGCGCCGGAGGTGCTGGAACTCGCGCAGCGGGCACAAGCCAAGGGCTGGTCGGGCTTCTGGGTGTCCGAGGTGCTGTCGCTCGATGCGGCGGTCCTCCTCGGCGCCCTCGCCGTTCAGACGACGGGAATGCGCCTCGGCACCGCGATCGTGCCTGCCACGACCCGTAGCGCCGCGCTTCTCGCGATGTTCGCGTCGACCGCGGCACAGCTGGCTCCGGGCCGCGTGAGTATCGGCATCGGTGTGAGCACGCCGGCGATTGTCGCGGAGCGACACGACCGTCCCGCCGAGCCAGCGGCGGCGACCGCCGCCGGCGTACTCGAGGTCGTCATCGATGCGCTCGACGGCAAGCGCGTGGAGCGTGCGACCAACCCGCACGTCAGCGGCCTCCGCATTGCCCCGCTCGGACAGCGCCCACCGATCCTGCTGGCGGCGCTCGGTCCGCGGATGCGATCCGTCGCGCTCGAGCGTGCCGATGGCCTCGTGCTGAACCTCGTGCCGCTCGCCGAGGCCGCCGAGATCGCGAGCGTCGCGCATCTCGATCGCGGGGAAGACTATGAGGTTCTCATCAGTCAGCGCATCTGCGTGGACCCCACCGCCGACGACCTTCGCTCTCTCCGACGCGAGATCGCCAGCTACTGCAGGGTTCCTGCGTACGCCGCGAACTTCGCACGACTGGGCGTCGACATCGAGCCCGTCCTCGCGGCCACATCCGACGACGCCGCGGACGCGATCCCGGACGACCTGCTGCACGAGCTCGTCATCGTCGGCTCGCCGCAGGAGTGCCGCGCCAGAGTCGACGCCTTCCTCTCCGCCGGCGTCACACCGCTGCTCGCCCCCGTCGGTGCCGCCGCGCGCACGGCCAATCTGATCGACCGGCTTCCCACGGCCTGATCCCCGAAAGGACTCACGATGGATTTCTCATTGACGCAGGAGCAGAACGAGATCGTCGCACTGGCGAAGCGGTTCGCCGATGAGCGCATCGCCCCGTATTACCGCCAGCGGGACGAGGAGGGCAAGTTCGATCGCGCCACGATTCGGGAGATGGGACAGCTCGGCTTCTTCGGGGTGGAGTTTCCCGAGGAGTCGGGGGGCCTGGGGCTCGACTGTCTGACCGCGGGCCTGGTGCTGGAGGCCCTGAGCGGCGCCGACTACAACCTCGCTTACGTTCCCGTCACCATCTCTCTGGCCGGTCAGATGATGCGCAACCACGGCAAGCCCGAGGTCGTGGGGCCGTGGCTGGAGCGCATGCTCTCCGGCGAGGCCATCCCGAGCGTTGCTCTGACCGAGCCGGCCGGCGGCTCTGATGCGGCCCGGCTTTCGCTCGCCGCGCGCCGTGAGGGCGATCACTATGTCCTCACCGGCGAGAAGACGTCGATCAGCATGGCGACCCAATCGGACGTCCTCGTCGTCTTCGCCCGTACGGGCGACGCAGCGTCAGGATCGCGCGGCGTCAGCGCCTTCGTCGTACCGACGGACGATCCGACCATCACGCGCACGGCGTTCGACGACCACGGCGGACGCTCGGCGACGAGAGGCACCCTCCACTTCGACGGGACGCGAGTCCCGGTCGACCACATGCTCGGCGAGGAGAACTCCGGTTTCTCGCAGGTGATGGCCGGGTTCGACTACAGCCGGGCGCTGATCGGGCTCCAGAGCCTGGCCGTCGCGCGGGTGTCGCTCGACGAGACGTGGCGGTATGTCGGCGAGCGGCAGGCCTTCGGAAAGCCCATCGTCGAGCATCAAGGCGTCTCCTTCCCCCTCGCGGAGGCGGAGACCTACTACGAGTCAGCCCGGCTCCTGTGCTTGCAGACACTGTGGCTCAAGGACCAGGGTCTGGCGCACACCTCTCAAGCCGCGATGGCGAAGTGGTGGGCACCGAAGGTGGCATACGACGCCGTCATGGCCTGCCTGTTGACCCACGGACACGGCGGGTACTCGAAGGATCTGCCCTTTGAGCAGCGTCTCCGGGACATCCTCGGGCTGCACATCGGGGACGGCATGGCGCAGATCATGAAGACGATCATCACCCGACGCCGGATGGCCGCCATCACCCGAAGCTGACCCCGCATCCAGCGGCCGTGTCGGGGGGGCCGGCTTCTACGAGGCTCGCGGCAGACTCATCGTCATCGGCGACTCATGCTCATCTGCCGTGGAAGAGCACGGATCGCTTGGCCTGGAAGGCGGCGATGCTCTCCCGATGGTCCTCGGTCTCCGCAAGCGCCAGCTGAGCCTCGCTTTCGGCGCGCATCTGATCCATCAGCTCCGACACCGCGGCGTTCCCGATGAGCGCCTTGATGTGTCCGTACGCGACGGTGGGGCCGCCTGCGAGCGTGCTCGCGAGGTCGTGCAGCTCGTGGTCGAAGCTCGCCTCGTCCCAGACTGCCGTGACGAGGCCCCAACGACGAGCATCCTCGGGGGTGAACGGCCTACCCAGCATCAGGAGGGACTTGGCGGCATGCAGCCCCAGCTGTCGCGTCAGCCAGAACGACGAGGACATGTCCGGTCCCAGGCCGCGTTGAACGAAGGAGGGGTGGAATCTCGCCGAGTCCGAACTCACGACGATGTCGCAGGCGAAGGCCAGACCCAGCCCCGCGCCCGCCACGGCGCCTTCGATGCCGGCAACGATCGGCTTGGGAAGCCGCGTCATCGCCGAGACGATGCCCGCTGCGACGTCGAGCTTGGCCCGCGTGTCGTCGGGACCGTTACCCATCTGCCGGATGTCGCCGCCCGCGCAGAATGTTCGCCCTGCACCACGCACGACGACCGCACGGACATCAGGATGCGCCGCGTCCTCCTCGAAGGCCCGCAGCAGCGCGCGACGCAGGTCCCAATCGATCGCGTTCTTCGCGTGCGGACGATTGAGAGTCAGCCACAACGTCCCACTCTCGAGCGTTCTGAGGAGGACAGGTTCTCCCTCTGACATGACACGCTCCCATACAAACGTTTGATACGGATGGTACACCCCTGCCACAGCGATGGGGCCCTGAGCGGGGCGGGTCGATCATCGCCTGAGCAGGTTCGTCATCCGGATGGTCGAGCAACGACGGCCCGCCTCATCCCGGACGACGATCTCGTGCGTGCAGAGGGTCCTCCCCAGATGGATCGCCTCGCACGTTCCGGTCACGACACCGGAGGTGGCGGAGCCGCTGTGGGTGGCATTGATCTCGATGCCCACCACGGCGACGTCCGGACCGGCGTGCAATGCGGCCGACATGCTGCCCAGGGTCTCCCCCAGCACGACGTACGCTCCGCCGTGCATCAGGCCCGCACGCTGCCGATTGCCTTCAACCCGCATGGTCGCCACCGACCGCTCGGCGGACAGGCTCACGATCTCAATGCCCATTCTGGACTCGAGCTCGCCACCCGAGTACAGGTCTATATCGCTCGCCATGCTGCGTCCTCTCGCTTCCTCGCCGTGCCGGTCTTCCCCGTCGTCAGGACACGTCGCGCGCACCCGTTGACGGCAGTACTCGACTAGGATAGCGTGCTGCCAAACGACCGATTGCTTGATCACAATCGGACTGGCACACTGCGGTGCAAACGAAGGAGTTCAAAGATGAGCATCGAATTTCGACGAGTGGTTGCGCGGGTCGACGAGAGTGGAAAATCCGTCATCGCCGAGAACGCGCCCCTCGAAGCGGCGACATCGGCTGCGATGCCGGGAACGAAGTTCTACAAGGTGTGGGGAACAGACGCCGAGCCGCACGCCCCCCGTCACGGACCTCCAGCCGGTCCACGACCCCTTCTTCCCACCGCGCTACGGGAACCGCCTGATCTTCGCTGAGTTCCCGCCGGACTCCCAGATCGAGGACCCGGGCTTGAGCCCCGAAGAGACGGTTGCCAACGCGGAGGCGACGTTCCCGGGACTGATCGGCATCTTCGAGCCGGACGCTCCGGGATTCCACACCACTGTGAGCGTGGACTACGACTACATCATCTCGGGTGAACTGTGGCTCGAGGTCGACGGTGGCGAGGATGTCCGCCTGCCCGCCGGCACCGTCGTGATCCAGAACGGCGGCCGGCACGCATGGCGTAATCGGAGTAACGAGCCGGCCCTCATGCTGTCCGTCCTGATCGGCGCCCGGGACGCATCATGACGATCGAGAACTCGACCACGGCCGGGGCCACAGCCGCCTCGCCGATCGACGCGATCGTGGTCGGCGCCGGCTTCTCGGGAATCAACATGGTCCGCCTCCTGCGCGACCGCGGCTTCGACGTGCTCGGCATCGAGGCGGGTGATGGGGTCGGAGGAACCTGGTACTGGAACCGCTATCCCGGCGCTCGCACAGACAGCGAGGCCTTCTACTACTGCTACTCGTTCGACCAAGAGCTGCTGAAGTCCTGGAAATGGAGTGAACGCTATCCCGCCCAACCTGAGGTGCGGGCCTACCTCGAGCACGCGGCCGATCGCTTCGACGTTCGGCGGCTGTTCCGCTTCGGTGTGCGGGTGCTCGGCTCTCGATGGGACGAGTCGACGAGCACATGGGCCGTGCAGCTCGACACGTCCGAGATCGTGTACACCCGATTCCTCGTCAGCGCGATGGGGATCCTGTCCGCGCCGAACGCGCCGGAGATCCCCGGAGTCGAGACCTTCGAGGGGCGCCGGGTCTTCGCCCAGCAATGGCCGGATGACGTGGACCTGACGGGCAAGCGGGTCGGCATCATCGGCACGGGAGCGACCGGCATCCAGTTGACGCCCGTCGCCGCGAAGCTCGCGGCCGAGCTGTTCGTGCTGCAGCGGACGCCGCACTACATCATCCCCAACCGCAATCGGCCGATGACCGACGAGTGGCGCTCGCAGATCCATGAACAGTACGACCAGATCTGGGAGAAGGTGCGCTCGCACCCGTTCGCGATGCCCTTCACCTCTCGCGGATTGATGGGTGCCGATGCCACCGAGGAGAGCTTGGAGACCATCTTCGAGGAGGGATGGGCTAACGGCGGCCTGGCGTTCCTCTTCGAGACGTTCGACGATCTGCTCACCAATCCCGAGGTGAACGCGGTAGCGTCGGAGTTCTTCCGCAAGAAGATCCGCGAGGTAGTCCATGACCCGGAGACCGCCGAGAAGCTGACTCCGCGCGACTACCCCTTGGGAGCCAAGCGTCTGCCGGGAGAACACTCGTACTACGAGGCGTTCAATCGGCCCAACGTGCACGTGGTCGATATCCGGTCGACGCCAATCGTCGAGTTCACCCCCAAGGGACTGCGCTTGCAGGACGGGACCGAGCTCGAGCTCGACATCGTGGTCTTCGCCACAGGATTCGACGCGTTCAGCGGCGCGGTCTCACGGGTGGACATTCGCGGCAGGTCGGGGGTGAGCATCGCAGAGAAATGGGCTGATGGGCCGGCCACCTACCTGGGCATCGCCGTGCACGACTTCCCGAACTTCTTCATGATCGGCGGCCCGCAGTCACCCTTCGCCAACAACCCGCCGCTGGGAGAGGCCGAGGGAGAGTACATCGCTCGAGCAGTGGAGTTCGCCAGGGACAAGGGCCTGAGTGCGATCGAGCCCGACCTGCAGAGGGAACAGGAGTGGGACCAGCTCGTACAGAGCATGACCGAGGGAACGGTCTTCCCGCAGGGAGAGGCGGTCAACTCGTGGATCGTCGGGGCGAACATCCCCGGCAAGAAGCGCGTGGTGCAGGTGTACTTCGGAGGCGCGGCCGACTATGTCAACCGCCTGAACGAGTCCGCCGACACCGGCTTCCCGGACTACGTCGTGAGCGAGATCGTTCGTAACTGAACAGTCAGGTACGCGAGTCTGCGTGCCGGGAGCGAACGAGGAAGGGTGTCGTGGTCAGGAACCACGGCACCCTTCCTTTCTCCGCCGCTATACCGGCCCCCCGGCGACATACAGTGTCTGGCCCGACACGAACCCCGCCTCTTCGCTCGCGAAGAAGGCTGCCGCGTGCGCGATGTCCTCGGGCATCCCGGGCCGCCGAACCGGGATCTGCTCCACAAGTCGATCGCGATATTCGGCGAATGACATGCGAAGCCGGACCGCAACCGACCTGGTCATCGAGGTTTCCACGAATCCTGGCGCGATGGCATTCACCGTGATGCCGAAGGGCCCCAGCTCGATCGCGAGCGTCCTCGTGAAGCCGACGAGCCCCGCTTTGGCGGCGGCGTAGTTCGCCTGCCCGCGATTGCCGAGCGAAGACGAGCTCGACATGTTGATGACGCGCCCCCACCCGGCGCTCATCATGAACGGCTGCACTGCTCGAGTCACGAGGAATGCTCCCTTGAGGCTCACGTCCACGACGTCGTCCCAGTCCGACTCGGACATCTTCGCCAGCAGGTTGTCTCTGATGATCCCCGCGTTGTTGACGAGCACGGTGGGCGGTCCGACCGTCGAGCAGACGTCTTCGATCGCGACACCGACGTCGTCCGCGTCCGCGACATCGACGGTCACCGCGTGAGCCCGTCCGCCCGATCGCTCGATGTCGCGGACCACCTGATGAGCGGAGTCCCCGCCTCGGTCGGCGACGACGACACACAGACCGTCGGCGGCGAAGCGGTGAGCGACGGCAGCGCCGATCCCCCCTCCGCCACCGGTGACCAGGGCAATGCGATCCTGAGACGGCTGCAACGTGCGCTTCACCGTGTAACGGGTTCAGAGATGATCGGCGGCCGGGCCGTGGGGACGCTCCAGGTCGGGTGCGCCCTCCCGGTTGAATCGCTCGATCGCGGCTTTGAGACCCATGTCCCGGATCCAGCTGTGGACGACTTTCACTTCGGCGGACTGGTGCAGAAGCGCGTCCGTCTCCGCGCCCATACGAGCGTACGTCAGGAGGCCGCTCAGCTCGGTGGCGCGATTCAAAGCCTCCTTCTTCATCCGCAGCACGCTTGCGGGAGTTCGCGCGATCGACCTGGCGAGCTGCTCGATGTGCTCTTCGAACTCGTCATCCGGGACAGAGTGCGTCGCCCAGCCCCACTCCACGGCGGTCTTGCCGCTGATGCGATGACCGGCGTCGAACGAAACGAGCTTTGCGCGCTTGGGCCCGACCAGATGCACCCACAAGGGCGAAAGATACCCCCCGCCGATCAGGAGCGATGGCGAGCTCATGATGATGGCCTCGTCGGCGACGACGGTGATGTCGCACAGTGACGCGAGCTGGCCCCCCCCACCGATGCAGTACCCGTGGACTGCGGCGATCACCGGCTGAGGGTGTCTCCAGATCCGTGTGAACAGCTCGACGTTGGCTGCGAGACGATCGCGGTCCTCAACCGGGCTGCGATCAGGAGCGTGACCCACCTCGTCTCCTTCCGGCGAGATGTCATATCCCGCACAGAACGCCCGCCCGGCGCCACGAATCACCACAACGCGGTGCTTCGTGGCGCCGAGAATGTCGAGCGCCTCGCTGAGCTCCCCAAGCATCGTCGCGCTGAGCGCGTTGAGATGCCGGGGGTTGTTGAGGGTGATCCGAGCGACGTGATGCTCGATTTCAAGCGTCAACTCACTGAAGTGAGTGCTTTCAACCATCTGCTCAGATCAATCCCTGCTCTTCGACGTCACGGCTGGTCGATGTCCCCGATCGGTTCGAAATAGTCGATGTCGTCGAGCGTACCGTTGCGCTCGTCTTCGGGCTTCCACACCGCCCGGACGGGCATGCCGATCTTGAGGTCGCGCTGGGCAGTGCTCATGTCGATGCCGGCGACATTGTGGATGAGTCGCGTCGACGCGCCGTCGAGCACGATCTCAGCGTAGACATACGGCGGCTTGCGCGTCTGTCCGACGAACTCCATGTGGATCACCGAGAACGCGTGGAGCCGGCCCGTGTCCTTCAGACCGACGAACTGCTCTGTCTTGACATAGCACAGCTCGCAGTACGCTCGCGGAGGCACCAGCACGTTGTGGCACTGGGGGCAGCGAGACCCGATCAGCCCGCTGCTCGATCCGAGCTCATCGAAGAGGCGGCCGTAGTTCGGCCCGTAGGAGTGACGGTACGGCAGGCTCAGCGAGTACGCGATCTGAGCGGCGAGATCACCCTCGTCCACCTCCGCGAGCTCGCCGGGCTGCGCCGCCGGTGCGTCCGCGGAAACCGGCGCGAAGTGCGACAGATTCAGGATCGTTCCGACGGGTTCGGGCGCCCAGACCGCCTCCACGCGGTCGCCGACGGCCAGCGCGCCACCGGACTCATCCACGCGGTGCATGAAGTCGGCGTCGACGCCGTCCAGGCGGATGAGCGCGACCGCGCCCTCCGGTGTCCGTGTGACCGCGGTCACGGTGCCGGTCGTCGCAGCGGACACGAGCGTCTTCTGCTCGCCACCGCAACGGCTGCAGTAGTCCTGCGCAGGGACGACCGTACGCTCGCACGTGTCGCACCGGCTCCCGGCGATGACGTGTCGACGGAGGTGGTCGATGAAGACGCTCACCGCTCTTCCCGTCGTCAAGGTATACGGCATCTCGAGGGACGTCTCCAAGACGGGAGCCTGGTCGATCCCTGTCGTGATCTGTGTCATCGCTTTCAACCCTTCTCAGACGAGACCGCCGCAACACCGCGGAGATTCGCCCAGCCGCCGCCGGCCTGCATGAGACCGACCTTCGCATTCTCGATCTGATGTTCGCCCGACCTTCCGCGAACTTGCTGCGCCACTTCCGCGAGGCGGATGAGAGCCGTCGCGCCGATGGGATTGGCACCCATGCACCCACCGGAAGGGTTCACCGGGATGTCGCCGGACATCTCGGTCGCACCGGACTCGATCAGAGCCGCGGCTCCGCCCGGCTCACACAGGCCGAGGCTCTCGTAATAGCTCAGCTCGAAACAGGTGTACGGCTCCTGGACCTCGACCACATCGACCTGACGCCGCGGGTTCGTGATGCCTGCCTCCGCATAGACGTGTCGCGCCGCGATCTCGAGCGGTTCCGACTGGACCGTGGACCGGTTCGCCGCGTTGTCCGCCTCGGAGTAGTACGCCATCCCGCGGATCCACGCCGGGGTATCGGCCTTCTTCGCAGCGTCCTCGCTGGCGATGACGACCGCGCACGCTCCGTCGGAGATCGGCGGCACGTCCAGCAGCTTGATGGGCCAGCACAGTGGACGCGAGTTCATGACGTCTTCCACAGTGATCTCTTTGCGTACGTGCGCGTATTCGTTCAGATGGGCGTTCTTGTGGTTCTTCACGCTCACCAGGGCGGCGGCTTCCTCGGTGTGTCCGAGCTGATCCATGCGGCCACGCCACGCAGCCGCGGAGAATCCCATGATCCCGACCGCGAACTCTCGACCCCAGAACGGGTCGTACAGAGTGGAGATCGAGTACTGCAACGCCCCTTCCGACAGCTTGTCGTAGGCGACGACCAGCACGCGGTCCGCGAACCCGCCCTTGATCTGGTTCACCGCTGCGAGGGCTCCCGCAAGACCGGTTCCGCCGCCGCTGGTGACGCGCACCACCGGCTTGAGCCTTGCGCCCAGGGCATCGACGAGCCACTTCTCGGGCTGGTTCACCGCGGCGAAGAGGACCGGGCCGGTGCACACGATGACACTGTCTATGTCATCCATGGTCAGGTCCGCGTCCTGGAGAGCCCGGATGGCCGCTTCACGAGCGAGTCCGACCTGCGTGACGTCGGTCCGACGTCGGGCGTGGTGAGTCTGTCCGGCTCCGACGATTGCTACGCTTTTCGACATTTCTCACACCTCCAAGGTGAAGACGCTGTGGGTCTGAGATCCGATACCGCCGGAACCATGGACGAGGGCGCTGGTCGCCGTAGAGCCCTCAAGCCCGCCGTTCAGTCGGATGGCGGCCTCGTGCAATCTCACGAGGCCCGTGGCCATGATCGGGTCGGCCGGCAACGAGCCGCCCGAGGGATTGATGTCGACGTCGCCGCCGTATGCGGCGGCCGCCTGGCCGCGCGGCGCGAGGCCGAGCGCTTCGACCACCATGGCCTCCTCAGCGGCGGAGGGCGCGCTGACTTCGGCCATCGAGAACCCGGCGGCATCCTTCCGGCCCGCGCGGCGCAGCGCCGAAGACGCCGCGACCTCCGCGGCCTCCAGTCGACCCGGCGTGCGCTCGGAGAAGAACTGGCTCTCCATCGCCGATCCGGTCCCGGTGATCCACACCGGGTTCGGCGTGATCCGCTTCGCGACGCTTTCGATGGCCACCAGGACGGCGACCGCTCCATCCGTCGGACGCGAAAGGGCCAGCGAACGCAAGGGGGCGGCCGCGTATTCGCTGGCCTCGATATCGGCAGCTGTGCGGGCTTCCGCGCCGACGATCGTCGGGTTCTGCGAGGCCGCGGTCCAGGCGTGAGCGGCGATCGAGGCGAGGTCCTCCTCGCTCGCTCCGGTTTCCTGCAGGTACTGGCTCGCAAGCAGACCCGACGCGACAGCCTTGTTGAGTCCGACCGGACGCTGATAGAACGGCTCGGCGATGGTGCGGTAGTAGTTCTCGACGATCGACTCAGACGGCTTCGAGTAAGCGACGATGAGACCGACCTTCGCGGATCCTCCCGCGAGCTTGTTGAGGGCGTACATCGCCCCGAACAGGCCGTCTTCTTCGACGCGCGACTCTTCCTTGTGGTGCGCCCCCATGGCGCCGAGGAACCCGCAGTTCGAGATACTGCGGCCATCCAGCACATCGCTCCCGCAGTCGATGACGACGCCGATGTCACGGATGTCGAGACCGCTGCCGAGAAGGGCTGTATTGACGGTTTCGGAGATGAGGTCGACGTGCTGCAGAGAATCCCACGCCGGCCGCAACTCGCTCATAGCGCTGGCAACAACGGCAACGCGTTCTGTTCGATTGGACATGTTCGGAAGACTAACAGGTCTACCAGTTGTTTGGTAGGCAGTCTGCGGCTGTATCTTCGGCCCGATCAGCGCGCACTGACGGTCCCGAAAAGTCGCGCGATCGGAGCCAGGACGAGCGGACGCGCGGCAGCCCACGCAGCGGCGGTCACCGCGAGAGAAGCGACGAAGAGCCCGAAGCCGACCCAGTTGTCGGCGTACGCACCGGGGTCCACGGAGCCCCGCGACGCGTACATGTGGTTGAGATTCCGCAGTGCCCCCGTGGCGAGCACGAGCAGCACGTGCGTGACGATGAACACGACGAAGTACAGCATCACCGGGAAATGCACCGCGCGGGCCCACTCGACGGGATAGATGCGATTGAGGGTCTTCGCCCGCTGAGGCCAGACGCCCGACATCCGCACCCCGGTGACGATCGCCAACGGAGCGGCGAGAAACACGGTCGCGAAGTACGCGAGCTGCTGCAGCGCGTTGTAGTTGACCCAGCCGTTCTCCGTCGGCCAGTCCAACGACACATATTGGAGCGCAGCGCTCACGGCGTTCGGGAAGACCTCCCACGACGTCGGCACGATCCTCATCCACTGGCCCGTGACGAACAGCAGCGTCACATACACGACGCCGTTGACGATCCAGAGGATGTCGAGTGATTGGTGGAACCAGAGCGTCAGACTGATCTTTCGCTTCTGGTTCGTCCGCGGTGACCAATACGCGCTCGGCCGCTTCTCGCGGCGAACACGCAGTCCGCTGCGGATGATCAGCACCATCAGGAAGAAATTGAAGAAGTGTGCCCAGTTCAGCCAGGCGGGAATGCCGACCGGGGCGCCGCCGGGCAGGTGATACTCGCCCGGATAGGAGATCAGGAAGTCACGCAGGGCATCCAGGCTGAGGAACCAGCGCACGGCCAGAACGATCATCCCCGCCGCGACG
>Ga0180217_1001807_pt1 | contig 21700 bp, 17 predicted proteins | sample eDN3rd37CBELigOP_FD_128521 | JGI IMG/M metagenome (GOLD analysis project Ga0180217, IMG submission 128521) | Enriched Organic Plus compost microbial communities from Emeryville, California, USA - eDNA 3rd pass 37_C BE-Lig OP (version 2) (version 2) ... | reverse complement strand
TTCGAAGCTGATATTATTTAATACAGGGTTGTTATCATACTGCTTTGTTACATTCTCAAAGCGAATAACAGCATCGTTCACCATATCGTTATTCCTCCTGCAAGATGAGTAGTAGCCGTCCCATGTCGACATATTTCTATTTTTTTCGAAAAGTAATTATACACCATTTTTTAGAAATAAAAAATAATGTGTGTTACTACCAGTTTTACAGTCTCCTAATACAACGAAAGGCTCAATTTTATGTTTTTAGCTTCATCTGTATAAACACTAATAGTATATATGCCTTTTTTCCCTTTAAATCTTATTACTCCATTTTTCGCTGAAGATATTGTATCTTCCCAAATCTCCTCATCTGAATGTTCAAGATATATAGTATATTCCCCTTCTTCAACTGAAGCTTCAAAAGGAATAGTCATAGTTCCGTTAACTGTTTCATTGATTTCAAAGGTTTCAACTTCATAATTACCTTTTAATGAACCAATAGATACATTAACTTCTCCATTGGTTGTTGTTTTGTTCATATTTATCACTACATTATCTCCAAAAAAGAAGGTAACGACCAAGGTAATAATGGTGAATAGCCCTATCATTCCTCCCAGAACGATCCCTAGAATGATAAAGACCCGTTTATTCAAACCTTTAAATGATGTATGTGTATGTATACGAGTGTTCAATTTATAAACTAGTCTAAAAATTAGGGGAAAGGTGATTGCTGGAAACAGGATATAAACCCATCCTCCAAATGAGAGGGCTTGAATACTAAATAAAAGCAATGCAAAAAAATAAAACCCTACACCAAACCAGTAGGTAAACCTATAAAACTTACTTTCTACGTATGGCTTACCAAACATAAAATATATTGTATTTTTCAAGACTAAACCTCCTACTATTCTTGAAACTAATTCTTTGTAAAATAAAATTCTTTCCCTTATGAAATAATAGCTACATATGAAGGCAATGTCTATGCCTACTACATCTATCCGGCAATAGTTACTTATATCTGTACGAAAAAAATCCCCTTTTGTCCTTCAACAGACAAAAGGGGATAATTATTTTCACGTTTATTCAGTTAATCCACTTGGATTTTGGTAAAGTGATTGTACTTCTGTTGCCGGGATGGCTACTCCATCATACACACGCACTTCATCCATCAATCCTTTGAAAGGAGTATCCCAATAGTTAACACCTAAACCAAATTCAGCATCAAGAGAAGTAAATACATTCGGGAAATTGTCCCCTGTGTATTTTGCCACACCATTGATATAAAATACAGCATGTCCTCCCTGGACCGTTAAAGTGAGATGTGACCACTGACCTTCAGGTATGGTGGTATCTGTTACAGCATCATACCATTGATCACCGTTGTGTGACCAAACCATTGTATTACCCCATCCGGTTTTTGGTACGATACTGATCCAATTATTCGATGTTTCTGCTCCAAAGAATGAGGTTGTAAATTCAGTGATTTGTTCAGGCTTTAACCACATTGATACAGAGTAAGTATCACCTGTAATTAAGCCATCAGCTAATTTCAGTCCCGATTCCCCATCGAATTGAGCAGCTTGTCCCACTTTACCTTCAGCAAATGTAATATTTCCGCCTGTATTATTAAGTCGATTGCCCGTCACGGTTGCGTCCGCTTTTTTTACCAGAGCTGTCTTTAAGACCTTCACTAAAATCGTAGAAAGCCGATAAGCCACCTTCTTCCTTTACCTTCACTGTAACGGTTACTGTTAGTGTTTCGGTTGCATTTCCTAATGTAATTGTCCCTGTTAAGTTAACCTCAGCATCTTCAGAGCCAGGATCCGGTCTTGTAACAACACCTTCATTAGACACTGCCTCCGGATTAGAAGATTCCCATGTGATTTGAGCTCCTCTTGTTGCTACGGTAGGAAGTGTTATATTACTAATCACAGTTGATGGGAAAGTAGTCATTAACTCCTGTTTAATTGCTTGTACTAATTTCTCATCAGCAGACGCTTCCACATGACTTCCCCAAATGACAATTCCTTGATCTGACATCGCGCTAAATGTCATAACCCACTTTTGAGAAGTAGGATCATATTGGCGGATGAACACACCATCATACGTACCTTCATTATCAATCGTTAATTTCGCTTTGTAATTTCCATAAAGCTTCCATGTACCTGTTACTGCACCCGAAATGGTGTGATCATCGTTTAATTTCACCCATGTTGACTCTGTTACGTCACCAGTGATTTCCTTACCATGGTTAATGTATTTATAGTCACCCGTTACATCCGCTTCTGAAACATTCTCAATTGTTTCTCCAGCATAGCGGTATGGTGTTGGTACCGGCCATTGATCACTGTTCTTAAATGTTTGGTGTACACGAACTTCGTGCATTTCCCCTTGTTGTGGGAAACGAGTATGAGTAACGATAAATTCCTTGTCTAGTTCATCGTCAATTAGATAAGAGTTATGACCTGGAGAAAGGTAGCCCGTACCAATTCCTGTTCCCTCTTCACCAAGGTCTCTTTTAAATAGGAAGTTCCCTATCATTTTATTACCGATATCTTTATGATCGTCATTACCTGGGAAGTTTCCAACTCCTATATCAAATGATTCTGGGAAAACAGCAGCATTTCCTTTTGCATCGACATATGGACCATCAGGATTCTTAGATCTAAACTGCCTCATCTGATAGCCGCCATCAGAAGCTAAACCGCCATACGTGATGTATAAGTAATAATAACGTGTTTTCTTATCATATACAGCGTAAGTTCCTTCAGCCGATCTTCCGTAGCCAGAAGCAATTTTTGTACCAAAATATCTGTCGATCATTCTTCCATCTTCTGTTTTTCCATCTTTGCCAGGATACTTTGGCAACCCTGTTTTCTTATCTAATTCTAAAATAAAGGTACCTCCTGACCAGGAGCCGTAAGTCATATATAACTTATTATTTTTACCTTCAAGGATATTAGCATCTATTGCATTAGTATAAAGCTTATTATTATAAGCACCACTTTCCGTAAACCAATCAGGGTTTACTTCATCGATTACACCATCTTTAATAAGATCTGCGATATTCGTATTCTCCCAGTGTTTATTTACATTACTGTTTCGATCATATGCTTCATTGCTGGTAAATCCTGAATACATAATGGTATCTACATATTGAAATGGTCCTTCAATATTCTTTGAAACTGCTATACCGATGGCAGAACGTATATAAGTAGAAGACACACTATAATAAATCATATAGGCACCCTTTGTACCATCCTCATTTACATAATGTTTATTCCAAAACACATCCGGAGCCCAAACTGCAAAGCCCCCCCTGCTGTCTGAGTCATTTTCTCCAGCCCATTTAAATGACTCTGCCAGGTTCTGAGACAAATCTCCATATACTTTATTATTTGGGGTAGTATACCCATTTGTAAATCTATCCCAATTGATTAAGTCCGTTGACTTAGCCCCATCAATGTGTGAACCATACACATAGTAAGTCCCTGTTTTAGGATCTTTAATAATTGAAGGGTCATGAACAGACGCATTTCTAAATTCGGGTGGTTCAGAATTACTTGTTTGCTTTATGCCTAGGGCACTGCTTGGTATTAACAACAACAGTATTAGAAAAATAGATATGAAGCTTTTAAAATAACCTTTCATTTTGTTCCTTCTCCTCCTTTGTCAAAGAACATGAAAACGCATCCATTTCTTCAGACTCCTATTCCTCCCTACATAAAAACAATAAAACTATATCGGGATTAAACTTTCCTAATATTTCTGAATGTAAGGGGTGTTCCTATTCTTACATGAAAATAGCGAAAAAAGGATGTCTTTACATGCAAAAATTTAAGTGAATGAATAGATGAAACCTAATAATTGTACGCACCATTAATCAACATTAATTTTCTTATTTATCCTTACAAAACCTCCAATCCTCAAAAGTTATACTTACAACTATGAAGCGTTTACATATGTAGGTTAGTAAGTTTCTGTCAATTAAACAGTACTATAAATCTATAATAATCTCAATATTCTATTATACCTAGCTTACAAAAATATCTACATGGTCGTACAAGTTATAACAAAATCTGTCAAAAGTACTACGAACCAGTTGTTGTCTATCAGAGAATAAAAAATCAAGGGGACGGTATAGGTTTTTATATTGCCCTCTAACCATCTTCTTTCTTTTTTAAATACAGTACTTTTTTTACCTACCCCCAAAAATTCAAAATAATCACCTAAGCTTTTGTTGATAGTCATTTTTTGTCGAGAGAAATTACCACCTTTTCAATAACTTTCATACAATCTAGTGGTTTTTGAAAGATTTTATTTCATTGTACAAAATCAAGTTAAAAGTTAATTATCATTTTCGACACTACACCTGTGGGGGGAGTCTAATGAATCAAGTTTTTAGGTGGATTGTCAGATCATTTTTTGCACCTGTCACTGGAAGTGCAGGAGCAATTGCAAGTACCCTTGGTTTTTTTCTGGCATTTTTACCATTAGATAACTTAAGAATTCCATTATTAATCGCTTTTTCACTTTTGTTACGTCTTAATATCATCGCCTTATTCCTTGGAACATTGATGACCATTTTTATTCCTAACATCCGTCAATTACCATTGCTGGATTTAGATATATTTGAAAATTACTGGTTTTTCTCCTTCCTAAAAATGAAAATACAATCTTCACAGCTAATTGCATCAGGGGTATTCGGAGGATTGATTGGTCTTGTCTGCTACTTTTTCTTCCATTGGTTTTACAATTTAGGACTAAAAAAAAGTGATCGAAACAAAGAGCCAATCTTTCTTGATCCCGCCAAAAGACGCTGGTCAATTATTAAACGGATGAGTGCAGGCTTTACAATTTTAATTGTTTTAGTATCAACTTTTTTTATAGAAAGCCTTAATACAAACCCTGTATTTCCAGAACTTCAATTGAATAATAGTACTGAAAAGAGCGAAATCGAGCCAATTAATACAAGTTTCACGGAAGAAGAACTTACTTCACAGGTTCAGCAAACAAATCCTTCTCCTCTTATTCAGAAAAACCTGGGTCAATTGACTCAAAAAATGCAAAGCAATCAAGAAGTTTATGGTTTTTACGTCAATTGGGACGAAAATAGTAAAATCTCTTTCAAAGAAAATATAGATTCGATTACAACATTAGTGCCAGAGTGGCTGCAGCTTTCTCCTACTCTTACCCTTAACTCCAGCATAGACAAGTCTATTGTTTCAGAAGCAAAAGCACATAATATAAAGATTCTCCCGGTAGTTAATAATTTTATTCATAACAAATGGGATGGTGATACACTGCACCGGTTATTTACTACTCCCGGAGCTGAAGATCTTTTTATTAAAAATATGTTGGATTATGTAAGAACAAATGATTTAGACGGAATAAATATTGACTTTGAAGCAATCAATCCAAATGACAAAAATAATTTCACTCATTTTATGGAGAAAGTTTATAAAGCATTTCATCAGCATGACCTTATGGTGACATTAGATGTTCCGCCACAGAATAATAGCTATGACTATGCTTCTTTAGCAGCTAACGCTGATCGAATGATTATCATGCTATATGATCAACACCACTCCTTGAGCAATCCTGGGCCTGTGGCTTCAACTGATTGGGTAAAAGAGAGCTTAAGCCAACTCAATATTCCTTCAGAAAAACTGATAGTTGCTTTAGGAAGCTATGGTTATGACTGGGAAAAAAACTCTAAACAGCCTGCAGAGGTGATAGCTTTCCAGGATATCATGAAAATGGGAATTGGAACCAACCTGCAAATCCATTGGAATAAGCAAATAGGCAATCCTTATTTACGATACAAATTAAACGGAAAAAGTCATACTGTTTGGTTTTTAGATGCTGCTACATTTTATAATCAAATGAAGATTGCGATAGATAGCGGTTCAACAGGAATAGCTGTTTGGCGTCTCGGTTCTGAAGATCCTTCTATCTGGAATTACATTAATAAACCAAGTGAAATTCATCATCCATCCAATGCTCTTAAAACTTTGGTCAGCCCTGAATCTATTCACTATACAGGCGCTGGAGAGATTTTAAAATTCGTTTCTGAATCAGAAAAAGGTAATAGAACGATTCAATTAAATTCATTTGGGATGATAGAAAACGTAACCTACGTTAAATTACCAAAGCCTATAGAGGTGGCTCGTTATGGTAAATCCAAAAAGAAGGAAGTCGTCCTTTCCTTTGATGATGGTCCCGATCCAACCTATACATCACAAATTTTGGACATTTTGAACAAGAATCAGATTAAAGGATCTTTCTTTATTGTTGGAGAGAATGCTTTAATGCATCGGGAACTTGTTAAAAGGATGCACAATGAAGGTCATGAAATTGGCAACCATACATTTACCCATCCTGATCTTACATCTATCTCACCATTTCAAACAAAAATGGAGCTAAATGCAAATCAGCGTTTATTTCAAGAAATCACTGGTCATTCAATGACCCTTTTTCGTCCACCGTATGTAGCCAATGCAGAACCGGGCACAAAGAGTGAATTGATACCTATATTGCGAGCACAGAATATGGGATATACCATGGTCGGTGAATTCATTGACTCTGATGATTGGAAAAAAATCTCTAGTCAAGAAATTGTAAATCGGGTATTGGATCAGCTGTCTGAAGGAAATGTTATTTTGCTGCACGATGGTGGCGGTGACCGCTCTAATACTGTAGAGGCCTTGCCTATTATAATTAAGGAGCTTAAAGATCGAGGCTACACATTTACCACCATTGGTGATCTAATAGAAAAAAGTGATAGTCAGATTAGCCCCCCTGTTGATCAGAGCAGCCCCTATTCAGTCTATGATAAAGCTGTATTCATGGTCATAAAAGCGTGGCACTCAGGGTTAAGCTTTCTGTTCTACTCAGCTATCATTTTAGGAATCTTGCGACTAGTTATTTTCGTTTTCCTTTCTCGAAAACAGATCAAACAGTATAAAGAGACGGAAATCGACCCTAGCTTTACACCCTTTGTCAGTGTCGTTATTGCCGCTTATAACGAGGAAAAAGTTATAGGCAAAACAATTCAGTCTATATTATCCAGCGATTACTCTGCTTTTGAGATACTTGTAATCGACGATGGGTCAAAGGATGATACTGCCGGTGTTGTTCAAGAAATATATGCAAACAACCCTCTCGTTAGATTAATTAAAAAGAGCAATGCAGGAAAATCTTCCGCTGTTAATCTTGGATTTAAAGAAGCAAGAGGAGAAATTGTCGTTGCTCTTGACGCTGATACACTTATTGCCGGGAATGCCATCTCATTGCTAGTGAACCATTTTAAAAATAAAAATGTTGCTGCTGTTTCAGGTAATGTCAAGGTCGGTAATAAGAGGAACCTTCTAACAAACTGGCAGCATATTGAATATGTGACAGGCTTTAATCTAGAGAGAAGAGCCTTTGCAGCTCTCAATTGCATTACAGTTGTACCAGGTGCAATTGGTGCATGGAGAAAGACGGCGGTAGAAGAAGCTGGATACTTTAAAGAGGATACACTCGCAGAGGATACCGATATCACTCTTACTCTTTTACGTAATGGAAAAAAGGTTGAATTTGAAGAAAAGGCTTATGCCTATACAGAAGTCCCAGAGGATATTAAAAGTCTGGTAAAACAGCGTTATCGTTGGGTGTATGGAACGTTACAATGCTTATGGAAACATCGTGAAGCTTTATTCAATAAAAAACATAACTCATTAGGGTATATCGCCCTTCCAAACATGTGGCTTTTCCAATATATCTATCAAACCATATCACCTATTGCTGATGTATTATTCATTTTGGCCCTTTTTAACACACACCCTGAAAAAGCAGCCATTGGATTTACTCTTTTTTACTTGTTGGATTTATTTACTTCCCTATATGCGTTTCGATTGGAGAAGGAAAGCCCTAAACCATTGGTTTCATTGTTTTTGCAACGAATCTTGTATAAACAGCTTATGACTTATGTGGTAATAAAGTCTATCTTCTCGGCAATAAAGGGAGTAACTGTTGGTTGGAATAAACTAAAACGAAAAGGGAATGTAACTCAGGAAGCCTCTTTTGAAAAGATTGGTTAAATCGTTATAATGAAATTTTTTATGGTCTTTCCCATTTTAGGAAAGGCCTCTTTTAATTGATTTATCCCAAATTAACGGCCGTTATAGCAGCATAATTCTCGCTTAATAACAGAACAAGGATCACCATAATTTTTGGTGATCCTATTTAAGAGAATGACTATTTTTTTCGTTGTTTTCTTTTTCATCAATTTGATTTGCAGCTTTTTCTTTTGCGGATTGAGAAACTTCTTGTCCACGGTTGGTTGTCGTTGTTAGTTCGCTGTTTTGATTAGTTTTCTTTGGCGGGGTTGTAGTCGTTGTTTCTTTTTTGCTTGTCTTAGGTTTTGTTTCTGCAGCAGCGGCTGTTGGTTTACTTACTGTTGGTGTTGGCCTTTCACTTGTCTCAGGTGTCGCTTCTGCAGTAGTTGTTGTTGGTCCACTTGTTGTACCAGTTTCCCTCTGCGTAGTTGTTGATGATTTTACACTTGTCTTAGGCTTCGTAGTTACAGCAGGTGTTGTTATTATTGTCTCATTCGTACTAGCTAGATTTGTTGTCGTACTCGTTTTCAATACTTTGGTATTCTGTTGACTAGCTGCTTGATCCATATTACTCATGTTCTTACTTTCTATAGCCGTGTTATTAGGACTATCATTAGAAAGCTTGGTTTGACCTTTTTGCACGTCCATTGTTGGCGTTTGATCTTTCACCATTTTTTCAGCTTGGCTGATTATACCCTCTTTTTCCCTGTCTTCGAATATCCTTAAAGCATTTTCTTTCATTAATAGTTTAGAAGACTGATCGACTAACAAGCTGTTGGTGACAGAAAACGTAACAGCACCTGCTAATATCATAGCAAGGGCACCCTTAGTTAGTGTCATATAATTCCCCTCGTATTTTAATATGATTGCATTATAAAAAATACGATCGTCAACATGTATTATGGGGGTGAATAAATAGAATATTCTAGTTTTTTTCATTCCTAGACTACATCGCTAACCTTATTTATACCTTCACTTTTGTAATATTACTATCAGCTAAGGATGTGGAACAAAGACCACCGTAAGAGATCTCTTAGGTCCATATAATAAAGAAACGCTACCTATAATGAATTATATTGAAGGAAAGCGTATCGTAACTGTCGTTCCATGCCCCTTAGAAGTTTGGAAGTCAATTGTTCCTTTATATCTTTCTACAATATTAAAGCAAATCATCATTCCTAATCCTGTTCCTTTACTTTTTAAAGAATAAAAAGGAGTTCCAAGAGATGCAACCTCTTCTTCCGACATCCCTCTTCCATGATCAGTAACATTAATTACAACAAAACCTTTTTCACTTCTAGCTGTTACAAGGACTAAATCACCCATTTTAGATGCCTCAATGGCATTTTTAATAATATTGATTAATAGTTGTTTAAACTCTATGGTATTAATAGAAATAGTACAATCACCCATTATGTTTAATTCGATTCGATTATTATGTAAAAGTCCATATGAATGTAGTAAATCTTTAACACTCTGTAGAACCAGCTTTACATCCACTGTTTCAAGTACCTTTTCTTTTTCCGGTTTGGCAACAGATAAAAATTGAGAAATGACCTGTTCTGCCGTTCCTAACTCATCAATCATCAAAGCAAGATGCCCTTTTCTCTCGGCGGAAAATGAAGTGTCTTGTTCAAATAACTGTAAAAATCCCTTCACAACGGTCAAAGGATTTCTAATTTCATGTGCAACAGCAGCTGAAAGTTGGCCTGTTATCTTCAAACGACCAGATTGTTGTATTTGTTCATAATACAATTGTTGTTGTTTTATTCGCCTATTCGTTAAGTAAAAAATAAAATAGACAATAATTTGGCTCGCAATAAAGTTGATCAAATTTCCTATTATATCCTCTTCTATGTAAGGATACCGGTTTCCTTGATCAAAAGTCATAATATAGCAAAATAATAATAGGATTGATACAAAATTTGATAACAATGAAAAATAAAAAAGCTTTGAATCAAAAAATAGAATCGAAAATGCCGGAATAAAACATAGTAAAATAAAGTTGGACCACGTCTCTGGATATAAAAAGAAAAGTGTATAAAAGTAAACACCTGCAATGACTGTGATCATGATTCGAAGGGCTTCTGTACCATGTTTAGGATAAAGTAATAAACAAATGGACAAAACAAACACCCATATAATATGAAAGATATAACCAAACTCGAACTCTCCCATACGCGGATTATTAATCATCAAGCCCATTATCATCATAGCTATTACAATTAATACAACTATATAGTACATTTTTTTGTTTAATTTATTATGAAACTCCTTCATACATCCCCCTTTGTTATCCATTGATAATTACACACTAAAATATACCATTATTTTAATATACTGGAGCATTTTTTAAGCTCAAATTTATGAATACGGTTTTCGTAACGTATCTAAATGAGGTTTAAACTGGTAGAAATTATGGGCAGTATAGGTTTAATCTCATGTTTAAACGTTCTATGACTTCTTGAGGCATTTCCTTGACCTTGATATCCTCACCTAGGAAAAGCAGCCAATTGATCATTTCCGTCAATTCTTCCAGATTATTAACATTGATAAAAGTCTTTAGTAAAGCTGTGGTTTGGTAAGGATTTGTATAGGAAATTGAGACTTTTAAAAGATGGTATTTTTTGAACTGGGCAATCGCCTTTGGACCAAGTTCAACCACAAGATTTATTACTTCTTCCTGCTTATTTAATTTTTCCAAAATAGTTTTCTTGCTTAATCTGTTTTTCACAGGATATTGTTTAACATTGATGAGATTGTCTACGGGGAAAATTTGTCTCTTTTCTTCTTTTAAGTCAAAGCCTTCAATCAACCAAATATTTTTTTCACGATAAAGGTGCAGAAGATAGATTGGATACGATATTATTTCCTTCTCCTCTTTGATGGTAATCAATAAGTAGCTATCCAAAAGAAGTGCTTGGATAAGTTTTTCTAAAATTGGATGGGGCAGGTCTGACAGTTCAAGCAGGTCTGGATTATTTGGGTTGGTCCCTTCAAAAAGCAAGATTTGATTTAATAATACTAATTCATCCTGCTGATTTTCAGAGATGAGGCCAAGTAATTTTTCCGCTAAAGACTGACGGCTCTTTAGATAAGGGAGTTGTTGATTTCTTGTAGCCATAAAGGCAATAAAAAGAGCTTTAATCTCATTATCAGTAAAGCGAACGGTGGGCAGTACAGAATTGTTCATGACAGAGTAGCCCCCATCCCTTCCTACTTCAGCGACAAGCGGCATCCCCATTCCTTCAATTTCTCTTATATCTCTAATAGCAGTGGAACGGGAGATACTAAATTCTTGCATAATCTCAGAAATTGTAAAGTGGGATCGGTTGTTGATATATCGCATGATAATATTAATTCGTTCAACTTTTTTCATCGGATCCTCCTAAACAGTATCATTTTTTGACATGATTAAGGAATATTATAAACTCATCAAGTGAAAAGACAAATCATTTGAAAAAACTTATAAAAAAGGAAGGTTTTGAAAATGACAAATTATACGCTGGAAGAAAAAGAAAGCTTCACTGTATTAGGTATTGGAATTGAGCTAAAAAGCGATTATACAGACTACGCTGGCATAAACAAGGAAAAGGTAGACTTTTGGCAGGAAGTCAAACAAGATGGAAGACTTGACACTCTAAAATCTATAGCCACAAATGACTACATTTTTGCTGTGAACGAAGCGGTAAATAATAAGATGATGCATTATGCCGGCGTCATGACAGAGCAATCTCTACCAGAAGCATCGAGAGTTATTCAATTTCCTAAAGGGGAATACCTGATTGTTCAAGGGGAAGGAAAAACAGCTGATGAATTGAGTAATACACTCACTGGCATCGCCTTTGGTCAAGTATTGCCTGAAGCAAAGGATTTTGCTTATGTTGGCGGGCCGAATGCAACAGTTGAGATGGGACAGCGAAACGGTTTAGTATTTGGTGAAATGTGGATCCCTGTTGTTAGGAAATAAATGTCGAGATAAAATTGTCCCATATTATAGATTTTAAAAATGTATCTATAGCTCTTGATTGAGCGTAAAATTATTTTTCATTCCTTAACAATGACTATCATTCACGCCACTTATTTAGGCATTCAAATTACGAAACAGTACATCTCCTTCATACTAGAGAGTGCTGTTTCTTTTTTGTGTCATTTACTTATGATACAGTTCCTAGCGTATATCAATATGAATGAGTCTAATTACTTTTTTCATGCCCTCTAAAAAATCATTTTCATCTAATAATTTGCGTATTTGTACCCATTGCCTTCTAAATATTCTATTGACAACTACTTTAAGAGGATATACATTAATGATATTGATAATTATTATCAATTAATCTCATATTAAGGAAGGATATACAAAATGATTGCCAAACAAAAATTTTCATTATTCTTAACATTACTAATTTTTATACTTTTACTCGCACTAGCTGGTTGTTCAGGTGGTGAGCAGACAAATGCAAAATCTGAACCAACCTCAACTGAAGAATCTACTAAGGAAACAGCTGAATCAGAAGAAACAACAGAGTATCCAATCGTGATTAAACATGCACTTGGTGAAACAACAATTGAAGAAAAGCCTGAACGTGTTGCTACGATTCAATGGTCAAACCATGATGTGGCTCTTGCTCTTGGTGTTGTGCCTGTAGGTTTCTCAGCAGCAAACTACGGTGTTCAAGATGATAGCGGAATGCTACCTTGGACTGCAGATAAAATAAAAGAACTTGGTGCCGAAACGCCAACTATTTTCCAAGATACTGACGGTTTAGATTTTGAAGCAATTGCTGATTCTAATCCAGATGTCATTCTTGCAGCATACTCAGGTATTACCCAAGAAGAATATGATACATTAAGTGAAATTGCTCCTGTTGTTGCCTATCAAACCAGCCCTTGGGTAGCTTCATGGCGTGAACAAGTTACATACAATGCAATGGGGATGGGAATGGAAGAAGAAGGTAAACAACTGATTGCCGATACAGAGAAACTAATTGAAGAAAAAGTAAATGAACATGCTGAAATTAAAGGTAAGAAGGCCGCATTCGTAAGTATTAGTGCCGATGATTTATCTAAATTCTATATCTACTCACCAGGAGATCCACGTGGTGCATTCCTTAATGAGTTAGGAATGGAATATCCTGAAAGTATTACAAGTCAAATCACTGATCCAAATAGTTTCTTTATAGAAGTAAGTGCTGAAAATGCAGATATGCTTAACGATGCTGAAATTTTGGTATCATACGGCGATGAAAATACACTTGCAACTCTGCAGGCTGATCCAATCCTTGGAAAAATCCCAGCGGTAGAGAGAGGTTCTGTCGTCATTATTGGAGATAACACTCCACTTGCAGCAGCTGGAACTCCTAGCCCACTTGCAATTGAATACTCAATTGACGAGTACTTAACATTACTCTCAGAAGCTGTAAGCAAAGTTCAATAAAATGAGTAATATATCCGTTTCAGAAAATAAGCAGTTACATTTACCGAAAAATTTCATAGCAGTACTTATACTTTCAATTGTCTTACTCGGTATTTGTGTATTGGCTTCTCTTGCTTTTGGCTCTCGAACAGTTGGATGGAATGAGTTAATGGACGGCTTATTCCATCCTGAAGTACAGACTCACGGAGCAAATGTTGTTCGCCAAAGAATTGCTAGAACTGTATTTAGTATTATGTGTGGTGCTGCATTAGGAGTTTCTGGGTCTCTGATGCAATCAGTCACTCGTAATCCTATTGCAGACCCTAGTATATTAGGGGTTAACACAGGTGCAGCACTATTTGTCGTTTGTGGAATAACATTTTTAAATATTGGTACTGCTAGTCAATACATTTGGCTTGCATTAGCAGGAGCGATCATAACTGCCATTTTTGTATTCGGAATTGGTTCGATGGGGAGTGGCGGTGCCACGCCCCTTAAACTTGTTTTAGCGGGTGCTGCTACTAGTGCTGCGTTATCATCCCTTGTTATGGCCATTATGATTCCCCGCTCAAACGTTATGGATCAATTTAGATTTTGGCAGGTTGGTAGTGTCGGATCAGGAAATTGGAGCTCTATCTCTCTTTTTATTCCTTTTCTTATTATCGGAATACTAATCGCCATCTTCACAGCTCCAGCACTAAATGCATTAGCATTAGGTGATGAAGCAGCTACAGGATTAGGTGTACGTACAGGAACACTTAGACTTGTTGCTGCCTTTGGTGGAGTATTATTGTGTGGTGCTGCAACAGCACTCGCAGGTCCTATTGGATTTATAGGATTATTAGCAACACATGTGATTCGACTCATTATTGGTCCTGACTTACGATATATTATCCCAATGTCAGCTCTTTCAGGTGCCATTATCTTAACTATATCAGATATATGCGGTCGGATTTTAGGAAGCCCTGGTGAGCTTGAGGTTGGTGTTGTTACTGCATTTATTGGAGCTCCTATTTTAATTTTAATAACTATGAAAGCGAAAATGCGTACGTTATGATGAATGAATCTATAAATCTTATTATAATAGGTAGAAAAAAGAGACATCGTCGTTATATCCTCGTGACTTTCTTACTTGCAATTATTGCCTTTTTTCTTTGCTGCACATTGCTTATGCTGGGAAACACGATTTATCCTGTTTCAGATGTCATAAGCGTTCTGCTTGGTGAAAAAGTAAAAGGTGCCTCATTTGCAGTGGGAACAATTCGTTTCCCAAGAATGATAGCAGGTGTTTTTGCAGGATTTGCTTTCGGTGTTGCCGGACATGTATTTCAAACGATGCTTCGTAATCCCCTTGCAAATCCAAATGTTATCGGAATAACAACTGGTTCAAGTGCTGCGGCTGTTTTTTGTATCATCGTTCTTCATGCAAGTAATACCTTTGTTTCGATTGCTTCTATTATTGGTGGACTTGCTACAGTAATCGTTATTTTTCTATTATCAAAGGGTACTTCTTTTTCAATTGGCAGGTTAATTTTAATAGGAATTGGTATTCAAGCCATGCTGAATGCAGTCGTATCTTACTTATTATTGATTGGTCAACAACAGGATATCCCTACTGCTATGAGATGGCTAAGTGGTAGTCTAAATGGAGCTAAAATGGAGGAACTCTACCCTCTTATGATAACAATTCTTATCTTTGCACCAATTATTATCGCGTTCGGGAAACGATTAGATATGTTAGAACTTGGAGAACAAGCAGCAACATCACTTGGAGTCGATACGAATAAGACACGATTTGTACTTATTATCAGTTCGGTGCTTATTATTGCGTTAGCTACCGCTACAACAGGACCTATCGCATTTATTGCGTTCCTTTCGGGACCTATTGCAAAAAGACTAGTTGGTGTTGGTTTCTCTAGTATTATACCAGCAGGTCTTGTTGGCATCATTTTAGTTTTAGCATCAGATCTTGTAGGACAATTCGCATTCGTTGCCAGATACCCTGTAGGCGTCATCACAGGTATTCTTGGAGCACCGTACTTGATTTACTTGCTAATCCGAATGAACCGAAAGGGAGATTTATAATGAAACCGATACATGCTTTTCAAGCTGAAGGAATCACCGCTGGATATGATAATAAAACGATCCTACATGATGTAAGTATTTCCATTCCAAGCAATAAAATAAGCATTATTATTGGAGCCAATGGTTGTGGTAAGTCTACCCTGCTTAAAACAATGGCCAGGCTGATTAAACCTACTTCCGGGCAAGTTACCTTGGGAGGAAAACCAATTCATAAAATTCCACCAAAACAGTTAGCCCGTGTATTAGGACTTTTACCACAATCACCAATTGTTCCAGAGGGAATTACCGTTGCAGATTTAGTTGGTCGAGGGAGATTTCCACACCAAACATTCCTAAAAGGATGGACAAAAAAAGATTATGAAGCTGTTGGTGAAGCAATGGAAATCATGAAAATCACTGAATTTGCCGACCGGCATATTGATGAGCTTTCAGGCGGGCAAAGACAGCGCGTATGGATTGCAATGGCTCTGGCACAGCAAACAGACATTTTGTTTCTTGACGAACCGACAACCTATTTAGATATCACCTATCAAGTCGAAATTCTCGATCTGCTAACAGATCTTAACCAAAAATACGGAACAACCATTGTCATGGTTCTCCATGATATCAACCTGTCAGCACGCTATGCAGACCATATTTTTGCCCTTCATAAAGGAAAGCTTGTCGCAGAAGGCGATCCGGCAGAGGTTATTACAAGTACATTGATTGAAGATATTTTTGGTCTTCATTGTACTGTGGTAGATGACCCTATATCGGGTTCTCCTTCTGTGGTGCCGATTGGGCGGCATCATGTGATTAGGGAACTTATTCATAGTTAAATACTGGTTCCTGTGTGAAGAGATATTTTTCATAGGTTACTGACAAAACCCACTTGTGGGGAGCGTCCGTAACCTATTTGCTGTAATGGCCTATTTGATAAATAACAACATACTAACTTTGCAAAACAACCTATAATTATCATTTTCCTACGTTCTAAAAGATTTTAGCTACTGTTTATTAGTATTTATTAAGTAATATCTATTCGTTAAAAACATAAAATTTATAAGGCTAATAGAAATAACTCCTCAGCTTCAGTTTTTAAAGAATTCAGTTTTGTTAATTATTCACAAAAAATGGAGGCGATTCAATGAAAAAATTCAGTTCTGTCTCTGGTACGGTTACCCTGATTCAAGATTATTCAGCAGGTTCAGATGTGGAATTAAATGGATGTTTCAAATTAATGTCCTTATTAATAGGAGATGGTACGATAGTAAATTTCGATATTAGTCCAACAACCTATTTTCTTGACCATGTGATGGTTTCAATCGGAGACCGTGTAACTGGTTTTTATGATGTCAATGTACCAGTTATTCTTATTTACCCACCCCAATATCAAGCTCTCATTATCGCAAAGGATAGCCCCTATCAAAATGTGAAGGTAGACTATTTTGACAGTCAATTGGTGAGTAGCGATGGTCAGTTACAATTAAATATTTCCAATTATACTCCGATATTATTACCCAACGATCAACTCTTCACCTTAAATCCTACAAACCGAAATTTACTTGTTGTATATGGTCCTACTACAATGAGCATACCAGCCCAAACCACTCCCTATAAATTGATTGTTATGTGTTAAAAAAAGTTAAGCACCATAACACATAGGAATAGCAGCTGCTTAACCAAGTCGGTGTTTTTAGTTACTTTTAGGGATAAATTGAATAAATATATGAACCGTGAGTAACACTACATATAAAACTAATATGAGGTATTCATGACATGAAACAGATTTTTCTCTGGTTACTCTTAATATTACCTTGGGTGTCCTTATCCTTTTTGAAAATGGATACTGTACGCAGGTACATGCCGGTCGCTCTATTTATGACCGTTATTCATACCTTGGCATATCAAGCGGCTTACCATTACGGATGGTGGAAAGAGGCAGGTTCCAGTCTGTTCGGGTGGGATAAAGTCATCCCTATTCCTTGGGTGTATGGAGCATATTTAGTTATAGTTATCTGGATCTTTCACTTTACTTTCGGAAAATTTTGGATGTATTTGATTGTCAATATACTCTTGGATGGATTATTTATGTACCTCATATACCCGATATGGCAACGGATGGGGATTGTTTCGAGTGAATCGACTTTACCTACAATTGCTATTGTTGCTATGATGGTCGGTTTTGCGTTTATCATCTATCTTTATCAACTGTGGCAGGATGAAGTGTTCAAACAGCCAAAGCATAACTCATAAATGACCAAGAACTGGCTTAACGTCCCTTTTATAGGAGCTGGAAAACCTCGTACCCGAAAACAAGGAGATTTCCGGGTATAAGACTTGTCCATCTTGACTTCACAATAGTGATAAACTTACTCCACAGACTGTATGAAGGTTTGTAACCTTATTTTCCAAACCTTTTGCGATATCCGCATTTTCTACATAGTTCCTCCACTGCCACTCTTTGTGAAAAACCATCTACAAGGTTTTTTGCTCTATCCATCTCGATAATATCAGAAAATGAATGATCATTAATATTTCCAAGATTGATAACACCTTCACCATCTAGACAACAAGGAATAACAGTTCCATTTGCTAAAATACCTGCTTGATTTCGCAGGCCATAGCAGAAGCCCTTGCCATCATCTTCTTCTTCATGTAACGCAGGCCACTGAAACTCGTAATCTTGATTGATAAAGATACGATCCGCAATCTTCACACCGCTTCCAGGAACGACCTTCTCTTCAATTTTGTAATCTAACTCAAATTCGTTCTCAATCATTTCTAGTAAATCTCTATTTCGTTTTCTTTCAATATTCGTCACATTATCTTGTGTAAGATTCCATAATCTTAGCGAAACAATCATGTCTGATTGGCTCGTTGCTTCTTTAATAAAAGAAAGAATACTTCTCACATACCCTTCCTTATCTTTAGAACCAATATGACCATCAAAGCTATGGAGTGAGAAGTTCATTTGTCTAAGCGCAGGCTTATTTAATAATTTTTCTCTTTTTTTATTAATTAATGTTCCATTTGTTGTGATATTAACTTTAAATCCCTTTTCATGACTTAATTCTAACAATTGGTCTATTTTAGGGTGGAGCAGCGGCTCACCTTTCACATGTAAATAAATGTAGTCTGTGTGTGGTTTTATTTGGTCTAATCTCTTAGAAAAATCCTCCACAGAAATGAATTGCTTCTGTCGTTCCGTTGGCGGACAAAAGCTGCATGCAAGATTACATACACTTGTAATCTCTAAGTAAAACTTCTTGAATTTTTTCACCATCAATTCCTCACTTCTTTGACTACTTAAAACAATTTAAACTATTATTCTACCACTATTACAGCATATATGTTCATACATGCATACCTGCTTATTAAAGGAAACGATCGTTACCAAATTTCCTATTATTTACCCTACTACTATCTATACAGGAATTCCTTCACTTATACTGCTTGCATAAAATAAAAACCATCAGAAAATTTTCTCCAATGGTTTTATGATATGACGGACATTAGGTTAACTAACATTTTGTTTAAACTTTAACTAAAATGATTCAACATTGAATGTAGTTCAATTTTTGCAGTTTGTTGTACCACATAATTCACTTCAATCATAATAATTCAAAAAAACTACTAAGTGCTATTTATGATACGGTTCACCCCGATTAATCCGAAACGCCCGATAAACCTGCTCCAACAATATCAACCGCATCAATTGATGAGGAAATGTCATCTTCGAGAAAGAAAGACTATCATTTGATCTCTTCATAACAGCTGAACTTAACCCTAGTGATCCACCTATAACAAACGCAACCTTGCTTTTTCCATATGTAGCAAGCTGATCTAGATCCTTTGCCAGCTGCTCAGATGATTTCATCTTTCCTTCAATAGCTAATGCAATAACATGTGTGTCATCACTAATCTTGCTTAGTATTCTTTCTCCCTCTTTTTCCTTTACTTGCTCCATTTCAATTTCACTTAGGTTTTCCGGAGCTTTTTCATCTGGTAATTCAATGATTTCCATCTTTGCGTATGATGTTAAACGCTTTAAGTATTCATCTATCCCTTGTTTTAAATATTTCTCTTTTAGCTTTCCAATTGTAATGATTGAAATGTTCATTTTTGTTTCCCCACTCTAAATTTGTTTATCCACAACACTTATCCACAATATTTAAAATTTATCCACAATAATAATTGCAACTATTCTCCAACTACATATATAGCTGGTCTTTCGCATATTTGGCATCTTGTGGATAACTTTCCATCATCGTCAATTTTTTCTATTTCTGGTGCAGTTTCTTTTTCATCTACATACATATCTATAGCTAATTCAATATGTTCTTCACAACAATACATTTTCTTATATCCTCCTTATCCACATGTGGATAGTTTATGATTTAGTTTACCCTTAATAGTTGTCCACAACCAGATTAGAAAAACTTGGCTTTTCGTCAAGTCCTTATGGCGAAAGCCTTAGTTTTTTCTTATACTATCATCCATAGAAACTTTATGCTTTCCGATAGTAAAAAAAGAGAGCTAAAATTTAGCTCCCCAACATATCTTCTTCTCCAAGCTTCAACTTACCAGACATTTTTTCACCGTTTCGATAGTATACCACTTCAACTGTGTCACCGACATCCTGATCATAAAGAGCTTTTCGTAGTTCGATAATATCTTTTACTTTCTCACCTGCGAATTCTGTGATCACATCAAACTCTTGTAAACCGGCTTGAGCTGCTGGCGATACTGGAACAACACTCATCACGATGACACCATCTGTAACATCTTCAGATAACTTTAATGTTTGTTCTTTGTGGTAACTGGAAACTTCATTCAGTGATCTCATACCAATTCCTAAAAACGGGCGCCTTACCTCACTGTATTTTTCAAGGTCCTCGATAATTGGGATTGCATGATTTGCAGGTATTGAAAGCCCGATACCTTCTACCGCTGATTGAGCTATTTTCATGGAGTTAATCCCAATTACTTTTCCATCTAAATTGATAAGGGCCCCACCGCTGTTTCCTGGATTGATGGCCGCATCTGTTTGCAGGACTTCTGCATTCCAATCTACCTGACCGTCTCCATTTTCATCTATAGGAATTGCTCTCTCTGTTCCTGAAATAATCCCTTGTGTCACTGAACCGGAAAACTGCAGTCCAAGTGGATTTCCAATGGCGATAACAGGTTCACCAGGCTTAACTGCATCTGAATCACCAAACTCAGCTACCTTCTTAATCTTTTCACTATCCACTCTTAACACTGCTAAATCAGTTAAAGCATCACTACCTAAAATTTCAGCAGGGACTCTAGTTCCATCACTAAGACTGATTTCAACTTGTGATGCTCCTTCAATAACATGGTGATTTGTGACGACAAAGGCGTTTTTTCCTTCTTTTTTATAAATAACGCCTGAGCCGGTACCAGCTTCACCTGTTTCATTCCAGAAACCGGCTTCCTGGAGATTGACAACACCTACAACTGCATCTGATACATTATCTACAATGTCTGTAATAGCTGAATTCACATTGACTGATACATTTTTGGTTAATCCAGTTTGATTATCAGTGCCATTTTCTTGTTCTGTTGCCTCTTCACCAAGTTCCATATCATACGGAACAATTCTGGACAGAGCAGGTACAGCAAAATACATGAGCAATGCTCCTAAGATTGCTCCGACGAATCCTGCTAAAAACCAGCCTCCCCGGTTTCCTTTTTGCCTTTTGGCATTATAATTCTCATAATCTTGATCATAATAGCCCATTATGCTCACCATTCCTTTCAAACACATCTTGAATAGTGTTTACCTAATCAACATTATTCTCTTGCTGTATGAAAATTAACCAAGATGATTACGATATTATGAAATTTAAATTGCTACAAGTGTAGTTGGGGTTGTTGGGTCTGTATCATATAAGTCAAACTGTTCACCAGTGATAAAGCCTTTACCGGCTAATGTTTGTTCAACAGACATTCTCGCTAAATCCTTCATGTTGTTATCTTTGCTTAAATGAGCTAAATAAATTCGTTTTGTTGAATCTCCGATTACATCCATCATGGCTATTGCTGCATCTTCATTTGAAACATGCCCCACATCACTTAAAATGCGTCGTTTAATGCTCCAAGGATAGTG
>Ga0180217_1001802_pt1 | contig 21721 bp, 17 predicted proteins | sample eDN3rd37CBELigOP_FD_128521 | JGI IMG/M metagenome (GOLD analysis project Ga0180217, IMG submission 128521) | Enriched Organic Plus compost microbial communities from Emeryville, California, USA - eDNA 3rd pass 37_C BE-Lig OP (version 2) (version 2) ... | reverse complement strand
TTGGGAATTGGGTAGGTTTTTGGAGGTTTTCACATTCCCCTTTCCAAGGAATGTTTCCTCACTTTTCCTACCTGGGTTTAGGGGATACATACTCTACGCGCTTTGATAGTGGTGTTGTGGAGGAGTGATCGCTCCGCTCCTGTCGCCTGCTGTTTGTTTACTCAGGCAGTGGTCGCTTGACATTGCGTTGATGTAGTTTTACGGTCCATGTATCCTCACACCCTCCCAGAACCAGCCGAGCCAGTCTCCGGGAGTTTATTGGATACATGGACCGTAAAACTACGTCGACGCAACGTCAAGCGACCACTGCCTGAGTCCGCGACCCCCAGAATTTGGTCTATATAACCGCATCCGGCTAAAAGGCTACTAGACAAAGTTCCAGGGGGCCGGAATACCTAGACGAAGAGGTATGGAGACTGCTCCTTTTTGGCACCTAGAAGCGACCTCCAGACACACCTCGAATCGGTAGCCTGAACACCCTCCCAGAACCAGCCGAGCCAGTTTTCCCAGTCTCCCCAGTCTCCCCAGTCTCCCCAGTCTCCCCAGTCTCCGGGAGTTTTTTGGACAACACTACATCGACGCAACGCAACGTCAGGCGACCACTGCTTGAGTGACCAACCAGCAGTGCGACAGCGTTAAACCCAGGCAGGAACAGTGAGGAAACATTGAATGTGAAAACCTCCAATAGCTTACCCAATTTCAAAGATAGAGGGGTTTCAATCCAAGTCATGGAATGGAGGGTCGTGGGCGCAGTCATATGCGCATATCAAAGATGAGGGCAGAGCACTCAAGAGGCAAGATGAAATCCTCTTGAGCTCGAAGAGATGCATTAGTGGAACTGAAACTGGACAATCGGGACCAGTCGGGGGCACGAATCCATGCCATGTTTGGCAAGAATACGTGCGACGCAGCAATGTGTTTGCCAGAGTCAGTGCTGAACTTCGGCGAGGCGAAAGCAGACAACATGGATACAAATTGTTGAACTTTAGGTTGAAACCATTGGTAGATGGGCTATAAGTACTGGAGCGACTAATTCTGGGTTCAACGGCCTACTAGGTCGTGGAGTCCCACCTGTAGCCACAAGAATGGAGACATGAGCACTACCAAGTTGTGACATGAGGTTAGGGATAGGGGAGTCACGACAGACATAGAGGCAGGGGTTGGGAGTGAAATGAGACAGGGGTTGGGGGTGAAATGAGACAGGGGTTGGGAGTGCAATGAGACAGGGGTTGGGAGTGAAATGAGGGAGGCGGGATGCACATGCTTGGTGTAGAGGGTTATAATGAGGGCGAGTAAATTGAGTTACTTCCACCGCTGATTGGATTTCTCATCATTCTTGGTCTTGTCTCTTTTACCAGCACCGCGACTTTCACATTTCTTCCTCATGTGTGGAGGCTCATGCGTCCATTCGGGTAGATGAATTGGTATTCCCTGTGCTCTGTGCTGGCTTGCAAAGGGATGGCTGTCAGGATGAAGGTTGCGATGGGTCCAGCTCCCAGCTTCAAAACTGGAACTATCGCAAGGATACTTTAGAAGTGAAAACCACCTGCGCCAATCTTGTGGATCCCAAGCCGCTTGAATAGATAATCAAGAAGTGTACATACGAAGAGTGGATGACACACCGTCTGAACGAGCGTTTCTACTACGATATGCGATCCATTTCCATCAACCTCCCTCTTGCTTGAGTCCTGTCCTTTCTCTGTCCTTTGTTGTGTTCCTTCTCTGTGTGCGTCCTTCATTTTTTGCGACATACACGGGGAACTCCAATTGCAAGGGATGGACAGGTATTTCTCAGCTGATCCCTAGTTTCGGGGGGATGTGGATGCATCAAACAATCAATGAAACTGTAGGTGCCTCCTCTTCGCTTGATACCGAATCGGAGGTGTAGCCGCCCTCAAAGTCAGTCAGGGCGGCGCCAGTATGGATGGGGGAAGGGCATCACTGGTCCCATACCCCAAGGCCAATGTGAGAAAGGGCCACCGAAGAGGCGGCGGCGGCGGCGGCGTCCGTGGCAGCGCTTGACGGCCATTGACGAGCTCCTCCCAGGATCTTGCAACACAAACGCCGCCCATGAAAACTGGGGAGGGATTGCAATGCGGGGAAATCCTGCGCAGGTCTCGAAGCAAAACTGCCAATTCGTACATCACACACATCTGCAGGTCATTCGGCAGCACACGGAGAGTAGTTAGGAGGAAAACAAGGTGCAAGGATAGGGAAATTCAAATAAATAGCGCTCTTCTCCCGTTCCTTGCTTCAGCCACAGTACGGTTTTGACATGGTGCACAAGGAGCCGCATAGCGCGCACCAAACGTTGATAGTGCCGTCGAAGAAGCGTTGCAGTCCGCTATGCTTGCACCTGGGAAGCATGAGCTCAAATGCGGCCTTGAGACGCGCGCCATCATGCCCAGTGGGAAGGGTGTCGGTCGATGTAGTGTCGCGATTGACCCGCGCCTGAGCCTCCAAAATCGAGCTGTGTAACAAACCGGCAGTGGGAACTTCGATTCCATGTCCATGACCAAGCTGCTGGGGAAAGTGGCGAGACTGGCTTCGAATCCAGGCAAGCGGAGCTCATCAGGGAGGGCCGTGCCTATATCTTCGAGTCGTCGCTACAATCGCTAACAGACTGGAGTCTGCATTATAAGCCAGTGTACGGACTTCTTCGATGGTGAAACCTGCCATGTGTATCGTCTTCGTTCGCGTCATAGGCGTCGTTCGCGTCATAGTCGTCGTTTGCGGCATAATCTTCTTGTGTCTGATTGCCAGCGAAGGGAAGGCTGAATTACATAATACGTGCTCCAGACGCTAGTTCGTAGATGTGAATCTCCTTGCGTTCCATATCTACACAAGCGAGGAACTGGTCATCCGGGGATACAGCTGCACATGTGCACGCGGCGTTCAACCCTATCATTAGACATTCTCCGCCAGGCAATTTTCGTACTTCTATGGCACGGTCCCACGCGCTACAGCTGATAAGCATGGTGCCACTACACGAGATAAACTTGATCTTAGTTTGAGGGTCAGAATATTCCGTTGCAGGAAAAGTTAGAGCGAGTGCGTAAGCACAAGCACGACATATCCGACACAGCTCAGTGTGATTGAGTGGCCCGCCAGCCGAGTCAGAACCCAACCGGGGGAACAGCTTGGCGTTATCGAGCTTGGCCTCTTGGAAGTTGGCTCCTAGCATTGCACCAAAGAGGGAGGCTCGTGAGAGGTCTACACCATGCATGTCACATGTGCCGAAGCAGGCAAAGCTAAGGTCAGCTTCTGGGAACCGACATGGGCTCCAGTTCTTGACATGCGCCATCTCGAACTCAAACAGGATCCCGAGTACTCAAGATCAGTTTGACATACGATAGAGTCATCTCTTGAGCATTCCCACTCCTGGCAATCGCCTCTGCATGCGTGACCACCTGATCCAAGTTACAGGTAAAGAGACGGGAGCCGAGCTTCTCAATGAGCGACAAGTAGTCATGGGAGTCGTAGGCTTGGTCAAGGAGCGCTCGCAGCATCCTGCGAAAGTCATTGGCGGACTGGGGGGCGGACTGAGCACTCGACTCAGGAGTCGTACTCTCGGTCGTCTGTTCCAGACGGGACATGAGCTGATCTTGATGTTCCGTCAAGTCTTCTTCCTCCTGGGCCACGCGAGGCGCTGGAAACTAGAAGGGGAGTTGCAGTTCCAAATAAAGCAGAATGAGATGGAGTCGGATGGAGTCAGTGAGCTCGCTCCAATCTGTGCTTGTGGGAACGCCTGAAGCGTTTCAGATTGGCACATTCTTTCGGAGGGTATGTGGCAGAGCGGCTTGTTGCGATATTGCGCGTGGCTCTCACGATATTGAGTTGTTCACACGTAAGTTACTTATGAGATCCTCATATACACATAACATCGATTCTAGTGCAGATCCACTGTTACGTACCCATGACTCAAGAATTTTTTCTGATGATTCTGGTGAGATAACCAGAACATGACAAGGGATCGTAGTTGCATGCGAGTGCTAGCTTGTGTGTTCACGCATATGCGATCAAAATGCACCAGATAGCTGGGAGTATCATACTTTGGCGACATTGCACACATGCCATCCTTCCATATTCCTCTCCAAGAACGTGAAGTGCTGTCATAGTTCTTTGGCTCGATCGGAAGGCTTCAAGTTTGGTGGTATTTACTCACCAGTACCCACTCCTTTTGCCTCGATTCTTCTGCAAATGCGTTTACGTGCGACGCTCTGACAGACGTTCGGTTAAACGAGATGGCAGATCTAATCGCCACAGCTCTTACTGCGGCCCAAACGGCATACGAAACCCTTTGCCAGTTCCAAGTCAACAGGGAGACGAAGGAGAGACTCCTAAATGAACTGTCGGACATCCAACATGCCTTACGAATCGTGAGAGGTGCGCTCTACAGCACCTTTGCAGGTATTCAAGACCTCCTCAATGACTCTGGCAGGACACTCACGGATTTCTGTGAGCAGCTCTAAAACCTGCCCACCGACATCTTCCGGACTGGCGAAGCGGGGAGGCGTCTCAAGGACTTCGCGGACCAGCTCCGAGCCAAGCGTGAGGACCTGATCCAGGGCTACATCGCCCTAACTCTGCGCGGCACTCTTGAGATGAAGGACGTGATGGCTCACGACCGTAGGACTTTGATTTTCTGTGCGAGAGCCGTGGACACGATCGTCGAACACGCTGCTGAGTTAAGGCGCCGGGACGCAGACCGAGATGAAGAGGTTGCGCGGCTTCGTGAAGCTTGCGCAGCTGCTCAAGAACGAGTCAGACATGCCGAAGAACGAGCTAGCAGCTGAAGAGGCTTTATTTCATTTAGAGGTTCTGCAAGACCTTGATAAGCAAACGATTCTTGATATGCAAACCCAGTTAGATGCAGCGCGTGCGGCGAAAGTCGAACTGTCTGTAGATGAATGCGATTAAAGACAAGCGCTTTTGATGGCGGTAATCTAAAACGCCACCTTTATGCTTTCCTTAGGTAAAAAAACCAAAGCGCATTTGAAAGCGCGATGAGGGTAGCCTTGAAAGACAAGCCATGCTGTGTTGCCTCGAGTGTGGATGGTTTTGTCGGTGATGGGAGCTGGTTGATGATGATCTTGAGCGTTTGTCAAAATTCATTGCGTCTGTGGCATTGATGACTTGCTTACTCCCGGCTTGCGACCATGGAAGAGTCGACTAGGCTTTTTCTCCTTTACTTATGAGCATTCAGACAGCAATAAACAGAGAATAATAATAATAATTCATACCCTTAGCTAGTGGAGCGGCACAAGAAACACCTGGCATATGCACTTCAATCGTGTACTCGCCCCTCCACAATCCATGCCAGGAGTCATGTGTACCCACTGAAGTCGACGCCAAGGATGACAATGGATTCGAATTAATTCCACCCCACCCGCAGTCGCTCCGACGGAACGATCGCCTTCTTGTGGTCGGGAGCTACGCTGTGGCCGTACGAAGAATAGTTACCACGATTGTAGCCGCAGCAGCCCTCTCGACGCTATTTGCAAACTGCATCGACTGAGTATCTCACTCAGCTCATGCTTTCTCCCAGCGACCTGGCACCGACCTCGTGCTTATCGCCTGGACTTCTCGTCAAGAGGAGCAAAACCTGTCACACCCCACCACGCGGGCTTGAGTGACCAGGTACTGGCAGTCGTCCAATCACCCTCCCACTCAGTCACTCAACAGAGATGATGGTGGATAGGGACACCTTCGGGGTGTCGAAATAAGGGTGATATATTAAGTATCGCTCAGGAACTCGAGTGAGTATAATCGCAGAAAATTATTTCTTTCAGATAACTGACATACACTTGGCAACTGGCGCATACTCATACTATTACTATACTGTATATCCTGCGCGTGCGCTTTGCATATGTATTGAACTGTGTTTGTACTGAATCCAGGCCAGGACGGCTGGCGAACCAGGGCGAGGTTCCAAATTTGGAACCCGTTTGGAACTTTGGTCCGTGCTGGTTCCAAATTTTGGAACTTTCCGCCGGCCCACCCCCGACGGACTGGACCGAGCTGAGGTGAAAACTTGATCAAGCAGTAGTATTTTGACATCAAAATGTCCAAGCAACTCTCCAAGGTATGTATATATACAGTGTATCATTCTATGCTTTAGATTGTTATCTATCATTAGGATACACTCCCATGCCGCTTATCTCACTGTAGCGTGAACTAGACCATGTCAAACAGTTTGGCTTACATTCAAGACTTGAACTGCGTTGGTGTTATTCCATGTGGCTGATACTGAATGCCATGGCTAGACACGATGGGAAACGAGTATAACATAGCTCACAACTTCTACCACCATCCTCACCCCGTCCGCAATGCAGAAGTTGAAGCTCAAGAAGGGTATCCCCTGCGGCAAGAACTCCTTCGTCCGTATCAAGTGCGAGGAGGTCAGCAACGACTCCATCTTCGATGCCAACGACTTCGTACGTAGCCCATGACGACATCATCCACCGATGCAGCACATCATTTGACACCGTATCATTACGTCCCGGAGCCAACTCGGCCATCACGATTAGTCGGAATATCAGCCGGTCCCTGTCCAAAAGCCGTTCAGACACTGACACAGTTTGACAACGTCCAGCGAACGAGATCGCAGCGCGCACACGTGTATATTGACACAGAAGAGACAGAACCGTGCTAGCTCTCGATTACATACGTGATGGTGGCGTATCCGGCGCGGCGAGCCGGGCAAAAAAGAGTGATTTGTCGACCCCGCAACTCGAGGTTCCGTAGTGTGGACGTGAGCACCGAGATGTTTGTATCTGCATGCATGTATGGTTAACACATCGGCATAGGCATCTTCCTTACTCCTTTCCTCTTCCATCACCTCCCCACACCTGCTTCCCATCTCCAGTCCGAGTACCTCGCTACGAAGATCAAGGCTACTCAGGGTAAGTACGGCCAGCCCACCACTGCTGTGGAGGTTCAGGCTCATCCCCAGGGTGCTTTCGTTGACATCAAGTCCAAGATCCCCTTCACGAAGCGCTACGCAAAGTACCTCACCAAGAAGTACCTCAAGGCAAACGAGCTCCGTGATTACCTCCGTGTTGTCGCTACCAGCAAGAACTCTTTCACCATCAAGTACTACGCTATGGGCAAGGATGCTGAAGAGGAGGCTACCGAGGCCGCTGACGAGTAAATGTGTTCTTGACGTTTGAGGCCAAGATACATTCAATCTCAGTGTCTAATTCAACCCCACGAATGAGAGACAATAGCCACCCCTGACGAGTACTACTGCCAAAGGTTAACAATAAAAGCCCAATAACCGCAAAGACTAGAAGAAGCAAGCAAGCAAGCAAGTACGCACGCACCTCGTGTACACGAGCGCCATGGGCAAGCGCGCCATGCCCATGATCAAGCTTGTATCAGTGCGGCTCAGCAAGGCGAAGCTGTGACTCCGTAACGAGTTCGAGATTTGAGTAGCGTCATCCCGCGCCGCGCGAAGTACACTCCGTGGAAGACCGTTGAGCCGAGTGGAACAGGAGTTGCAATTCGGTGTGAATGAAACTTTGACGCGTCAAAATGTGGACTGCGGGTGGGTGACGTGTAATGCTGACTGCGTAGATAATCATACCGCGCCGTGCTGTTTCGCATGCATGTATTCATATTCTAATGCAACATCGTATATATCCTACTTTCTAGGTGATTGGGTGATTTCGACCCGCCGTTGGGCTTGCAAACCCAGTGTTCCGCTCAATCTCCATCGCGTGACGACTCCACTTCGGCTCTGCTAAGCTCTACTAGGCTGTGATAGGCAGTGCTAAGCTCCCGCTAGGCTCTGCTTCGCGTCATTGCAGCGTAGCCGCGGGCGAACTTGCGCACCGGAACTAGGCATCCTAACCGACTTGCGGGTTAGCCAGTGCGTCTAGGGACATCTGAGGATATCTGCACCGGATCTCGAGTGGGATATTCTTTATAAGACTATATCGACGTTACATCCTTACACACAGCTTGAGATTCTGAGGTTGTGACACTAGCAGCAGGCTTCACTATGACCACTCGACCAAGTTTCTCTTTGGGCCGCTTCGGCACCTCAGCTGGAGCTGGCGCTACTGCTGGCACGGGTACAGGCACAGGCACAGGAACTGGTGCTGGCACAGGCACAGGTCTCGGCACAGGTCTCGGTGCACGTCTTGGCACAGGCACATCCGCGACTGGCACCGGAACCACAGGATCGCGATTCTCGCTCGGAGGTGGTGGTGGCGGCGGGCTAGGCCTGGGTGGCGGTCTAGGACTCAAGACAGGCTTGGGTGCTGGTGCAGGAGCCGGCACTGCAGCTGGTGCTGGCGCAGCTGGTAACGATCCCAACGCTTTGAATGGTAACGATGAGATCGCAATGAAGCTGAATCAGATCCGCAACGCGTACAACCGTGCGAGCCCACAATGCCGTTTCCAATACGTCTTCTACAACAAGGTAGATCCCTCGCTGATCGACCGAACAGCATGTCCGCCGCACGCGAACCCTAAAGTTTGGCAAGCGGGTGTTGCGAACAACCCGGACCCTGCCAACCTCGCTCCGTGCTTGGTGGTCGGTTTTGAAGACCTAGAGAAACGTATTCAGGAGCAAATCAAGGCGCGCCAGCGCTTCGAGGAGACGCTTGCGCTCTTGAATGAGCGGGTAGCCGCATTACATCGCACCCGTGAGGAGAAGACCAAGCCTGAAGCAGAGGCAATCGCAGCCAAGCATTTAGAGCTCTCTGCTAGATTGAACAAGCTGATGACTTTTATCGACACACAGCGTTCTGTGGATGTTCCTTTGAACGAGAGTGAGGTTGATTACAGACGGAAAGTCGAATATCTATACCGTGAGTTGAATCGACCAGGTGAGTATCGCGCAAAGGTCGAGGAGTTGGCTGGACTCGTCCAGCAGCTCGCTGAACGAAGACAGGAGATGGAAAAGGCCAGTTCTGGACTGGCAGCTCGAGGTGCCGCAGCAAGTGCTACTCCCATCCTTGATGAAGCATCTGCTCGACAACTTTATGACTTCCTCGATTCCCAACGAGAGTGCGTCGAGAAAATGGTTCGAGAGGTTGCACATGTTAAACAGGACCTTGAAGTCATAGATCGTGAGCTTTCCGGCGCGGGACTCAGGTAAGTCATACGACCTATTCGGTTCGTATATCACATAGACATGGGTCATCTGTCCGTCACGTGTATAATTGTTTCTTACGCGTTCCAGTGGAACACTTGCAACTCAGCTTGAGGCGTTCTACGATCGTCCAAGCTTAGCCAAACGAGCATGTACATGCATAGTAGTAAAGTAATGCACAAATTCCCGGTTGTTTATGTTTGGTATAATTCTGAATCAATTCGGAATCGCAAAGTACTGGCAGAAATGGGTTGCGTTAATCACTGATCGAATGACAATCATCGCTCACACCAAGATGAATTCAGATATGAACACAGCTGTTCATTTGAGGAGTCGATATGGACAAAGAAATGGGTACAACATGAGGTGTGGAGGCGTGAGACGACGTTGAAGATGGCTCGCGTGGAGCAGTTGCGAAAGGGGCCAGGGAGTTGCTGTGGAAGTGCAGGTGTAAAATCATGGGTTGCATCGGGGGTGAAGGGCAACTCAGGGAGGGGCAAAGTCCTGTAGTAGAGCCGGTTGAGGAGTGTGTACAATTCTTGCTATCTAGAGGCGAGGAGGGCTGATTGTGCATTGAGTACTTGACCGTCTCGTCCGAAGCGGGAATCCAACCTTGTTGGTGAATGTAGACATGAGGAATGTGGTGTTGGGCTGTAGCATGGGATTGAAGCGGCTCGGTATGGGGGAGATTCGCTTGATGATCATGGCAGATGAAGTGACTGTGTGAAAGCAGATGATGGGGACGCGGATGAAGATGCAGAATCGGATGGATGTGCTGGGTGGGATGAGGGTCCTGATCCAGTTGAGCCTGCAGCGCAGGTGACAAATCTGGACTGCACGTTGCCAAATTCGGTCGCTCATGGGCCGATTTCGGATCATGAGCGGCTGACAACGTTGAACTCTGAGCCTGTTGAGGCAGATCCGGGCATGTATCTTTCGAAGTTGAGTGTTGATATCTCACGTGTCGATCATGGAACGCAGCAGTGGTTCCAGGGCCGGATTGTGGGATACCATGAATTTCAGGAGGAGCCTGGGGTTTGGGAAGGAGGTTCGGTGAATGAGAAGCATTGATTAGCACTAGGCGACACGATCCTTCGACCTTTGGAGACTCGTCCATTTCAGTATGCAAGGGTTGGAGAACTGGTGAGCTCTGACTTGCTCGCGCCACAGAACTCGAGGTTGAGCTTGAATCAGATTGGGGACGCGCGGTGATGGCAGCCTGTTGAGCAGCTGTATAAAGCTGCGCGCGATAGAAGAATGCCGGAACGAATGCATCAGCAGGTACTTGAAATGACTTCTTCGACCTGCTAACGGTCGTCGCTGTCATGGAGGGTGCCATGGATGCTGCTTCCTGCTGCAAACCATGGTGGAGTGATGGGTTGTGCTCTGAGGCGGCGGCATCCAGGTTCACAAAGCTTTGTGTCACTTTAGTTGCGGTGGGAGTTGGCGCTTTATCCATGTAAGCGTCTTCGTGGCGGGCCTGCAGAGCTTCTGTTGAGGACTCCGACCTTCTTAGTGGAAGTTCGCTTGTCGGCTTGTCAAATTCAGAAATTGCATCGGGTGATTGACAACTTGCCTGAGAACGCAGTTTACGCTGGAAAAGCTGTGGTGTCGAGGTTACCATGCGCGCTTGTGCCAAGCGAGGCCTTGTCGCTCCCGAGGGAGTAGTCGGATCTCTCCTGAGAGAACGAATCGAAATAGATTTGCCTCGCTTGAGCTGTCCTCTTCGTGGCTGTGACCGTCCAGATTTGCCATTATCACGGCTCCGCTTGTTTGGAGAGCTTTGGCCTAGCGAGATGCCTACGAAAGGAGAGTCACATCCGGCTCGTTTTCCAACATTGGCCACGTAAGGTTCACTAAGTGGTGTATACAGCGATCTACGTGTGCGGTGGTGCTGAGCCGGAGAAGAGAGCGGACTGGGAAAGCCCTTCCTTGGAGAATATTCGCATTCACTTGATGTCTCCATTGTCGTTGAGCAAGCGGCTTCAGCGGGCACTTCGTCTCTATCACAATTTAACGGCGGCAGCTCATCGACTTGAGGTCCTCGATTCTGCTGGTCATCAGCATCGACCTTGCGCTTGCCCGAGATATAATAGGATGGTGGCTGGGTCGAGATAGTAGAGCTCGCCTCGATAAGAAGATCGTCCAAGCGAACATCTTCGATCCCGCCTTGTTCTTCAACTCGAAGCGGTTTGGGGGACTGAGGTGAAGCCGTGAAATGATGAGGCTGTTGCTCTACGTCGCAAAGGTGGGGCTCAGCACGCCCTGTGGCGTCTTGCAAGGTCCCATACACCGCTACTAGAGCGCTAGCTTCATCCTCAAGCACTCTCTGAGGCTCTTCGGCCTGTACGGGCTCTGGGCCAGGAGGGATGCCCTCCGTCTCGTCATCACTAATCGGCAGGAAGAGACTCACGGTTTGCTGGCTGTGACTTCTCATGGTTTCGGGGGCGCCTGTGGGTATGCTACGATGTGCATCCCAAGCCAGGGCAGTGGGATCGACTTGCTCTACCTCAGTACTTTCCGCTTCACCTGCGTTGTCAGGCATGTCAAGTTGTCCCCCAACATGCGTTGGCATCTCGGTTTGAGCTGGAGTCTGCATGATCGGCTCGAGTTCTGAGACCTCTTGCTTTAATTGCTGCAGTTCAATGGCATGCTGGAGCAGTGTCATCTTGAGCTTAGAGTTCTCCTCGACGGTCAAATCCAGCTGGCTTTGGAATGCACGAAGCAGAGTCATAAGGATGTCGATGGTATCGTCTGTCTTTGAGCTGCTGCCGTTACCTTGCCGCTCATGCTTGAGCAGGGCGCGCTCTTTCTTTTGGTGAACAGGAGACGCAATAGACGCGGCTTGATACTGTGCAAGCAAATTCTCAGGTAGCTCATGTCCTAAAGCTCTGTAGACGTATAAGGTTACCGATTGACCGCGGAGCGGCGTCTGTGAGCACCTGAATGGCCATGGGGCCGAAACAGGCTGTGGGAGAGACGGGCCTCGTGCGCTGGCGAGAGCTCTACTTCTCATGATCTGGCTTGGGCTTCTTAGGGACGCAATCGATGCTAATCGTGTATACGTGCGACCACTATACACTGTCCCCTCTGGTGTCGAAAGCCGGTATATAGGTTTTAGTGGTACCAGCTTGACGCCTGTTACCTCTTGCGAGCCGGCGCTTTCGCCCTCGACTGAGCGATTAGTGGTCTCCTTCAACGACGCCCTAAGAGTGGGTAAAATATCATCGAGGGTGTTACTCTTGAACGCCTGTGCTGATTCGCACGACAGATCAAGCATATCAGACTGCTTCAAAGGGAACTCATCATCTGCCTCGTCTTCAGGGAAACTTTCAGCCTTTGAAGTCGTCAGCGCCAAGGGTGCATCGATTAGCGGTGATGATGGCAGTGAGTCAATCTCCTTGCTCGCTTGGTGGTCTGCGGCATGCTGAACATGAACAAGATTCTCGAGCGGCGATCCTAATTGATGGGCATTATGAGGTAGCGGTAGGGGCACATACGCAATCGTCTGTAGGATCAGATGTAGGGCATCAATATAAGCAGCCTGTCTTTTAATAGTCTCCAAGAGCTCTTGAATCAAAGCGTTGTCAGGCATCTCGGCTGTGCTGACTTGCGCGGGCATTGCCTCATGGAAGGACACCTGTGTAGCATAGCATTGGTCTTGCGACGCGCGTATCGACGTTGCATTGCTCTCAAGCTGAACGTCCGTCTCGGTGTTCGACTCATCAGTATGCGCTTCATTCGCTGGAGAGTGGGCTTGGGAAGCATCCTGATGCTGCAAATAGGATCGAACTGTGGTTCGGAAGGGCAATGTACCCAATTTGTGTCCAACGCGAACCGAACTGATCGTTTGCCGCAGCAGTTGTTTTTCAGGGGCACACGTTATGATAAGAGCAAGTCGGGGAAGATTGAACTGCGGCTGGTTGGGCAGCCTATTAGATGACCCCTTGGGTGGCTGTAACACGCTCGGCGCTAAAGCCTGCTGGAGAACTCTCGTTAACGGCGATGTACGAAAGGCTACATGGCCCATTGTTGTGTGGATCTGGTTGATACAGGTCGTCAGAGCAGACAGTGAGCGATTGATTGCACCTGACTCAATCAGTCGTTGAGGGGGTAAAACATCACTCGTTTCAATCTGCTCTGAACCAGCGAGATCGATGAAGTATACAGTTCTCATTTCAACCTTTTGGTTTGAGTCAGGGAGCTTCACATCGTCTAGCGTAGCAGGAACAGCTAAGCGGGTGACGTCAAAGGAGGCTTCGGAATCACTGGACGACTCTGGCGCATCAACCGCTTCCGCCCATGGGTTTTCACTCTCATCATCTTCATTGGTGATAGCTCGACTTCGTCGATGCTTGGAGGAATTACGATAAAAAAGCGTAAATGCAGCGATTACATGACTCCGACTACTGTTAGGATTATCGATCATAGGCGCGACGATCTTACGTGAAGTGATCTCTTGCAGTCCTGAAACAGCAGTTTCGAGCTGGTCTGTCATCAAGTGCTCGAGGCCCTGAAACCTCGGTCCCTTGCCTGTTTTCGCGTTTGGTTCGACGAATTGAATAGGGGCCGGAGCAAATCCGTGACGCTGATGGTTGGACGATTTCGAAAGCGGAGGGCGGGTTGGTGTGTCTGGGCTCAGACTGCTTTGCGAAGTCATGAGACTCCTGAGCTGGTTGTTGTAGATTTCAAAAGCGGAGATCGCGACATATGGGTACCAGACCGATTGATCTCCGTCCATTTCGTTGTCTTGTCTGAGTGTATCAAAGATTTGTTTCAGAGCCAGTTCCATCATCCCCTCTACATGCTGTTGTTGCGGATGCTGTGATTGCTGTTGTTGCTGCTTGTGAGGTGATGATGCCAGTGCACTGACTCTGGGGGAGAACTTGGGGGACTTGACATGGGCACGCGGACTGGATTTGCTAGAGAATGTGGGCCGTTTTGGGACCCCTTCCATAGTGTACGTCTTGCCAGTTCCCGTCGCACCATATACCATGATAACAGACTCCTGTCCCTGATTGAGGAGTGCGTCGATGCTTGTTTTTACACATCCCTGGTAGACCTCAGTTTGCGTCGCCGTAGGAAGGAAGACGCGCTCGAAGTCGATTGAGTGTTCCTGAAGGCGCAAATGGGTTACAGGAAGAGGAAAGTCGCATGATAAGAGCTTACGAGCTTGAGTACAACCTCTGCGTGGCTAGCGCTTTCACGCAGATGAGTAGCAGGGGGAGGAGGAGGAGGAGGAGGTCGCGATACGATACGTACCTGACCATTACGGCCTTGTATCGTCAAAGTACGATCATCTGTTATAGAGATCTCTGGGCAATTGCGGAAACACGTGCTAGACGTGGATGAAGCGGAGAGAGCCGTCTACCATACCACAAGTAAGTGTGCCGTGCTTCAGCCTTCGGAGCAGTCTCAGTCTCAAGGCATCTGGAGTCACTCGGGGCTTGAATGGATCCCAACGCAATGCCAAGAGAAAGCTACTTACGGACTGATTTGTGGATTGGCATAGGGCCTAATGCGCGCATACACTTGAATGCGCTGTTGGCGTGAGGTATGTAACATGTGGGTAGGAAATTTCTCTACGACAACTGTGGGTCAGTGATTTTGAGTTTTGTTGCATATGTGAGTACAACTGGGATGAGTTTAGCAGAGTAAAAATATTCGATTGTGAAGATCTATCAGTGATACACTTGAACCAACTAGGATGCATTTCCAACACTCCACACAACACGAGATCTTAACCGTGAACTTTCTCTGACCCAGCTCCTGGGTCAGAATGAATAAAAAAATCTTCAGGTGGGTTTTTGTGCGAATTGTGGTGTTTAAAGGGCTCATAGCCGGGTGGGCTTGGGGTTTAAAAATCGCAGGAAGCTTTTTGTAACGCGGCTCACTGACCCATGTATTCCCCAACTTGAATGCATGGCCCATACCTGAGAAACCAGCTCTGACCCAACTCACTGTCGAAACCGACTTTCAACTCCGACTCTGGACTGTGAGCGGAGGGGTAATTTCGCAACATCTTGCGTCTTTCACAACATTTTGCGAGAGTGTCGAGGCAAACTTGGACTTGATTCATATTCGCTTTGGATTCAAAACCAGGATATAGACATCATTAGATAAGCTATAATCCGAATCAAGTGCTAGTAACAACATGGCAGATATCAAGGGAACCTCGTTTGACGTGCAGCGAGCGCGTTTGCTCGAGCAAGAGCGAGAGAAAAAGAGACAAGAGCTGGAACAGCGAAAGCAGGCGGTGAACGAGCTCGCAACGAGCAAGCTGACCTCGATCGAGGAGAAGTTCCAGGCGAATAAGAACACCTATGCCGAAAACCTCGAACTCTCGTCCGTGGGTCTCGTCAGTGCAGAGGATTACAAGAAACGAAAGCTCGTCGCCCAACGACAGGAGGAGATCGAGCAGAAACGACAGGCCCAGGAGGACAAGGAGGCGAAGCGGATTTGCGCGGCGAACCGTAAGAAGGCGCTCACTAATCTGTCCTTCGAGGTGGAGGATGAAGAAGAGGGTGACACCGATGTTATCCCAGTGAAGAGCACAAAGAAACCCAAGGACAAGCCTGTGGAGGCACACAGCGGCCCAGAAAATGGAAACAAAACGGACGCGGGTCGTGAAAATGACAACAAGTCCCTCCCAAAACCGAAGATAGGTAAGGATCCTACGGTGGAGACCAGTTTCTTGCCAGACCAAAAGCGAGAAGAAGAGGAACGCGAGCTTCGAAAGAAACTTGAGCTCGAATGGCTGGCGAAGCAGGAGGAAGTGAAGAAGGAAAAGATCGAGATTGTTTACAGTTATTGGGATGGAAGTGGACACAGACGCACTATTACCGTAGAGAAAGGTACTCGAATTGACCAATTCTTGGATCTGTGCCGACGTGACCTCGTGAACAGCTTCCCAGAACTGCGAGGTGTGCCGACTGAGAGCTTCATGTATGTAAAGGAAGATCTTATTATTCCTCATCACTACACATTCTACGATCTGATTGTCACCAAGGCACGTGGTAAATCCGGGCCACTCTTCCATTTCGACGTCCACGACGATGTGAGGTTAATCAGTGACGCTCGAATTGAGAAGGATGAGTCGCACGCTGGTAAGGTTCTCACTCAGGGTTGGTACCAGCGCAACAAACACGTCTTCCCTGCTTCTCGGTGGGAGATTTACGATCCATCTGTCGAGTATGGCGAGTACACTATTGGTGGTAGGACAGTGCAGAACCGATGATAACCAGGAGGTACCCGTTGCTCTGGATCTCCAATACAAACACTAGTATCAGTTAGTTTCAGTTTCACAGGTTCTTTTTTATTGTACATCGTTAGACATAGTCATCATACACCTGCTGCTGTGTGTACTCAACGATTGAGCCGAAAAGCCACCGCAAATCTACAACAGGCACCGTAGATTGACTGCTGACCAATGCTCCGGATTCACTTCCGCCTTGAGACTCGATCGGAGGCCGAGCAGACTGTGATTGGTCTGGCTGTGAGTAGAATTGCGACGCAGGGGCGCTTGAAAAGAGCTGGCTAAACGTGGTCTCATCTCCATTTGCAATACTGCCTGGAGAGGGTGCCAACTGAAGCTTATCATCTGAGTCATCTTGACCGTAGGCTTTCCTTAACTCGTTACCACCGGCTCCAAGGACCAATTGCTTCAGTGCGTGCGTGAAGCCACCGAAGATGGCAGACCACTTGGAGTTCCATGCTTTTCGAGCACCATCAGCTGCTGTACATGCTGAGGCGAGGGAATGAGCGATGACGACATCGATCCTGGACACAGGTTTGCGTTGGGTGGGCTTATCAGTCGTTCGTGCTCGGCCAAAGTCTGGGGTCTCAATGGCAAGCTCGTCTTCTAATCGCGCGAGCAGATCCTCTCCCTGCTTAATGAGGGTTCGGTCAATTCGCGCCAGGCTGCTAATTCGAGATTTGGCTCGAGCATAGGCCGAAGGACCCCCGCCGATTACATAGCTCAAATCATCATCCGTGGCCACGGTTGCACCCGCAGCCTCAGCTAACCGAGACACCGATGATCGAGGCTGGGACGTTCCTTCGGCAACGTATAAGGTAACTCCCGCAAGCACGGGCAGCGTTCTCATCAGCCTTTGCCTGTCAGACGGCTCCAGTGGCTTTGTAGGATTGAGAGAGGAGAGAAGCATAGATGCAAGTTCACGTGCCTCCCTCGCAAGGACAGATCCAGGGAAGACTTTGTGCTCATAGTCTGCCTCAGGCAACCATTTGCCCGCTTTCACGGAGTCAAAGATCCAACTTGGCTTGAGGAGCCAACCACCCCGAGCCATTACGAAGAGCGCTTTCAGTGTGGTCTTGGGCTCTTCGAGGACCAGGTGAGTAGCGTTCTCAGTAAATTCAACTTCACTTGACGCCTGCGGATCAATATACCGAATTTCACGAGCATAAGATGAACTGGCGTCAGTTGGAGCGGTCCGTTGTAACGCCGAAGTGCTCTCTGACACACCTCTCAACTTTGCCGCCATAGACGCCGTTACGCTCGAGTACGTCCAAGCGGGCCTTTCAGCGAACATTTGGTGGCGCTTCAGCAGGAGCTCATAGAGAGGCCTGGGAAGCCCAAGCAGCTGTGGTTCTTCATGAGATTCGGCCGCTCCCGCTGCTGTGCCAGTAGCTGTAGAAGGTTGCGATTCTGGCTTCTCTGCTGGCTCGTTTGTCATGAAGTTCATCTCAGCATCCTTTTGTTCCTCGACTTGCTCTTGCTGTTCATCCTCCTTGTCCTTCTCCATTGAGGTCGTCTCGTCTACTTTAGGACCCTCGCTCTCGAAAGGATCAGATATAATCTCAAGGGACGGCAGCGATGCGGTTGGCGTCACCTGCTTTCGAGCTTTGGAGGCCTTGGCTGCTCGAGGCGACTTCGTGCTCGTCTCAGTTGCGGAGAACACTGGTTCTTGCGCTTCAGACTTGCTCGTTGGTGCTGACACGGGTGTGGACTCTTCAGTTGTCTTAAGGGTGTGAACCCTTTCCTTTGGTGACTGAGGCTCTGCCGTGGGTTGTTGAGTGCTGCTGTTCGCGGACTCTTGGTTTGCCTCTTTCCCCTTGCCCTTTCCCCTTACTCTCGCGCTCCTCTTACTTGTTGGATCAGGAACAATTGAGGACTCGGCAGGTTGGATATCTGCGGGCCCTACCTCTTTCGTATTTGAGAGAGGCCCACTCTCCATCGCACCGGTCTCTTCAATAGATCCGAGCTCAATGATTTCGACTACAGCTTCTGTCTGCTTACTGGACACACTTTGCTTCGTCGACGACTCGCTACTTGCATGGGTATCGCTTGGGGAGGTATCATTCATCTCCACAGCAGTTTCTGCAACTTCCTGCCTGGGTGACTCACACATTTCACACTTCTTGGCACGTGTCGCACGATTAAAGAATGTGCAAATGCCACATGTCCAACCGTACATTGGTCTTGAAACAGGGGCCGGGCTACTCGGGGCCGACGTGCCTGGCGTCTTCTTTTGAGAGCTCTTGCGATCTGCCTTACCACCAGACACCTTGCTTGCACCTGCAGAAACTTCGTCACTGGTCGCTAACTTAGACTCAGCGACCTCAGAGTAATTCTTGGCTCCAGGCTTTTTCGGCTCGGTTTCAGTCTTTTCCTGCCGTTGGTCGGCAGATTGCTCGGTAGTGAGGGCTCTGGGTCCAACATCCTCACCAAGAGAACTCGCTCTTTCGCTGCTTTTCTTTTTCGGTCGTCCTCGCTTCTTACCGAGCTCAGCAGCAGCGTCTTCCTCACCTTTCGCCTCTTTGGAGTCGACACTGGAGGTGGGATTGGAGCTTGATGACGAGGCGGTCGTGTCTGGCTCATCATCATCTACGATCTCGATAAGATCAGCCTGAGGACTCGAACTCGATAATGATGCATCATTCTCATTAACCTTTGTCTCTTCAGCGGACGAGTCCGGAATCGGTTCTATGCTCTGTAGAGAAGGCAGGGGCGTCTCAGAGAGCGATGGGGGGATAGGCGTTAGCTGAAGCTCTGGATCAAAGTGCACCCGCTTTTTTGTGCGTCCCGCGGTTACTCCACGGCCAGTCTTGGACTTGGACATTGCACTCAGTGGTTCACTGGTTTGTGATTGTGCGCCGTTGGAAGCCTCTGCCCTGTCTACCATGGACATCTGTTCCGAACCTGTCTGGGCTTCTGTGTGAGGAGGAAGAGTAGCTGACATCTCGCCTTCAGTGGCCGTTGCTTTCTGAGAGGTGGATTTCTGCTGGGGTTGGGTAGCAGTCGGGGGCTTTGCTGTCTCAGGTGCTTCGCACGACGCCTCTACCTTGGCTTGTGCCGGATTACTGCTGCTATCATCCCTATTTTCAGCCTCATCCTTCACCTCAGCTTCAGGTTGCCTCTTCCCTTTGCCACCTTTGCCAGTAGCGGCAGCTTTACCCCGAACAGCGGTACCATTCGACTTCGCCTTTGCGCCTTTCGTCTGCTTGGACACGGCTTCATGCTCATCAATGACATTGGCGAGGCCAGGATGCCGGTCAGCCATCATATCCTCATTGCTACCAGCGTCCTTCTCGCACTTCCCTGGCGTGCTTGACTCCTGCTCTGCATCATCGAGATCCAGTTCGATGACCTCTGCTGCAGCGGCCGCATTCGTTGCACCATTCCCACTTGAAGTTCGCGATGCCTTACTGCTGCTGGCCGCTGCTGCGACCGATGATGGCACTGCTGATGCCTTGGTTATACTTGTCGGTGTTATTGTTGTGGCGGTATCCGTTGACTCAGTTGTGGTTGAGTTTCCTGACGCCTGTTCCCGTAGCGCGACTTGCTGGAGAATAATCTCATAGGGAGGCGCATCGGCACCACAGGCCGAACAAACTCGTCGCGAGGCAGCATTCAGCAGGGTGCAGTCAAGACACTCCCATGGGTGCTTAGGCCGACTCGAACGCGAACTCATCTTCAACTTGAGTGAGATCTCCTATGTCGAAATGCAGATGGGTGGGACAGACCCACTTCTGACGGATAAGTCCTGGTCCAGACGGTTCCTACAGCGATTAGAAACCGTAATATTTCCTCAGCGTGTCCGTGCACGACCTTAGCGCCGCGTATTCTCAATCCAAATCTCTCTCAGATTTGCCGCCAAAAAGGAGAAAACTGCAGTCAAGAAAAGGTAGGTAGCATGGAATTTTTCGTCCCCATAGATTCACCTCACCTCACTGATTCTTCGCTTCGCGACTCAATATGAGCTAATGCAATCGATGCAGATTACAAGCCATGGGACGAGTGCCTAGGGGTGATCTCAATACCGTTTAAAACATCTACGTGTGTACTATTTCTTGAATGCCGTCGCATGCCCGTACACTTGCAACATGGGCTCGTTTAGCGGTAGTAACCACTAGATGATATCACTGACACCCGTGCGCTTTGACCAGAGCGGCGTGGCGAGAGCAGGCTGGACCTCGGAAATACCCCCAGATTGTGATGCTAACATTGTTCGACCCATCTTTGCCTCGCATTTTAGGACTACTTCACCACAGGATGTCCAGTGTCCCCTCATCGCGATCCGTTACGGCGTGCACTGTGCTCAACCTTGCCAATGCCGCGTTCCTGATCTTCACTGGTGTGTTCTACTACACCACTCACACCAAGATGTCCCTCCCCGCAGTCCTCTCGGTATGTTCGCGTGCCTGAAGCACTGTCTAAAATTGCATACTGCAGCTAGAGTCCCTAAAAACTCTGTTTAGGAAGTGGGTCAGGAGACTTCGTTCGATGGACTCCTCGCTCGAGTGGCTAGCGTGTCCCAGTTGATATGTCATACTCTCGGCCTGACTACGCTTCTTAACGTTGAACTCCGCTGACCCGGTAGGACCTTGCTTATTCTTTTTCTTACCCACCTTCGTGATCATGTTTAGGCTGCCTATGTCATCGCCTTCGGTGGCATTCTTGCTTGCTTCGAGACCAAGTTCGATTGCATCCGTCGTATGCTCTACCGTAACTTCTCATTCATGTTCTCCACCATCGGCCGTGCTTTCTTCTTTGTCCTGGCTGGTACCCTCGCCTTCGGTCTTGGTGTCATTGGCTATGTCTGCGGTGGCTGCACTCTGGCCAACATGGTGTACAACATGTACGTTCTTTGTGCTAACCCTGAGTACAACGAGGCTGTCCGCCGACAGCACGCACAGTGGGAACTTGAGGAGGTTGGCAGCTACCACCACGCACCCGCTCCTGCAGGTGGCGACCACGGTAAGGCTCGCAATGCTTTTGAGGCTCCCCCCAGCAGCGCTGCAGGTACTCCTGCTGACGGTGCAACTGAGGATATTGGCAATGGATGGCAAAAGATCTGGGATGCAAACAGCCAACGATACTACTACTACAACACAGTCACCCAGACTGTCTCATGGGATGCCCCGTTCTAAAGCGAGCCAGACGACGAGAAGAATCCAACTCTCCACCAACATCGACAAGTCACATTTAAGCTAGTACAACATAGTTGCGCATTTCGTAACGTATTGCGCCTGACTGATATACACCCAGCATAGACTTATTCAGTACGCGAGGAGTTACCCTCATGTTGCATCATTCGAAGAGTTACAAGCATCTTGCCTCCCTTCCTTCCTTTCCTCCTTTCAACACCCCCCCCCCCC
>Ga0180217_1001800_pt1 | contig 21724 bp, 5 predicted proteins | sample eDN3rd37CBELigOP_FD_128521 | JGI IMG/M metagenome (GOLD analysis project Ga0180217, IMG submission 128521) | Enriched Organic Plus compost microbial communities from Emeryville, California, USA - eDNA 3rd pass 37_C BE-Lig OP (version 2) (version 2) ... | reverse complement strand
CCGTCTCCTGCTCGTAGCGGTACTAAGCTCATCGATCCCAGATCTGATGATGTCACAAGGTCCCAACCGCGAGGACCTCGTTCGGGTCGGAGCCCCCCCTGTGACTGGACTTCTCCCTGAACCCTCAAAAATGATAAAATTGCGGTATCTGCCGCACCCTCGCCCGACCGCCAAGACCGCAGATCCTAGCCGCTCTTCCACCAAAGCAACAGCCCAGACAGCCTGAAAAGACGAGCCCAACCAACCACTTCACTGCTGGTCCGTGAACTCCCGCTCGCTCCGAGAAAACTACTCCTGCGCCTCCGCACGATCTTGCGCTACGGGGATCATTGCCACTCAACTAATCTCCAGATCTCGAACTGGCGTCGAATTGTGTATGATGCACAGCCAAGAACCAAATCTAATCAGGATGCCTTGTGCTCAAGAGATGCTGACAGCAGGTAAATGTTCGAAGTTAGTAAATGTGTCCGACAAAGATCAACTACTCTTAGTGGAGTAGCTTACAGTTAGTTCAGCAAAATACGGAAGGACAGACAGGTGGAAAGTGTCAGGTGGTCCAGGTGAAGGGATATCTGAATAGAATAGACTCGGAGGAAAGAGCGAGGAGGACGGAAAGAACGACGACCGAAAGAAGGGGACATTCTTATCGTGTCAGTCTTGTAACAAGAATGGCAACCAGAGGTGCAAGGAGAAGTGAGAACAGATAAGCGACTTTAAGGGACGACGCAGAAGATGTGCTGCCTCCACCACCACCACCACCTCCACTACCACTCGAAGTCGCCAGACAAGTATTACCACTGCACAAGCCTGAGAAGCAATCACCGTTAACGGTGCAACGTGCCCCAAGGGGACACTGAGAACAGGAATTACCTCCACAGTCAATATCAGTTTCATCGTTATTACGCTGGGCATCATTACACGACCGTGGAATCATGATGGTTGCAGGTGCTGAGATACTTAGTGGAATCAACCCCAAAACACTCTGAATGTTCAAAGGTGTCACCGGTGCTGCATCCACGACTGAAACAAGGGATGAAGCAACTCCGGTTGGTGTGTTTGATCCAAGCAAGATGACAGCATCAAGTACATTGTCGTCTGTTGTCGCGTCGACAAAGTCTGACGTAGCCTGCACGCGACTTGCATCGCTTTCGCGCCGTTTCCCCTGCAGTAGACCCCACGCAAAGCTGAGGAACCCTCCTTCTTGCTTTTCCGCTTGAGCTTTCTTAAGCTCCATGGACTGTGCTTCTCTTGCAGCCGCAGCTCGCATAGCAGTAGCGTCTGCGCTCAGGCATGCTTGGGATGCTGCGAGGGAGCCAGGTTCCACCTTTTGACGCTCTGCGCATTCCGATTGAGCTTGGGCACCAGCTGAGCCAGATGAGAAGGCATTACTTGCTCCAAACGCATGCAGGAACTGAGGTGAATTCGTATCTATCATAGCTGTGTGCATCGTTGCAGATGCCTCCTTTCTAGCGAAGGTCGCTTGCCCCTGAGGACGTGGTCGCAATGCTTGGCGATATACTTGAACCCTGTTTGAGATACCTCCCAAATAACCCTGGAACACACTCTGTAGTGCTTGTGCTTCGTTGGCGCTCAGCAGTCTTGAAATGCCGAAGGTGCTTGTGACCTGCACGTAAACGTCACTGGGAACGTTGCCTATTGCCGCTAATTCACCTGTGGTTGTCTTATCAATGACTACACCAGCAGCATTTTCAGTCCACATCAGGATGTTATGATTTACGCCTGCTGTTTGCAAAGGTGTACGCACACGCGTGCAAGTGAGTACAAACACGCGGTCGCGCGCGAGGGTCTCTCCAGTACTCAATTTAAACTTGAGGATCGGACCTTGCGAGGCGTCTTCGCCTGACGGATGAATAGTCTGCGTCGTACCAACCACTGGCACAAGTGCTTGGCTTGCTGTGCAGACTGTGGAGCCGTCGAAATCCACAGCCCATGTTGGTGGCAATTGCACGGCGAAGGCACCGCCTGATGGGACAGTATTCTCTAATGGACGTACTATTACAACCAACGACGTGACCGTACTGACGACCGGCGCTGAAGCCCAGACTGTAGCGATTTGTTCACCTAAGTGCCCTGGTTCAATACCCTGCATTGTGGCTTGAGATGTTGATGCACGAATTGCAACGGATGGGTAAGTCGCTGTGATCTGGAGAATTAAGTCATTTCGAGGCGCCATCGAGTGTGTGGGTGCACGGACGTTTGTACACAAAACGCGAACGCCAGCTTGGGAGGCCTGCAGCGCGACAGCACTAGCGCCATTGTCGTTTGGAAGCGATTCCGGCAAAGCGAAGGTATAGGTGTTCGACGTTTGCCCGCTCTGCTTAGCAATGGCCAATGGAATAATGGGAGATCCACCAGACGTAGGAGCTAATGTACACACGCTTGTTTCCCCACTAGCATCGAAGTCAAAGCCAACTGGGAGTTGCAGTCCAATCTCATCGCGTGGCGCCAAATCCACACTAAGTGGCGAGATGGTGACAATTAGATCGGTACGTGCTGCAACACGAGGCAGCGAGAAAGTGATGGCTGCACTTCCTACAAGTGTAGAGGCCACAATGCTGGGAATGGTGCCACCCGACCTTCTGCCAACGACAGCGTCCCCAACTCTAGCTTCAACAGCTAGAGTGCTCGATGTTGTGGCTGAGGATGCGGCATTGGGTACACGGAAGCCTCCACAGGTAACGGTTGTATCGAAACCAGGTCCTGATCCCCGAGCAAGTGAGCCATCTGTGAGCGTGATTACTAGCTTGTCTCCAGCCGCTTGGAGCGTAGATGCAGGAGTAGAAAGCTCGCTTGAATCGGAGGGAGAGCTATTTTCAGGTCCAAGAACAGCTACAGTTGAAGATTTCTGGGCAATGGTGCATTGACTTGCTCCATCAGCGTTCGCAGCCCAGCCCTCGGGAATTGTGATTACGAACGATGAACCTGACTCCATATCTACAGGCAAGCCATTGATAACAAAGGTCACATTTGTAATACTATTTGCAGCATTTGATATGGATTGCATGGCGAACGTGGTCGTAGCAAACGATGCTGGTACGAATCCGATATCCGAAGATCTTGCCCAAACAGATCCGTCGCTGGAACGAATTGCAACTTGAAGAGGGCTCAACTCATCGCCAGATGTATCTACACCACTGCAGAAGATGCTGCGGAAGTAACCTTGTGTGAGTGCTGAGCTGGGGATAAGGACTGACAGTTTCTGTTGTGCATCGCTCTGGACGGAGATGTCAAGATACCCCTGCCCTCCCATAAAGCATTTAATCTCTTGCGAGGCAACCCGTGAGGGTGTGACTGATGAAGCCCAAGATGCAGGAATGGTTAGTTCAACGACAACCTTGTCAGAACCTGAAATTGAAGACATCATTGCCTCAGCTGAGTGTGCTGGGAGTCCCAGACGGAGTGCAAATGCGGGTTCGATGGACACTCCTGAATGAACAGCAGTTAATGATGTCCCTTCGCGCAAGCTGGGTGCCACAACTTCGGGTGTATCGGCTAGACTCGAAGTAAAGATTGTCCTTTGTTGGGAGTCTTTCGCGTTCAAAGTTAGTCGGCCTGTGGTGGTTGCAGCACGCGCTGTGTAGGGGGTACGCACGCTCTCGCAACGAAGGATAAAGCTGGGAATTTCTTCAGAGGGCGAATTAGGGCTGCGGCTTGGAATATCGGTTGGCAATGTAAAGATGAGTGTCGCACCATTCGTGCTCGGGTTTGGAATCAGGAAGAAAGCCCCGTTTTCGCCAGCGGCCATGCAGTTTGAAGCTAAAGAAAGTGTATAACCATCAGGCAGAATGGCTGGCAAAATGTCGCCACTGTTGAGGGATACATTCAACGACTTAATTGCAATCTCTGCTGTCACCAATGTGTTCGCTCCGTGGCTACTGAGAGCTAGTTGGACAGACCGTGGTGGCAGTGTAGGCGCATGTGAAACACCATTAAGGACACCTGAAGTCGTTTCAGAAACAAGGACTCGAGTATCGCCGTGACCACGGTACGCCTGAATATGGATACTATTCACATTGCCATGCACAGCGCGCGCACGACGTACGAGCGAGCATGAAATAGTTACTGGCTGGCTCGCGCCTTCAACATTTGATTCTGTAATGATGCTGTGCTCCGAGATGATCCTGAAACCACTAACCCGACCGTCAATGAGGATATCATGAATTGCGGCACCCGTTGTAACTCCCCCAGAGAAAATTTGGCAATCGGGTTGTCGCGAAGATGTGGGTGCAAGGGAAAGGAGAGGGCCTGTTGAATATGTAGTCGGGAAAAGGATGTCGAGTTCATCAACAACCTCCGCATTAAGCGGTTCAATGGTGATACCTAGTGTTCCAACGTTTGAAACCGTATCTGAAGCATGCGTCAAATGTTTAGACGCATCGCCCATTCTGCCAACTCCACGGATCGTATTCAGCACCAATGTTGCGAGTTCCGTCAATGGACTTTGTTCCGCGTTAAGAAGCGTAATGGCTCCTAATTCGGTCAATGGAGCGTCAGCTGGGGTGATAGTGAGTGCACGCACATTGGAGCATATCACACTTGTCAATGTTCCTGCACCGTCATCCAACTCCTGAGGGATGCGCAAAACGAGCTTATTTTGGGAGATAGAGTATGTCGTGTTGACGCCATTGACAGTGCACACACTGTCTTGTGTAAGCTGTAAATAATTGCCTAGCGGAGTCTGGAAGTAAGAGCCTGCAGGAACGGTGAATGGTAAAGACGATAGGCTCAGCCTCATATCACCAAGCGAATTGACATATCCTACTGAGTGATCTAACGACGCTTTAAGTGTACTGGAACCGCTGAAGCGATTCCAGACGCTCGGTTCAATTACATTGGTGGGTGCCAGACTCATAAATTGGGTCGTTGTTTCAATGAAGGGACTAAAGCCTTCAGGCAGCCGTAGATTCGGCTCAAGGTCTGTTCGCCAAGCATCCTCTGTGGTATCTCTGAGATCTTGCCATGCGGGAGCCCATCTCAGAACTGAATCCTCATACAGGGCGGTCGGCCCGCGCGTTAGATACCGCATAGCTTCTTGAGTGGCAGAGGAGGTTTGCTCAATCGTCGGCGCTTCGACTCCTAATGCGGCAGCTGAGTCATCGCTGAGATCATGAAGGAAATTAAACACACGCTCACCACGTGAACGAGCAACGGACAGATAGGTCTCGTAGGCGTCATTGGCCTCACTACCAAAGACATTGAACTGATTGCGAATGTAATCCACACGCTCTTCTGCGCTGTTCACCACTTGTCTGAGTCCACTCACGACTGTAGATCCCAAGTTAACTTGGTTAACAAGACTTTCAAGTGTTGGACCGATGCCCTCACACGTGATTTGGAATAATCCTGATGTTGAGAGACTTGGAAGACCTGGTAAGGAAGGCAATGGAGGCAAACCTGAGGTAAACAGGCTGCGAATGAAATCACTCGCAGTGGATAAATTTGTGCCTAATCGGATGCGAAGTGTGTTGGAGTTTTTGGATACCTCAAACTCACCCAGACTAAGCCCTAGGAATTTCCCAGAGCACTCAACATCTTCCTCGATCTCAACAAAACTAGGGAACGTTAACGTTAGACTATCGCCTGTGAGGAAGCGCCAAACGAAATTATCCACGGTCAAGCACATGGCTGCCTTTTTCAACAGTGTTGTGAAGAATGAAAGACGGCATGGATGAGGAGTAGGACTTGGAACGGTAAGTGGCAAGTCAACTGAAAGATCAGAAGTGCCTTTAAACGCATTTGTGGAACTAAGGTGGTAGACTTGGTACACTGGCCTCCAGGTTATGTACTCAAATATAGGCTGCAGATTGCGCTTGACATTCTTACATACGATTCGTAGTGGAGCTCCAGAAGGAACCGCCTCCAAGAATTCGACTACGAAGGAACGATAAGTGCCTGAGGCGCCAAAAGAGCACTTGACATTGTAGCGAGCCGTTCCAACGAACGCATCGCAATCAACCTTTGTTGGCATCTCCCATGTAAAGAAAAGAGTGGCTTGATAGAAATCGTTTGCCACTATTGTACCAGCGGGTTGTAGAGTTAGGGTGTAGGTGGTAGGAGAATCAGCAATCAGCGATGATGCATAAAAGCTGTGCTCATCCGCTCCGAAGTTTGCCGCCGGTGGTTTGGCGCCGATGACCAGGGAAGGTGACCCGTAATCAAATGCTAGTGTTCCATCAGGGAAGTAAAGTTTCGTGGGGAGAGAGACAACGCCTCCGCTTGTGAAATCCGGGTCTACCTGCATACCGACACATGAGAGGACCCAACCCAAGATCGTACCATCGTTTACAAGCGACCCACTGGGAATCTCGACCTCGATGGTTTGATCCACTAAGGTTGTAGTGACTGGAAAGAGCGTTAAAATGATATGAGAATCGACATGCTGTCCTTGGCATGTTACAGGCTGGGGGACATTCGGAATAAGCTCATCGGGTAGCTCCACCTTCATTGTATAAGCTTGAGTATACCCAGAAGAACCTGTTGGGAAAGTGAAAACAATGTAAAACGCCTCCGCATCCCCTGGATGTGGTATTGAGCCCTGTACTATGCCTGATATAAATCCATAATCATCAACAGCCGCTGTTGTTTGTAATGTTGATATGAAGAATAACAACACCAGTAACAGATATGAAGAACGGCTACCATCAACCGTTCTGATGATACGAGAAAGCATGGTGGAGCTGTATCCAGCGAGTGTAGTTGTGGATAGCCCCACGACGACCACTGTCTAGAGCGCGAAGCAACGCCGAAGATGAGAGGATAAGCGTCTGGATCGCTAGGTGTTGCCAGATGTTGTAGGCTGCTGTGTCACAATACGTTTTGAATTGCACAAGGTCCCAACTTATCACCCTTGTTAGTATCCACTGCGGCGAGACTGCCCACAGGCACAAGGCATCGCTATGTATACCCGCACCCAATTGCATGTTCATGCAGTCGAATTGACCCACGTGGCCAGATCCAAGAATCTTGATTCAATCGTCACCATCATCTCAACGGAGAAAAACCTGACTTGACCCTGCAGCGCTAATCTCCGAAAAATAAAATCGAAACGAGCGCTTTAGCACCCATTTACTCACGTCCTGACACGTAGCCTAACAGCACGACCTCGCTAAGCCCTGCTAAAGGTTATGCCTGCACCCTCAGATAACATGCGCCACCTCCTGAATTCGGGATTCAAAAATTTTGTCCGGATCCGGTTAAGGCATTGGTTCCAACTCAGCACCGTCGAGCTATCAACACACTATCAATACACCTGCAGAGGGATCAATTACCACTCCCTTGACTGAATTCTACACGTCATAACATATGCTTGTACCACTGCGCCGTACCCTCGCTTCTAAACCTTTGCTTCAAGCCCTAGAATTCAACCTTCGCAGTCAGTGGTTCTCACAAATTGACAAATTGGTGAGCCAGAATGAGAAGATATGAGATTACATTTTGGAGCATAGCTGACATGCGCTCACCATTAATTCACAGAATGAATGTGTATTATGTGCCATGCACATAGATCCAATTGCTCTGCATGACATGTTGGTTCGAAGAGATCACATGCATGTCTTCGTGGCTTCCTGTGGTCTCTTTAACGAAGAACCATAAGCTGATGGTATTGCCGACAAGACTCCGCAATTACCAGCGATACGTGAGACAACGTAGCGATACGTATGAAGTATGGAGGGGAACACTTATTATATCACTCAGTGCATGAGAAGCATTAAGTAGCTTTGGAGCCTGCGCGCGGCAACTTACATCTGGTTATGCTTGAACACCAGCTCATGTCGAGACCTCTAATCGAAGATCGGATGGCATTCACTTAGGGCAGGTGGGACCAGGCCTGGCTCCACACGCAGTGTCTACCCGATGTATCTTTGGCGGAGAAGAACTGATTACTCAGGGAACAACTGGTGCGGATTCTGCTGCGCGGGTGTGCACCCCTGTGCCGCTCTTTGAAATCCAATCTTTGGCCTTCGGAAGGTACTCTGAGCGACGTCGTCGCCATACTAGTAACAAAGAGCAAGATCGGGTTGTAGCATTGCACTGTCCTGCCCAGCAGCCTGAGGAAAAGTATTCAACAGCTAACAAACCAAAGTGCATTTGAAAATAAAAAGGGTGGAGCCTTGAGAGACAGGTCATGCTTTGTCGTTTCATGCGTGGATGGTTGGGATTGGTTGAAGATGGCTTGGGAGTTTGTCTAAATTCACTGTGTCTGTTGCATTGATGACTTGCTTGCTTCCGGTTTGATACCATGAAATGGCCAACTATGTTGTTTTCTCCCCTTTGCTGATGAGCATTCAGACAGCAATAAAGCGAATAAAAATATTCAACAGCTTTAGCGAACTTCTGAGGGACTCCATGATAATACGAGGAGCAAAAACCAAGATTGGCCAGCTTCCATAGGTTGCCATGCGCACTTAATACCATTCGAAGACCTATTTGTCTCAACCCACTCTTGACCCACTCCGAGCCCATTGAGTAGTGGCGGCCGCGTTTGCACTGTGGAACCGGTAAGCCCTGCAGCACACTTTGAGGACCATTCCAACGCCATGGATGTCTAAGTAGCAAGTGTACCCATGCGTTCTGATTACCTCGTTCGGCGGATCGAGAGTAATAGTCGATAGCAGTCTTGTATTCCTGCTCAGATATCATTGCCCAAATAGTCGTAATGTCCTGGGTAGGCTTGGCCAGGCGCGTAGTCCTGCTCTGCACTCTTACGAATCTATCCAAAGGCCTGCTTGAGCCCCCAAGCAACTCCATGTCCATCGAAATAGCATCGTCCTCGGTAGTGCTGAGCCTCCGCACTGCCTTGCACAGCACTCTTGTAAAACCATTCGCGAGCGCGCACAAGGGTTTGGTAGCTCATCGATTCGGCGTGCGCTCCTGACGTTCCATCAGACTTGAAATGACCGCCTCCTTCGCTGGCTCATTCTGGCCCAACAGAAAGGCAGTCAACATGTAGCTGAACGCACCTTTGGCATGAGCCAGGAACTCCTGCTGGCGGTTTTCATTCTTGAATTCCATCGACCGTGGCTAAGTTCAACCAATGCCGAGAGCCTCTGTGTCAAGAGGAGAGAACACTTGATCACACGAAGTCAGTCTCCGTTGAGATTGCTTGAGTGGACAACAGGTACGAGCCATATCATGCACGTCAGCTGGCGAACAAGTGCGTGCACGTCCGACGACGGCGGTCGACAAGAAGGAATCGGCGTATGTGACCACGAAGCATCCACGCCTTCGCATCAAAATCCCGGCGGCATCCGCAGCGTCCATAGACTCAATTTCTGCACATTTAATGTATATATCTCCAATCTCTCCAATGCAAGACACATCTGCTCTCCGCACTGCAATGCACTTCCGTTTCAAGCCGCGATTTGTCACACTGGAATGCTCGATATTCGACGCTGCTTCCGTAACTCATAGGAGGCCAAGACTCCTGGCCGGCCTATGGGCCGGTTTATGATCGCCGCGTGCGCGGTGCTCACAGTGCATACGGGCGATATCTTACACCCACAATCGCGTGCTATTCGCGGCACCAATATCGAGCTTGGAGATCATTCAGCGCGGAGAGGGACCAGATTTAGTGGCAGGTCCAGCACTAGCTCGTCCTGCCCAATCCAGATCCGGCCTCACTCGATCCCCACTCCCGGCACTCGTGGCCACATCCAGCCAACTTTCCAGCAACCCACCCGAGGTGTTCAATAAACTGGGATTCTCGAAAATAATAGGGGCAGCCGTCCTGGCCTGGATTTCTCGGTTCGAGCAGTCGAGATGTGGCGACTCGCAACATGCTGCGAGTCGACACATCCCAACTCCGAGGAAAAAAGAAAAGTTGAGAAGTGTAGTATTGTGTGCGCAAAATCTATGATATCAGGATTCAGTTTGTTTTACGAACGTGGGGCTTGGATGCGTCTTGTGGGATAGTTGTCAAAGCTAACCTCAAACTGTGTGCGGGTTTGATGCACCAACCGCAAATCCATCCCAATTCGACAATATCATCACCACGCTCTTTCCTCTTGCCTCGCGTATCCGTCCTGGCCTGGAAACAGACCCCCCATTTGATCTGAAACCTCACTGACTGAGTTACTGGATTCGCGGTGCATTCTGCCCCACAACAACACATAGACTCCAGACCCGCCTCAGTCGCCAAACTCGCACACGCGCCAAGAGGCCCTGGCCACCATCGCCACTACCACACCGACCGACTCGACGGCACATCGGTATATCGAGTGTCTCATCTGTTTGGTGTTGAGAGCGAGCCGACTTCTTCTTGTGTGGTACACTAGCATGACCTACACAAGTTAACACATTATGAGTCGCTGGAATAAGGGCAACCGGGGCGGTGGCGATTGTGACACCGCCGTCGTGAATCGCCTCCGTGAGGCTCAAGAAAATGCAGTCGCGACAATCCGCGCCTTGGCTGCAGCTGGAGGGTTGCCAACTGGCAAGGCGACTACGGTCACTACAACATCTCCAGAGCTTGACCAACTTAACGAGTCACAGCAGGAATTAGTGCAGGAGCGCAAGCATGAAAAGCGATCCTACTTCTCGCTCAAGGCCGTGGCTTCACTCGTCACGGATCCGTCACAACTGAATGCAGCCTTCTCCATGGCAATTCGACGATACAACCTGGTTGGCGAGTCGTACCATGAGCGATGGCACATCCGAAGACTGGAAGTGATTACCGAGCGTGATAACGTGCGCTTATCAGCGTTTTTGAGAGAGCATAATATCAACTTCAAAGTATTTGCAAAGTGCCGTGAGAGCAATTACAGCATTCCAGAACTTGTCCACGCGATCAACCTTCAGGATGCCAAATTTGCCACAGGTTTCCTGTTAAAGTGGCAGGGTGATATATATCCTTCCACTAGCGTTACAGTTCTCGAAGACGGCATTGCCGAGTATCCTACACATTGGACAAGCCAAGATTGGAACATCATGGCGCGTTGTTTGGAGTTGCATCGACTGTCCTTTACAGTTTCCCAGGCCATGTTGACTCCCGCGTCAGCACTTGCTGTTTGGGGCTTTGGTCCAACTGGTGTAACTGCCGAGGCACTGAAAATGTACTTTGCTGTGCGCCTTGGGTATGAGCTTAAGCTAGACGATACTGCGGAACCGCTCACAACTCTCCACCAGCAGTGCCTGGACCTGCTCATTTTATCCTTCATGACTAATCGAAACCACACACTGTTCTTCCCATCGTCCAAACAGCACTGGTACATTGCTCAAAGTGCCCTCGTTGAGATGTCTTTGGGTCGATTTCCACGCGTGTGGCCACAATCCATGGCTCTTGAAGCTGACGCGCAGTTCTTGGAGGTGCTTCAAGCGACTCTTCAAGATGCCATCGAAGAAGCCTTCTTGGAAGAGGACTCTCTGAGTAGGCACTGGTCAGGATACGAAGTCGTCACAGAGTTCACGAAGCAGGCCCTACAGGCTCTCGAGACGAAGTACGTTGGAGACGGTCCAGAGCCAAGGTCGCCATCGACTTCCATGCTGACTGAAGATAGTGCAAAGCAAGTTGGCATGCTCCTGCCAATGTTGGTGATGGCCACCGCCCCTGAGAACGTCTCGGCCGGGTTCTCGCCTCAAATCAAAAGCCTATGCAAGCGTGCGATCACTCGTTGGTGTGTCGAAACGCCCATTTCACCGAAGCAGTTCGCGCCCCTTTCTGCTGATATTCTTCAGCATGCGTCTAGTTCCACACTTGATCGTGACCTCACAGCGCTTCCTCAAGGCATAATCGAGAAAAGCCCATATTTGAAGCATCTCTTTGATGCATACGCCTACCTTAAGCGCAATCGCCCGACTCAGGGTTCAGGCACAGAGGTTTCACAAGAAACCAGCACAACGAGTTCAGGTGATGACGGGCTGCTTCGTATCAGCCCAGACTCGCCTGGAGTTCGTGCCTCAGATGTTCTCAATTGGGCTTACCATACCGTGACCGGGGAGTTCGGCACTCCAAACCCAAAGATGCAGCAGGCCTTGCAACTCTTTGCACATCTATTTATTCCACTCGCCCTTGCGCATCCGGCATCTCGAGCACCGCCTCTCCCCCTTTTGACCGCGCTAGGTGTCGCTCCATTGCTCCACACGAAACGAGGTTCGAGCACAGTCCTTCGCTTGAACATCCCACCCAACCCCCCAGCCGCTGAACAAGCGACATTCTTCGGAGCACTCGACGTAATGTGCTTGGTATGCCCGCTCGCAATCCCTGCTGCCATGATTCCGTCCCTTGCTCAGGCGTCCTGCGCAGAGACATCTGAGTCAAACTCCGCAGACTCTGATAACGCTGTGGCTCTACCGACTATGTCTAGAGAAGATGATGAGCAAGAGAGAGATGAACCGACGGACTTGAGCCTGTCTTCCGAGGAGCATGGGGACGAGATGAAGTGTGACCCACGAGATTTTCCAGTGTGTACTCAAGATGCCATCTCGGCTCTTATTGCGTCCGCTCTGTCAAAACTCACAGAGGAGGGTCCCGAAAACCGGACGTGTATAGTCAGTCGGTTCCTCATGACATATTCTTATGCCTATGCAACGAGTGGCTACGATCTGCACGAGACCGTACCTTTCCGTTATGACGACCCAGTGGTTCAATTCGTACTCTACTTCTTTGTCGAACTCGCTTCCCGCTATAGCTGCACCTATATTCTGCAACTGCACCAGGCGTTCTCACGCTTCTCGGCACAACGTTCGTATCAAGCAGCCACCATTGGCATCAAGCGCAACGTGCATTCTTCCCCTCCTTTGTCACTCCTCAAGCGGGTTAAACATGCAAAGCCCGAAGAGGTCCCACTCGATGCATCAATCTCAGGCCTCGAACCACAGGTTGCGCGGAAGTCAGATACTGGATCTGAAGCTACAAGCTTCGAGGAGCGGGCTACAAAGCTCGCAGAGCAGACATCGTCAGGGTTATCCGATTCTGGCGAATCCACTTCAGGCTCTAACTCTGGGTCTAGCTCTGGCTCTGCTTCTAGCTCTGGTTCTGGCTCAGACTCGAGTTCTGGCTCAAGTAGCAGCTCAGGTTCCGGCTCTAGCTCGACTTCGAGCTCGAGCTCCAATCACGCTAATGGAGGATCAGATCCAGTGTCAAATCCACCTGGTAAGAGCTCAAAATCAAAAGGCTCCGGCTCCGGCTCAGGCGAGTCGGGCTCGGGTGGGTCCAAGCAACGTGGACAAGATTTCTTTGAAAGAGCACTCACTCGTCAAGATCTAGTTGAGCTCCGTGGTCTTCGTCGTCTTCTTCGATTCATTGATGTATCGGAGGTCAAACGACCCCGCTACCAGGAAGAATCATCTGATGATGACTATGATAATGAAATCTTTGGTGTCGATGATTACGAGCGACTTGAGTTCACCTCGACGTCCGAAGAGAAAGAAATTTTGCGACCTCGTATTAAACGGCTTCCCAGCTCAGTTTCTGGCGGAGGAGCAGGTGGTGGCCGACTTTCTATGGACGAGTTCCGAGAGCACACGAGACACGCGCTAAGGACCGATTCTGTAAGCTTCACGAAGCTTGCAAATGATATTGACCGATCAATTAGCCCCGTCAGCTCGGTAATCAACAACACCTACCCATCCAGCTCCTTCCCACTATTGAAGCGCATCGGAAAATGGCTGGTTATTCGTGATGCGAGGGCGGCCAATCTGGTTGCTTCTTGGATTCTACACCTATCCGGTGCGGATGAGTCAAATCCATTCCCCGTCCCCGGCTACACAGAGGAAGATCTGGCAAAGCGACCTGCATCAATCCACAGACTTCGCCTAGTTGCAATCCTGAAGTTCATCACCGAACACCAGACTACCCCAGACATCAGGGAAATTGTTGTGGATAGTTCGTGGCATCCACTCGCCGTCGGTGTTCTTGAGCAAATGAAACTGTACGTGTCCGGAACCGATATTCTCACTCCATGTCCAAGAATTCGAAATCTTGACAACAGCAAAGAGTTCAAGGCGAGTCCTCCAATCCTCGTGGACTTCGAAAAGTCGTTCCCTAAGTTGACTGACTCAAACTTGTATCGCTATCTTACTTTCACCTCGACTTTTGATCAGCGTGATCAGTTCGAGGCACGATTTCTTGAATGGGCGGCGTCCTTGGGATTCCCTCGATACGTCAGCACACATGACCCGAAGCATCCTTGGTCCACGCCACCCCTCACTCATATCATTTCAAGCGCGACTCTCCTTGGAACGGGAACCCCGACCAAACCGCGGAAGAAGTCGGCACCAGTGTTGCTCACTCTAGGTGGAGAAAATGTCGAAGCTCCACCTCTAGACATATTGCCTCCCGTAGCGTTATCCACCAGCGCTGGCCAGGACCAAGATGTAGGGGTGCAAGAAGAAGAGGAGCAGAAGCCAAGCGTTGAGGACCAAGATGAGAGTCAAGTCCAGGCACACCCGCAGGAAACCCCACAAAAGCCGAAGCGAGGGAGACAACCCAAGCCCAAGTCAGAAGTAAAACCATCTCCACAAGAGCAGCAGCCACAATTAGGGGTCGAACTCATTCAGCCCAAGTTCGAGACCGTTTCGCTCACGCCAACATTGCCCCGCGCCAGTGATGGTTTGCCTAGTAGTATGCAATCGTTTGACTCAAATGCAACGATCACAGATGCAATCAGTCAAATGAACCCGGGCGAATTTGCGAAGATTGATTTCAAGAAGCTCCCAGGAGGCGTACATGATTTGAATTCTATCTTACGCCTTATTAATGAGGGGCTGACGAGACATGCACAACTCCCTGTCTCGACTGGCATCTACACAACTCGTGCACCATGTGAGCAGGAGGAAGCGATGCAGCAGCATCAACATCAGCAGCAACACCAACTTGAATCCCACCAGCCTCGAAGCAGTGAACGCCTGGCTGCTGCGGCAATCGTTAAAGTGCTATCGATACTACCTGAGTTCCGTTACGCTGCCTCGCGCTTTCCAACAGCAGATCAACTTGCGAGATTGTTATCATCTATGGCAACGACCAACCCAAGACAGCTCAGCGAAAACTCCCACTTGGGCCAGATGGCGGTTCAGATCCAAATGGGAATGCTCCAAACGGATCTAATGAGTAATCCTCCTCTAACTCGTATCATTGCCTCCCTTCTGCTGGCAAGCCGTATGAACTTCACGGGCGCATCTGTATTGACACGATCAGGTATCTTTGCTGAGCCAGCCAACCGTTTGGTAGACTACCAGGGAGATATCCACGCAATTGTTGACTTCAAGACGCTTGATCAACTGACGGAGCACTTGTCGCGTTTGGAGGCCAGCGCCATTTCCGTGACCGAGGAGAATCGCATGATGTCATTCGCCCTGGATGGTATCAACCTCAATTCGTCACTAACTGAGGTGCCTTCGCATATGCTTCGCCGAGTTGTGCTTCTAGACCCATCGGGTGTTCCAGTCCTTCCTAGTGAACTATTCACAGTGACTGGGCAATCGTGGTGGGCCGTAGGCCGTGGGGAAAGCGCGAAAGCAAGTTCTTCCCTGCGCTCTCAGTTGGCGTTATCAACATCAATGTATGCACACGCCTTTAAGGCCGCCACGAGAACGTTGGCGGCCAAGCGCAACACCACGCTCATGCTTAAGCACAACGCGCGTCGAGTTGTGCGTACTACGGGCAAGAACATAGCCGAAGCCAAGGATGCCACGAATGACTTCATGCAGATCTGGAAGCAAGAGTGTGAGAAGAACGCCCTCCCAGCATTGTTAGGGCGGGCTCTTCCTGCAGGACACTCACTGGCCCTCAATTATACGTCCTACCCAGATAATCCGCAGCCCCTTACTACTCCTTATGACGCCGCACCGTCTGAGATGCGAGCAGAAACCAAGAATCAAATGGTCACGTTCAAGAGGGAGGCGCTTCCACCGCTGTTACAGATCGAAGAATTGGTCCGAGCACGTCAAGCCTTCGCGTTAAACGTTGGAGGCTCAGTTGAACAGCTTGCATGGATTCCCACGACCCCTGGGGCGTACCGCGGTAACGTATTACGCAATTCTGGTGCCTATGACCAATATCTTTCCGTCTTGTCGTCAACTAAGGTGCTCAATCGAGTCGGCGTTAAGCAGGAACCGACCATGGCATCCACATCCTCGTCCTCATCCACGTCATCTTCTTCGTCATCAACACCACAGCCAATCGGGGGAGACTCGAAATCCCTCTCCTCGACCGCTAAAATGGCTCTCAACCGTATTGCTGCTCTGCAGGCTCCCCTGAATGCCAGAGAAGGTGTAGAACCCTCGTCATCCTTGTCTATTGCTACAGCTTCAACAGGAGGCGCAAACGCCGGAGGCATGGCCTCGCCTGGCACATCTGACGATAGCCAGTCGGGTGGTGCAGGTGATGGTGATGAAGGCGGAGGTCGAGTCGACGTTACAGTTTTGCGAACCCTGGCCGAGGGCTTAAATAGGATGGAAGTAGAAGAAGCGTTCGCTCGAGCAAATGCTGCTACAAGCATGAGTTCGACTCAATCCATTCAGATCTGGTGTTTCCCACCTCCACGTGGTCGCGTGAGTTACGATCCCTACGTCGCCATGCAGCTGACTTGGGACCAATCTAAACTAGGGGCCGCCGTGTCAACCGCATGGCTTCCTGCGCTTGCAGGAGGTTTCCAAGACCCACTGTATGGCGAAGCTTTTAGAAAACTCTTCGGAGCTTCAGAGTTGGCGTCAATGTCCTGCGGACCCTCAGGCGTTGCAAAGTTGCCCAGACTTGGTTTCCTTTTGATAGTCTTTGACACAAGTCGAGCGAAAATTGTGGCAGTCCCACATCCTGCAGCACTTGCAGCTGAGATGCACATCGCGCAGCCTTCCACCACGTCAATGGCTAGTAACCCCATGGCATCATCTTCGTCTTCTTCGTCCTCTTCTTCGTCCACTCGATCTGATGGACCTACTGAGACGACTCTTTTCAGCACAACGAGTGTCCTGCCACACCCCACTATTGATGTTGGGCTGGAATCATTGTTGTCATTCGATCTCATATTGCCAGCTTCGTTCCAGCCCTCATCAGCACTGGCAGTGACTTGCCATTCGATACGAACTGATGCTGTAGATCCTGATGTAGATGCATCCGAGAAGCTCCTTAGTCAACTCACGGATAGTAGGGTCAAGTCAGATCATGCAAATCGGGCAGCAAGGGACCAGTTCGAGGCCCAGGGCGATGTACTTGTATCAATAGGATCGATTGGTGGCTCGATTGCCGTATATAGACTGCCTGTACGTGGCTTCCACATCCCTCCCAGCGCAAACGCGTCGTACTGGCAAGCGCCCAAAGGCTCTGGTTCTCGGGCCTCGTCGGGCTCATTCCTCTCGCGCATTTGGTTGAAGCGTTATCTTATGCCTATGGGAGTCGCACAAGGCGCCCACTGTGCATATGAGCCTTGCAATGCACGCCAACCCCTGCCCGTTCCGGTGACATCCTTGTCATTTGAGCCCCTTTCAGTTTCTGGAGTGGCTTCACCGCAGCCCAGAGAGCCCACTACACGAGGAAATGCAGGAGTACCTTGGCCTCTGCTGGCTAGTGGTGGATGGGATGGTACTGTTTGCGTCTTTGATCTGAGACAACTAGCAGGTTCCGCATCGCCTGGCCCTCTCACCTGCCTGAAACTTTCCAGTCGACCGATTGCAGCAATGTCCTGGGTGACTGGGAATGATTCATGTTCGCAGCTTATTGTGCCGTGTGGAGTGAGCTTATTCAGTCTTCGCCTGGATTCGAGATCCAAATTCTCGGATGGAGAGCTCTTTTCGAGCGAGCCGCCGCAGGCGCCGAAACCTGGCTCCACGTTGCATCCTGTCTCTCCTGCAGGATCTGGAGTACCATCAGCTATTTCACAGAGTTTGGTTATCATGGGCCGTACATCGCTGGGTGCTCACAAGCCGACGTATCAACAAGGATTTGTCCCATCCTACTTGACCGTAGCGTCAAAGGCTTTGAAATCATACCTGTCCAGGCCTCCACCTGGGGTTGTAATGGCTGCGGCGGCGCTTGCAAGCGCCAGTGGCAGTCCCATATCGTTACTAGACTACGACCCACGACTGAACAGGAATTCAAAGCTGATCAAGACATCCATTCTAAATGCGGATGTTCCATCGCTAGCCGGGGTAACGAAGAAGCTTGATTCGTCGCCTGCAATCATGAGGCAGCGTGGCGGCAGCGCAGCCTCAAGCGACTTGTCGGAGCATGGATCAGGTCTTGTGTTCCATTCGACACTAGCCCTCGAGCAGTGGGCACAGTCCCACGATCAAGGTATTTACGGTTTACTTGCAAGTGAGGTCGATGAGCAAGAAGCAGCGTCTGGTCGAAGTGATGTCACAGAGATCGCAACTCCAGCGCCTCTATCGCGCGATCAAATCATCTGTGTTGGTGACGGATTCTCTGTATTAAAGTCAGTTGCACGGCTTGGCGTGCTGGGGTCCAGCCGCACCTTCCGAAGGCAAATCTTCCAGGTCAACCCACTTTCGATTGCTGTGCACTCTGACCCGGATTCGGGCCGAAGTACATTGGTGGTCGGTATTGACAACGGCGAAGTACGAGAAGTTGTGTATAACGCCGCTATACCCACTACGGATCAGCTGGCTTGGACAAGCGCTGGTCAGGGTTATATGTGTACGTTTACGTCGCCATCCGTCTTTGACCTGGATATGATTCGCAGCATTTCTCGGTCACCAGTGATGGCAGCGACCGCGAGGGGTTCAGAAGGTTCAAACGCAATGAGTGCAGAAGGAACGGATCTCGTTGGGCAATCTTCTGGCTTGAACACATTCCTCTTGGCAGATGCTGATGAGTTTGTTGCAATCGTTCCAGGTGCCGTTGCACCACAGATCTCCGTCCGAGCAGGTGCTTCATTACCTACTGCTGCTCCCACCTCATGGATCGAGGACTCAGTCAATCCTCATCTCCATGTCGTGGCCGTGGCGGCTAACAATAACGTTCTCCATCCAAGGATCCTCGCAGCGGCGACCAAAGGAGGCGTAGTGTATGTAAAATATGAACTCGATCGCTAAAGAGACCCCTGACAATACAAAAGATGTCTGTCATTCAGTTTTAATATGGTACTTAAGCTTTATGAAAAAGGCAGTAATAGGTTCATTCTTGCTGCTTCTGCTGTTGTTCTTGTAATTGGCGAAGTTGAAGTGCAACAGTCGATTTCTCCAAGGGTTGATCGGAGATGACGACGGTTTCATCGCCTGATTTGGTGTACGTAAGCTGACCCGCGCCTCGAGCCGCAATTTCAGCACGACGCTTCTCCTCTGCCTCCGCATTTTCGCGCGAGATAATTCGCTCGCGACGTACAGCCAATCCATCGCTCTGAGGTTGACCCCAGAACTTGTCGTCGTTGACCCAGTGGAGCCAAGCCCACGCCTCTTGACGTGCCAGCTCCTTTGTACAAATCTCTGAGTAAATGTACTTCTCTTTGAATGCAGTTATCGCTCCTTCGATCTCGGTGTAGATATCTTCAAAAGGCCTGCGAACATCTTCTGGTTTTCCGACTCTAAGCGCTGTGGCGTTCAGTTCAACAAGCTTATTGTCGTAGTGCTTGAAGTGTACTCGTCCTAGAAGCAAACCGAGCGCAGGGGCGATGGGAATGCGGATGCGTTCCAGTGTGAAAACTCGGTCCCAGAGGTCAGGCGACAAGATTCCTCGGCACTGTGCGATCACAAACCCAATCATCTTGCGGATCTGGTGAATCATGAAGCTCTGTCCTTCGATTCGGATGTGGACGAATTCTACACCATCCAGATAGAAGAAGCCTGATGTGTACACTTGGGTGATGTAGCGTTTGCAAGAACCATCAGTGGGTGCACGCCTTTTTGTAAAGTTATGGTGGTTCTTCGTGCCTTCATAGTTCTTGAGAATCGCATCAATCTGCGCTCTGCGCTCGGGAGACATTCTGTACGTACGAAGGGCCTCGGGTAGCGGTGAGCAAGCAAACTCAGGCAATCTCAAGACATCGTCTCCACCTTCGTTCGTCTCGTCATCATCGTCATCATCGTTCTGCTGACGCTTCTTGTTCCGCTTGGCCTCTGAGGGCGCCTCTGCCATGGAAGTCTCCTCTGCCTTGGAGGTCTCCTCTGGCTGTTTACTCTCGCCTGCCGCTGCAGTCGACTCTGCGTCAGATGAGGTCGCCGTTGAGGCTGCATCTTTTGTTTCCACGCTTGACATGCCGGCAGCTCTCGAAGTCGCAATGAAATTCAAATCACTGTCAAGGTTATCGGGGTTAATTCGTGGAACACTTTGCAGCATCTTTTCCAAAACGCCTTCAGGATATTCTGACACGGGGACAAACGCGAACGATGGGATGATATACTCATACGATCGGGACGATGCCTGGTGCTTGGAGTCAAAGGAGTTAATTACACGTTCAACGTGTTGAATACGAATGTGATCCGGCAATCCCATATGAATTCGATCGATAATCGTCTGGGCCGTCCAGTTAGGGTGAATCAGCAGTTTTGCTGCCACAACATTGGCGGCAGCATGCACACCTTTGTCAGTGCGGGCTGCTCGAGTCCAGCCAATTTTCTGCAACTCACCGTAGTTGTCATCTGAGATCATGCCTGCATTGTAGAGTGCGTCCTGGAGGACAGCCTCGATTGTCTCCATATTCGGGTTGATTTGGAGACCTTTGTAGCCAGTTCCGCGGTAAGACACAACCAGCGCATACTTGACCTTGCGCATCTCACTTTCGGGAACTTCTTCGGGAATTGTGAGCTTTGCGACAAGGGCATCTGCCTCTGCGTCTGACAAGGCCGGTAGCTGACCTTCGTTCTTCACTCGACCTCGACCTGAGGTGGAAGCTACAAGTAGGTGCTGATTTGCGATACGAATGGCGATACGACGACGTACCTCCGTCTGACGTTGAAGTCGTTCCTTAGCAAGTTCTTCAGGATCGCGTAGGCGTGAAGAATCCGATGAACCGGCTCCTCGATTCTCTTCTTGGATCATACGCGCGCGCTTGTTCATCTGCTTACCTTGATCTTTCCGATCACGACGGCGCTCTGCGAGGACAGGCTCGCCACTGGTAGTCGACTGCTCCTTCTGTTCAGCAGTAGGCTCAGCTGTCATGGCCGCTTCAACTTTCTGTTGCTGTTCCTGGGTTTGCTCACTACTCATCTTTTGCGAATCGCGCTTGTAGCGTCTGCTGTGCGTGTTCTTTCGTTTTGTACGGGCTGAGTGCTTGCTTGACTGAAAGTCCGCTGTTGCGGTCGAGAAGCGCGAGATAGCTACCTGAAGGGAATTGTTCCAGGCGTTAGTTGCTAGATTCCTTCGACCAAGCTGCGCGGCACCGTCGAGCGTCCAGATCCACGATGATGTACTCAAGGCCCGGTTGAACGGATTGTTACGAAAGCTCTGTGAACTCTTGAGAAGCAGACGCTGACCTAATGACGTGCCTGCTGCAAGATATGGCGTGATACGGCAGTGGAGTGCGACAAATTGCTGCTGGAGAAGCCGAGTAAGGCTTTGCATACACGGGCACGTCCACTACTCAGTTAGCTCGAGGTATGGCCCTTTGTCGCTCGATTGACTGAAGTGACACACCAGGCAATCGATCAGACAAGAAGCAAAGACAGACGGGTAACTTTTTGGCTTGAGCCTTCAGCTTGCTTGCTTGCTTGCTTGCTTGCTTGCTTGCTTGCTTGCTTGCTTGCTTGCTTGCTTGCTTGCTTGCTTGCTTGCTTGCTTGCTTGCTTGCTTGCTTGCTTGCTTGCTTGCTTGCTTGCT
>Ga0180217_1001795_pt1 | contig 21778 bp, 23 predicted proteins | sample eDN3rd37CBELigOP_FD_128521 | JGI IMG/M metagenome (GOLD analysis project Ga0180217, IMG submission 128521) | Enriched Organic Plus compost microbial communities from Emeryville, California, USA - eDNA 3rd pass 37_C BE-Lig OP (version 2) (version 2) ... | reverse complement strand
TCGACGAGCTACATCCAGCGCCGGCTGCAGATCGGCTACAACCGCGCCGCCTCGCTCATGGAGCGCATGGAAAACGAGGGCATCGTCGGACCCGCCAACCACGCCGGTAAACGCGAAATCCTGATAGACCATCTCGCAGTCGACGATTGAGCGTCGTATTTCGGCTGAACACGAAAAAGGCGGCTCGGGCGAGCCGCCTTTCTCATCTGTGCCGAGATCGTGTCCTATTCGATGACCTGAACGACGGTGCGGGTCTGCGGATCGACGAGAACCGTACGATCGTTCACGACCGTGTAGCTGTAGGGATTGGAGAGGCCGACACGCTCCGGAACGGGATAGAGACGCACGCGCGGCGGCAGGGACTGGCCGACGACCACTTCCTCCGAGACACGAACCGACGGGCGGCGCTGGGTGACCACATAGCTTTGGACGCGAGTGGATTCCTCAGCCGTGAGCGCGCTGCCGACGGCAGCCCCGGCAACGCCGCCAACGGCAGCGCCAACCGGACCGCCGACGATAGCACCCGTCACGGCGCCGCCGGCCGCACCCGAGGCGGTTCCGCTCGTACAGGCGGCCAGAGCAAGAGGAAGAGCGACCACGGCCAGTGTGGCGGCCGAGCTTAGGACACGATTGCGCATGACGGACTCCTTTCCGATTGGCAGAATGCGAACGCAAAACAGCTTGGCCGGTTCCACAAGGAGGAGAACATGAGCAAAGATTCCAAGATCGCGATCGTAACAGGAGCCGGAACCGGCGTCGGCAAGGCGATCTCAGCCGCTTTGCAGAAGGAAGGCTATCGCGTCGTGATGGCGGGACGGCGGCAGGAAGTGCTGCAGAAGGCGGCAGAGGAGATCGGTGGCGAGCCGCTTCTCGTCGTCACGGACGTGACGGACCCCGCTTCGGTGAAGGCCCTGTTCTCCACGGTGAAGGGGCGCTTCGGGCGTCTCGACCTTCTCGTCAACAATGCGGGCATCGGCGCGCCGGCCGTGCCCCTGGAGGATCTGACCCTGGAACAGTGGCGAAGTGTCGTCGATACGAACCTGACCGGGACGTTTCTCTGCACGCAGGAGGCTTTCCGCATCATGAAGGAGCAGACCCCCAGGGGCGGGCGGATCATCAACAACGGCTCCGTCTCGGCTTACGCACCGCGGCCCTTCTCGGCTCCGTACACGGCCACGAAGCATGCGGTTCTGGGCCTGACGAAATCCACGTCCCTCGATGGCCGGGCCTACGACATCGCCTGCGGGCAGATCGACATCGGCAATGCCGCCACGGACATGGCCGCGAAGATCGCCAGTGGAATTCTGCAGCCGAACGGAACGGTGATGGCAGAACCGACCATCGATCCCGTTCATGTGGCCGAGGCTGTCGTCTACATGGCCAGCCTGCCCCTGAATGCCAATGTCCTCAACATGACCGTCATGGCGACGAAGATGCCGTTCGTGGGGCGGGGGTAGGGGCGGGCAGGTCCGCCAGGCCTGGGAAGCCCGGCTCCGTGCCCCATATCCAGTCCGATGCAGGTCCTAAAAGAGCCGTACTATCCAGCTTTCATTCAGCTTGTGTCCGACAGGATGAGCGGGCTGGACATGGGCCGGCCCGTGGCCCTGTGCCGGCCTTCTGACAGGGAGCAAGATCGTTCAATGTTGGCGGTGGCATGAGCGCAATCCTGGTCAAGATCTTCGCAACGGCTTTGACCTTGAGCCAGGTTCTGGTGGATCCGGATTCCGTGAAGACGTCCTTCGACCCGGTGCAGGATCGGGAGACGGTATCCGCGATCCTCCAGCAGGGATGCGCACATATGCGTCGCGCTTTCGACATCGAAGACATCAATCTCGACGAGTTGATCGCAACCGCCATGGACGATCCGCAGGCGGTCACGGGCGACATCAAGATCCTCCAGGGCCTGAGCTTCAACGATCTCCACGCCAGCTATCGGCAGTTCTGCAAGAATGAAAAGGTGGAGCCTTCGCCCGTCGATCTTGGCGAGGTGATCACCTATTACAACCATGCTCTCACCGATCTTCCCGACGCCAGCAAGCTGAAGGGTCTCAAGCTGCCGGGCGTCAGCGTGATCCTCGATGGAAGCGGGAAGCGCTTCGCGGAAGTCTATGAACCGGATCATCGGCGGATCTGGGTGCCGCTGTCGGAAATTCCGAAATCCGTGCAGCAGGCTTTCGTCTCCGCGGAGGACAAACGCTTCTATCAGCACAAGGGCGTCGACGAGCGGGGCGTCATCCGGGCCTTCGTGAGCAACCTCGCCAGTCCGGGACGTCCGGCAGGCGGCTCCACCATCACGCAGCAGGTCGCCAAGAATCTCCTTGTGGGTGACGATGTGACCTACGAACGCAAGATGCGGGAGATGATCGTTGCCTCGCGCATCGAGCGCACTCTCAGCAAGGCGGAGATCCTGGAGATCTATCTGAATTCCATCTATCTCGGGCGCACCTCGTGGGGCATCGAGATAGCGGCCCAGAGCTACTTCGGGAAGAATGCTAAGGATCTCTCCGTGTCGGAAGGCGCGCTTCTCGCAGGTTTGGCGAAGGGGCCCAACTACTATAATCCCGACACTCAACCCGACCGGGCGCGCGAGCGAATGGCTTATGTCCTGAGCCGCATGCAGGAGGACGGCTTCCTCCGGGCCGAGGAGGTCCAGAAGGCAGTCGCCTCCCTGCCGCAGCGAGTGCCTTTTCAGCGCCCGCGCCGCCATAGCGGATTCTACTTCGTCGATCATCTGAACCGCGACGCGCGCACGCTTGCCGGCATCGAGAGCCTCACGTCAGGCTCCTATACCGTGCGCTCCACGATCAATCCTGCCCTGCAGGAGGCGGCCGAGGCCGCTCTCCAGGAAGGGCTCGCGCGCTATGAAATGAGCATCGGCCGGCAGCGTTTCAGGGCTGCCGAGGCCAATCTCGCCGATGCAATCAGGACATTGGCGGAAAGAAAGGACGATGCAGGGATCCCGGCTTGGCAGCAGGCTCTGCAGGCCGCGCGCCTTCCGCTCTACGATGTGCGATGGCCGGCTGCGGTGGTGATCGAAAAGGGCAAGGACAGGAAGACCGGCGCAAATGTCCTGCGTGTGGGGCTGTCCGATGGACGCGTGCTGCCGCTCCAGGCCTGGGAGGCGGCACGGCGGGACCTGAAGCTCTATGATGTCGTGCGCGTGCGTGTCATCGAGCGGAAGGGCAAGGGTGCCGTGCGCGCCGATCTGCGCGTCCCGCCATCGGTCCAGGGAGGAGCGGTCGTGCTGGAGAACAGGACGGGGCGCATTCTGGCGATGGTCGGCGGATTCTCTTATCCCGTGAGCCAGCTCAATCGCGTGACGCAGGCGCACCGACAGCCGGGCTCGACATTCAAGCCGCTGACCTATCTCGCCGCCTTGTCGAAGGGCCTGCAGCCGAACACCCTGGTATGGGATGCACCCATCACGCTGCCACCGCCGAACGGGAGCCAGAATGCCCGGGCGGGGGATTACTGGCGGCCGAAAAACTATGATGGCGGAGGCGGCGGTATCGTCACCCTGCGCCGGGCCCTGGAGAACTCGAAGAACCTGGTCACGGCCCGCCTGCTTGATGGCGGCATCGAGGCGGATCCGGCCAGGAGCCTCAAGGATGTGTGCGAGCTTGCGCTTGAGGCGCAACTCTATCTCGAATGCACGCCGCATTATCCGTTCGTGCTGGGCGCCCAGCCGGTGCGGATCCTCGATCTCGCTGCCTTTTACGCGGCCATCGCCAACGAGGGGGCGAGGCCTGTGCCGCACGCCTTCGAGAGCATCGAGGAGCGCGGCCGCACGATCTATACCCGCAAGTCGCAGTCTCTCGTGCGGCTTGGCTCCGCGGATGCCGCCGCCTTCTATCAGCTGAAATCCATGCTTCAGGGCGTGCTGGCACGCGGGACAGCCCGCAGCCTGAAGGCGCTCGCGCCCTACGCCGGAGGCAAGACCGGCACATCGGATGGCGAGAACGACGCCTGGTTCGTGGGCTTTACCAACGACATCACCGTGGCGGTCTGGGTGGGGCATGACAATGCCGACGGCAAGCGTCGGACGCTCGGACGCGGGCAGACCGGAGCGAAGGTGGCGGCCCCCATCTTCAAGGACATCGTGGAGGCGGCGTGGGACAATGGCATGCCGAAGGCTCCCCTGAGCCCGCCATCGCCGCAGGCTGCCAAGCAGCTCATTGCCCTGCCGATTGACCTCAATACCGGCGACCGGCTGACCAATGGCCAGCGCGGTGCCTTCATGGAGCATTTCAGGCTGAACTGGTTCGGGCGACTGACCGAGACTCAGTATCGCCTTGTCCCGCAGGAAGAAGTTTATGCGCTTCGCAATCCCGATCCCTGGATGGACGGTGACGAGAGCGGCGGGTACGGCGCCTACGAAGAGGCGCCACAATCCGAGCAGAGCTGGCTCGATTCCCTGCGCCAGAGTTTTCCCGCGCAGCGTCGCCAGGAGCGGGCCTGGCGCTGGTGGTGGGAGGATGAGCCCCGGCCTCGGCCGCGCCGCATCGATCCGGATTATCCCTGGGGTTATCAGCGGGTTTATTGATGAAAGTTGTTCAATTGTTGCGCCGGAGCCTGATCGCTTGGGCCGCCCTTTTCCTGTCCGCGGCTCAGGCTGAGGAGTTCCGGGTGGAGGAGGTGCCGTCCGCGACGGCCGTGGCGCCCGCCCAAGTGAAGGCCGGGACCGTTCTTTTCAGCGATCATGGGGACAAGAACGGCGGCGACGGCGAAAACGGTCTCATCCGCTTCGAGGACTGGGCTCGCGAACAGCCCCTGGAAAAGCGTTTCCTGAGCCTTTTCCCGGATTATTCCGAGCCCCGCATCACGGTTCGTGTGCACGGGATCGAGAAGCCCTATACCGAAAAGCTCCACGTATATGTGGTGCAGACCCGATTTCTGATCTCCGAGCCTGCGGAAGCCATCGATCTCGGCCAGTTCACCGATCTTGACGTGCTGCAGAAGCTCGATCCTTCGATTAAGCATCGGCGGATCACCGCCGATCAGGCGCGCCCGAATGTCGATCCCAAAAGCGCCCATAACCGCAATCCCTCCCGGCGCTGGTGCGCCGCGCCGCAAAGTCTTTGCATTGAATCCCGCTACCCTCTGGAGGGGCGCCTTCCGGTCGGCATTCGGCTCGCAAACAAGCTGGAGGATGGCGGCAAGAAGATCGCGGATTTCATGGAGTTCCAGACCGAAATTCGAGTTCTGCCGAAGGAGGACATTGATCAGGCGGCGCTTGCGAAGCTCACCCATATCGATGCCCCGGTGGCCGGGGCCCTGGAGCAGACGCTCTTCGATGTGAACCAGGTGATCCAGTTTGGAAAACTGCTGGCCGTGCTCCAGCCCCATCCTGCGGATCGGGCAAAGACGGTGGCCACCGTTTTCATGGCGCTGGGGATCGAGACGGACGTGCTCCAGCAGAAGAAGGAATTCGCCAACGTTCCCGTGCTGCGCAACCTCATCCCCATGCAGGTGCTCATGGGAAAGAGTTCGTTCAATTCCGGCAACTCCATCAGCGCCGGACTGCCAAGCTATGTGCGAAACCGTATCCGGGCCATCGCCGGACTGCTCGAGAAAGATTAGGCGGCACGAAAAAGCCCCGTTCAAAAGGCGGGCTGAACGGGGCTGCAAGTTGGCGGAGGCGGTAAGGGGTTGCGGGTGTGATGCCTCCGTACCGAATCAAGATTCCACATGAAACGAGGTTCCAGAACTGACGGGTCGCTGACGGCTTGGCAGGTTCACGTTTTCTCGACTATGTGCTGCGGGAACGAGTTCTATCGATTGTCGTCAGGCATAATTTCTCAGAGAGGCATTCTTCATGGCCAAGGCCATTCACTCCATGATCCGCGTTCTGAACGAGCAACGCTCGGTGGACTTCTATGGCAAGGCTTTTGGTCTGAAGGTGGCCGAAAGGCTGGGCTTCGATGGATTCACGCTCGTTTACCTGAGCAATGCCGAGAGCGATTTCGAAGTCGAACTCACCATCAATCACGACAGGACCGAGCCCTATTCCCTGGGAGACGGGTACGGGCACCTGGCCGTTTCCGTGGACGATCTGGCAGCGGAGCATGCACGCCTGGCGGAGCTTGGCCTTAATCCTCTGCCGATCAAGGAATTCATGCACCAGGGCCATCTTCTGGCGAAGTTCTTCTTCATCCAGGATCCGGACGGCTACAAGATCGAGGTGCTGCAGCGCGGCGGCCGCTACAAGTAGCGGCCAGGAGCTTCGTTCATGGCGACCCGCCCCATCGTCCGCTTCCCAGATCCGCGCCTGCGCCTCACGGCGGAGCCGGTCCATACCTTCGACGAGGAGCTTCGGACGCTGGCCCAGGACCTGATTGAGACCATGCGGGCCGCTCCTGGCATCGGGATCACGGCCCCCCATATCGGAGTGCTCGAGCGCCTCGTCGTGATCCAACTCGACACCGACACCGCACCTCACGTCTATGTCAATCCACAGATCGTCTGGAGTTCACCCGAGAGGATCCGGCATGTGGAGGGCAGCGTATCCATGCCGGGTGTCACGGACGAGATCGAGCGGCACGCCCGGGTGCGGGTACGTTACCGCGATCTCGATGGTGTGGAGTATGAAGAGGAGGCGGAGGGCCTGATGGCCGTCTGCCACCAGCATGAAATCGACCAGCTCGACGGGATCTTCTGGATCGATCGCCTGTCGAAACTAAAGCGGGATCGCCTGATCAAGAAATATGACAAGCTCCAGCGGCTGAAGGCGTGAGCAGGAGCGTTTTGCCAAATGGAGCTTATCTTTCGTGTTTGAAATCTACCGCATCGAGACCGTTGCTTCCGACGAGGCGGGAGGCGGCGTCGTCCGCTGCATCATGGTCCGCACCGATTCGCTGGAAAAGGCGAAGGAGCGCGCACTGAAGGTATTCGCGCTCGCGCGTCGACCCCAGTCCCGCGATCCCGAGATCGAGGCCGTACGCGTGCTGAATGGGGCAGGGCACGAAGTCTTCTCCGTCAGCACGAGAGACTGATCGAAGAGGATAATCTTCCGGGAAACAGCGCTGGGGTTGTGGATGACGAAAACAACATTTGACAGCCCGCCCAATCACCGGTACGAGCGCGCCTCCACCGCAGAAATCGAGGCTCTTCCGAGCTGGTGCGGTTGAAGCGAAATGCGCGGGCGTAGCTCAGTCGGTTAGAGTGCCGGCCTGTCACGCCGGAGGTCGCGGGTTCGAGCCCCGTCGCCCGCGCCACTTCCTTCCTCTCCACATATTGCTCGCTGCACAGGATGCAGGCAGCCTTCGCCGGGATAATAACCGGGACAGGCCCCGTCGGATCGTGTATGGATCGCTCCATGACCGACGATACCTCCGCTCTTCGCCTCCAGCTCGCTGATCAATGGCAGAAGCTCGCCATCGAGCTGATCAAGAAAGGCCTTCCGGCCGAGACCATCTTCGAGTCGCTCCTCACGGTAGGACTGGCGGGTCAGGTCGAAGTGCTCGGCAAGGAAGTGGCGGCCGCCCGCCTGGCCTCCATCGCCGAGCAACTCTCCGAACAGGTCCGGCAGCAGAAGGAGGCGCTCAAGGAGGCCTCCAACGCAACGAAGAACTGAAGGCGCACGTCCGAGGGGCGGCCAAAAAAGTTGACTGGCTTTTCCACGCTGGTGCAACACCTCGGCAGATTGCCGCGTTTAGGCTCAACAAGCCTTGTCCAAAGTTGAGGTGGTTCCCTCATGCAACCGGCACTCGACAGCACGACCCTGGACCGATTGATTTCTCGGGGACGCGAGCAAGGATTCCTCACCACGGAAGACCTTCGGGCAAACCTTCCCGTCGAGACGATGAGCGCTGAGGAGATCGCGCTCGTCGTGGTGCAGCTGGAGGGGACGGGAATTGCAGTCGAGCTCGAGGAGAGCTTGCTTTCGCCTCATACCGATGCAGCGCCCACGCCTCGGCAGAGTGCGGTGATCATTCCTTTCCCCGGGCACCGCGCCGACCGGAGGAAGCCTCAGGCAAGGCCCTTGCGGCAGGTAAAGGTGGCTTCTCCCGAGCTCCCGCAAAGCCCGGACAATGGCACATCCTTCAACGGGTGGATCGTCGCTGCCGCTGGCGGGCTGGCGTTCGTGCTGTTCGCTCTGATCATCTACCTGACAGCCGGCTGACGGGATCGAGCGCCATATAGCATCGGACGGGAACAGTGGATTCCACTTATGGGAGCCAGTCCGATGCTTCTTCTTGAGTGCGAGCATCGTTTGAGCGGCCCGAAGGGCAGCGTTAGCAAAAAACGGGATCCACTTTTCACTGACGTGGCCCTTACGGGTCGCTGCGCGGCCCGCTGGGTCCGCACGATGCTTTAGCCGGCTTCGGCCACCATATGTCCGGGAACCTGAATGGAGTCATGCTTGGGCAGCGGCTTCACGGCAGGGCCGGTGAAGTTCGCGGTGCTCAGGTCGTCCCATGTCTCTGACGAGAAACCCGTATCGAGGAAAGCCGTCTTCGGTTCGAACAGCGAGCGCACTGCGGCCTTCACGTTGTATCCGAGAATCGGCTCGAACGACGCCGCGACCTTGGCTGCAGGCGGTGTTCCCAACGCGAGCTTGGCAGGTGGGGGCGGCGGCGAGATGCTGGCGGTCACCTGCTCGGTGAGCTCCTGCGGCCGCTTCGGGGGCAGCGGAACGGGAGGCGGCGCAACGGCTTCGGGGGCTGCCGCCGCAACGGCGACGGGTTGTGCGGCCGGAGCCTGCGGCTGAGGCGCAGTCTTGCCACCAAAGATGCTGGCCAGCAGAGTGCCGACCGATCCGCCGCCAGAAGAGGCCTGGGCGGCGAGGGCCGCGTTGCGAGCTGCGATCTCCCTCCTGGCCTGCTCATATCCGGGAAGAGGCTTGCCGTTGGACGGAAGGTGCGCGGTCTTCCCGTCAGGGAAGAGGCGGGCGAGCTGCTGCTGCGACATGCGCGGCCAAGCGCGCACGCTGCCCGTGTCCACATGGACGAAATCGGACGAGCCGTAATAGCCGACGCCGCCATATTGCAGGCGCATGGCGATCTCACGCAGGCGCGCCGTAGGAACATCCGGCAGGCGAATGTCCATGGCCTTGCCGAGCATATGCTGGCTGTGCTCTGCCACGCCGCTCGACCGGCGGCGCAGCGCGGCATTGGTCTCGGGCGAACGGTAGGACGAGATGATGTGGATCGGCTGTCGGGAACCGGACTCGCGATAGACCTCCCACAGGACGTCGAAAAGGCGAGGGTCCATCTTCGCAGGCTTGTCGTTGCGCCAGTCGCGCAGGAACCAGTTGAGCTGGGCAATGGCCTGCGGGTCATAGCGCCCGTTACGCCGGAACGTGATGGTGGTGCTGTCGTTGCGATGGGTGTGAACGAAGCTCAGCGTGCGTGTCTCGCCGTCGGCCCTCACCACCGTATTCCAGGACAGGAGTGTCAACACGCCGGCCGCTCCTGCCAGCAGACAGGCCGATTTGAGGACCATATTCCGTGAGGCCCCTCGGCCGCCCGCAAGCACATACGTCGATGAATGCTTGCCGAGCGACCGTTCCGGCCGGGCCATGGTGTCCCGCATTTGGTTTATTCCCGCTTCCCTTCAGAGAGGTTTGGCGGTTAACCATGGCAAAAATAGGCTTAACACTTCGTTTGTGGCGCGGCATCAGGCCCGCGGTGAACTCTGATGTCTTCTCGATCCGGCGCCCAGAACGACCACCTTCGTGCCGATCGGGGTATGGTTGTAGAGATCGATCGCATCCTGGTTGATCATGCGGATGCAGCCTGACGACACATTGGTGCCGATGGTCCAGGGCTCGAAGGTGCCGTGGATGCGATAGAGCGTATCCTTGTTACCCTGCCAGAGATACATGGCGCGGGCTCCCAGGGGATTGCCGGGCCCGCCCGGCATGCCAGGTCCGCCCGGCAGTTCGGCCATCTGCTCCATCAGTTCGGGCTGGCGCTGGAGCATTTCCTTGGGCGGGTACCAGTCCGGCCATTCCTGCTTGTCCTTGATCACGGCACTGCCCGACCAGCCGAACCCGGAGCGACCGACGCCGACGCCGTAGCGAACCGCCATGCCGTCGCGCAGGACAAGGTAAAGGTACCGGCTTCGCGGATCGACCACGATGGTGCCGGGCGGCTCGCTGGTCGCATAGGGGACGACTTTGCGCAGGTAATTCGGGTTGATCCGTGAGAGATCCACGCCGGGAACGGGATACAGATCGTTCTCGATCGGCCCATAGATGGCCTCATAAGTCGAGCGGGATACCGCTGGCTGCGCGAGACTGGAGCGGGAGGACAGGCTGGTGGACAGGGCAGCCGCCGGAAGGCCAAGGATTAACGCGCGACGATTGAGATCCATCTTCACTCTCCCCAAAACTTCAACCTGGCAATAATAAGACGCGGCACCACACGGCTCGGTTTCACGATGCCCGGCCGGATCTTGTGGAGAGGGTGGGGGAAGCGATGATCGAGAACATGTCGTGGACATGGCTTGCGGGCATCGGCCTGCTCGCCGTGGCGCTGATCGTCGCGCTGCTCTGGGCGCGACGCGTGCGCTATCGCCGCACCTCGATCATGACGGCGAACGAACGGGAGTTCTATCAGCGCCTGCTCGCAGCCTTCCCCGATTGCGAAATCTGGCCGCAGGTACCGATTCTGGCGCTGCTGCGACCCGATGCGAAGGAGGGGAGCCGAACCTTCTGGGTCGCCTTCAAGCAGATCTCCAACATGCGCGTGGATTGGGTGATCGCCCGCGACATGGAGGTCATCGCCGTCATCGAGCTCGACGATCGTTCCCACGACGCGAAGCGCGATGCCCGGCGCGATCAGATCCTCAAGTCCTGCGGCTATCGCGTCATCCGGTTCCAGTCCAACAAGCGGCCCGAGCCGCATCAGATCTACGAGGCAGTCTTTTCCGCACGCTGAGCGGGCTCCGTGCGACCGAACCTCGCAAAAAACTCCATCCGCAGCGCATCGGGCTCGCCGAGATAGCGTGCAGAGTGGTGGAAGGGCACAGCATGCTTCGCGCCGGCTTCACGCGCGATCTCTCCCGCTTCCCAGGCTGTGAGATGGAGGGAGGCTTCTGCGAGAGGCCGATCCTGCTCCAGAAACACCGCCTCGATGAAAAGCTGATCCGCATTCTCGGCTAGTCTGAGGATCTTCTTCCGGTTCTCGGCATGGGGGGCGGCATCGGTGACATAGGCCACTGCCTGTCCGGGAGCGATGCGCAGGGCGCGGTCCTTGAGGGCGCCCAGGCTGATCGTATCGCTCGCGGAGACGGCAATGCGGTGCTCGTCGGGAAACCCACGGCGAACGGCTCGCTTCGCCTCGTTCAGCCACGGGCCCGGTGTCAAACCGATTTCCGCGAGCACGCCCCGCCAGACATTGACCTGCACGACCTCCCTCAGGGCAAAGGCGAGCGACGGGATGCCATGATCCAGGGCGACGGCCTCGATCCTGAAATCCCCCTCTGCCCATGCGCTGCCATCGGGAAAGTCGGGCACGCCGACATCCTGCCTAGCGAAGGCCTGGCGGGCGTGGAACTCCGCTGCCCGCGTGAGACGAAGGCCATCGTACTCCAGGGCACGCAGGCAGAAATCGACCGATGTCTCGTCCAGGAGGTTCCAGGTGAAGCTGCGGATGCGGTGCTCGATCTGATCGACGAACCCGTTCGGGCCGACAAGGATCAGAGGCGAGGGGCGATGGAGGCAGAGCCGAAACAGGCGATCGAAGCCCGCGAAGTGATCCACATGCATATGCGAGACAAAGACGTGGCTCACCCGCAGCAATTCGCGGGGGGAAAGCGGGCTTAAATCGCCGAGGTCGAACAGGATCGCCCTTCGGCCGAAACGGAAATCGAGAAAGAGGCCTGGATCGCTGAAGGGATCGTTCACGAGGCGGGGTTGAACAAGCCACGACATGCGTGGCCAACGGGAGCGGCGCGCTTCCTGTTCCCGAGACGCCGCAATACGGCTCTGCCGTCCATGGAGCAGGCGAAGGATCGTCGGCCGGTGGTACTGAAGAGAATGATGTCGAAGGCCTCCGGCGCCATGCCAGGCACTTCCATGCCGGGGAGCCCGCCGGCATTCCTGGAACGGCCAACCCTTTCGCATCAGATTTTTCGGTGCGAAGGGGCCGGATAGTCTCACTTATTTCTTATGGGAGCCGCGCCCTGGTTGCGGGGCGCGGCTCGTTGGTGTCGCCCGAATAGCGCGCTTTAGCCTTCGTCCGCCTCGTCCGGATCCGTGACATCGACCAGGAACATGATGTAGGGGCCTTCCTCCTCCTCATCGTCCTCTTCGTCCTCGTCATCGAAGTCGGCGCCCTCGAACTCGGCCTTTTCCTCTTCGGTGGCCGGGCGGACATTCAGGGAGGCGAACCCGTCCCAGATTGGAGCACCCTCGCTCTCCAGATACTTGAGATCTTCCTTGAAATCCTCACTCATGAGGAGCTCGCGGGCTTCCTCCTCATCGGCATTGGTGATGGCAATCGGCTTGTCGCTGATTGTAAGCGTAAACATGTGTTGTCCTTTCCATTGGCCCGCAGGGATACCCGTTTAACGCACGACCCCGCTCGTTCGACGCAAAGCTTCCGGGCAGGCGAGCCTCACCTCCCTGTACACGCTCCATGGGCGGATTGACACTGCCAAGCTCGGCCGCATACCGTTCATTTCCTTTGCCCGTGAGAGCGGGGCCGCGGCCGGCTCCGCGACGGAAGGACCGGAGCGGCCGGGGCCGGAAGTCCGGCCTGAAACTACCTACTCTACGCCCTTGTCCTTCAGCCAAGCCCGCATTTCGGCCATTTCTCGCTCCTGCTCGCGGATCACGTCGGTTGCCCATTTGCGGATCTGCTCGTCCTTGGCGTGCTGGAGCGCGACCTTGGCCATGTCGATGGCACCCTGGTGATGCGGGATCATGCCGCGCACGAAGTCCACGTCCGGATCGCCCGTGTAGGGAATGTCCATGTCGCGATGCATCTTCGCATTGGCCTCGCGGTAGCCTTTCGTCGCCGCGCTGTCCGTCGATTGTTGTGTCTGCATGGGCATGGAATGGCCGCTATGGGCATTGCCCTGCGCCAATGCACCGACGGGAAGTGCTGCAAGGCTGGCGGTCACGATCAGATAGCGGACGAACATACCGAACTCCTATGAGAATGAAGAGATGTGGTTGCAGAGCAGCCTTTGGAAAGGCCTGCGGGGCAGTCAGTGATCGGCAGGAATGGGCCGGGCCGGATAACCCGCGGTCTCCAGGGCCGCGAGCAGGGAGGCCTGAGGGCTGGCCGATGCAACCGCGATCGTGCGCCTCTCGAGATTCCCTTCAACGCGCGCCTGCGGATCGAGTTTCTGAAGCGCTTTCGCCACGGCCCCAAGGCAGCCGCCGCAGGTCATATCGGGAACATGGAAATATTGCATGGCAGGATCCTTCCTGAGTTGCGATCCCTGTGGTCCTGGGGCTTCCAATCATGGCAAGGTCAAGCGTGAATTCCGGCCGGTCGGGCTTCAACTGGGGCAAGACGGCGCGACCGAGGCCTGGGGATGACGCTCGAGGGCTTATGGAAGCTGTTCGACTGGGTATTGACAAGGTTATGTGCCATCATCGACCGCGACTGATCGGAGAATCGCAAGGGCAGGCGCGTGCTTGGTGGAAATAGGATGAAGGTTGTTACCCATAGCGGAACGTTCCATGCGGACGACGTTTTCGCCTGCGCTGTTCTGCGGGCCGCCCTTGGCGAATTCGATCTCGTTCGCACCCGAGATGCGAGCGTCATTGCATCGGCCGATATCGTTTTCGATGTGGGTGGCGTCTATGATCCGGCCGGGAAGCGCTATGACCATCACATGCGCGACCTTCCGCGCCGGGAGGATGGCACGCCGTACAGCTCAGTCGGTCTGATCTGGCGCGACTATGGTCGCGCCGCCCTGGCCCGGTTCGTGCCCGGGATCGAGGACAGCGCGCTCGATGCCGTATGGCGGGACATCGACAACAGCATCATCCTGCCGATCGACCTGGCCGACAATGGCATCTCGACTCCGTGTCCGGGCCATCTTGCTCTGCTGATCGAAGCGTTCAACCCCACCTGGAACAGCACGCAGACCTATGACGAGGCTTTCGCGGAGGCCGCCGCTCTCGCGTTCGGCGTCATCGAGCGATCCAGCCGCCAAGCCCATGCGGAGGCGGCGGCGATGGGACTGGTGCTCGCAGCCTGGAGGGAGGCGAAAGACCCGCGCATCATCGTGCTCGACCGCAAGCTGCCGTGGGAAAAGGCCGTCTTCGACGGGGGCTTGAACGAGCTTCTCTTCGTCATCTACCCCAATGAGGACCTCAGTTCCTGGTATTGCCGCACGGTTCCGCCGGAGCCCAACTCCTTCGGGCAGCGCCTGTCTCTGCCGGAATCCTGGCGGGGCCTGCAGGATGAAGCCTTCTCGAGGGCCGCCGGGATACCGGACGGCGTCTTCTGCCATCCGAGCGGCTTCATCGGCGGTGCCAGGTCACGAGCCTCTGCCATCCGCCTGGCGGAGCAGGCGATCGCTCTTGCCCGGACGCCGGACACGGTCTGATCCTCACTTTGCAATCCTCCATCGGCTATTGGGAAGGGGAGTTCACCCTCCATGTTTTTGACCAATCACGACCTGGTTGAGCTGACCGCATGGCGGCGGGACCTGCATCGTCACCCCGAGATATCGGGGGAGGAGTCCGAGACGGCCCAGCGCGTGCAGGCATTGCTGCACTCGGCAGGCGCGGACCGGATTGTCACGGGCCTCGGCGGTCATGGCGTGGCAGGGATCTTCGAGAGTCGCGAGCCGGGGCCGACGCTGATGTTTCGCGCGGAGCTCGATGCCCTGCCGATCGAGGAGATCTCCGACGCCCCGCACCGTTCGAGCATTCCGGGAAAGGCGCATCTTTGCGGGCATGACGGCCACATGGCGATTCTGGCGGCGCTCGCCCGGGGCTTGAGCCGGCAGCGACCGCAGCGCGGCCGCGCCGTGCTGCTGTTCCAGCCTGCCGAAGAGACGGGAGCGGGAGCCGCCGCCGTCGTGGCCGATCCGAAGTTCCGCGAGATCGCGCCCGATTTCGTCTTCGCACTCCACAACCTGCCGGGGACGAAGTTCGGCAAGGTCGCGCTCATCGAAGGGCCGGTGAGTTGCGCGTCGCGCGGCATGCGCATCGCGCTCACGGGCAAGACGGCTCATGCCTCGATGCCCGAGACGGGAACATCGCCCGTCAACGCCGTCTCCCGGCTGATGCCGGCGCTGACGGATCTGGGGCCCGGCGGTCCCATGGACGAGGGTTTTTCCCTCGTCACCATCACCCATGCGCGGATCGGCGAGCCTGCCTTCGGCATCGCGCCCGCCCATGGCGAAATATGGGCGACGCTGCGCACCCTGACCGATGCCGGTATGGATGCCATCGTGGCGAAGGCGGAGCTTCTGGCGAAGGAGGCCGCGCAGGAGAGCGGCCTGTCCCTCGACATCTCGTACAACGACATCTTTCCCCATTGCGAGAACGCTCCGGAGGCGGTGGCGCATCTGCGCCGCGCGCTCGATGCCGAGGGCGTGCCGCATGACCGGGGCGACCTGCCCATGCGGCCCTCCGAGGATTTCGGACATTTGGGTGCGAACGCCCCGGCCGCGATGTTCTTCCTCGGTGCCGGCGAGAACCACGCCGCTCTTCACAACCCCGATTATGATTTCCCGGACGATCTGATCGCCATCGGTTCACGCGTCTTCATGCGGACCTTACGCGATCTGCTCGGATAGATCAGGTTCAGAAAATCTTCCCCTCAATGCAACGCGCTCCTGGTCGTGAAGACCCGGAGCGCGTTCGATGCGAGGGCAACTCGTGCCTTACGCCGCGCGGCTGACCCGCTGCGTGGTCTTCTCAACGCTCTCGGATTGAAGTGACACGACCCTGCTGGCTTCGTCCGCCACCTGCATGGCGAGTTCGGCGATGCGCCGGCTGTTGGCGACGGTCTGCTCGACATTGTCGCGAAGGAGGGAGCTTTGCGCCGTGATCAGGTCGACCACCGATCGGCACCGGGCGAGGGCCGTCAATCCATCGAGATTGCGGTGCAGGCGCTTCTGGCTCAGCTCGAAGCGCTCACGGGATACGTCCTGGATGCCCCGTGCCAGAGCCGTTCCGGACTGGGCCGCGATCCGGAGATTGTAGGACGCTTCCGTCGTTAGGCCCTGACTTTCGTCGCTCGGTCGGTTGAGCATCTGCATGGCCTGTGCGGTCGAATGCCGGGCCAGTTCGGAGAACGTTTGAATGCTGTTCTCAAGGGCTTCCTGCAATGCGCGCGCCATGGCCTGGGCACTGTCCGCCCCGGCCTGCATCGTGTCGGCCACATCGATCGCGACGCGCTGTGTCGCTTCGATCTGCTCGCGGCTGCGGTGTGCGACAGCCCGTTTCGCCTCGTCGATACTTGCCATCTGATCCTCCACTTCCTCGATGACTGTTGCTGTTTCCTCCTCGCTGAGAACCTGGAGAACGGCTGGAAGAAGTTCCTTTCTGTCGTCGCGGATATGCTGCTGAAAGACCCTCCTCAATTGCGCAAGGCGATCGAGAAACTCGCCGCTGTTCTTCGGCATACGCTCCAACTCCGTCAGGAGCGCGAGGGTTTCCTGGTTGTCGTTGACCGCCATCTGCACGAGATCCTTCATCCCGTGCCGCTCCAGAACCGGAAAGAGATGCTGTTCCTGGAGAGAGGCCAGGAGTTCCAGCTCCTCCTTCAGGTCCGTCAAGAGACGCTCCCGCGTCTTGACCGCATTGTCTGACGTCGCAAGGAGCTTGTCGAAGAGTTCATTCGCCCTGTCGGGTGGTGTTTGACTGAACCGTCTGTTCGCAGGCATCGTGCCTCACTACTGTATAGGTGTTTTTCCAGGGACTTGAACGCACACTGTCGGCCGATCTTCGGAATGATCGGAGCCAAGGCTTCGCCTTTGCTGAAAAGCCGCAAGGTGCGAAGCCGTACAATTGTGCTCGTGTCTGGCTGCTCCACTGGCGCCTACATCCACAGCGTATTCTCTCTGTGATTTCCTCTTTGCGAGGATTTTGACGAGAGCACGCGGTCAGTGATTCAGTAATGTGTGTTAATTTCTTGGCATGCCGCGAAAATGAAGCAGCGATCATGAAAAAGCCTCGAGGGGCAGCGCCCTCGAGGCACGGTCTTGAAACCAAGCGCGCGTTCGCTCAGGGACGCTTCGGAATTTCCAGGCCGCGCTGCACCGCGGGGCGGGCGAGGCCACGCTCCAGCCAGGCCGGGACGTTCTTGAGCGTCTCGTATTCCACGAGCTCGCCGGCGCCGTAGAAGCCGATGAGGTTGCGCACCCAGCCGAGCATGGAGATGTCGGCGATCGTATATTCGTCGTCCATGATCCACTGGCGGCCTTCGAGCCGCTGTTCCAGGACGCCGAGGAGGCGCTTCGATTCCGCGCGATAGCGCTCGAGCGGCCGCTTGTCCTCGATCTCGCGTCCGGCGAATTTGTGGAAGAAGCCGAGCTGGCCGAACATGGGACCTATCGACGCCATCTGGAAGAACACCCATTGGATGGTCTCGTAGCGCCGCGCCGGATCCTTCGGCAGGAGCTGCCCGGTCTTCTCGGCGAGATAGAGCAGGATCGCGCCGGATTCGAAGAGGCCGAGGGGCTTTCCGCCCGGTCCGTCCGGGTCGATGATCGCCGGGATCTTGCCGTTCGGATTGAGGGAGAGGAATTCCTCCGTCCAGGTCTCGTTCGCGCCGATGTTGATCGTGTGCGGCTCGTAGGGCAGGCCGATTTCCTCCAGCATGATCGACACCTTCACCCCATTGGGCGTCGGCAGCGAGTAGAGCTGCAGCCGGTCGGGATGGGCTGCGGGCCAGCGACGGGTGATCGGGAAGGCGGAAAGGTCTGCCATGAATTGCTCCGGTGTGATTGAACCCAGGTTCGCCTGAACTGTTAACGGCTCATTCGATTCAGGAAAAGGGCAGCGGCATGGCTCGACAGGATGACGGTTCGATCTCACGCATGGGTGACGCGAACGGCGTCGCAAAGGACGACCCGACCGCGAAGTACCCCAAACCTCCGTTCCGCTCCCAGTCGCAGCCCTGGCCGGGGCTGGCGGGCCAGATGGATCCGCGTCCCGACCATGGCGAGACGAGCTACCGGGGCTCGGGCCGGCTGCAGGGGCGCAAGGCGCTGATCACGGGCGGCGATTCCGGAATGGGCCGCGCAGCCGCCATCGCCTATGCCCGCGAGGGGGCCGACGTGGCGATCAGCTACCATCCCAGCGAAGAGCCGGATGCCCGCGAGGTGATCGAGCTGATCCGTAAGGAAGGGCGCAAGGCCGTGGCCCTGCCGGGCGACATCCGTGACGAAGCCCTCTGTGCGCGTATCGTCGCCGATGCGGTGCGCGAACTCGGCGGCCTCGACATTCTCGTCAACAACGCGGCGCTCCAGCAGCAGCGGCAATCGCTCCTGGACATCTCGTCCGAGGATTTCGACGCGACGATGAAGACGAACATCTACGCCATGTTCTGGATCACCCGGGCCGCCCTGCCTCACCTGAGCGCGGGCTCGGTGATCATCCAGACCACGTCGGAACAGGCCTACGATCCGTCGCCCAATCTCGTCGACTACGCCATGACCAAGGCGGCGATGAAGAGTTTCACCAAGTCCCTCGCCAAGCAGCTCGGTCCCAAGGGCATTCGCGTCAACGGCGTCGCGCCCGGTCCGATCTGGACGCCTCTCCAGGTGAGTGGCGGGGCAACGCAGGAGAAGCTGCAGCAATTCGGCGGCGACACGCCGCTCGGGCGCCCCGGACAGCCGGTGGAACTCGCCTCGATCTACGTGCAGCTCGCGGCGTCCGATGCGAGCTACGCCACCGGCCAGATCTATGGCGCCGCAGGCGGTTCGGGGCAGCCCTGAAGGCGCTCACTCCCTGCCCTTGAACAGCAGCGTCGTGTTGCCACCGATCCCGCTCGATGCGACCGGGCGCTTGGAATCGAGCAGGGCCTCGGCTTTCTCGGAAGGGAAGCGGCTCTGGTAGATCTCCAGCCACGCGATGCGTGAGGAGGGCACCGTACCGTCGCCCGGATAGGGTTCCTGCTTGGCGCCTGTCGCCTTTTCGAAGAAGGACGGATCGGTGACGGAATCGACCACGCGGTTCACGAGCCGGGCCAGGGCCTTGTCATTCTCGGCGTAGAGGTCGATGCCTTGCGTGCGCGCCAGCTCCGCGGTGGCGATCAGCGGCTCGGCGGCGAAGTTGTGGTAGTCGCGGGCGCGCTTGGCGCGCTTCATCTCGAGGGGCAGGGTGCCGTCCTTGGTGATCTGCCGGATGCCGATGCGGGCGCTGTCCGCGCCCCACTCGATGAGCTTGCGGTCGTTCGTGGCAATGCCTGCGGCCATGGCGCTCAGGCCGTTCCAGTAGCGGTGATTGTTCCGGCCCGAGACGCCGTTGTTCCTGTTCATCGCTTCGGCGACCTGATGGCCCAGCCTGTTGAGCCAGGCCTCGACGCGCTTCTTCTGGTCGGGCGGGAGGCCAGGCGCGTTGCGGATCTGGAGATAGGCCAGGGCGAAGCCGCCGACCGCCTGGCCCTGGTTGTGGCTCGCCTGCCGGGAGCGCATGTCGGTGAGGGCGTTGGCCTTGGCCCAGCGGTCGAGCCAGGACAGCGCGCAGGCGGCCGCCGCCGTATTCTTCGGATCCGAGCGCACATAAGCGTTCGAGATCTTCACCAGCGCCCTGCCGTAGTCGCGCAGAGGCTCCACCGCTTCGGAATATTCCTCCTCCGCCTCGTCGTCGATGGTCGCTCGGCTGGCATCGTCCTGCCGGTACTTGCTCTTCAGGTCGAGCGTGACGATCGGCTCGCCGGGCGTGGCGCAATCGTAGCGCGGCGTCTTCTGCAGGTTGTCGGCCGCGGGGGGAGGGATGAGGTAGCCCGCGCTCTGAGCCCAGGCGGATGATGTCGCGAACAGGAGACACAAGGCCGACGAGACCGCGAACCATCGTCCGGCGGACGAAGCGGATCCTGGATTCCTTGTCATGCTGCCCTCCCGCATCCCGATGCCGATGAGGAACTAGTCCGGAAGGAGAGACCTGCAAGGGTGGCGATCAGGCTCCGGAGGCGACGCGTCCGCGGTTGACGATCCGAGGCAGGGGATCCTGCCCGGTTCCGGTGACCACGACGATGCGCTTCACCTCGCCCCGCAGATAGGCCTGGAGGAAGCGGTCGTAATCCTTGAAGGAGATGCAGCCGTTCGAGTCGCCCCTCGGCCCGAGCAGGTAGGTGTGGGCCAGGATTCCGTTGCGGCCGAAGATCGCCCCGCTGCCGCCGACCGGGTTCATCCGGAGCGCCCGTACGCCGTGGAACAGCGCCTCGCGCTCGGTGAGGATGTAGGTGCCGGGCGGCGTCGGACCCTGCATGCGCACATGCACGAAGCGCGGGTCGTCGAACTTGTCACCGAGGCCGGAATGGGCCTCGAGCCGCTCGCCATTGGGCATGATCACCACTTTCGCGCTGATATTGTAGATCGCCGTCTTCCCGTCGATGGACGGCGTCGTATCGAAACGCGAGTTCGGCACGATCTTGGTGGGATCGATCGACGCGTAGCTCAGGGTCCCTTGAGGCGGGGTCGCGGGCTTGATGCCGAAGAGCCTCTCGAGGAAGGACGGGTTGTCGGCGGGCGCGCTCGGCTGCGCCAGGCTGGCCATCTGGACCGGGGCAGCCCGGCGCGAACCGACCTTCGGCGTGTCCGGGGCCTTCGCAAGACGCAGCTCGGGCGGGCGCGGGACGGGCAGGGGGATCGGATTGGCGGCCTGCTGGGTCACCGGCTCGGGCGGAGGCGCAAGCGGCTCGGCCAGTTCCTCGGTCGCGGGTGGCTCGGCGCTCGCGAGGCGGGGCGTGGCGAAAGGCATGAAGCGCGATTCGAGCGGAGTGTTCCGGCCGAAGCCCAGCGCCTCGGCGCTCAGCGTCAGCCTGGGTTCGATGATCTCCCGGCTGTGCTCCTGCAGGGTGGGGGGAGCGGCTGCCGCCTGGACCGGCGCGGAGATGGCCGCCGACGTCTCGACATCGACCGGCGTGTCCGGGCCCTGCATGTTCACGAAGAAGGCGACGGGACTCAGCGAGACCGCCACGAGCGCCGCCGTCAGGACGAGACCTCGCCGGTTTTTCCGCTTCAGGCGGCCTGACGGATAAAGATGATGCACCATGGCGAACTCTACGCAACAGCTTGGCCGCGCATGTTCGCAATATCATTGAACCAGCGCGAAGAACATTCTGAAACGAACCGATTGAACGACGATTTTGGTTAAAACATGAATAAGCTCGCGCTTCTCCTTTGGAGGTAGAGAGCGGTTTTGTCAGCGCGGTGACCGTATCGAGGGAGTTTTGCTCACCTGCCGTCGTCGCCGGTCCTGCGCCGGTGATCCCGATGCTTTGGGGCGCGGCGCTCATCCGGTCGTTCGCCGCCGCCTCTTCCCCGTCATCACCGGCCTTGTGCCGGTGATCCCGATTATGTGGGGCGCGGCGCTTGTCGCATCGGGATGGCCGGGACAGGCCCGGCCATGACGTGGGGAGGGTCTCGGAGAGGTGTGAGGCTGATGGTGAGGGGAGAGGCTGGGCCGCTGCTCCCCGGTTGCTCCACCGTTCGCATGAGCGCGGCTCTCGCGATGCCTCTTCGCCCTGATGGATCTCTCGCGATGTCAAAGAGCGTGGGGTGCAGCACGTTTATCCCCGTGGCGAGGTTCGCCCGAGGGGTGAGGGATCGAGGGAGGGCGCGGGGTGCGTCCGGCTCGCTCAGTACTCTAGTTGTGAGAGCCGGGTGGCTCCCCGCGCACGGTTCTTTT
>Ga0180217_1001794_pt1 | contig 21784 bp, 17 predicted proteins | sample eDN3rd37CBELigOP_FD_128521 | JGI IMG/M metagenome (GOLD analysis project Ga0180217, IMG submission 128521) | Enriched Organic Plus compost microbial communities from Emeryville, California, USA - eDNA 3rd pass 37_C BE-Lig OP (version 2) (version 2) ... | reverse complement strand
TAGGTGGACGAGAGTTGCGGATTGCTCGCAGGCTGGGGTCGATTACACTTCTTCCGACCGCACCTCGACATCCCCAACGTTGCGGATTGCTCGCAGGCTGGGGTCGATTACACTACACGGGCATCAGCTTGCCGATCAGCGATAGTTGCGGATTGCTCGCAGGCTGGGGTCGATTACACTATCACCGGCAGGGACTGCGGCCACGTTTCCGTTGCGGATTGCTCGCAGGCTGGGGTCGATTACACTATTGTTCGGGTGCCATCCAGCCACCTCTTGGTTGCGGATTGCTCGCAGGCTGGGGTCGATTACACTACATAGTAAACAGATGTCGGCGGCAAACTGGTTGCGGATTGCTCGCAGGCTGGGGTCGATTACACTGCAGGAGATCGTCTTGCCGCTCAATTATCAGTTGCGGATTGCTCGCAGGCTGGGGTCGATTACACTACACGCTGTCGCACGGGATCACTCCCGGTGGTTGCGGATTGCTCGCAGGCTGGGGTCGATTACACTCATGGGCGAAGAGGCGGGGACGGTCTATGTGTTGCGGATTGCTCGCAGGCTGGGGTCGATTACACTATTCCCGCTCGAACGAGATCCCCGTCCACAGTTGCGGATTGCTCGCAGGCTGGGGTCGATTACACTACTTCGGACCCAAGTCGCAGAACCGCAACGAATTGCGTGCCAGGAGAGTCAAAAAAACTCGAGTTGCCGCGGCGGCGGCTGGGGGGACGTGCGCAGTTTTCCCCAGAAAATCCGCATCCGCTCGAACTGTTTGTCCGTGATGGTAAGGATGCGCACCTCACCGTCGGGAGGAAGATTTCGCTCAACTCGCTGAACGTGCACATCAGCATTTTCCTGGCTCGCGCAGTGGCGGACGTAGACCGAGTACTGCATCATCTGGAACCCGTCGTCCAGCAGCAGCCGTCGAAACAGAGCATACTGGCGACGAGCTTTCCGGGTGTCGGTGGGCAGGTCGAATAATGTCACGACCCACATACAGCGGTAGCCCGTGATCTGCATGTGACGGGAATCTCCAGTCGTTTTGAATGCCCTTGAAGACAGCGAACGAGTGACCCCACATAGCGGTGGAGCGACACCATCAGCGGGCCGGAGAGATCCCCCACACTCACTTCGACGGTCGTCAACTCGAGAAGTGCCGCCTTCGTGGTCCGGTCGAGTTCTGTCTGGCCCGACCAGTACAGGTCGCGAACGGTCTCATCCACCAGCGGCCGCAACGGTTCAATCAGGTCATCGGCCAGGCTGAATGAATTGGAGCGATTGGAATGCTGGAGTCCCAACGCGGGCACGAGCCCCGCCGAAACCAGGGCACGCGCAATGCAGGCCCGCAGGATGGCGTAGCCATAGTTGAGCAGGGAATTGGGCGAATCCCCTTCGCGCTGCCGGCGAAAGGCCGTTTCCCCGTTCGTCTCATCCGTGGCAGTCAGCCATGCTGACCAGTAGACCTTCGCGGCCTGGGCCTCGCGATTCGTCGAGTCTCCCGACTTCACCTCTGATGCGAATTGCAGCAGCTTCCTCTGCTCCGCCGAATCGGGCCGAAGGTTTTGTGCCTGCGCCTGAATCTTGGCCTGTACGAGCTGTTTCCAGAGCCGTTTCTTCAAGGGAAGAGACGCGGCGATCTGGCAACGCAGGCGCGAGCCGACTTCCGTATGTTCAGAGAGCGGCAACAGCAGTCCCAGGGGAAGGTGATTCCGCCCGCAGACGATCAGCACCGTTTGTGCTTCGAGCAGGCCGCTGATCGCCGCGTGGGAATAGGTTGTTCCCGGGTGGTCGACGATGACCGCGCCGAGGTCTTCGATGGGGGCCGAGGCAATCGTTTCTCCGTCCCGCTGAAGGACGAGTTGCCGATGCCGGGTTGTCAGGTGTGCCGCGGTCGAGGAAACTTCAATGATGCGTTTAATCAATTCAGGCGCCTTTTCCAAATGGACGAAAAGGACGCCTCCGTGCAATCGTTACAACTCCAGACTCTATTAGAAAGGGCCGGGGAAACCAAATGCAAGACGATTAATCGTTTGCCCAACGGATTCGGCCTAGTGGATCCACGATGACTTTGCGCGCGTGGTATTTCTCAATCAAACTATTCGGGCTCAGACCGATATCCAGGCGGTCCGAAGAGCGGCGGGCGTCCCGTGAATCCACAAGATGAATCCGTTTCTGTGTGGAAACCAGCGTGCTCACCACCATCAGACGACTTTGTCCATCCACATCAACCAGCACGGTGTCCCCCGGGCACAGGGACATCAGGAAGCGCGCGTGCGGCACTTCGGAATGAGTCCGCCTTATAAGTGGTTCACGATCCCGGAGTCGCCGGCTGGCTTCCAGCCGCGAAACATACTCCGCGTCGCGTTTCACCTTTCCCTTTTCCTCCCACTCAAACAGGCAGGCGTGGTGATTGTCGCCCGGGCGGACATGCGCGATGCGAGTTTCGTCGTTGTGGCGTTGCGCGGCACGTGAACGAATGGGCTGAACCGTCTGTTCAGGAACGAGCAATCGAACCTTCTTCACGGGAACGCCAGAGGGCATCCGGACATCGGAGAGCGCGGTTTTTAGCCTTTTGGCATCGACGCTCTTTCCACGGCCGAACTCGAGTCCATGTGCCTGCAGATGGGCAATCACCAGACGTTTGATGCCTTCGTCACGGATCTTGTCGATCTCACTGGCTGACAGTTCGGCGACCGGCTTTCGTTTGACAAAGACACCGGGATTCGATGTCGGCCCGTAAGGCATTTCGGCGTGCAGCGCACCTCTCGCTTTCCGCCGGACACGTTGCGAGACATAAATCTTGTTGACGGCGTTCTCCGCGTCCCGCCGGAAGTTCTCCCACGGCTCTGGTAGCGGTGCGCCGGCATACTGCCGGAAATGCACGACTTCGCCGGAATCCCGATCTCTCCATGCTCGATCTCTCGTGGCCCTGGAGAGTTGTTGAAGCACCTGACGATTGGTCAGCGCGACAACTAACGCATCGACCGCGTGGTGCCGATGATCTTCGCGATTCTTCAGGTCGAGTTCATCGTGCCGCAGAATGGAGTTGAGGCCCCATTGCCGACGGAGTTCGGCAGTGTGCTGTCCCTTGAGCCCCAGGACGTGATGCGGTTGCTCGACGAGCAGGCGAAGGTATTCGGCCGCGACCCGCGCGATATAGCCTGTATCGGTCAACTGCCGCGAAATGAATTCATCGAGATCGAGCTCTTTCTGCAGAAACTTCCGGTACTTGCTGTACGGAATACGTGCCTTCTGCAACAGCGACATCGCGTGCTGGCAGATCGTCTCGTAGCGCTGCGGCTCAGAAGCTGCGAGCCATTCATAAGGGGTCCGCTGGCCCTTGTCGTGATTGCACTGCCGATGCGCGACGACCTGGTTGTTCTGCGAATCATCCAGGCTGCGAGAATAGGGGAGAATATGATCGACATCGACCTCGCCGCCGAAAAGCTGCTGCTGACTGATTGTCCGCTGGCAGTAGATGCATTCGTGAAGCTGCTGTTCCCAGAGAAGAAACCTTTGAATACTCTCGCGATTGACGGCAATTCCCTGATTGCGAATTTCCGTGGCGGCGCGGTCACGCTCGGCTTCGCGTTCGCGAATGCGGCGGTTGTACTCGTCGCGCGCTGTCTTACCGAGTTGCACCGAGCGGGCCATTTCGACGTGAATTGCGTCAGGTTTTCCGTACTCGCGAAGGATCGCATTGACGACCTTGCGAAGCTCCACAATCGCCCGCTTCACAATCGGGTTCGGAATGTCGCCGATGGCACAGTCACGTAGCCGTACCCGGCGCGGATCAGGCAGACGATCAAACAGCCGTCGCTGAAGCTCATCGCGGCGGAGATAGCCAGCGGCATGCAGTGCACTTTGCTCGGGGTCGCTTGCCGACTGATAGACCAGCCCCCGCTCCAGGTGCGGCAACAGTTTGTCGATGGCCTTGAGTGACAAATGGATATAGCCGGCCGGCAAATCGACCTCGACAGCTTTCTCCGCCTGATCTCGGGAGAAGCCAAACTCGCGGACAAGCCATTCCGTGAGCAAGTCATCCTCGCGCTCGTTATCGAGCAATCTGCGGACAATTACATCCTTCTCATGTTCAGGGCGGTCGTGCCACTCCTTTCCGACAGCCTTGGCCATCATCCAGTCAACGACCATCCCTTTCAGGGAGGAACGTTCTCCTCGTTCGAGGTTGAATTTGACGGTTTCGAGAAAGCCGAGCTTTCGGCGAATCTCATCGAAGGTCGCCTTTTCACGGCGAGATAGATAGTCCAGGAGCAGGGTACGCTGCTCATCATCGAGCCGGCATTCTTCGCGAGTGCCAGGATCGATGTATCTCAGGTTGTTGACTTCCTGCAACAAGCGAAATCGCTGCGCGTGCCGGTCGAAGCGCTGGCAGCGTTTCTCCCCGGACTCGAGTTCACAAAGTCCCACCACGGACTTCGGCCAGTACATTTTTCGCTGAAAGAAGATCATCCCGTGCAGACCGAAAGCCTGCACGAGTGATTGTGTGCCCGACTTGGACTGGGGTTTGCAGGGGTACTGCCCCGCGCCGCGTTCGCCGAAGCGGAGCGTGGCTGTCAGGAGTTTGGGATGATGTTTCGCCTGCGCGTCCCAGAGCGCATTGAACTCCTGCTCGAGCATGTCCCGCCGCGTGTGGCGATTGCGGATATGGTCGTTCTCGACCCGTCGTGCATGATCGAATGACGCGGACTTGCGGAACAGGTACTCACCGAGAGTTCTCGATCCGGAATCCGCGATCTCTCGCGCAAGCTGGCTGATTTCTTCCAGCATTCCTTTGACTTCCTTGTCCGCGCGGTCCCGCTTGCGGTTAGAAAGAAAGCCCCGCCGCTGATTCAGGTGCAGGAGGACACGACCGAACTCGTGCGGCGTCAACTTCTCATCGAGTCCCTTCGCCCGCAACTCGTAGGGGTTGAGCAGCGAGAGAGCCTGCTGCTCGTGGAGGGAGGCAGGATAGAGCCCGGATGCGATCAAGGCTTCGCGGAGCTGTCGCTTGCGGCGGGCACGGCGGGCAATCTGCCGCCGCATCCCCCGGGCAATGCGTCGATCCTCGTTGCGGGACTTTTCCTTGCGGGTATCGAAGTTATCCACCCCTTCGGGAAAGACACGCACCCCGAGATCCACGATTCGCTGTTCGACGTCATCAACCAGCGCCCAGCCAATGGAATTCGGCCCGATATCCAATCCGAGAGTGAGTCCCATCATTCCACCTGGTCTGCCGAAAGGAAAATTGTGTTCACCCAAAATTGTGTTCACCCACAGATTAAACTTGAATGGGCGGTAGATCTAGGATATTCTAGTCCTAGTGTAATCGACCCCAGCCTGCGTTGCTTTTCGTAACAAGAAGAGAAATTCGCAGGCACCGCCCCACGGGGCGACCGCCGCAGCTCGTTCACGCGATCTGCGGCATTTTTTTTGACTGCATTACATTGATGAGCACCGCGGTCCAGCTCGCCCCCCAAGGCTTCGCCGGTTTCACCGGCTGCGCCCCGGGCGATGATCGGGCCGCCCCTTCGGGGCTGAGGTCGCTGGTCCCTGGTCCGTAGTCCCCGGTCGGGGATCACTCGCCGATGACTTTCACCAGTACCCGTTTCGGGCGGCGGCCGTCGAATTCGCCGTAGAAGATCTGTTCCCAGGGGCCGAAGTCGAGTTTGCCCTGCGTGATCGCCACGACCACCTCGCGGCCCATGATCTGGCGTTTCATGTGGGCGTCGGCGTTGTCCTCGCCGGTGCGGTTGTGGGCGTACCGCAAGGGGGACGCGTCGAAGGGAGCGAGCTCTTCCAGCCAGTGTTTGTAGTCTTCGTGCAGGCCGGACTCATCATCGTTGATGAACACGCTCGCCGTGATGTGCATGGCGTTCACCAGAACCAGCCCTTCCTGAATGCCGCTCTGGCGGACGATCTCCTCGACCCGCGGCGTGATGTTTTCAAACCCCATCCGGGCCGGCACGTTGAACGTGAGATACTCCGTGTGTGACTTCATTCCGCTGCTTTCCCTCACTCCCTGGAGTCGATTGAACTGACGAGGTGCGGACAGTGTACCGGAACCGCGTCCCTCAGGGCAAAAGGGGATCGGTGAAGGATCGAACGCGTGGCCGGGGTTGCAGGGGACTCCCGAAACCCCGGTGGGGGTGGATGCGGCTCGTGGGAGGATGACACGCAGGAATGATTGCCAATGTCTTCTCCCCCGGGGCTTCCTTCGTCCAGCCCCGGCCACGCGACCGTGGGTTCAGGACCAGCGTTCCGGGGCGGGGAAGCCCCAGTGGGCGGCGAGGGCGTCGGCGGCTTCTTCGCGATCGGTGATCTCGCCCCAGCCGCCGTTCCACAAATAGGCATGGGCCAGTTCGTGGGCGATCACGTAGTGCGCGAACTCCTCGGCACACTCGGCGAGTCGCTGCTTCAACACGACCGAGCGGCTGCCTTTCCAGTTGCCGCTGGGGCTTGCCAGCAGGACGGTCCGCCCCCGGCCGGGAACATAGCGATCGAGCGCCAGGCGGAAGCACGGATCGTGGAGCAGGTCATCGAGCACCTCTGCCGGCAGGACGGCAAGAACCGTCACCACCCGTTCAACCAGCGGATGCAGTTCCAGAAACCGGGCGACGTACTCGCGCAGGGCCGCGACATTCCAATGAGGACGGCTATCGGGCACAGAGCCGGGCATCGGCATCGACCTTTCCATTCACCAGCGACGTTCTCCCGGCGGGGCATTCCCGCGAGGAGGGCGAAGTCATTCTTGCGATTCCCCCTCAACAGGTCAAATCGCGCCGGGTTTCACCAGCGCCGCGGGCCGTCGCCGCGAGGAGAAACGCGGGGCGGCTTGTTCCCGCATGCATGGCGCGGAATAATGCAGCCGCGTCACCCGACGCATCCGGTCAGGGAATTGGAATTTCACGACAAGTGTTCATCAGGGGAGACGAGATGCCCAAGCTGACGGTGGAAGGTTACGGGGAGTTCGACGTCCCGCAGGGGAAGCGGCTGGTCCTGGCGCTGGCGGAAGACGCGGGAGTCGATCAACTCCACGCCTGCGGCGGAAATGCCCGCTGCACGACCTGCCGCGTCGAATTTCTCGAAGGAGAGCCCGAAAAGATGACCGTGGCGGAGAAGAACGTGCTCGCCGCGAGAGGTCTTTCGGGAGTGCGGCTGAGCTGTCAGATCGTGTGCGATCATGACATGAGCGTCCGCGCCATCAGCCGCCTGGAAGGAAGCGGCCGCGCGGATGTCGGAGGGACTCCGGCCCCGGAGATTCAGCCCCCGCCCGAGTGGACGACGAAGTAATCGCTCTCCGGCGCGGTGCAACCTGCCGCAACAATCGCCGCCCGCCCGGTTCGCTGCGGGAGACCGCAGCCGCGGGCGGCGGAGCGGCACTCACTTGCGGGGCGCGGCTTCGAGCTGCGCGATGAACTCGGGCGACATGCCGGCGGCTTCACGCGGGGCACGGTGAAAGGTGCGGCCCTTCGACTTGCCCGGACGCAGCGGAAAATGCAGGTGGGCCGAGTAGGCCTCCCAGTCGCTCATCCCCTCGGGTTTCAGCCGGCGGAGCCATTCGAGACCGAACCGCACGTGCTCGATCTCGTCGCGGTGGATCACCCGCATCAGCGCGGCACTTCGCGGATCCCCCGCCGCCTCGAACTGCTCGGCGAATTCGAGCGTGTGGTCGAGATTCCCCCCTTCAAAGGTGAGCGGCAACCCGGCGAGATAGTCGAGCAGCGAACGAAACTCCTGCGCCTTCCGCCAGAAGTAGCCGTTCACCGGGAATTCGCCGAAACGAACTCCGAGCACGGCGGCCCGTTCGATGTGCATTCGCGTGTGCCGCTGTTCGTCCGCCATGACGTCGATCATGCCGCGCCGGAATTCGGCGGGCGCATCGGGAAACGCACAGAGGGTGAACGCCATCACCTCGAGCGCCTGCAGCTCGTGATTCGCCATGATGTGATGCGCGAGGCCGCGTTTCAGCGGATCGGTGAACGACTCGGCGTGCGGCATCGGCGGCGCTTCCCGCCGGCGGGCAAACCGCAGCTCCGGCAGCCGCGCCGGCGAAACGTAACGGACGGCGGCTCCCGGCGCATCGTCGGTGACCGGCCCGGTGACGGGCGCGAGCTTCTCTTCCAGGTCGGCAGAACGGAGAATCCGTTCGGCAAATTCACGTATTTCCATAGCGGGGCAACAAAGAGGGCCAATCGAAGAGCACCCGTTCAGGATAGGTTTTCCCCCCGCAGTCGGCAATCCGGCGAGACACGCCCGCGTGGCCGGGGCTGGACGAAGGAAGCCCCGGGGGAGAGGACATTCGCAATCATACACGCGTGTCATCCCCCCACGAGCCGTATCCACCCCCACCGGGGTTTCGGGAGTCCCCTCCAACCCCGGCCACGCGTTCGCGCCGGGCAACTCTCAAAAGCAAACGCGAACGAGCCGTCCCCGGAGAGGACGGCTCGTTCGCGTTATCATTCGTCCGCCAACCGCAAACCGCAGTCAGCAGTCAGCAGTGAGCAGTCAGCAATCGTTGTCGATCAGTCGGCGTAGAACTTGGTCACCTCTTCGACGATCAGCGGCTTCTGGAGCGAGTCGCTGCTCAGCCGGGCACGGAACCGCAGGTTGCCGGATTCACTCCCCCGGATGTGGACCATGTACTTCGCGGTCTGATCCGGGCCGAGTTCCTTGAGCGGCTTGAAGACCAGCACTCCTTCCTCGACCGAGACCTGCGTCGGGCCTTCGCCCTTCACCAGTTCGACTCCCGGCGGCAGTTCGCAGGAGACCGCGATGTTGGTGGCCGCGATCGAACCGTCGTTGCGAACCTGAATCGCATAGGCGGTATCGGTGCCGACTTCGACCGGATCGTCGAGGTCCGCGACTTCCATGATCAGCGAGGCGGTCCCTTCGACGCGGGTTTCGGTCCGGGCCTGCAGGTTGATGCCGTTATCGCCGACCGCCCGCACTTCGTGAATGTGGCGTCCCATTTCGCGGGCCCGCAGTTCGACTTCGAGCGTCGCCGATTCACCCGGTTCGAGACGTCCCACGAACCAGCTCACGATGCGGCCGGAAGGATCGACCTGCCCGCCACTCGACGCCCGCACGAACGAGAACCCGCTGGGAATCGCTTCCACGACCCGCACGTTGTTGGTCGCGGCCTGGCTGTTGTTCGTCACCTTGAAGGTGTACTTCGCGTTGCGATCGATGTATCGCAGGCCGGGGCCGGACGCGGTCAGTTCGAGACTCGGGGCGACAACCTGAACCCGCGTTTCGGCACTCTGGACGAGGTTGGCCGTTCCCGACCGCGCTTCGATGTGCAGGACCTGCTCGCCGCCGCCAACCGCCGCCAGGGCGAGCCGGACTTCGCGCGATTCTCCCGCGGCGAGGGAGCCGATGCCCATCGTCAGGCGCTTGCCGTTCGGGTGTTCAAGCCCTTCCGGGACGAGTGCCTGGATGATCACATCCTGGGCGACGCCGGTTCCCGGGTTCGAGACGGTCACCAGCTGGCTCGCGGTCTCGCCGACGAGCACCTGCTGCGGACCTTTCACCGCCAGCTTGAGCTGCGGCTCTTCCACCTTGAAGATCGCCGCGGCGGCTCCGGTGAAACGCACGGTCGCCGAGGTCGGCAGTTCTCCCCGCTTGCTGGGGATCATCGCAATTTCGATCAGCTGTTCCTTGCCGGCGGGGAGTTCCGCGAAGTTCCACACCAGCCGATCCTGGCTCTCGGCCGGGTACGGCTTCGCGTCGAGGAGGCGAACCGAGGCGGGGAAGAACGCTTCGACCACGACGTCGCGGACCGAAACCTTCCCAGTGTTGCGAACCTGCAGGCCGCAACGGCACTCCTGCCCGACGTTCACATCGCTGCGGGGAATCCATTGCAGTTCCACGGTCGGCGTCTGCACGCCGAGCAATCGCGAATCGATCTGCGCGGGGTCCATCGCCGAGAGGGCCGGGCCTTTCCGCTCGGCGGCGGGCCGGCCACGCGGAGCCGTCTCCGCGCCGCTGGAATTCACCTGCTGAATCTGCCCTTCGCTGCCGGGGCGTTCATCGTACGCGGCGTGAATCACGTCGAGGGGGGATTTCGCATTCGCACTCCCGGCGGCGGGAACGATGGCCGTTCCTGGTTTCGGCTTGGCGGCCTGGTCGGCTTCCGCCGCCGCGAAGGGATTCAGCACGTCCGCACGTCCCGGTTTGGGGACGTTCCGGCTGGCTCCCGTGGCGGGACGCTGTGAGGGGCTCATTCCGGGAGCGGCGAACGGGTTGTCGTCGGCCGGCTGGGGAGCCGGTTCGACGTTCCTGCTGCCGACAAGCTCGGAGAGGTAATCGCTGGGGGCCCGCTGCTGGTCGGCTGCCGACGGCGTGGGGAGGATTCGCTTGCCCGTGCCGCGGGAGTAGCGCTGGGGAACCGTCGGTTCCTCACCCGTGGCGGGGACTTCGCGAACGCTCTCGGAGCCGCTCCGCGAAAAATAGTGAATCTTGGGCTTCGAACCCTGGCCGGGAAGAGTTGCCGTTCCCCAGGTCAGATCGTCCGCTGCGCCCACCGAGAGGCCCGCGGCCACGATGACACCGCTCGAAAAGATCCACCATGTTTTTCGCATCCTGCTCTCCTTCCAGCAACGACAGGGTTCGGTGTGCCGCGGGGCTGAATTCGCCTTTCCCTCGCTCCGAGGGACCGAGAACGACATCGTGACCGGGGCCGATTCAACCGCCGATTCGCCCGGCAGCAGTCACTCGTCGTTCGGTATCGGCTGAAGCGGATGAACCGCTTAAATAAAATTTGCGGATTATGACGGCTGCGATGATCTTTCCGGCAGTGACGGGGATTTCGAGGGGCAGCCGGTGAGTCCCGCAGGGGAGGAGCCTGTTCTGCCCGTGCGGGACCGTTGGCGGGAAGGGGGCGAAGTCTACAATTGAAATCCATCCGCCCGATGGGGAGAATACGACCATGGATTTCGAACAACGCCTGCAGAAAGCGATCGAACGCGGCCAGAAGGTCAGCTCGGAAAAGAGCGCAGCCCAGGCGCAGAATGCGCTCAGCGAAGACGAGCTGAAGAGCCTGCATTCGCGCTATCGCCTGCAACTCTCGGAGCACATCGAGGAGTGCCTGCGCAAGACCGCGGATCATTTTCCCGGCTTCCGCTTTAACTCGCTCGTGAGCGAGGGTTGGGGCGCGTCGATCCATCGGGATGATGTGGCGCGCGGGATCGGTGGCCGCCCGTCAAACTTCTACAGCCGCCTCGAAATCGTTGTCCGCCCGTACTCTCCGGTGCAGATCGTCGAGCTTGTGGGGAAAGCGACGATCCGCAACAAGGAGATCTTCAACCGTTCCCATTTCCAGCGTCTGACCGAGGTGGACATCGACACGCTGATGGGGCTGGTGGACGCGTGGGTGCTGGAATTCGCCGAGCTTTACGCCGCCCAGCGCTGATTTTGGGGGCTTAATCCCGCCGCGAGCGCGGGGCGTCGCCGCGGTCGCCTTCGTGGTAGTCGTCGGCGGGCGAATCGGCATGTCGGCGTGCGCGTTTCTTCCGCGTCGGTCCCCGCTTCCGCGAGGCCTCTTCGATGCGGTAGATGGTTGCTCCGAGGGCATCGATGCGTCGGCTGACTTCCTGAGTTGTCTGCTCCATTCCCCCGGAGACGAGGGTAATCACACCCAGGAAGAGCAGCATTTGCCCGATGGTCGAGATCAGCCAGCCGGTCGGTGCATGGGCGGGATTCCCGCCGAAGTAGCCGCTGAGGACGAGCACGGTGCCGATCGTGAGCACGCCGACGCCGAGGTAGGCGAACATCTGCCCGGCGAACGCAACCCAGTTCGTCTTCGAGGGTTCCGCGGGGACGAGGGGGAAGTGGGGGCCGGTCACCGCCTGGGGGGGATCGAGACGGCGTTCGGGCCGCGGCCGTCGCTGAGGCCGCGCCCGCCGCGACGGATTTATAGTCGGAATCTTTCCCGAACTCGCCTGCGCGGCGACCGCGTACACCGGATCCGCGGGCCGACGGTGCGGCCCATCAATCCGGAACCCACTCGGCGGCTGCGGTCTCGAGGGTGGCTCGTGCTGTGATGGTTCCTCGACGGGCATCGCGGGTGTGCTCGCGCCCAGCAAAGGACCGAACGGGTCGAGAATCTTCTCTCCCGACCACCGTGCGAGCAGCTCGTAGGGATCCTTTCGGCTCCGTCCCGACTCCGGCGGCTCGTTCCGATTGAGCTGGTCCGAGAGGTCGCTCCCGCACGCGGCGCAGTGCAGGCGCTGGCTGTCCGGAGACGCCTCGGCGGCAACATCGGCTTGGCACCTCGCACACCACATGCGCGTCGGTCCTCGTCTCGGGAGACTGCGGTTTGAGCGGAAAGAAATGAGAGGATCTGAGAATGGAGAGGCCGGATTATCGACAAACCGCCAATTAAGGCAAGAGCGCTTGCCTGCCGTCGCCCAAGCGTTATCAGCCCCATGAAATCAAGATGTCGCGAAAGCCCTGGTCAGGAGAATGAGCAAAGTTCAATGAAGCTCGTTCGCATGCAGGGCAAGAGGGATCACGTCGCTCTTTGTCATACGTGTGCCCGGCGCAGGCCGTTCTTTTTCCACGGCCGTTCGATTGGCTCCCGCCCGGCATACCGGTTGCAACTCTAGTGCGAACATGGTGGAACGAACGTCCTGTTGCTGGAAAGGAGCAAGTCATGACTCACCACGAGAACCAATCATGTATCGAGGCGTGCGTGCGTTGTGCCCAGGAATGTGAACACTGTTGCGACGCGTGTCTGGGTGAAGCGGATGTGGCTCACATGGCGGAGTGCATTCGGCTCGACCGCGACTGTGCGGCGATGTGCTGGATGGCGGCAGGTTTCATGAGCCGCGGCTCGCGCTTCATGCACGACATCTGCCGCGTCTGCGCCGACATCTGCGACGCGTGCGCCGCCGAATGCCGCAAACATGACGAAGAACACTGCCAGCGCTGCGCGGACGCGTGTGAAGAATGCGCTGCCGAGTGCCGTCGCATGGCGGGAGTGGCGGCGTAGGTGCAAGAGCATCTCAATCAGCACGAGCAGGCCGGCAGGGGCACTACCGGGCGCGCCCTCTTCGGTGTATGCCCGCCGGAGAAGTGCGTGTTTATTCCGGGACGAGGGCGCGGCTCGTGCCTGGGATGTCCAGTGCTGACTCGGGGGACAGGCCAGTGATCCCGAGGATCTCGTGTTCGTCCAGTGTCTCCCGCTCCAGAAGCGCGGAGGCCAAGGCGTCGAGTTGGCGGCGGTGCGCGATCAACTGGCGGCGTGCCTCTTCGTGACATTCGTCAAGAATGCGGAGCACCTCGGCATCAATCATCCGGCCGGTCTCTTCGCTGTACGGTTTCGGGCCATTGAAGTTGTCGATACCGGCGAGGTAGGGATTCTCGCGCGGCGCGAGCTGCACCAATCCCAGCCTGTCGCTCATCCCCCAGCGCGTGACCATCCGCCGCGCAATGTGCGTCGCCTGCTCGATGTCGTTCTCTGCTCCCGTCGTTCGAGTGCCGTAGACGATCTCTTCCGCGGCCCGTCCACCAAGCATGCCGATGATCCGCGACCGTAAGTACGACTCTGGATAGTTGTAGCGGTCGGAATCGGGCCGTTGATAGGTCACGCCCAGGGCGGTGCCGCGGGGCACAATGGTGACCCGCTTCACGGGGTCGGCACCGGCAACCACCAGCCCGAGAATGGCGTGGCCCCCCTCGTGGTACGCGATCCGCTCGCGGTCGTGCTGGCTCATCAACACCGCACGCTCCGGCCCGAGAATGATCTTCTCCAGCGAGTCGAGAAAGTCCTTCTGGTAAACGGCCGTCTGCTCGCGGCGAGCGGCCAGCAGGGCGGCCTCGTTGACGAGGTTCCGCAGGTCGGCCCCTGTCAGGCCGGGTGTGATCGAGGCAATCTCATCCGGCGAGACATCATCCGCCAGCGGCACATTCCGGGTGTGGACTTTGAAGATCGCTTCGCGTCCCTTGCGGTCGGGCGGGTTCAGCACAACCCTCCGATCGAAGCGTCCCGCTCGGAGAAGCGCCTTGTCAAGCACATCAGGCTGGTTGGTCGCGGCGAGCACGATGATTCCTTCCCGGCTGGAAAAGCCATCCATCTCCGTCAGAATCTGGTTTAACGTCTGCTCCTGTTCGCGGGCGCCCCCCAGAGCTGAGTATCCCCGTGCCCGGCCGATCGAGTCGAGCTCATCGATGAAGATCATTGCCGGCGCGTGTTCGCGGGCCTGCTTGAAGAGATCTCGCACGCGCGCCGCACCGACGCCCGCGATCATCTCCACAAACTCCGAAGCGCTCATCGAGAAGAACGGCACTTCCGCTTCTCCGGCCATCGCGCGGGCCAGCAGTGTCTTGCCAGTGCCCGGCGGGCCAATCAGCAGCACTCCCTTGGGAGCGGTCCCTCCAAGCCGGGTATACTTCCGGGGATTCTTGAGGAAATCGACGATTTCGAAGAGCTCGTTCTTCGCCTCGTCGATGCCGGCGACATCGGCGAAGGTGACACGGTTCTCCTGTTCGGGATCAAAGCGGCGTGCCCCGCTGCGGCCCAACCCCATCAACCCGCCTCCCGGTCCGCCCCCCTCCGCAACCCGCCGATACATCCAGACATAGAAACCGATGAGGAGCGCCGCCGGGCCGAATCCGAACACCAGCATCCAGAGGGGGTTCATCCCCTCTTCAAGCGGGCGGGCGATGATCTCGACGCCATGCTCGATCAGGAGCGTTTCGAGGCCAGGATCGGCGAACGTCGGCACCGTCGTGGCAAATCGCTGAATTTCTTTCGATTGAATCCGCAGCCGGTTGTTTCTCCCCTTGGCGGGAGTCGGCGTCACCGGCTTCACGAACCGCCCGGTAATTGCCTGCCCATGGTTGTAAATTCTCTCGACGTTGTCCGCTGCTACCTGGGTCTTGAAAAAGGTGTAGGGGACGGTGTCCGGAGCGGCATACGAAAAGAGCTCCCTGACGACGAAGTAGTTGGCCAGCAGAATCAGCACAAACCACGGCCACGTCCGGCGAGGAGGCATCTTCGGCGGCTGCTTCGGTTTGCCCGGTTGACCACCGCGGGGCCATGGGGAACCATGATCGCGAGACCGCTCTGACCTGGCGGAGCTCATGAGCAACCTCCGTGGTATCGACTCGGCAGCACTGCCGTTCAAATCAAAATTAACCGCGAGAAGAACCGGGCAGCGTCCTTCTGAAACCGTCGGCAAGCGTCGGAACCACAACCTGGAGCCCGATCATCCCCGATGCCATGACTCTGATCGTACAGCAACGCCTCCCCTTCTGCACCAGGTCCGCTCTGCCATGTCACGGAGTTCAACTGTCATCCGCGTCGAAACTCCCACACATCGTGGACTGGTACTTATGGAGATTCCGGAGTGGGAAGAGGTCTATTCGCTGCACCCGTAGCAGGACCGCCTGAGCCGGGCAGACCGGGTAATTGCCATCGCTCCCGCCTGCTCCACAGACCGGTGACTCCGATGTAGTTCTGAAAGGGAGCAGGTCACCCCTCGCGGCGCGAAGTGCGCAGTTCTGATCAATAAATGGAACGCAGCGCGTCAGGCACTCAGGGGAAAGGAATCCGCGCAGCGCACGCTTTGGTACGGCGGAGATTCCCTGTCCGGGAAAGCGAGGAGAAGCGCGCCCCGCAAGGGGGAGCGGCGGAGATAGCAAACTCGGCGATCGGCGCTGCCCGCGGCAATCGCCTGAGTTGCACACTGCATAAGAGAGCAGCGGAAGTGGACAGAGCCGGGATCGAACCGGCGACACCAGGATTTTCAGTCCTGTGCTCTACCAACTGAGCTATCTGTCCAACCGTCGCGTGGCTTTCCAGTCCGGCGGGCCGGGGGAACGTCACTGACTGGTTCAATTTGTATCAAGGGACGGCCGGAGTTTCAAGCGAAGTCACGGCTGGTTTCGGGCCGCACTTCAGACGGGCCTTACGCCTTGCGAAACCGTCACAATCCACTGGCCTTGGCCGGCCCCGGTGACCCCTGTCAGCCTGCACCGATCGTCGGTGTCGCCGTGGGAACGATCCGAGGCCGCATTCGTGAAAGGTGATTTCCCACCGGAGTATCACAATTTTCTGCCCGGCGCGCCAACAACATTTCACCCCGGGAGTCAGCAGCAGGACTGCTTCCCGCCGCAGAGGTGCCCGAGGAAGAGCGACGGCAGCGTTGGTTTGCGAAGCGGCGGCCCATGCGACCGCCCCTTCGCTCAACTCGGCTGACTTTTTCCTGCTACTTCCTGCTACTGCGCCTTGGGGAAGCCGGCTTCGATCATTTCCTTGTAGCCGGGTTTCATTGGGCGGACGTTGTAGCCGTGGCGTTCGAGGAGATTTGCGGCGATGCCCGCCCGCTTGCCGACGACGCAGTGGACGTAGAGAATCTTGTCCTTGGGCAACCGCAGGCGATCCTCCTGAGTCACGCCATCCACCAGGCTGGTCAGAGGAAGAAAAATCGCTCCGTCGATGTGGCCCGCGTCCCATTCCCGCCGCGAACGGACATCAACGAGTACGGCCTTCCCGCTGTCGATGTTCTCCTTGATCTGCGAGAGCGATTCCTGCGTGTGCTGGGCCGCCATCAGGCCAAGCACGAGCTGAAACGGCAGCAGGATCGCCAGCCAAAGAAAACGAAACAGACGCATGGAAGAGTATCTCCGACCTTCATCCAACGAGAGATGCAACGCGTTCTTCCCTGATTGTAGAGTTTCCGCCTGCTCGGGGAAACAGCATAACGGAGCGGTGTTTCCGACGGCCTGCACGGACCAATGGCCATTACATCACACCATCATCCATGCGCTGTAACTCGGCAGGGCGTGTGACATGCGACTGCGCACTTTCACTGGCGTGAAGCTGTCCCGGAGCCACTTTAACGGTCAATCCAGCGGCAGGTCAGCCATCAGGACGTTTCCCCGGGCTTGTTCCGGCGAGTGGGGCAGTTTGCCGAGTGCCTGCAAATTCAGACGTTCAAGCGTAGTGCAGCGGAAGCCGGCAGAGCTGAGATAATCCCAGTTGTCAAAGCTCCCGGAACCAGAACTTCGCGGCCAGACTCCCAGCCCGTGGTTGTACAGTTCACGGCAGTCGGGATCGGTCAGTGCGTAGCCCTGCCAGATCGCCAGCAGATCCATGAAGCCGCAAAACCGGCCGTCCTCATAAGGAGACATGCCGACGACCAGGTCTCCCGCGAGGCGATTACCGCCCGTCGTATGGGGGACGAAGGCTTCCGCCCCGCCATTGATCCGCAACCAGATCCCCTTACCGTAACGATGCCCGGCGTGCACGCAGTACCACTCTCCCGCCGCGATCGAGGCAATGCTTTCGACCCACGTATGATGCAGGCCGTCGCACCAGGAAAAGACGAGCTTCTGAGTAGTTGAATCGTAGCACAGGTTCCACTCGGGATCGGGGTGCCACTTGCTGCAGATCCACATGTCCTGCATCATCCCCGGAGTCAGGTAGAGCCAGACCTGAAGCGAATAGTCCTGTTCGCCGCCGGAATGATGTTTCTCGTGAGCCGCCCGTGAGAGATATCCACTCGCCCGCGTGAAGTCGACGGAGGCCCCATCAATTCCCGCTTCGGCTCCGGGAACGGTGCCGCCAGTCGCCCGCAGGTGAAGTTCATGCGGGCCGCAGTCGCGGCGAATTCTCTTCTCGTCCGCATCAAAGGTCCAGAAGGAGGTGACCCGCTCCCACAGTTCCGGGCTCATGGGACGATCCCAGTGCACCTGATGCTTCGGCAGTGCCGGCGGGGGTGGAGAGACCTTCCTGGCGGCAGCCGGGATCTCCGACTCGGTGGGACTGGTGATGAACCAGACCATGATGCACATGGACAAAGCCAAAGCCATCGTCACATTCTCGATCGCCTTCGTCTTCATGAGCGTCCCTCATCGGGTTCGAGAATCGGAACCGAGAAGCGCTTCTGAGCTTATCACGACGGAGCGGCAAAGGAACTTAGGTTTTTACCTCCTTTCTGATTTTTTTCACGGCAGGGTTCCGCAGGCATACAGGCGGGATGCTCAGGCGTATCAGCAGAACTCACTTCCGGCGGCAACTTCGCCTGACTGGTGACATCTGCGCTTCACACAGCGAATGGCCGCACGGAACAAGCAGCACCACGGCCCACGCCGCGAGCGACAATCAGGATCAGGCAAGCTGGGCAATGAGCAAGTGCGCAGAGTGCACCGTCACGATGGTGAGTGGAAGGTCGCCGATCAGTGATGCATGCAGAGAAAAGTGGACAGAGCCGGGATCGAACCGGCGACACCAGGATTTTCAGTCCTGTGCTCTACCAACTGAGCTATCTGTCCGTCATCACCGCTGGCGCAGAAGCAAAAGCTCTCTCTTCAGCGCTGCCGGAGAACTGAACCGGGGCGGCTGGAGGAGACGCAGCAAACGCGCACGAGGTTCACATCGGGCCTCTGCAAATCCATGCGAGTCGCCGAAGACGTACGTTGTTCCCGTGAGGAGCGCCCGGGTGATCGCGCTCTGTTGTCGTTGGCCGTTGGAGAGATTCTGCCCTTCCTCACAGGTCTGCGTATCATAGCCGTCGGGGAGCTTTTCGACACTTGCGCGGATACCGCGAAGCAAGCAGATTCCTGATGAAATCATAGGGGATTCCGCCGCCAGCGCGAAAGGCGGAATCTGAGCAACGAGCGATCCCGCATGCCCTGTGCACCGCGGCCTCTCGCAGAACCCCGACCCACAGGGATTCACAATGGCTGCAGATTAACCAGTTTTCTTCCCCGCCGAGGGAATCCCGTCTTCTCCCCCAGACACGAATCGGTACGTCCCTGAAAGAAGCTCGCCGGGAAACCGGAAAAAATGGCTTCGCCCGCCAGGTACGTAAGCCCAGAAAAGTTGATGCTGCTGGATCGACAAATTGCGGTTGGGGAGCGATTCAGCGATTGTCAGTGCCCTGCCCTGGCGGTCTCTCTCGCTCGACACGCGCGTCTCGCCACCAGGGCTGGCATGTTCATTGCTATGGGGTGCAGCGGCTGACCAATCACTGCGAACGTGAAACCCGTGTTCTCGAAGCCGCGCGTCAGGGCGATTTGCTGGAGGCCGCACATGACGAAGCGCGTATTGATCACTGGAATCGCGGGTTCTCTCGGCTCGCATTTCGCCGACGAACGGCTGGGCCACGGCTACCAGGAACGCCTTCGGGGGTGCCTGTCCCCACAGGTCCATCCCATACGAGAGATTCCCGCCTCTCTCGACTCCAAGTTCGAAGTGCATCTGGAGGATGTGTGCGATCCCGACACCGTTACACGGACTCTTGAAGGAATCGATACCGTCTATCACTTTGCCGCTGCGGTCGGAGCCGGCCAAAGCATGTATGAAATCGCGCAGTGCACCAGCATCAGCAATCTCGGGACTGCCGTCCTGCTCGAAGCTCTCTCGAAGCGGGCGGTGGAACGGCTGATCGTCGCATCGAGCATGAGTATCTATGGCGAGGGACTTAATCGCGATCCTCGCGGCCGATTGCAGAACGTCTCGGAGCGAAGCAGCAAACAGTTCGGCCGCAGCGATTGGGAGCGGCACGGGCAAGTCGGCGAGCCGCTGGTGCCGCTCCCGACGCCCGAAAGCAAAATCCCTATGGCGTCATCGGTCGATGCGTTCTCCAAATATGACCAGGAGCGGTTCCTCCTGATTGTCGGCGGAGTCTACAGGATCCCGAACCGTGGCCTTGCAATTCTTCCATGTCTCTGGACCGCGGCAGGCACTCTCGCCCCTCGGCACCAGAGTGCTTTCCATTCTGGCATTCCGGTATCGGAACGGAGTCCTGCCGCTGGTCTACAAAGACGGTTATCAGCAGCGGGACGTTGTCATTGCTTATGACCTGGTGCGTGGTTGCCGCCTCGCGATCGAAGGATTCCACGTTGATGAGAATGAGTATCACATGGGCCTGGTGCATTGGGACGGACAGCGAAAGCCTGCGTATGACGTCTTCCGCGAGCGTCTGCACGGAAAACGCTGTCCCCGTCCGTTTCCCGCATCACCGGATGTTGCCGCGGAGCGGGAAGCTTCGCACCCGTGAGCCACCATGACAAATCCGCAGAGACTGACGGGCGGACAGGAGAGCTTCATCCATACCATCGAAGAGGAGACCAACCATGAAAACACGTCGCTGGCGGTTTGCGGGCCTGGTCGTTCTGGGGGTCTGCGCGGGCATTGCCGGGTTCGGCTTTGCCCAGGGCCCCAAGGATGCTGATCAAAAGAAAAAGGAAAAGGAGCACACATACCTGCCAGTCGTCATCGAGAAATCATTTCAGGAGGTTTACGACGCCGACAGCGCTGCCAGGGAGAAGTTCATGAAACGGCAGCAGACGCTGCTCGAAAAGCGTTACGACCTCTCCGATAAACCCTCGGAGACGCAGATGTCCGGAGGACGTAAAGCGGTCCAGAGGGGAGTGCGGGTGCGGCTTCACGGAAACGTCACCTGGGAACAGCTTGCCAGGATGTCTCCGGAAGAGATCCGCGAGAAAGACCTGTTCCCGATGGGATTTCGCCCCCTTCCCCATGCGAAGCACAGCACGGGCGGACAGGTCTTCCCCGAGAATCAAATCAAGGCCATCCGTGACGCCGAGAAACGCGACCTCAAGCGTTTTGACATCGACTTTGATCTGCCCGACCACCTGACACCCGAATTTCCGCCCCCCATTTTTCTGACGAACCGCCCCGACCTGGGGGACGTGTCGCAAGGGCAGGTCCTGACGATCAAGAACTACTATGAACTTCTGCACGGAAAGCTCACCCCGGTGCAGATGGAAGGGCTGCGGCTGTTGCTCACGCCGTTCCCGCAGCAGCAGTTCAATCAGACCGAGGATCGCAAGTCAAAGGAACCGGAACTGGGTGTCACCTGTTTCGACTGTCACACAAACGGGCACACCAACGCCGCATTTCACCTGAACCCCGACACCCGCCCGCAGAATGCCCGTTTCCGCCTCGATACGGTCAGTCTCCGCGGCATGTTCAACCAGCAGATCCACGGCTCGAAGCGTTCGCTGCGATCGATCGAAGACTTCAGCGAGTTTGAACAACGAACCGCCTATTTCGACGGCGACCAGGTGACGGCAGCGAAGAAGGGCGTGCACCTGCCCGATCGCGCGAGCCAGGTCGCGATGATGGCCCAGATGCAGAACATGCTCGATTTCCCGCCCGCTCCCAAACTTGATCCATTCGGACGCCTGATCCCCGAAAAGGCGACGGAAAAGGAGCTGGCGGGCGAAAAGCTGTTTTTCGGCAAGGCCCGTTGTGCCGAGTGTCACCCCGCTCCGTTCTATCTCGATGACAAGATGCACGACCTGCATCTTGAGCGCTTCTACAAGGCGGAAGTCATCAACGATCAGCACAACATTGCCGACGGCCCGATCAAGACGTTTACCCTGCGGGGAATCAAGGACTCGCCTCCGTACCACCACGACGGCCGCCTGCTGACCCTGGACGACTCGGTCGAATTCTTCAACCTCGTCCTCGGGCTGAAACTCACGGCAGAAGAGAAAGAGTCTCTCGTCGCGTTCCTGCTTTGCCTTTAGGGTAGGCTGGAGACAGGAGACTGTAGGACGCGGCTAAACCACAGGATGTGTTCCGTGAGGTAACGTTCAAGTTAACAACCTCAATAAACATCGGGCTTGGGGAGGGCCACCTCCCGAAGCCCGAATGCATTCTTCCTAAAGCCTATAGCCTAAGGCCGAATGGCACGCGGATAAGTTGTAAGTCCGCGGGGCGAAATGATCTGGAAGAAAGGCGGCCTCGTCTGCACAAAATGGAGATGGTTCGTGACATCATCGTCCGTTTCCGCAGGGAGGCCAC
>Ga0180217_1001793_pt1 | contig 21796 bp, 13 predicted proteins | sample eDN3rd37CBELigOP_FD_128521 | JGI IMG/M metagenome (GOLD analysis project Ga0180217, IMG submission 128521) | Enriched Organic Plus compost microbial communities from Emeryville, California, USA - eDNA 3rd pass 37_C BE-Lig OP (version 2) (version 2) ... | reverse complement strand
CCCCCCCCCTCTCCCCCCCCCCCCACCTCGCCCCAATCACTCTATACCACACCCCACTACTCATATTACACTAGCCCCCACACACACACACACACACACACACACACACACACACACACACACACACACACACACAATCAGTCGGTATTGCTACGTCGCCCTCCCCTCGGTTGATAAGACACACTGAAGGTAAACAGACAACTAGACCGCTTGATCGAACGAGAGATACATTGACAGACGAGAGCTGTGCCGCGAAATTGATTCAGAGCTCCGTACATCAAACTCGCATCGGTACCTACATCGTGACGAGAGTCAACATTAACTTCGGTATTGGCATCAGCATTGGCATCAAGCCCGTAGCGAATTGATTCGCGCAAGCCGCCGACTTTAGAGTAGCTGCCGCTTTAACACAAAGACAGTTCGATTCGATTCGATTCGAATCTCTCCATATCGATTTTAGCGTCGGCATTTCATTCATTCAACCTTGCTGTGAAGAAGCTAAGGATTAGGCCATACGAAAGAGCTCTACAACGTGAGCATTATTTCTGCGAACGATCTAATAGCAGTAGAAGCCGCCTGAACAGACGACGGAGGCGACATATTTGAGCTTTTAGTCGCTGACTTCTCGATATCACTTGCCGTACACTCACACGTTTCTTTACCTCGACTCGGCAGCACATTTCAAGCATCGCATTGGATCGCCTTGAGTTGAATTGTGTTGCTTTGCTTTACTTTGGCTCGACCATATCTGCGTTGTCTTGGTAGAGTGCGAGCTCAACGGACGCTGTTCATCACTTTCGTTCCTCGCAAACTATTCTTCTAAGCAGGAATTCTGGCCCAACTGTTATAGAGTGAATCAAATAGCGTGTAAGCGGCGTTCTTCGATATTCCTCAAGATTACCTCCTACCCCAACTTCTGTTAACATTACTCCTAGGTACTCGTAGTTCCCCTTCTATCTCTTTTGATCTGATCCCCTATTATCGCACAAGCTAAATAGGCGCCGTTGGATGAGTCAGAACGTTACTTCCTTCTCGCCACGATCCAAAGTTTCTTCCAGTTCAACCACCACAAGTCCAAATTCAAAGTCGGTTAGTTCGACACTTACTTCCCAGGTCAGCTATCCGACAAGCGAAAAAGAAGTCACACCCGTGAGTGGCACTTCAGCTTTCCAGTCTGTTCTCTCTACTCCATTGGCGCACGTACTATCGACGGCGACAACATCAGCTTCACCGGCCCCACCTGTGTTCCATGGCAATTCGCATCCACTAGGAGTGCAATACGGTAATTCGTCCTTGTCAACAATCGGAACACCGGTATCTGAATCAGCATCATACGTAGCAGCCGGAGCAACCCAGGCAGGCATCACAACTCGCCCCCTATATTCGACCGCTTCGTCCGCATCTTCTTCATCTGGTTCGACCGTCGCTTCTATTTCCACAGCAGGGACCGTGTCCCTTTCTGCGACTCCGTCGAACAGAGGCTACTCCCAACAATTTCGTCAAGAGGCAGAACAGTACCAAAAGCCCGGTTGTCTTCCATCGCATCCATCGAGCTCAGCTTCCGTTCTACGTTCCGTTTCCAATTCATCTGCTTTCCACAACATGTCCGCCTCAACTGCGTCCTCCGGTGGAGGCACAGCTGCGCCATCGGCAAGCAGCGCTCTGCATTCTCCAAGCGTGTCTGCACATGGCATCACGCCGGTGATCTCTTCACCATCGTCTTCGCATTCATCAACTCTGGGATTCGGAAGCCACCACACTCTACAGTTGCAGATTCCCGCATCTCACTCTGGTCAGCAGCGACCTGGTCCAACAAGCTCACCTTACCTGGTGACCCGCGCAGACGCACCGGTGCCACCAACTCCGCCGCACATGGCATTGCAGTACAATCGTCACAGTAGTGGCAGTGCAGCTTCGATAAGCACTAGCTCGCTCACAAGCACGCGCGATCAAAGTTTGCTATCGCCTCGCATCGCCGGGGTACCCTCGTCGTCGACAAGTAGTACAATGAGCACACATTCATTGTACCCATCTTCCGTCAGCACGACTTCGGCAGCCTCGGCAACAACGACGGTTGCAGCTACGATGACAAGTCCCGCATCCACTACCGTTGCCTCATCATCAGTGGCGGTTGTTATGCTCCCACCACAGGCAGCTGCAGGAGCAACAGCGTCTGGCATCCAAGGGACGATGCTAACGAGCTTTGGTACGAATCAAGCCCTGGCTGGATCAATTCCGGGGGCACTTCCTCGTCCGAACTTGCAAAGCAGTGCAACCCAGCCTTACGCCCCGAATGCCACCACCATGCCGGCAACACACTTTTCTGCTTCAGTCAGCCAATCAATTCTGTCGCTTGGAATGCAGCCAACATCTTCCGCGGCGGTTGTTCCTCCGAACATCACTCTCCCCTCTGTCTCAAACCACGGCGTGCTTCCTAGCCTGTCTCCTCTAAGTCACGCCGCCGGAAATGCATCAGCAGTCAATGCCACCGCCAATCTCGGATCCCCGCAAACAATCACGAGAGTACGCACTGCATCCTCCAATGCAGGCTCCCTCTCAGGTTCCGGCCTGGATTCATGGCGCTCGAGCCAGCAGTCTGCACGCGATGCCGTGACCACCGCCTCTCTGCACGCGGAAGTTCCACTTCCTGCGTCGCTTCCTCGACGGGGTAATGCTGGATTAACCTCGCCACAAACGTCATCACAACCACAACAGATGTCACCGCAATCGCTCTACTCAACCATCAAACATCGGCCCAGGCAGGGAGTGAGTGCTAGCAGCGGTCAAGCGTACGGTGGAGATGATCCTGAAATTTGCTCTGACCGAAGTAGCGACCGCGCAAGTTCTCGCTCACGCGTGCCAAGCGCAAATGCCACTTCGACTGTTCCCAACGCAACAACTCATCAATCTGGCAGTGCCATGTTAGGTACGCCACCATTGCCCGTTCGATCTATGCCACAGCCCGACGGCACTTCGGCATCTGAGAAGGCTCTGGCGCCGAAGACATCAAACGCGAACCCGGAGGGGGGTCTCGAACATCCTTCTCCGGGCTCAAACCTCCTCGTTTCAGCAGGTGCACAAGCCGTAGGTCTGGGCACAAACAATGCTTCATCTGTCGAAACTGCCAAGTCCACCATCTCTCACCCAGTTCCTGAAGATTCTTCGCACTCACAGCGCACTCCGCAGTGTCAGGCTGTTTTGACAGCTCACGTCACACCAAGCACGGAATCATCGCAGACACAACCGAGCGCCTCAATCACGATTCAGGAACCTGACCGATCCGGCCCTTCACCCCAACAGCGAACACCAGTTCCACCAGCGTCTAGCTCACTTCAGCTGCAGCCAGACTACTTCCTTGCGAAGAAAAAAGAGATCTGGGATAGCCACCCCGAACGCAAATTGTGCCCAGGCGCTGTGGCGATGCACCTCACGCCTGCGGAGGCGGTCAAGATTTATGGTCACCTACTGACACCGGCCGAGTTAACAGAGATCTTGGATTATCCACACATCTGGTATGTAGGTGAGAATGCGAAAAAGATTAGAGCCAATTCGAATTTACCTTACAACCGAGGTTACGATGATGAGCGTGGTGATTATCGTTTCGTGCTAGGCGATCATATGGAGTATCGTTACGAAATTCTCGCGCATTACGGTCGCGGATCATTCGGCCAGGTTGCGAAGGCCTATGATCACAAGAAAAAGATGGTGGTGGCACTCAAGGTGATCCGCAACAAGCGACGCTTCATCGCACAGGCTCAAGTTGAAGTCAAGATTCTTGAACATTTGATGAAGTTGGATCACGAGCCCCGCGCACCTATTGTGCGTGTGTATGGCTACTTCTACTTCAGGCAACATCTATGCATTTCGTTTGAGCCCTTGTGCGTCAATCTATATGACTACGTCAAGCTAACGAATTTTAAGGGCATGTCGATCCCTGTTGTGCGTCGTATTGGCTTGCAAATCATCCAGGTGCTAAAGCTTTTGGCGAAAGAACGTATCATCCACTGTGATCTGAAGCCCGAGAATATCCTGCTCAAGTACGAGACACGACCGACTATTCGAGTGATCGATTTTGGTAGTAGCTGTTTTACTCACGAACGCATCTACACGTATATTCAATCACGCTTCTATCGTGCACCTGAAGTCATTTTGGGCGCGCCATATGACTGCGCGATCGATATGTGGTCGCTCGGCTGTATCCTCATCGAGCTACTTACAGGCTATCCACTCTTCCCGGGTGAGAACGAACAAGAGCAACTACAGTGCTTTATGGAGGTACTTGGCCTACCACCCAAGTCTCTGTTACTTCAAGCCACTCGCACTTCTACGTTCTTCGACTCGAACCTAAGACCACACCTAGTGCCGAATAGTCGAGGGAAAGTCCGTCAACCGAATACTCGAGCACTTGAGTCTATCCTCGCTGGGTGCGACGATCGCGACTTCCTGTCCTTTGTAAAGAGTTGTTTACAATGGGACCCATCACAACGTATCACCCCCGCCGAGGCACTGAACCATCCATTTATCTTTGCAGATGCTAGCTTGCAGCGCCAGCTTGCGCAACAACGGCAGCAGCAGCAGCAGCAGCAGCAGCAACAACAACAACAACAACAACAACATCATCATCATCATCATCATCATCATCATCAACAACAACCACACCCACACCCACACCCACACCCACAACCACAACCACAACCACAACCACAACCACAACCACAACAATCATTACAACTAAACCAACAGAATCAACACCAGCAGCAATCCCAACAAACATATCCGACACGGATTCACGAGGATGATCCAGCGATCTAGTCTGCCTCGTCCCTCCCTTCCTTATCACCATTTCTTCTCTGTGTTCGATCAAATTGCTCCCAGCCACTTTTGCAAGGAACGACTTGCAGAGTTCCGATCGATCTGTGCCTCCCACTCGGAGTCGCTCCATCGCTCTGCACATGACATTTGGTCGTTTTCTTAGCGATACATGCTCCTTGCAGTTACAAATCCCAACTCATCTGCCCCCCGTTCATACCTCTGCCAGCTCCAGTTTTCGATTGTCCCAAGCCGTCCTTTGATCGTGCTACCAGTTGACAGCTTATGGCGAAGTCACGGGGAAAGGCCCGCCGTTATATTTGCGAAAGTTCACTTTATCCAAGGAGACATTTTATGCCCAATACCTACCGACATCTGCCGCAAGGCTTCACTATCCAATAGCCGTTCTGATTATGTTCCTCTGTGTATGATCGCTGTATTTTTGCTTAATACCTCTTGCCATAGCAGCTATCTGACCTTGTATTCGCGCACCCGGCGCCAACACCTCTTCCCATGCTTCATCTACGAAGTCCGCAACCCTCTCAGTCGTCCATGGATGGGTGATCTGCTACTTGGGTTGTTGCCCGGAGCGCTATTGAGGTTTAGTAATGGATCGTAGTTCCACTCCACAATTCATCCCTGCTTTCTAGCCCAAGTACGCTGTCAGATCCCATAACCTCAAAAGTCGTGATATCCAAGAGATTTCCTGACAGACTTGCTCCGCTCGCGGTTCCGGAGCGTACTCTATCATCACTCCGTAACTTGCCAATCAGTTTCATGCTCAATTGCTTCCAATTCTTGATTTTGCTATCTCACTTTCGGTTTCTGTTCTCATGGACCGTGTTACTTTCGATGCAAGGTTCACACAGCCTAGTGGTTTTTTGCTGCTGTTTTGTTTCCCTCAGTTTTATTTCCCGCTCCCTTCTGATGGCAAGCAAGCTAGCAAACAAGCAAGCATTCCTTCCGAGCACTGAGTAATATAATCACTTGATTTTGTTGTCTTTATCCACACAGTCGTCTAATCAGCCAATAATTTTCCACCTATCTGCGTTTCTTTGCTCACTTCCGTGTCTTCCGCATCTCCACATCCCTGCATTTCTGTGATCCGTTTTTGTAAATTCTTCCCATCAGTGATTTCAATTCCACATTCTGTCGTATTTGGTAGCTGCCACGAATCCTCGCATTTCTTCTCGACAACTTTATTGGGTGCGCGCACCCTGTTTGTCGGTTGTTCCTTTATACTGCTTCGTCATCCTCGTGGGCGACTGTTATGCTCTGTTTGGCAGCATATCTTTGTTGTACTTATCCCTACTTCTCATTCTGCTGGTTCGTTTGCAATTCCCCCTCTCATCCCTTGTTTCTTTTTCAGCTCTCTCAAACTCTCACGCATTTACTCACCTCCTTCTTTTCTGTATTCCCTTCCCTTTCTGATATCTGCCTGTGCTCATTAACGCATTAAGTGACGGGAATGGATCTCAGAATTGACTCTAATGCTCGCATGCGGTGTGTTGTGAACAGGTTTGCTTTCTCGTGCACTTCGTTCATGTTGTAATGCGCTGATTTCTCCCCCGCTTTAATTTCTGCCACGCCCTCCCACTTTCGGCACTTCTCCCTTCTTCTACTTCATCATTCCAATTACTTTTTACCTGCTCATTCACGGATTATCAACCCAGAATCATATCGGCATGAATCAATTCGCAAATCCCCCTACAGCCGGGGACTTTAGTTCCCCTTTGTATTCTTTATCGCCTTCTTTGCGTGTATTAACTCACTGATATGCTACATACAATTAGGGGTAATGTTGTGATTCATCACCTTCGGATTGGCCCAGGGTTTGTGTTGGTTCGTTGGATTGGTCGAACGGTATGCGGAGCCGGAGCTTGCGAAGGCGTCTGAACCGGCTGTACATTCGAGGGGATGAGATCCTGCTGGACGCTCCGCTCTGATCCTGCATGAGATGCTAGTGATGCGACAGGGTTCTGCCACATGGGGTACACGGGATGGCCCGTGACCTGGTGATATGTCGTTGTGTAAGGTGGAAAAGGCATTGGGATAGATACCTGCCCATGCTCCATCTGATGGAGAGCACCTGGATGAGCAGCCATTCCGGGAGGAGCTGGTGAGTGAAGTTGCACATGACTTGGTTCAACCATGTTTGGTCCTACCTGGCCAGCGTAATTGGCACTCCTTGGCATCGGCGATGGCGACGTCCCCTGAGGCAGTGCCGTGCCATACATATTAGGCATTCCCACAACCACATTGCCTGACAGATCAGTCGGGAGTGCGTATGGCTTTACTCCACCGTGACCTGCCCCACTAGCTGATGGCGTGATACTCCCCTTTCTTACAGGAATACGAATGATCTTCTTCTTCCTCGTTGAGGGCGTTGGCTTGGAACGAAGTTGCTCAGCAGACGGCTCCGGAATCACACCAGATGAGTACTCAGCGACGCGTTGTGGTTCGTTCTGTCCACTCAGCACAGTTGCATATAAGCTAGTTGGAGGGCTTTCTCGAGTCCCAGGCACTCGGTGCAGGAAGCTTGGTACACGAGATAGAGCGGATGGGCGCGTTTGGTCGACTCCTGTGAGCACTCCATAAACTGTCGTTTGACATTCTGCGGTAGTGCCCTGACGTATCATCTCGGGTAACGCTGACTCAGGAGCGTATCTCTCGCTTTCGCATAGGTTCGGTGCGGAGCTAGGTATTGCAGGAGTGGGCGGAGACACAAGACTCGACGGCAAATGTTGATTATTGCCTGACACAGCCCCTTGGATGGCAGTGTCGGAAACATAATATTGTCCAGATAATGCCCTAGTATGATTCGACACTGGTAGAGCCACATGGGACGAAGATGCAAGGGATGCAGGTTTGAGCATACTCGGTATTTCATCCAACTTTGCTGACGTGGAGTTTCCATCATGTGCCGTTCGCGTCTGTTCAGCAGCAGTTTGTTGAGTAAAGGACCTGGCCGCTTCCATCTGACCTGGTAGTGGCGAAGTCGGGAGTGTTGACATTGTTGACAGTGCTTGCCCAAATGACATCGACTCCATGGTCTGGGCTGGGGAGGACGCCGAGTTAAATGAAACACTTTCTGGGGATCCTGCGGCGGGTTGGGAATGCGCGGGACTTTTGTCACCTTTCGTAGGCAGCAATGGGCTGGGTGCGGCTGCAGGGGTCGACCCAGATGACGAAATTGATGCTATCTTCACCGATTCCGAGGACTCAGAAGCCACCGTCACTCTGTTGCGTCTCTTGGAACATGATTCCGAGATACTCTGATAGAGCTTGTAACCATAGGGCAAAAGGAAGACCCAGATAGATATAAGCGCCACGGGGATAAATAGCCAAGACCCATAGGTAAAGAGCCACCGGCGATGCCTGAGGGCACGATGACGTCGGATAACAGTAGGGGTGTCTCTCGAAGAGATGAGCCGATATAAACTTGCCGCAAGTTCATCAAACGCCTTCTCGGCAAGCTCAGTCATCTTAGGATGATCTTTCCTCGCTGTGTTGCGAGGAGTTTCAGGATTGGGAGTCGCTGTGCTTGGCATCTCCGATCGAATGTGTGAGCTCTGATGGTGGCGCGCAAGTTCGCGAACAACTTTTAGTGCAGGGGACGATAAGCCGCCGGCGCGATGTGGTACAAACGGGCGATTCGAAAGTGCTAAACCCTTGCCCAGCTTGTTATTTAGCATCTCATTAATGTCCGGTAGGAAATAAAATGCTTGTAACATTCCCTTGGCGAATGACAGAAGCTCCTTACCAGCGTGAATTACTTCTGCGAGCCGGTGGGCACTCTCAGTTGCTGGAATAAAGGTTGATTCGAATGGACGTTCTGAATGCTCCATCATCGCAACAGAGCTTCCGTGTGCACTGCCATCCTGAGCGTCGCCATCTAAGTGGGCAGAAGGTGGAGCCCCTGGCAAGGCAGCCCCTCCGATTGACTTGATGATATGGTTACCCGTGACTCGATCAGCAGCTGTGATAACATTGCGCAAGGCCTGGAACTGCTCGAGGAATCTGAGGGCTAGCGCTCCGGGGAATGCGAGCAAGTCGACGTCATTCATCCATGTATCAGCACTTCGGAGTTCGAGCTCACCAGGACGAGATAATGTCCAAATACCGTTTGTGGTGAGTCGGCCTGATCGCATGGCACGATTAGAACCTTGATCGTTGTTAATACGGATCGTGACATTCGTATTGGCCAGCCCTGTGGGTAGCCCTTTCCTCTCTTGATTGGAGTTGGGATCGTCATCATACAATTCTGCGATTCCCATGCTTACAAGCAGCCTACGGATGTCTGCCAAGCTGACCTCTCCGTGTTTGAACAAATGCAGTGAAAGTGCAAGCGTAGGCAACGCCGAGCTAATTGGTTCGTACAGGGGCCCCATGTGCGATGCTCGTGATGGTCCCGCAAGGATGATCCGCTCAAGCTTATTGACCGCCGCAAGTTTCAACCAGTTTCGGGCATTTTCCAGACGGTCCCGTGCAGCTACGACCGCAGCGCTGACACTACTGAGATCTGCACCCTTGTAGGCCATCACCCCCCACAAAGCATCCTTGGAGAAGACACCACGATACGTGTTCCACATATAATTTCTTAGTACTGAAGGAGCAGATGATCCTGCTTGCATGGAGGGCGAGAATACTCGAACCGCAAGCTGGATGTCTTCATCAGCCAGCCGTTCCAAATCAGTCGCATCCCATGACCTTACACCCTCGTCCCAGATCATGGTGTCAGCTCCATGCTTCTCTCGGAGCCAGTGAGCGAGCGCACCGAGGTGACGTGCTACCAGTTTTGCTTCAGACTTTAGGCCCAAGAGGGTACAACTCCTACATGGTTTACCAATGAAAGTTGGGGGCGGCATCGATCCCGTTGTAGCTTCGGCGGCCTCTCGTCTCTGGGTTGCACTCTTTTCGGCCATACGAAAACGTCTGCCCACAATACGTGCCATTGGCGAGTAAGGTAGCTCTTCTTGATTCTTCTTCGAGTCTCCAAGGGCCTGGTTCTTGGGTCCGCCAAGGAATCCAAGGATGCGATTCCAGATTCCAAATTCTTGCGCCTTGTTAGTTGACGCTGAGTTTGAAGCCCGTAGCTGTGAATAAGGTGTTCCAAGTCCTATACGATGGAGGTCTAGCGCAGCTGCTGTTCCCGCAAAAGTGTCACTTCCCGCAGAACTTCCACCTAAATGAACGAGAAGGGTGTGCTGTGTTGTAGCAGAGTGCGGAGATGAGTCAGAGGGTCCCGCCGGTCTCCTCCGGCGCCTTGGCGAATGCGTTGAGTTTCTCTCAAGTTCAAAGATTGTAAGGTCAGAGGCATCACCATCGGCTAGTTCGTCTTCGAGAGTTGCGTCCGGGGGCAGGCGCGATTGCTGGCTCTGGCGAAGGGCTAAGTAAGCGGCATCCTTGTGGGGATCGGGATGTATCAGCTCGAGCAAAACCAATGTTTGCCTAAGCACAAGCTTGATTAATCTCAGCGATTGTGGATCGGAGATTGCTATGACATCAACAGACTCGGGGCGTTCTCTCAGGTGAGATAGTCTTCGGTGTTTGAGCATGAATCCACACCCTGAGACGCTAGGAACAACGGGAATAATTTGCAGGCCAAGCTGCCGCGCACGACGCGATACCGCTGCCACATCGTTGGGAGAGTATGCATTTGGTGAGGACAGAAATTCAAGCGCTCCATAATATGGGAGCATATCTTCCCATTCAATCATGACTCCCGTTGCGCCCCACTCGGCGAACTTGCTAAGTAGCTGGAGTAGATACATCGGAGTTGGAGGTAAGCCCTTCATGTCGATGTGCACGATTCTTTGGGTCAAGGTGGGTGGCGGAACAAATGTAGTGAATGGGTCCTTTAGCAGGGAAGGCGTGTGAAGGCCGCGATAGCCTGTTGCTGTCTTCAAGTCTTTGGGATCATGAGAGCTTCGTGTTACCAGTTCGATGTTATCAAGCAGAATACCTTCGAAATTCGCGGTTGATTTTAGAACCAATACTGACGCAGAAATGAGCAAAAATACAATCACCAAGAAGATTTGAAACCGGAACCTTTTTGCAGCACGCAGACACCGACGCCGCAGGCGAGTGAGCGCAATAACGATAGTGGTGGATGCTGCGCGGGCCTTGGCAATTGCAACACCAGTGGCCTGTACTGCCTGCCGTGCACGATCATGGACTGTTGAAAGTGTGTTTGAGCCCAAACTAAACCTCGACTTCCTTAGCGACGCTGCAGTGTCATCCTCATCTAGCGAAGTAAGCGGGCCATTACCAGCATCATCCCGCGAGTCCGAGTCGGAGGACTCAGGACTATTCGGACTGCTAGGCGTAGATCTTGGGCGTATTCTACCATTTTGCGAAGTTAAGGACCCGGAAAACGTGTCGGATGATTCGGCGTCGCTTGAGGGAAGTGTATCCGTCAGAACACTTCGAGTCTTCTGCTCTGCCGCGTGCTGGTGATCGCCGTCCGTGTCGCTCGACTTCTCAACGGATAGCTTCATATCATCTACGATGGGCTCTCCGGCCGACTTTGGTGAGGGCGTGGATGTCTGGTCATCTACATTCCGGGCTTTCCCGTCTTGCTGATGTCGCCTTCTGGCTGATGATAGCAATCTGATTCGAGATTCGTCCCTCGAAGCGTCTCCGGATGCTGATCCCTTTGCATTATCATCATGATCATCCCTGTCATATAGCAGGGATCTTCCGTCTCCACAGTACTTTCCACAGGTGAGGATGTGAAATATACCACCAGGTCCACAACAGATCGCTCCTTCAAAATCATCATCGTAGTATTCGTCGTCGCTGTCGCCGTTCATCACCAAATCAAACAAACTTTCGTTAGCCTGCTGGCCATTCTGCCTCCTCCTAAACTTCTTGCTGTGACCACGACCAATGCGATGTGCACTTGCGTTACCTGTGATCTCCTTGTTCACGGTGCTCAATCCTCCCGCACTTGCGTGAGCGCTTGATCGACGGTTATTCGCATCGGGATCATCCTCGTCCATGTATCGACGGGATTGCGGATTATAATCGCTCTCACCGAAGATTGATTCAGCCCGGGACCTGAGTAATGAACGCCCATGCTTTCCATCTACTCCACCAGCTTGCCTACCGCTGTCTCCCAGGTTCACTCCCAGCACCGATGCAGATTTGGTACTGTCAGGGGCGGCCGCAAACCCAGATAGCCTTACTCCAATCGTAGGGCCATAGCCAGGCGAATCGGGCACGTGAGCTACGGAAGACGACGATGAAGACAAATCAGGATGGGACTCTGACGCTGAGGAGGATGCCCTCAATCGTGTCAGCGCTCTACATCGTAGACATACGTTTCGAGTGACGCAGTCTGGAATGCATGAAAGCGGCCAACGCAGCCGGTTATTCGACTGTGCGTACGCCGTCGCTCGCAAATAGGGAGAAATCGGACTCCACTGTGCACTTGAAATGCCTAGGTTGACGTTTTCGGCGGCCGAAAAGGGTTCGTACATGCCTCACAGCCGCGTGTAGGCACGGTTTCAGTGCTATCTGGGCGTCTGCTTCGCGAAGACTAAGGTGACTTCGGGTAGGCCCGACACCACGCGTTGTATGCGCGCGAAACGCTGGGTGACGCCCGCGCTGACCGGGGAAGGTGTAGAACCTTGAGGGATGTAGGAAGTGAAACAATAAAGCAATTGATTAGATCAGTTTCTCTAGTTAAACCACACCTATTATGTACGTTATATCCACAAATTCACAACGTCTATTGTAGATGTCAGAGGTGTATACAGTCTTGGAAAAAAGTGAGAAATGATCTTATCCACCCGGCTAGGTCCATACTTGCGCGTCTGGCAAGGATCTCACGGAGTGAGGGCGACGGCGCTACGAGGCGAATAGCACGCAAAGCGCAGCTAGAACGGTCATATTCCATTATGCCTGCACAATCCCCGCCTCGCGGAGACGATTCAGAACGAACTCTGGCAAGCTGGAGTAGCTGCATGAGTCAGCGGACCTGGGCAGGTTGAGCGAGCCTTGAGCGACGGTGAAGGTACCACCACCCTTTGAACCTGGTGCGATATGCGTATCGATAAGTTTCCATAGCGCAACTGCGCTTGTCTCAGACTGAACCTCGGAGTCTTTGAGTTTACCTGACTTCTCGGACTTCTTGATCGCCCAGTCTTGGTTGATTACAACGCAACGAGCAGAATTCTCAACAATGAATACGTGCAGTGTGGGCTCATTGCCTTTCTTCATCGCGATCTTGTCTGCCATATCACGGAATATCGCATAGTTGCTTCCGTCAAGTTCGGGGACTCCATGAACTACGAGTCTAGTAGGAATCGGAACACCGTTGGGACCTGGCAGCCGGATCGGTGCGTCTCGGCATGACCAACCTGGGTGACTAAACATTGAAGCTGACGAAGAACCACTGCTGCTGCCTGCACTAGCGGCTGAAGCCGCAGACATCAAGCTTTGACGCAGCTTTGCATTGGCCTCCTTCAGCTGGGAGTTCAAGGTTTCAATCCTCTCATTCTGCTTGATTACGCGCTTTTCCACTTCGGAAGCATCTGCAGTGCGCTCAAGTCGAACTAATTCTGCAATGCGTGACAGCGCTGCGGAGCGCTCAAGCAATAGCGTGCTCGCAGCTTTGCCTGCGACGGCTTCAATTCGACGGACCCCTGATGACACACCAACCTCTTTTGTAATCACGATGGGGAAGCACTCGGCAGAGTTCGAAACGTGGGTTCCTCCACAGAGTTCAGTTGACACCGGCATTTCGTTTCCAAAGCGAACCACACGTACTGACGACTCTTGGTACTTGTCACCAAAGAGTGCAACTGCCCCGAGGCCCATCGCTTCATCAAGCGTCATGTTCGTGGCCGAGACAGGGACAGACTTGAGTACTTGCGCATTCACCCAATCTTGCACGGTAGCGATTTCATCGCTTGTAAGGGGCCTTGGGTAAGTGAAGTCAAAGCGCAGCCCCCTGGGTCCGACAAACGACCCGGCCTGCGCTGTTGCCGGCTGCCCGTGATTCGCAGTACCTGGGGCACCAGCCGGAAGCATATTACGGAGGGCTGCATGAAGCAGGTGAGTCGCGGAATGGTGCGCAGATACTGCACGCCTATGTTCTTGATCTACGTGTGCTTCGACTGTGATTTTCTCGTCCTTGGATTCAACAAGACGCACGAGATCAGCAAGATCAAATGATTCATCAGCCTGTGACTCGACCTCGAGGCGTAGAATGTTTGCACCCTCATATGGTTTGACAACATCCACAACTTGCAGCCAAGGTGTAACTGGTTCACCATTCTGAAGGAGACGCACTCGGCCTTGATCGCTAACCTGACCACCTCCTTGTGCATAGAATGGAGAAGGATCGATTGTCATCCATACATCGCCGTTGGCTCGTGCAGTTTGGGTAGCTCGCACGAGCGTGGCCGCAATGGGCCGCGCGGCCACTGACAGTTGATGGTAGCCACAGAACGCAGGGAAAATTCCGCGTGATCGCCAATGGCTAATCTCTTCCGTGCTCTTGACGTCACCCGATCCAACCCACCCTTTGCGAGAGTCTTGTTTGCGTTGTTCAATCAGCTGCTCGAAAGAGGCTGTGTCGACTGCCCAGCCTCGTTCCTTAGCACAGATCTCGGTTAGGTCAATTGGAAAACCATATCGGTCGTAGAGAACAAAAGCCAAGTCGCCGGGGAGGGTTGGCATGCCATTTGTCTGGGCGCTTGGAGGTATCAGCACCTTAGGCGCTTCCTCATCTAGGACACGGTAGCCACGGGCTAGGGTATCCAAGAATGCTAATTCCTCCACCTCGATGACTCGTGCGATAGTTTCAATGCGCTGAACGAGCTGTTGGTTTTGAGCCAACATGCCTGCCTCAAGAATCGCTGTCCGCGTCAACGTGTTGAGGAAGGGGATGCCCTGGGCAGCCGCACCAAGCAGTGCAGCGAAACGTGTGGCACGTCGCAAGATGCGCCTCAGCACGTAGCCACGACCAGTGTTGCTGGGAATGATGCCCTCGTTGATCAAATGGATTGAGGCACGCATGTGATCAGCAATCACGCGCAGTGCTACTGTCCTCGAGAAGTTGGGTGAGCCGGAGAGCTTGAGTGACCTGGAAGGCCCAATCTTTGCTGCCGCTTCAGTTGCTAGCTGATCAATGCGGTTAATAAACGTGTTCAGTGTGTTGATACCGTAGTTTGAGGATGCACGCTGCATGACAGATGCGATACGCTCCAAACCCATACCCGTGTCTACGCAGGGCTTTGCTAGCGGCTGCAGGGGGCCGTCTTTGGATTGTGTTTCATACTGCATGAACACCAAGTTCCAAATTTCCAAGAACCGCTCTCCATCGACGGGCTCAAGTTGGTCCCAGTATATTTCTGAGCAAGGTCCACACGGACCAGAATCGCCCATCTTCCAGAAGTTGTCAGCCATGCCCATTCTGAAGATCTTGCCATCCGCCTCTGCATTCTTCCACCCGGTGATGCGGGTCCATAGCTCGATGCTTTCATTGTCTGTTTCGAAGACGGAGATGCGCAGCCGTGACTGGGGCAGTTTGAGCTCTTCGGTGAGGAACTTCCATGCGTAGTACATCGCTTCCTCCTTGAAGTAGTCGCCGAACGAAAAGTTACCCAGCATTTCGAAGAAGGTATGATGACGCGCCGTGACACCCACATTATCCAGGTCGTTATGCTTACCACCTGCTCTCACGCAATTCTGTGCCGTCGTGACTCGGGAGCCATGCACGAGTGGCTCGCTCCCAAGGAACATGTTTTTGAATGGTACCATACCGGCACTGGTAAACAACAATGACGGGTCGTTAGACGGCACCACTGACGCCGAAGGGACCACCTTGTGGCCTTGCCTCTTGAAGAAGTCAAGAAAGGAGGCTCGGATGTCGTCCACCTCGCGGTACTGCGGGAGGTCAGCTGCGTTCACCGCAGGCGCATTCGACGCAGATGAAGACACCGCACGGGCTGGTGTGCAATGAATCCGGAGCGCTTGGGTCAGCGCGCGGGAGCACGTGAAAGCGTTTCCGCGGCTGGAAAGTCGGTAGAAAGAATGCATGCTTTGTGGTATATGACCAGTTTAGAAGCTGGATGAAACCGTGTAGAATAAGTCGTAATCCTAGCCCAAATCGATGGGACTTAAAACATATACCGACAGCGCGCTGCACCTATCAGCTCAAGCACCCCTGAAAATGTAGTTCGGACTTCGATCCCCCGTCCCTCGAACGGCAGATTTTCGTGAGTTGACACACCGCTCAGGGATCATATCGGGTCGGTACCGCAGAGGGACTGGAACACCAAAGCGTATACGTAGTTACTAGCGTGTTTGTGATGGAGAACCACCTGGAACACTCTTGCGCTCTCTTTCAGGCAATCTCGCCACTCGCTGTTTGGATGTGTAGTGAATGAGAAAAGAGTCCTTTCGACCTGGCCAGGCCGGTCCCACAATGACTTAGTGCGTTTGTCACGCAGGACTCATGGCGATCGACAACACCCACAATGCCGTTTGATCCAGGCGGGTTTTGGTTCAAGAACCATACCGAGTTGAGTGGAATCTTCCTCAAAGTTCAGTGTAGGTACATTCGATTTGACTTAGGGGCAGGTAGGTGATACTGGATGAGCTGGAGATGCTGCATGCAGAGCATCATAGCCCAACAGTGCAGCGTGGGCGTGTAAGAGTTTATCAAACAAATCAAACCCAGCCAGTCCGATCGAGCCAGTGAGTCACTGAGCCTTTTAGCCGGATGCGGTTATAAAAACGAGGCCCCCCAATCCCATCCACCCTGGCCGGACCTCCACCACAAATCCAACAACTGTGCCAAACGACACAATTCGGATTTTTCGGTTGAATTTGCACTCGATTCAAGTGTTGGTATCGGCACGGGCAGGCACTGCCATCGCATGATCCGAACGTGCTCAGCATTCTCAGTACGCGCTGCACCCACCTCGTAGGTTAATATCCTAAGACACCATCGTGTATCCCTGCTTTCAACTCCTGATCTTGGGCTTGGATTCGGAGTTTCGTCCCACCAACCACAGGTTTGCAGGTTTATTCGATATCGATCCACGGGTTCTGGACATGTTATCGTGAGAACGATGCCTCCTCTCTCACACGACGACACGCGCCTCATGCGATGATGCGTGTTAACACATAACCCCATTCTCTGCTCTTATAGAAAGTTCTCATTCAAGTTATTTGCCAGGAGAATCATGTCATCTGCTGCTGATATCCCCGCAACCAAGACTCTGTTCACTTCACATCTCGTCACCTCGAACTATGCGTTGTATCGCCCAACCTATCCACCCGAGATGTACGCTCTGATTAAGAACGAAGTGGAGGCTCAAGGCATTCACATTAATCGCGAGAACAGCATTGTTGTCGATATGGCCTGTGGAAGCGGTCAGGCCACATTCGGACTTGCGAAGCCTCCAATGAACGCCAACCGCATCCTCGGCACCGACATCTCGCCGCAACAGATCCAGCATGCTCGCGCAAAGGTCGAGGACGAGCTGAAGAAGCTGGGCCGACCCGAAGTTAAGTTTCATTTCGAAGTGGGTTCCGTTGAGGACATTCCCGCTCAGCTTAGAGCCCTACAGACCTCAGACGACCAACCCCTCTTACCTTCGATTGTGACAGTCGCACAGGCCTTTCATTGGCTCGAAGTGCCCAAGGCAATGAGTGTGCTCTACCCACTGCTCCAAAAGACCGATGCGCATCCGACCGGTGGAGCTTTCGCTGTGATCTTCTATGGCTCTCCCTTCTTCGAAACCCCTGCACTCCAAAAAATTGTCATGGAGGACCTGTACAATGCGAGGTTGGGTAACTGTTGGGGCGCTGGTCGCTCCCACATTGATGACGAGTATCGCCAGATGGCGGAGCTGATCCGCTCTGCCCAGGAGCCTGATGCCTGGGAAGTTCACCGCTTTGATCCTCCTGAGATGGCTAGCGCCGGCGAACAATCGAATGTTCATCGTCGAGTGGTTGACCCTTCCCTTCGTATTGTCAGAGAGATGCCGCTCGATGGTCTGATTGGATATCTTTCATCTTGGTCGGCCTACGGTGTGTGGCAGAAGAAGAAGGCTGACGGACTTGTTGACGTTTCTGAATCGGATCCAATCGAGGAATGCAGACAGAAGCTTCTGAAAGAGGTAGGATCTCCAGACGCCCTCATCAAGGTCACTTATCCCATCGGCCTTTTCCTCTGCTACCCAAAATAATGAAACGAACCGAAACTACTAGGCGTTTATTGAGTATGGACTGAATTTAAAAGCATTTACTCGATCTGCAACAATGAGCTGGGTTGTCAGCGTTGTGTTCAGTTTCTATGTTTTGTGTCTCCTTCGTTCCATTTGCATGGCTTTCTCTCGTTTCGTTCAGTTAATCAATGTCAATACTACTCGCTCATTTTGTTTAAATCCGTGTGCGGACGATAGCCGTATTGTTGGTGATTTCAGTCGGACATCGTGTCCGAAAATCTTCTGAGCACTCCTGCGGAAGAAAAATTCTACAAGTTCATCGTTACTAACACTGGCTCAAGTTTGCCAATCCGCATAAATCTACTGTAGATAGAGCTCATTACACGGGTGGCAATCTAATGAGTGACATATCATGGTACCTGGGTAAGTTAGTACAGTCGAGCACAAGAGTATTACAATCTGCGCAGTGCCGTTGTACTTGTGTTCGATAGCAACTTGGAGAGCCATTGCATCTGATCGTTGAGACGCATGGACTGCGGGCGCACGAAGTCTGATTGTGTCTCTTTCGAAGCAGACGCAACATTTTGAGGCTCAGGTTTGGGCGCCAACTCGGACTCGACTCTGGCCCCCGCGGGCTTCAGAATCTCCTTTGACTCAAGGGCATCCTTCTTGGACTGTCGCACTCCGCAAGCCTCGCAGGCGCATTCGAGAGCATTTGGCGCATCCCTTTGCTGGAGGATCTCCGCAAGATGAACTGACATAGCACTCATAAACAACGTAGGATTCCAGGAGCCAGTGGAGGGCAATAATCCTCCTCCAGTAACGAATACGTTGCGAGCTCGCTTAAACTGATAGGTATAGTGCTTATCCTCGCCAGTGGCAATGGTGTCACCATAGACAGGCCCATTGTTGCGGCCATTGTCGATCGACAGGACGCAACCCTCGTGCACCATGCCTCTAGAGCACATGCCTCGGTACGCACGGCCGAAGGCGGTCGGTTGTAGTTCGGTTGCTTGGTCACCTCGACGACCCTGTGACTGGTAGTCCTTCTCTAGCAGCTCAAGGAGAGCGATGCGTGATTTCCACTCGGCTTTTTGACTTCTCTTGTCTTTATACATGAACTTGACATCGGCGTCATCACCAAAGAGCTGTTGTGCGATGGAGAACGCGACCTCGACGGTCTTATTCCATGAGCTGTAATCGAGATTACTTAGGCGTACATCCGCGAGACCGATAGCTCGTGGTCTTCGATTACTCATGGCGTCATCAGTGGCAGGGTCATTCATCTTGTAGTAGCCACTCTTGGGATTGCCGAAATAGTCCGTTGCGCTGAAGTCCTTCAGCTGCATAAGCTTCTCCCTGAGTCTGTTCTCAACTGAGTTGGTGAGCACCTCTCCGAGAAGAGAGAAATTGAAGTAGACGTAGTCAGGATCTGATGTCCTTGTCATGCTGTCAGGGCCACCGGGAATCGTGGAAGAAAGCGTTGAGAGGGACCTTGCACCCGTCTCCAATGAAGGGATAATGACCGAGAGCTGACAGTGCCACTCATTCAATGCCGTTAGTTTTGCCTCACATTTTTCATGTGCTTTTCGAGTCTCTTCGTCGCACTCACCGCTGAGTTTTGGACAATTGGGAAGAGCATGGCAACATGCAGCATCGTTCTCATTCTCAATTGCTTGGTAACCCATGATATAGATTGCCTCAGCAAAGTCATCGCCACGGAACACCGCCTCAATATCAGCTTCAGTGGGGCGTTTCCCAGGCTCCTGCGATACGAATATTTCCTTGAATTTCTGCAGTGCCACTTTTCTCGGAATTCTGCATACCACTGACGCGCAAAAGTGTGCTCCAATGTCTCTGCCAATCGTTCTGGTTTCCTCATTCTGCTCCTCTTCAAACGACGTCATGAGGAGATTTGCTGCTGGGTACATCCCCATGCCGAGAATAATGCTCGTGTTTTCATCGCAGCTGACGGTGAACTCCCGTCCCAGCTGCGTCTTGGGCTTACTCGCGTTCGCATCGGTGCTGTTAGGCGCATCCTCCTTCTCATCAGCTTTTGCAAGTGCGCACGAGCCCTTTTCTTCGTCGACGATAAACTCGCGTTCCTCGTACATCACAACCTTCAGGCCGGTGACTGTCCTACGGTCTTCCGCATGGCGGAGAAGCTGTGCAACGTTAGCATTCAATACGCAAGTAATAGTGACGTGAGGAAGGTTGTTGGTATAGAAGGAACGAGTTGGGTCTGGGAACCAATACGCGAACTTGAGTTGTCTTCCATCAAGTGCGGTCTCCCAATTGGACCACTCTGTTACACCATAGAGCGCGCGAACTTCGTCAGCGAGACCCTTAGGGAGAACATCATAGTCCTTAAAGACCTGCATAAGCTTGCAACCGACCTTGGAGTATGGATATGGTATATCTCGCAAAGGCTCGCCAAACGCCTTGATGATGTCAAAGTAGAGGTATTTCGCCGTCCTCTCGTGGTGGGGGCATGGAACACCCAGTTGCTGCTTCACAACACCAGTCTCCCAGCGATCCCAGATCTCCTTCAGGCACCTGAAAATGCTTCGCTCGTCCCAGTCGAAGGGCTCTCGGAAGTCTGAAGCATTCGCCAGCGTCTTTTCAAAGCGCTTGACAACGGAGCTTGCGATCTCAGCAAAGTTCTGATGAAGAATCGTGAGATAGCTGGGCTTTCTCAGGAAAAGGGGCTTACCCTCTTTCACGTCAGGTGCTTCTTCCCAGCGTTCGTCTGATTGTCCTGGAATGCGATTGTCTTCGTGTCTCTGTCCAGACTCACGTACATCTGCGTCTTCGTCAGAGTCAGGCGGTGGCACAACACCCTTCGGCAAGGTCCCTTTGTCTGGCCGAACATTAACTGTGTGGTCAATTCCAGGATCTCGTAGAGTGGTAAGAAGCTTAAGCAGGCCTGGCGTTGTCGTGAACTTTCCAAAAGGATTCATGAAGCCGCGATCGGAGCAACATACGCCTTACTCAAACGGTTCTTCGTACCCTTGAGAACGTTAGCCAGGTGAAATGGGTTCTGAATCGAGTCACTAAGGTCACCAGCGAAGGAGTTAATCTTCGTCGTCAGCGCCTTAGTAAATGGTAGAACCTCTGGGCGATAGATCCAGGCATTCGAGTCACCATCGGCATGGATGTACTCGCGAGCAGTCCAGTAGTGCTTCTCGACCTCCTCAACAAACTGTTGCGGGAAGTCGCGAAGCTCGGTGGGGTTACCGCGAGTTGGCCATGGACACCAAGCCGTCCAGGTCGCACTACGTCCACCAAAGACATTGACGGAACCATGCAAGTACAAATCTTCCGCACCGGGACAGTTCTTCATTTCAGACGCACGATAGAAAGGGAATGTCTCACTCGCATTCCCAACCATATCAGAGAACACAGGCTCGAGAGCCTGGGCGTGATCCGGAAGGAAGAAGCTACCACGCTCGAGCACCAGGATCTTCAAATCCTTCCAGGCCGTCGACACCAATTTCTTCAGGAAAGAATAGGCGCATGGGCCAGTGCCAATTACAATATAATCGTACTTTTGGCCAAACACATACTCCATGCAATCCGACGAAGCGTCTTTCCAGTGCAGCATTTTCCAGTATTTGGCACAAAGACGCTTGGGGCGTCTGTGGGCAGAGTGCGCAGCGAGGCGAGGCGAGGTGAGGCCAAGCTGGCCGGCGCGTGCTGAATGAATGCAGGGGGTCTTGAGTACTCGGACTGCGGGGGGGGGGGGGGGGGGGGGGGGGGGGGGGGGGGGCGGGGGGGGGGGGGGGGGGGGGGGGGGG
>Ga0180217_1001790_pt1 | contig 21838 bp, 21 predicted proteins | sample eDN3rd37CBELigOP_FD_128521 | JGI IMG/M metagenome (GOLD analysis project Ga0180217, IMG submission 128521) | Enriched Organic Plus compost microbial communities from Emeryville, California, USA - eDNA 3rd pass 37_C BE-Lig OP (version 2) (version 2) ... | reverse complement strand
TCGGTGTTGCCGAGCTTGGTCTTCGTCTGCCCTTCGAACTGCGGTTCGGACAGCTTCACCGAGATGACCGCGGTGAGGCCTTCGCGCACGTCCTCACCGGAGAGGTTGTCGTCCTTCTCCTTGAGCAGGTTGTTCGCCCGGGCGTACTTGTTCACCAGGGTGGTGAGCGCCGCGCGGAAGCCCTCCTCGTGCGTGCCGCCCTCGTGGGTGTTGATCGTGTTCGCGTAGGTGAAGACGTTCTCCGTGTAGGCGGTCGTCCACTGCATCGCGATCTCGAGTGCGATCTTGCGGTCGGTGTCCTCGGACTCGAAATCGATGATCTCGGCGTGAACCGACTCGCTCTTGCGTACCCGGTTCAGATATTCGACATAGTCGACGAGGCCCCGCTGGTAGAGGAACTCGTCATGCGGCTGCGCCGTGACGAGGGTGCCGTCGATCTCCTTGTCCACCGCGCGGTCCGCGCGCTCATCCCGCAGCGTGATGCGCAGGCCCTTGTTGAGGAACGCCATCTGCTGGAACCGCGTGCGGAGGGTGTCGTAGTCGAACTCGACGGTCTCGAAGATCTCCGGGTCCGGCCAGAACGTGATGGTGGTCCCGGTCTCGCTGCTTTCCTCGCCCTGCTCGAGCGGAGCCTGGGGCACGCCGCCGTTGCGGTAGGACTGCCGCCACACATATCCCTGCCGGCGCACCTCGACCTCGAGGCGTGTGGACAGCGCGTTCACGACGGAAGAACCCACGCCGTGCAGACCGCCGGAGACGGCGTATCCGCCGCCGCCGAACTTGCCGCCCGCGTGGAGCACGGTGAGCACGACCTCGACCGTGGACTTCCCCTCGGTCTTGTGGATGTCCACCGGGATCCCGCGGCCGTTGTCGACGACGCGGACACCGCCGTCGGCGAGGATCGTCACGTCGATCGTGTCGCAGTACCCCGCGAGCGCCTCGTCGACCGAGTTGTCCACGATCTCGTAGACCAGGTGGTGCAGACCGCGCGGCCCGGTCGAACCGATGTACATGCCGGGACGCTTGCGGACGGCCTCGAGTCCCTCGAGCACCTGGATGGCGTCGGCCCCGTAGTCGTTCCGTTCGGGGCGGGTACCGTTGCTGCTCTCCGGAACGTCGGCGGGGGTGTCAGTCGTCATAGGTCTCGAACGCTCCGGATCGGTGAAAGGACCAGATCATCCTATCAACCGGAGCACGTCTCCGGGCGCTGAGCGCCCGTGTGCCGTCACGAAATCGAGCAGGCCACCGACGGACATGGCTCAGCCGTAGGTATCCCGAGGACCGCGCCCTGGAACGGCTCTGGGGCCCCATTTCCAGGAAGGGACGTCCGGGCCGACGAATCGGACGTCTTCGACACCGGCCTCGGGATACCGCTCGCCGATGCGGGTGACGATCTGCGCGCGCATGAGCCGGAGCTGCTTGGCCCAGGCGGTCGAATCGCACTGCACGGTGAGGATGCCGCGCTCCAGCGCGACCGGCCGGGTGTGCGCCGCGGTCTCGGTGCCGGCCACGTCACCCCACTGGCGGACGAGGTCCTCCCGGGCGAGGTGCGGAGCCCACCCGGCCTGCTTCGTGAGGGCGCCCAGCACATCGCCGAGGCCCTTCGGGTCACGGCCGGGTGCGAACGGGGCGTTCTCGTCGTCCTCCTCCACGCGCTTGCGACGACGGCGACGGTGCACCGTCGGCTCGAGCCCGCGCAACCGCAGATAGGTGGACAGCGTCTCGGGGATGCGCTCGTCACTCATCCTCGACACTCCCGATCGTGCCGGCCGTGACCCGCACGGTCCGGCCCCGGAGCCCGGCGGGCACATCCGCCTCGACCGCGGCGGTCACGATCACCTGTTCGAAGTCGCCGACGAGGCCCGCGAGGCGGCTGCGCCGGTCCGCGTCGAGCTCGGCGAACACGTCGTCGAGGATGACGATCGGGTCGCCGATGAGCGACTCGGCACGCAGCAACTGCGCGGAGGCGAGACGGAGTGCGAGCGCGACCGACCACGACTCGCCGTGGGACGCATACCCCTTGACCGGCAGCGAGCGGATGCGGATCACCAGGTCGTCGCGGTGCGGTCCGACCAGGGTGAGCCCGCGCTCCAACTCCGCGCCACGCTTCGCCGCCAACGCCGCCCGGAACAGTTCTGCCGTGGGGGAGGAGCCGTGGACCGGTTCGGCGACCGCGTCCTCCTCCGGGTCGATGCCGTGGACGGAGCTCGCCCATTCCAGCTCGGGTCGGTGGTCCGCGCCCGCGATCGCGGCGTAGGCGTCGGTGAGCGGCCCGTGCAGTTCGGCCGTCAACGCGGCACGGGCGTCGATGATCTGCGATCCGAGCGAGACGAGCTTCTCGTCCCACACGTCGAGGGTCGTCAGCGCGGCGCCCTTGATCCCGCGGGCACGCGCGGATTTCAGCAGCGCCGTGCGCTGGCGGAGTACCCTGTCGTAGTCGCCCAGGACGCCGGCCATCCGCGGCAGTCGCTGGACGAGGAGTTGGTCGACGAACCGGCGACGTGCGGACGGGTCGCCGCGGACGATCTGCAGGTCCTCCGGTGCGAACAGGACGACCTGCGCGTACCGGGGGAGTTCGGCGGTGCGTACCGGCGACCCACCGACACGAGCCTTGTTCGAGCCCTGCTTGGCGATCTGGATTTCCAGGACGACCCGGCGTTCTCCGTGACCGAGTCGGGCACGGAGGAACGCGGCGTCGGCACCGGCGCGCACGAGCGGCGCGTCGGCCGAGACCCGGTGGGAGCCGAGCGTGGCGAAGTAGGCGATCGCTTCGGCCAGATTCGTCTTGCCCTGGCCGTTGCTGCCGACGAAGAGGTTGGCGCCCGGCGCGAGGGCCACGTCGGCGCTCGTGTAGTTGCGGAAGTCGACGAGACTCAGCTGCTCCACGATCACCGCGTCACACTACCCCGGACGGCCGACAGCGTCGGCGGATCAGCGCAGCAGCAGGTTCGGCTGCAGCAGGTAGCGGAACGAGTCTTCGCCGCCCTTCTCGACCGAGGTCTGCGGGGTGACCAGGATCGGGCTGAGCTTGTTCGCGTTCTCGCTGGAGGTGAACGTGATGCGGGTGAACTCGCTGCGGACCGCCGCGAGCGCTTCGAGCAGGTACTGCGGGTTGAGACCGAGGGTGACCTCCTCGCCGGTGAGCGTGGCGTCGACCGACTCGGTCGCGCGGGCCTGCTCGGTGCCGGAGGCCTCCATGACAACGCTCTCGGGGCCGAATGTGAACCGAAGCGGTGCGGAGCGGTCCAGCACGAGCGAGACGCGGCGCACGGCCTCGATGAGATCGGCGGTGTTGACGACGGCGTGGTGCTCGGTCTGCTCGGGGAACAGGCGGCGCACCGGCGGGAAATTGCCCTTGATCAGCAGGGAGGTGACGGTCTTGTTGCCCGAGCTGAACGCGATGATCTCCCGATCACCGGAACCCGAGAACGCGACGGAGATGTTCTCGCCGTGTGCGAAGGTCTTGCCGACCTCCTGCAGGGTGCGGGCCGGAACCAGTGCGGTCGCCTCACCGGTGACGGCGTCACCGCCGTCCCAGGGGATCTCGCGGAGCGCTACGCGGTAGCGGTCGGTGGCGACGAGGCTCAGCCGGTTGTCGGTCACCTCGAGCTGGACGCCCGTGAGTACCGGGGTGACGTCGTCGCGGGATGCGGCGAACGCGACCTGGGCGATGGCGGTGGCGAAGACGTCGGCGGGGACGAGCCCGGACTCCCCGGTGACCTCCGGGATCGCGGGGTATTCCTCAACCGGCATCGACGAGAGCGTGAAGCGCGCGGAGCCGCAGGTGAGCAGGATGCCCTCCTCGTCGACCGCGATCTCGATGGGCGCGTTCGGGAGGCGGCTCGCGATGTCGGAGAGCAGCCGGCCGTGGACGAGGATCGTGCCCGGCTCGTCGACCGTGGCGTCGATGGTGGTGCGGGCCGACGCTTCGTAGTCGAAGGCGGAAAGGGACAGCCCGGCATCGGTGGCCTCGATGAGGACACCCGCGAGGATCGGCTGCGGATTGCGCTGGGGGAGCAGCTTGACAACGAACGACACCGCGTCGCTGAACACATCGCGGTTGACCTGGAATCTCACAAAAGCTCCCTCGTCGTCGGGCTGGGGTCTCCCATGCTAGTCGGGCCGTCGCAACAGACGTAGCGCGAGGCCGCGTCGAGCGTGCTGGTGATCGGAAGTCCCGATTCGATGAAGAGATTTGTCATGGTGTTAACAGCTGTGGAAACTGTGGACAACTCGGTGGAGAGCTTGATCCGTCTGGGAACTACACATTTGTGAGTTGTGGACGAGCTGCGGATCGAGCGGGGACGAAAACGTGTCATGAGCCCCGTGATCACAAGGTTCTCCGACGTTCCTCCACCGGTCGTTCACAGATCCGGGGCGTCGATTCACAGTTATCCACAAGTTGTCCACACTGTGCAGAAGCAGATATTGGTGGCAACGCCCGGGCGTGTCAAGGACGGATTCCGGGCATGTCGTGCGGTCTCGCGGCAGGCCCGCGCAGACGAAAGCGCCGCCCCGAACGGGGCGGCGCTCACATGGAGAGTGGCTGCGCATCAGCGGCCGGCGCGGCCGAGCTGGGAGGTGATCTCGGTCACCTGGTTGTAGATCGAGCGTCGCTCCTTCATGAGGTCGCTGATCTTCTTGTAGGCGTACATGACGGTGGTGTGGTCCCTGCCGCCGAAGAGCTGTCCGATCTTCGGGAGGGAGAGGTTCGTCCGTTCGCGGCAGAGGTACATCGCGATCTGTCGCGCCATGGCGACCGCCTGTGATCGGCTCGAGCCGTAGAGGTCGTCGACCGAGAGCTTGAAGTATTGTGCGGTCGCCGAGATGATGTCGGTCGGCGAGATGACGTTGGTGTCGTCCGAATCGACGATGTCGCGCAGCACGGTCTGCGCCAGCGAGATATCGAGGCTTGAGCGGTTCAGGCTTGCGAACGCCGAGACACGGATGAGCGCACCCTCGAGTTCGCGGATGTTGCTGGAGACCACCGTCGCGATGTACTCGAGTACCTCGTCGGGGATCTGGAGCCGTTCGTTCTGCGCCTTCTTGCGGAGGATCGCGATACGCGTCTCGAGGTCGGGTGCCTGCACGTCGGTGATGAGGCCCCACTCGAAGCGGCTCCGCATCCGATCCTCGAAGCCGGTGAGGAGTCGCGGTGGCACGTCGCTGGTGATCACGACCTGCTTGTCGTGATCGTGCAGCGTGTTGAAGGTGTGGAAGAACGCCTCCTGCGTCTCGGCGCGACCCTGCAGGAACTGGATGTCGTCGATGAGCAGGATGTCGACCTCGCGGTACCTCGCCTGGAACGCGGCGCCGCGGTTGTTCGCGATGGAGTTGATGAAGTCGTTCGTGAACTCTTCGCTGGAGACGTACCGCACGCGGACGCCGGGGTACATGCTCAGTGCGTAGTCGCCGATGGCGTGGAGAAGGTGCGTCTTGCCCAGCCCCGAGTCGCCGTAGATGAAGAGTGGGTTGTACGCCTTCGCCGGCGCCTCGGCGACGGCGACCGCGGCGGCGTGCGCGAAGCGGTTCGACTGTCCGATGACGAAACGGTCGAAGGTGTACTTGGGGTTCAGCCTGGTGTCCGACCGCGGATTCGAGGGCGGGGCGATGCTCTGCGCGGGGGACTCGATCACCGGCTCCGGCTCGGACTGCTGCACCGCGATCGGTGCGGTCTGATGCGAGTCCATCAACTCGGGGTTCACCACGACGCGATAGTTGGTGACCGATTCGTCGTCGCACTGGGCGAGCGCCTCGAGGATGGGGATCCGCAGTCGCTTGCTGAGTTGCGCGGCGGTGAGTTCGTTCGGGACGTCCAGATAGAGGATGCCGCTGATGACGCCCTGGGCGACGGCCAGGTTGAGGAAACCGTGCATCTGCGGGGAGACGCGCTCGTCGGAGGCGAGGAGACGGAGGACCGAGGACCAGACAGGGACGTCGGGTGTCTCGTGCACTGACATCGCCTTCCGCGCGCTGCGGTCGGGTATACGCCCCGACCTGTGGATAACTGCCCGAGCAACGGTAGTCAGCGGGAGCCGGGAGAGCAAACCCCCTGCATCATTCCGTCGGTGTGTCGAACACGGGCTCCGCACACCCCCTGTGGATAATGACTCTTTGGCCTCGGTTTGAGTTCTTGCGCCCGCCGTCGTAGCCTTAGTCGGTTGACTTCTGCCTATACGGCAATACCGTCGAGCCCCGGTAGAGCGTTCCGGTGGCAACCTGATCCGGAGTGATCCCATGAGCAAGCGCACGTTCCAGCCCAACAACCGCCGCCGCGCCAAGAAGCACGGCTTCCGCGCCCGTATGCGCACCCGCGCCGGCCGCGCCATCCTCGCCGCGCGTCGCGCCAAGGGCCGCACCGAACTGTCGGCCTGACGGATCCCGGTGCTCCCGCGGGCCAATCGACTGACCGACGGCGCTGAATACAAGGCAGTCGTCCGTCGTGGTGCGCGGTGCTCCGGACCCAACACGGTCACCTACGTCGTCGCGTCCCCCACGGGGGGCGCGACGCGTTTCGGTTTCATCGTGAGCAAGCAGGTCGGGACGGCCGTCGTGCGCAACACCGTGCGACGACGACTGAAGGCGATCTGCGCCGAGGCGATGCCGAAGGTCCGTCCCGGCTCGCAGGTCGTCATCCGCGCCCTGCCGTCTGCGGCGGAGGCGGAGTTCCAGCAGCTGCGGCACGAGGTCGTCCGTTGTCTCGAACGGAAGGCCGCATGAGCGTCTCGACCCTGCCCTCCGCCGCCCTCGGCGACGCGCGGATGTCGGGCCGGTCCTGGCTCGACGCGGTCCCGCTTCTTCCGCGGAACGCCGCGCTCGCGGTGCTGCACGGCTACCGCTCGACGATCTCCCATCTCTACGGTGACGTCTGTCGGTACTATCCCTCCTGTTCGGCGTACGCCGTCGGCGCGGTCCAGCAGCACGGTGCGATCAAGGGTTCGGCACTCGCGCTGGCCCGGATCGCCCGCTGCCACCCGTGGGCGGCCGGCGGTGTCGACGATCCCCCTCCGCACCCGCGCTTCGCGTACGAGCTGACCCGGCACGGGTTCGTCGTGCCCCCCAGAAAGGACTGATCCCTTGGATCTGGTATTGGCCGCCGCCGCTGACTCGTCCGGTGGTTTCGATCTGCTCGGCACCATCCTCTGGCCGCTGAAGTGGGTGGTCGAGCTCGTGCTCGTCGCGTGGCACGCGATCTTCAGCTTCCTCGGGCTCCCCGCGGCGTCCGGCATCACCTGGGTGCTTTCGATCGTGGGTCTGGTCGTCGTCGTCCGGGCCGCCCTGGTGCCGCTGTTCGTGAAGCAGATCAAGAGCCAGCGGAAGATGATGGAGATCGCGCCGCAGCTCAAGAAGATCCAGGAGAAGTACCGCGGCAAGAAGGACCAGCTCTCGCGCGAGGCCATGAGCCGCGAGACCATGGCCCTGTACAAGAAGCACGGCACCTCGCCCGTGTCGGGCTGCCTGCCGATCCTCGTGCAGATGCCGATCTTCTTCTCGCTGTTCTCCGTGCTCAGCGACGTGTCCAAGCACGCCGTGGCCGGCACGGGCGGTGTGGGCCTGCTCGACGCCGAGCTCACCGCCGAGTTCTACGACGCGAAGCTGTTCGGCGTGGCGTCCCTGCACGAGACGCTCACCAACGCGATCTCGCAGCAGACCGCCGGTTGGCAGGTCACCGTCACGATCCTCGTGATCCTCGTGGTGCTCATGATCGCGTCGCAGTTCTTCACGCAGCTGCAGATCATCTCGAAGAACCTTTCGCCCGAGGCCAAGACCGGCCAGGCGTATCAGATGCAGCGCATCATGCTCTTCATCATCCCGCTGGGCATGATCTTCTCGGGCGTCTTCTTCCCGCTCGGTGTGGTCATCTACTGGTTCACCTCGAACATCTGGACGATGGTGCAGCAGTTCCTCGTCATCCGGAACATGCCGACCCCGGGTTCCGAGGCGGCCAAGCAGCGCGAGGAGCGCCTGGCCCGCCGCGGGAAGGCGATCGACGCGCAGGGCAAGATCGTCTCGATGGAGAAGTACCAGGCCGAGCAGCAGCGACTGCTCGAGGAGGCCGAGCGTCAGCGGCAGGCGGCGCCGAAGCGCCAGCAGCCGGTCGGTAAGCAGCGCGCGAAGAAGCAGGCCCAGAAGCAGTCGGCACCCAAGCCCGGCGATGCGAAACCCGCGCCCAAACCCGACGCCCCCGCATCCGACTCCTGACCCGAAGGATCACCGATGACCAGCACCCCTGAGACGCAGGCACCCGCCGAGGCGATCCGCGACGAGGCCGACCTCGAACAGGAGGGCGACATCGCGGCGGACTTCATCGAAGGGCTGCTGGACATCGCCGACATCGGCGGCGACCTGGACCTCGACGTCCGCAACGGCCGCGCATACGTGTCGGTGCAGGCAGCCGAGGACGACGACTCCCTCGATCGACTCGCCGACCCGGACACCGTGAACGCGCTGCAGGAGTTGACGCGGTTGGCGGTTCAGAACCGCACAGGCCAGTTCTCGCGCCTCATCCTCGACGTGGCGGGTTCGCGCGAGGCCCGTCGACGGGAACTCGAGGCGCTGGTGGACCGCGCGGTCGAGCGTCTCGGCGCCGGCGCGTCGCAGGCGTCGCTGCCGCCGATGTCGAGTTATGAGCGGAAGCTCGTGCACGACATCGTCGCCGCGCGAGGACTGGTCTCGGAGTCTTACGGCGATGGCGCGGACCGCCACACGGTCATCCGCTCCGCCTGATGGATGTTTCACGTGAAACGGCCGGCGTCGAGCCGGAGCCGGCCGCGGCGGCGACGCTGTTCGCCGACCGACTCGCGCTCGCCCGGTCCTTCACCGCTGCCTTGGTGGCGGAGGGTGAACTCCGCGGCCTGATCGGACCCGACGAGCTGCCGAGGATCTGGACGCGCCACATCCTCAACAGTGCGATCATCGCGCCCCTGTTCCATGGGCGGGTCGCCGACATCGGCTCGGGCGCCGGGCTTCCCGGGCTCGTGTGTGCCATCGCCCGACCCGATGTGCACTTCACCCTCATCGAACCGATGGAGCGGCGCACGCTCTGGTTGCAGGAACAGGTCGATGCGCTCGGGCTCGAGAACGTGACGGTCGCGCGCAATCGCGCGGAGGAGTGGCCCGGGGGAGCGGTGTTCGATGTCGTGACCGCCCGTGCCGTCGCGGCACTCCGGTCCCTCATTCCACTGACCGCCCCGCTCGTTCGTGACGGGGGCGAACTCGTGCTGCTGAAAGGCGCCGGCGCGCCGGCCGAGATCGAGAAGGCCGCAAAGCAGATCCGCGCGGCCAGGCTCTCGGACATCCGCGTCGAGTTGGTCGGAGAGGGCGTGCTCGCCGAGCCGACACGCGTCGTGCGCGCCACGGTGCGCGGCTGAACAACCGTTTCACGTGAAACATCGCGCTGCTCGGACAGTCCTGGTCGTTTCACGTGAACACGGACCCGTGGCTGTCCGTGGCCGCAGCTACAGTGGAAGACCGGGGAGACGAGAAAGGTGACCTGTTTCACGTGAAACATCAGGATGACGCCGCGACGGCGACCACCTTCGACGACACCCCCCTCGCTCGCGAGATCGCCGACCTCAACGCGCGCCGCCGCGCACTGGAAGGCGTCACGCCCCCGCTCCCGCGACAGACGCGCGTCATCACGGTGTCGAATCAGAAGGGTGGCGTCGGCAAGACCACCACAACCGTCAACCTCGCCGCGGCGTTCGCGGCAGCCGGCGCCCGTGTGCTCGTCATCGACCTCGATCCCCAGGGGAACGCGTCCACTGCGCTCGGTGTGCCCCATACCGCGGACACCCCCAGCGTGTACGACGTGCTCATCGACGAGTTTCCCCTCGCGGACATCATTCAGACCAGCCCTGAGTCGCCGAATCTGCAGTGCGCGCCGAGCACGATCCACCTCGCCGGGGCCGAGATCGAACTCGTGTCGCAGGTCGCGCGGGAGCACCGGCTGCGTCACGCGCTGCGTGATTACCTGCGTGACGCCGCCGAGCGCCCGCACGTCGTGCTCATCGATTGCCCGCCGTCGCTCGGACTGCTCACGATCAACGCGTTCACGGCGGCGGAGGAAGTGCTCATCCCGATCCAGTGCGAGTATTACGCGCTGGAGGGTCTGAGCCAGTTGCTCGGCAGCGTGCAGATGATCCAGAAGCACCTGAACCCCGCGATCCGGGTGTCCACGATCATGCTCACGATGTACGACGGCCGTACGCGGCTGGCGCAGCAGGTCGCGGATGAGGTGCGCGGACACTTCGGTGACCAGGTGCTCGGCACTGTGATCCCGCGATCCGTTCGCGTGTCCGAGGCGCCGAGCTTCGGACAGACCGTGATCGCCTATGATCCGGGTTCTGCCGGTGCGGTCGCATATCGCGAGGCCGCGGTGGAGATGCTCACTCGCGGAACGACGTCGCCGGTGACCCCGGCCGACGGGAAGGAGAACTGATGGCCAAGCGGACCGGACTCGGACGGGGGATCGGTGCGCTGATCCCGACCTCCTCGGACTCGGGCGAAGCGCGACCGGTCGACGTGTTCTTCCCGGGCGCACCGGCCAAGACCGCCGCTCCCACCCCGGCGGAGCCTGAGCAGGCCGTACCGGAGACGCCGGCGGACGACCTCGTCGAGGTGCCCGGCGCGCGACTCATCGAGGTCGACCCGCATGCCATCGTCCCGAACCCGAGGCAGCCGCGCACCGTGTTCGACGAGGATGACCTCGCCGAACTCGTGCACAGCGTTCGTGAGTTCGGCGTGCTGCAGCCGGTCGTGGTCCGAGACCGTGGCGACGGTGTCTACGAACTGATCATGGGTGAGCGTCGGACCCGGGCAGCGCGTGAGGCCGGGATCGACCGCATCCCGGCGATCGTGCGGGACACGGCCGACGAGGATCTGCTGCGTGATGCGCTCCTAGAGAACCTCCACCGCTCGCAGCTCAATCCGCTGGAAGAGGCGTCCGCGTATCAGCAGCTGCTCGAGGACTTCGGGATCACCCAGGAGGAACTCGCCGCACGGATCGGTCGGTCCCGCCCGCAGATCTCGAACACGATCCGGCTGCTTCGCCTTCCGGTCCCGGTGCAGCAGCGGGTGGCAGCCGGCGTCCTCAGCGCCGGCCATGCGCGCGCCATCCTCTCGCTCGCGGACCCGGAGGCCATGCAGCGCCTCGCCGACAAGATCGTGAACGAGGATCTGTCGGTCCGCGCGGCCGAGGCGGCCGCGAAGGCGACGCCCACGACGAAGAAGAGCGCGCCGAAGCCGGGGGCTCGCCGTGCGCACCTCGATGACCTGGCGAACCGGCTCGGTGATCGACTGAACACCCGTGTACGGATCAATCTCGGAGCGCGAAAAGGCCAGATCAACATCGATTTCGCCACGATCCAGGATCTCAACCGCATCCTCTCGGAGCTGGGGGAGGACCCGCTCGGCTGACGGCCCCGACGCGCAGCGGGAGCGCGTACGCTTGATCGGTGACCGAGTTCGATCCCCCCGCTTCGCGGCGCCGCGCCAGCCTGGAACTGCTGCGCGCCGAGGCGGCTGACGAGCTGTCCGCACTCATCGCCGAGCGGCTCCGTGCGGGTGAGGATCCGTGGGAATTCATGGAGGACCTGCCCTCCGTCGACGAACTCGTGGTGTTCACCCTGCGTGCCGAGAACATCGCCGAGGCGGGCGGGGTCAAGCCGACGGCCGCGCGCCACTACCGGGTGCTGCGACAGATCGCGCTGGAGTATCCGCCCCTGACCCGCGCGGTGTGGCGGCTGTTGGGGGAGACGAACACGCACCGTCGCTGGGACGCCACGGTCCGCGACGTGACCTGAGCGGCGCCCGCAGACACGAGAACGGCCCGCCGAAGCGGGCCGTTTCACGTGAAACCGAATCTCAGCCGAGGTAAGGCGCGAGGTCCTGCTCGAGCGCGAACTTCGGCTTGGCGCCGATGATCGTGGTCTTCTCCTCGCCCTTCTCGAAGACCTTCATCGCCGGGATCGAGGTGATCTGGTACTTCATGGCGAGGTCGGGGTTCTCGTCGACGTTGAGCTTGAGGATCGTGATCTTGCCGGCGTGCTCCGCGGCGATCTCGTCCAGCACCGGGGCGACCATGCGGCACGGGCCGCACCACGCCGCCCAGAAGTCCACGAGCACGGGCCCTTCGGCCTCGAGCACGTCCTGGGTCCACGTGCTCGAGCTGGTTGCCTTGGCGGTCATACGTTCTCCTTCGTTGGGAAGTCTTGTCGTTTCGTACAACGGATGCGGGCGAGCGGTTGTTCCCGCACTCAGACCGCGGGCAGACCCTCGATCTGGTCGGCGACCGGCTCCGGCTCGCCTGCCTCGCCGAGCGCCGCGAGGTAGTGCTCCACGTCGAGCGCGGCGACCGTACCGCTGCCGGCCGCGGTGACGGCCTGACGGTACGTGGGATCGATGACGTCACCGGCCGCGAAGACGCCCGGGACGGAGGTGCGCGAGGAACGGCCGTCCACCCACACGGTGCCCTCGGGGGTGAGGTCGAGGATGCCGTGCACGAGGTGGGTGCGCGGGTCGTTGCCGATCGCGACGAAGACGCCGTCGAGGGCGAGCTCGCGACGGGACCCGTCGACGGTGTCCTCGAGGACGACGCCGGTGACCGCGTCCTCGCCGATGATGTCGGCGATCCGGCTGTTCCACACGAACTCGATCTTCTCGTTCGCGAAGGCGCGGTCCTGCATGATCTTCGATGCGCGCAGCTCGTCACGACGATGGATGAGGTAGACCTTCGAGGCGAACTTGGTGAGGAAGGTGGCCTCCTCGAGCGCCGAGTCGCCACCGCCGACGACGGCGATCACGCGCTCGCGGAAGAAGAAGCCGTCGCAGGTGGCGCAGTACGAGACGCCGCGGCCGGACAGTCGCGACTCGCCCTCGAGACCGAGCTTGCGGGGCGCGGAACCGGTGGCATAGATGACGGCGGCGGCCTCGTGCTCCGCGCCAGACCCGAGGACGACCTTCTTGGTGACACCGGAGAAATCCACCGAGACGACGTCGTCATAGACGATCTCGGCACCGAACTTCTCCGCCTGCTCCTGCATGCGCGCCATGAGGTCGGGGCCCTGGATACCTTCGGGGAAACCGGGGAAGTTCTCCACCTCGGTGGTGTTCATCAGCTCACCGCCGGCTTCGACCGAGCTCGCGATGACGAGCGGTGACAGATTGGCCCGAGCCGCGTAGATGGCCGCGGTGTAGCCCGCGGGGCCCGAACCGATGATGATGAGCTGGCGCACGTGATTCTCCTTGTCCGAGGTGCTCAACACATGCTAGCCGTGGGGCATTCCCCCGGCTCCGAGCCGGACGTCGCGGGTCATCCGCGCTTGACGACGCGCTGAACCAGACCCAGGGCAGCGGTGAGCTCGGGCGCGCGCATGACGGCGAGCCCGGCGAGATACACGACGGCGGCGACCGCACCGATGATCGCGGTGCCGAGTGCCCCGAAGACCTTGTCGGCGGTGGTCCATCCGTCTGCGCCGCCGAGGAGGAGGAAGACGCCCCAGCCGGCCAGGGCCGCCGGGACGGCGGCGATGAAGAAGCGCACGAGCGACAGCATCCACACCCGCGTCTGGATGCCCCCGAGCCGCCGTCGCAGCAGGTATGCGGCGAGGACGACCTGCACCGTGCCGGAGATCGACTGCCCGAGTGCGATGCCGGCGGCGAGGTGCTCGACCGGGGTGACGGCGGAGGCGACGAGCGCGGTCGCCACGACCAGGGCGCCCTGCACGAGCGTGAACAGGAATGGGGTGCGGGTGTCGTCGTAGGCGTAGAAGGTGCGCTGCACGATGAACAGCACCGCCAGCGGCAGCAGCCCGACGAGGTACATGAGCAGCACCGGGGCCGCGGCGACCGCGTCGGGCGCGGAGTTGACGATGACGCGGGTCGCGGGGATCGCTGCGGCCACGAGCGCCGCGGTGGCCGCGACGATGAACAGCGAAATGGTGCGGATGCTGGTGCTGACGTCTTCACGCACCCTGTCGGTGCGGCCTGCGGCGGCGTGCTCGCTGATCTGAGTGAAGTAGGGGGTGCCGATGGAGAGCACGATCACGGAATAGGGGAGCATGAACACGAGCCACGCGTTCTGCATGACCGCGATCGAGGGCCCTTCGCCGGATGCGGCGCTGGCGAGCCGGGTCTGCACGAATCCGGCGAGCTGACCGACGATCACCATGAGGGTGGTCCATCCGGCGAGCCGGGCGAGGTTGCGGAATCCGAGACCGCGCCAATGGAAGTCGGGGCGCACGCGCAGACCGGTGCGTCGCCAGAACAGCAGGAGGACGACGGCCTGCGTGACGATGCCGAGCGTCGCCGTGCCGCCGAGCGCGGCGATCATCCCCGGCGTCCACTCGTCGACCTCGGTGAGGTTCGACCCGAAGAGCATCATGATCCCGATGAACCCGGCGATCGAGATGAGGTTGTTCACGACCGGGGCCCACGTGAACGGACCGAACACGCGGCGGGCGTTCAGCGCCTCGCCGAGCAGGGCGTACAGGCCGTAGAAGAAGAGTTGCGGCAGGCACCAGTATGCGAACGCGGTGGCCAGGGCGTGCTGCCTGGGGGTGAAGTCCTCGCCGTACAGGGCGATGAGCAACGGGGCCGCGAGGGTCGACAGGAGCGTGACCACCAGCAGCAGCACCGTACCGGCGGTGAACAGCGCCGACAGGAACCGCTGTCCGCCGTCCGAGCGGGTCGATTCCCGGACGATCTGCGGGACGATCACGGCGGTGAGCACGCCGGCCGAGATGATCGCGTACACGTTGTTCGGCAGCTGGTTGGCCAGCATGAACGCGTCCGCGACCTCGGACGCGTTCGCGCCGATGACGCCGACGAGCACGATCGAGCGGATGAGGCCGGTCACCCGGGAGACGATCGTGCCGGCACCCAGGAGGACGCTGGCACGCCCGAGTCCGCTCACGGGGTGGGCTCCGAATCGTGGGTGCCGGTGGTGTCGGGGCCGGATGCGTCGATCTCGGAGTCCTCGGATTCGATGGTCGCGGTGGCTGCCGCATCGCCCTCGGCGGCGATGGCGCGACGCCGGCGCACGGTGCGGATCACGCCGATCGTGAGGAACCCCGCGACGAGGACGGCCATGAGGACGAGACCGACGTTCTCCCAGTCGGCGCGCACCTTGACGTCGACGATCTCCTGGCCGCCGATGGGCTCCCCGGTGGGACCGTGGAGGCTGAGGGTGATCTGCACCTCACCATTGGCGATGCGCGCGCGCACCGGGACCTCGACCGGGGTGTTGCTGCCACCCGTCGAGTCCGCGGCCGCAAGGGTCACCACCGTCTGCGGGTCGACTGACAGGCGGAGGTCGTCGGGGGAAGCGCTGAGGGTCACGGTGGCCGGATACGGCAGCGAGTTGTGTACCCAGAACTTCAGGTTCGTGCCCGCTGTGAGGAGGTTGATCGACGTCGTCGGGACGATGGAGACCGACCCGAGCGTCTCCGTCACGCGCGCCCGGTAGGCCTCGTACGCCTCCGGCCAGGCGGTGGCTCGCACCGCCCAGGATGCACCGAGCAGCTGGAGGGTCTCGGCTCGCTGCTGCCCGGTGAGCAGCGCCGGGTCGTTGAGGATCGTGGCGAAGCGTGCGACGGCGTCCTCGGCGCGCAGCAGTTCCGGCACGGCAGCGGTGCGGTCCGCGTCCGGCGCGCCCTCGGTGAGTTCGAGCTCCACCGGTGCCGACACGGCGAGGGCGGTGAGGTCGAGCGCGGTGGCGCCGTCGAGGTTGGTGGCGGCGGAGATCGCCGAGCGCAGGCCGGCGCGGGTGGGCTCGGCGCCGCGGTCGACGGCGACCAGCAGCGGCTGCCCGGATGCGGCGGCGTCACCGGCGGCGAACCACAGTTGCGCGGATGCGGTGGCCAGGGCGGTGCCGCGCAGCGTCGGGTCCGGCTCGCCTGCGGCCTCGGCGAGGGCGGTGGAGACGGCGGTGTCGTAGACGAGCACCTGCGCACCCTCGGGGGTCGTTCCCCGGGCGGGGACGAAGCCGCCTCCCGCGCCGGCCGCGGTGGACGTGGAAGAGACGAGGGTGAGTGCCTCCGGGGACGCGGCGGCGAGGGCGCCGACGGTGCCAGGACCTGTCGATCCGGTGCTGGGCCAGTAGGCCGTCACCGGCGCGGTGCCGATGCCGAGCAGGGTCTGCAGATCGGGGACGGCGGAGGCCGTATCCGCGTCGGCCTGTGCGTCCGGCGTGGGCGTGGGCGTCGGTGCGGGGAAGTCGGCCGCGCGCATCGCGAACGTGAGTGACGTGGGCTGCAGCGGGGCGGGGAGTCCCGCTGCGAGCTGCGGCGAGACGTCCGCATCCCCGAACTGCAATGCGAAGCGGCTGTTGGGCAGGCTCTCGAGTCGGTCCAGCCAGGCGACCGCCGTCGCGGGGGCACGGGTGCCGAGTGCGCGGATCGCTGCGGGGATCGCGGGGTCGACGGCGAGGATCGCGTTCGTGCCGGCCACTGCGTCGAGCTGCGCGGTGAGCGCGCCGTCCGCGCCGGTGAGATCCTCCAGCCGGGTCGCGCTGAGGAGTGCCGACTGCTGTGCGCCCGCGGTGATCGGCACGACGACGCCCACTGCGGGCGCGCCCTCGGCGGGGACGACCATGACCGAGCGCGAGATCCTGCCGGTGATGTCCGTCCACAGGGGGTACACGCCCGGAACACGGCCGGTGAGCGCCGGGTCGGAGGGCGACACCGTCATGCCCACCGTCTCGGCTTCGCCCGAGGGAAGACTCTCGATGAGCGCGGTGGTCACGGCGGTCGCCTCAGGGGAGGGCGAGGCGCCGGACAGCCATGCTTCCAGGGACGCGCGGTCGGGGAGCGGCGCGTTCCCGAGGAACAGGGTCGCGACGGCGGGCTGCAGGTCGGTCGTGGTGCCGTTGTCGACCGTCACGGTGACTCCGAGCGTCTCGCCCGGGCGGAACACGCCGGAGCCGACGGGGGAGAGGGTCGTGGCGACTTCGCCGCTGAGTGTCGGGGACGGCGTGGGCGTCGCGGCGGCGAAGGCGGGCGCGACGGTCAGCGAGGACAGGAGCGCGAACCCTGCGACCACGGTCGCCAAGAATCCTCGCCGGAGGCGCGTCGCGGTACTGCCCGCGTGGGCGGAGGTCAGGATCTCGCTCATGATGGCTGGGTGCGATCCGCGACCGCACGCTGCTGCGATTGTACGGGGCGCGCCCTGCGCGACCCTTCAGGGACGGGCAGCGAGCCGGGTGCGCGGTTGAATGGAGGGATGGACCTCACCCCCGCAGTCGTGCTCGCCGACGCCCTCCGTCACGCCGGGTACACCGTCGCCGGACTCAGGGCGGAGTGGGGCGAGGTCGCGGATGCGGCGATCCGCCGCGCCGACCCCGTGCCGGCCCTGCGCGCCCTCGGCGACGGACGGGTGGCCGTTCTGGCACGCCTCATGTACCTGGGGCAGCCCGTCTCCGCGGAAGCCTTCCAGGCGGCCTTGCCGACGGCCGCCGGCGACGCCGCACTCGCGCTGGGGATCCTGCGGGCCGAGGGTGGCCGCATCCTCCCCGCGGCAGTGCTGCGACCGGTGCGGCTCGGTCCGGACCTGCGCGACGGCTGGATCGCCGCCGATCTGGACGAACTCGCCGGGCGGTCTCCGCTGCGCCCCGACCATGTGCTCGGCGTCGGCGGTGCCGGCCGAACGCTCGTCTCGCTCCTGCCGCCCTCGGGGAGCGGTCGTGCGCTCGACCTCGGCTGCGGGTGCGGGATCATCGCGTTGGAGTTGGCCGCACGCGGATTCGAGGTCGTCGCGACCGACATCTCCGCTCGGGCCGTCGCGTTCACCGAGCTGAACGCGGCGCTGAACGGCGTCGGTGTGATCGAGACCCGCGTCGGCAGCCTCTACGAACCGGTCGCGGGGGAGCGGTTCGCCTTCATCGCTTCGAACCCGCCCTTCGTCATCACGCCCCGCGGCGCCGACGTGCCGCAGTACGAGTATCGCGACGGCGGACGTGCGGGCGACGCCCTCATGGCGCAGGTGGTCGCGGGACTCGCCGACCATCTCGAGCCGGACGGACAGGCGCGCCTCCTCGGCAACTGGGAGGGCGACCCCGACCGCGTGCTCGGCTGGGCCGAGGGCATCGGCGTCTGGGTGGTGGAGCGCGAACGGCTCGACCCGGCCGCGTACGCGCAACTGTGGATCCGCGACGGCGGCACCGTCTCCGGCACCGACGCCTACGCCGCGCTGATGCGGGCCTGGCTCGACGACTTCGACGCCCGAGGGGTGACCGGCATCGGCATGGGGTGGGTCATCGCGACCGCCGCGGACCCGACGCTGCGGCGCATCGAGGCGCTCGCGCCGCAGATCGACCCCGTCCTCATCGGGGCCCACGTCCGCGACGCCCTCGAGACCCATGCGCGGCTGGCCGGTGTCGACGACGTGCGTCTGGCCGCATCCGAGCTCACCGTCGCAGGGGACGTGACCGAGGCCCGCCACCACCTGCCCGGGCAGCAGGCGCCGTCGGTGATGGAGCTGCGGCAGGGCGGCGGGTTCGTGCGCACCGTCGATGCCGACCCGGCCCTCGTCGCCCTCGTGGGCGCCTGCGACGGGGATCTGCCGGTCGGGGTGCTCGTGGACGCGATCGCCGACCTCATGGAGGTGGATGCCGCGGCGCTGCGCGCCGACCTGCTGCCACGCGTGCGCGAGCTGCTGTTCACCGGGATACTGCGTTTCGTCTGATGCGGTGGGGACGGGCACCGAGGTTCCTCGCGGGACGTGCCGGATAGGCTCGAAGGCATGCTGAACATGGCCGAGGGGCTCGCGCGTCTGGGTGCGCTCGCACAGGCGCCGGTCGTCGACACCCTCGCCCGGGCGTTCGCCGATGCCGGTTTCGAGCTCGCGATCGTCGGCGGTCCGGTGCGCGACGCCCTCCTCGGGGTGGTCACGCACGACCTCGACTTCACCACGAACGCCCGACCCGACGACATCCTGCGGATCGTGACCCCGATCAGCACGGCGCAGTGGGACATCGGCCGCGCGTTCGGCACGATCGGTGCACGCGTGCAGGGCGAGCAGGTGGAGATCACCACCTACCGCGCCGACAGCTACGACGGCGAGACCCGCAAGCCCGAGGTCGCCTTCGGCGACACCCTCGACGACGACCTCGTCCGCCGTGACTTCACCGTGAACGCGATGGCCCTCCGCATCCCGGGGCCCACCCTCGTCGACCCCACCGGCGGCGTCGAGGATCTGTTGCGCGGCGTGCTGCGCACGCCGGTGGATCCACGGATCAGCTTCGGTGACGATCCGCTCCGAATGCTGCGCGCCGCCCGGTTCGCATCGCAGCTGCAGTTCGAGGTCGACCCCGGCACGGTCGAGGCCATGACCGACATGCGTGAGAGCCTGCGGATCGTGAGTCCCGAGCGGGTGCAGGCCGAGCTCGTGCGACTGCTGCAGACCGACGACCCGCTGCGCGGCATCCGGTTGCTGGTCGAGACCGGGCTCATGGGGGAGTTCCTGCCCGAGATCCCGGCCCTCCGGCTCGAGGTCGACGAGCACCACCACCACAAGGACGTCTACGAGCACTCCCTGACCGTGCTGCGGCAGGCGATCGAGCTCGAGCACGAGCGGCACCCGGGGGAGGCCCCCGATGTGCCGCTGCGGATCGCGGCGCTCCTGCACGACATCGGCAAGCCCGCGACCCGCCGGCTCGAGCCGGGCGGTGCGGTCACGTTCCACCACCACGACGTGAAGGGCGCCCGCATGGCGCGCAAGCGCCTGCGGGAGCTGCGCTTCGACGGCGCGACGATCGACTCGGTCACCAAGCTCATCGAGCTCCACCTGCGGTTCTTCGGCTATGCCGAGGGGGCCTGGTCCGACTCCGCCGTCCGACGGTACGTGCGCGACGCCGGCGACGAGCTGGAGCGGCTGCACATCCTCACCCGCGCCGACGTCACCACCCGCAACCGGCGAAAGGCGGCGCGTCTGCGCAGCGCCTACGACGACATCGAGACCAGGATCACGACGCTGCGGGAGCAGGAGGAGATCGACGCGATCCGGCCCGACCTCGACGGCAACGACATCCAGCGCATCCTCGGCATCACCCCGGGCCGCGAGGTGGGCGAGGCGTACCGGTTCCTGCTCGACCTGCGCCTGGACGAGGGTCCCCTCGGGCCCGAGGAGGCCGAGCGGCGGCTGCTCGACTGGTGGGCCGCGCGCGCCTGACCCGCGCACGGGGCACTACGGCGTCGGTCCGGTCCCCACGCCCTCGTCGGGCGGATCGTGCTTCGCGACCCGAGCGCGGCGGTCCCGCGCCGCACCCACGAGCGACCAGCCCGCGTAGCCGAAGAGCGCCACCACGACCACGGGCACCACGATCGCCCGCACGGGCCCGGTCACCACGGCGTTGACCCAGCCGAGCAGCGGGATGCTGTACCAGAGGCGTCCCCGGATCTGCTCGGCCCGAACCGTTCCGGCGTCCACGCTCCCGTTCGCATCTCCCTGGGTGACGAAGGCGCGCTCCGCACCCAGATCGAGGCCCACCACGCGATGCGTGGCGACCGTGGCCTCCCCCGATTCGAGTTGGAAGGTGATGATGTCGCCGATGGCGATCTCCTCCGGCTCGACGGGCTGCGTCACGATCAGGGTGCCGATCGGCAGCGTCGGTTCCATGGAGCGACCGGTGATCGTGAAGGTGCTCGCACCCGTGACGAGGGGGACCCCAATCACGAGCAGCGCGATGAGCACGAGGATCCCGAGAATCCCCGCCCGCACCCCGCGCCACAGCGCCGATGCCAGTGACCGCGACGTGGACTCGGTGTCCGTCCCGAGGTCCGTGGACTGTTCCGTCGACGTCATGTGCGCCGCCTCCGTCTCCGGATCGCGAACGCCCCGCCGAGCAGTGCCGCGAGCGCTGCCGCGCCCAGCAGCATCGGCAGGTCGGAGCCGGTGCTCGCCAGGGCGCCGGGCTGTTCGGCGGCAGTCCCCGCCAGCAGCGGGATGACGGTCGGATCGACCGGGCACCCGTTCGGCAACGGCACGGCGGCGGTGTCGCTGAGGGCGATCAGGACGTCCAGTGACACCCTCGTCTTCTCCCCATCGACCAGCTCGGGGGCGAGCGCGACCCGAATCGGGACCTGCATCTGCTCGCCCTGTCGCAGCACGGTCTGCGGTGCCAGGGCGCTGCAGGCGGTCGAGCCGTCGATGGCCACGACACGGTCGTCCGCCCCGGTCACCCGTAAGGCGTCGATGACGGCGGGATCCTCGGCGACCGCGGGCGCGGCGAACAACGCCACGAGCGTGGCGCCGGGGCGTTCCGAACGCAGATGCAGGCTCGCCCGCCGTGCCGCGCCGGGCACGGCGACCCACTCCGTCGGCAGGAGCGACGCCGGCGGTGCCGGCGACCACGTCGTGCCGTCCAGGCTGTAAGAGAGGTCGGGGGCCTCGGTGGTCGCGGCAGCGGGGGTTGCGGCGAGCATCGCCGTGACGGCGCCGACGGCGACCGCGGCCACGGCGAGTGAGTGACCTTCACGTCTGCGCATGCGACTCCTCGGACGGGGACGTGGGCGCAGCGGGTTCGTCCGTTGCAGGCCCGGGCGCCGGGACCTCGGGTGGCGGCGGCGCGATCACGGGCGGTTCGGGGTCGTCGACAGGAGCCTCGGATACCGGTGGCACGACCGGCCCGTCATCCGCCGGCGGTGCGGGAGGGACCGACTCGTCCTCCCCGCGCGGCGCGGATGGCGCAGGCACGATGCCGGGGACCGTGAAGGCCAGCGGAACCGTCACCCCGCCGGTCGTGCATTCGTCGACCGTGCCCTCGATGGTGACGTACACCGAGACGTCGACGTCCCCGACCTCATCGACGGGACCGAGGCGGCTGACCGTCACGCACAGGGTC
>Ga0180217_1001788_pt1 | contig 21855 bp, 16 predicted proteins | sample eDN3rd37CBELigOP_FD_128521 | JGI IMG/M metagenome (GOLD analysis project Ga0180217, IMG submission 128521) | Enriched Organic Plus compost microbial communities from Emeryville, California, USA - eDNA 3rd pass 37_C BE-Lig OP (version 2) (version 2) ... | reverse complement strand
GACGGCTCGGACGGCACCGGGAAGTCGCGCAGCAGATCACGCGCGCGGCCCTGTACGAGATAGGCACGCAGCAGCAGCACAGTGCCGGCCACCGGGTCGTAGCCGTACTCGAGCGCGGCACGCGCTGCCTTCTCAGCGGTGTCGCCATCGCCGAGATCGAGGCTCGCCGCCGCCAGCGCCGCATGGAGGGCAGCGTCCTGCGGAGCGGCACGCACGGCGTTGCGCAGCTCGATCTGAGCGGCCCTGAGATCGCCGCGCGCCTGCGCCGCCTGGGCGCGCTCCAGCGAAGCAGCCGCCGGGCTGGTGGCGAGCAGCAGGGCCGCGAGGGCCAGCAGCGGGGCGCGGGCGGCGGGATGGAATGCCATGGGAAGGGCCTCGCTATACGGCTTCTTGGTCGAGAGGGGTCGGCGTCGCGCGGGGCACGGCAATGCCGTGCGCGTTCAGCAGCCCGTACAGGGTCGGGCGGCTGATGCCGAGAAGGCGCGCCGCGGCCGAGAGGCTGCTGCCGCTATGCGCCAGCGCCCGCAGGATCGCCTCGCGCTCGGCCCGCGTGCGCGCGGCGCGCAGGTCGAAGCCGGCCTCCGCCGAAGTCGCGCCGGGCAGGGCGGCGAGCTCGAGATCGGCGGCGGTGACCAGCGGCCCGTCGGCCATGAGGGCAGCGCGGCGGACCCGGTTCTCCAGTTCGCGCACATTGCCCGGCCAGGGATGCGCGGCAATGGCCTCGGTTGCCGCAGGGTCGAAGCCACGCAGCCGGCGGCCGAAGGCCTGCGCATGGCGCGCCAGGAACCAGCGTGCCAGCAGCAGTGCGTCGCCGCCGCGTGCCCGCAGCGGTGGGATGCGCACGGTGACGGAGTTGAGGCGGTAGAGCAGGTCGCCGCGGAAGCGCCCGGTCTCGACCTGTTCCTCGAGCGGCTGGTTGGTGGCGGAGACGACGCGCACATCCACCCGGATGGGGGTCCGCCCGCCGATCCGCTCGATCACCTGGTCCTGCAGGAAGCGCAGCAGCTTGGCCTGAAGCGGTGTTGGCATCTCGCCGATCTCGTCGAGGAACAGCGTGCCGCCATGCGCCATCTCGACCTTGCCGGCCACCTGCCGCAGCGCGCCGGTGAAGGCGCCCTTCTCGTGGCCGAAGAGCTCGGATTCCAGCAGCGCCTCGGGAATGGCGGCGCAGTTGATGGCGACGAAGGGCTTGCCCGCGCGCGGGCCCATCTCGTGCAGGGCACGGGCCAGCGCCTCCTTGCCCGTGCCGCTCTCACCCAGCAGCAGCACGGGGATGGAGACGGAGCCGAGCCGCTCGACCGTGCGGCAGACTTTCAGCATGCCCGCATCAGCGGTGAGGATGCCCTGGATCGGCGAGGCCTTGGGCGCAGCCGCCAGTCGCAGGTTTTCCTCCTCCAGCGCGCGCAGCCGCAGCGCGCGGTCGATGACGATGCGCAGCAGCGCGAGATCCACCGGCTTCACGCAGAAGTCGTAGGCGCCGAGGCTGATGGCCCGCAGCGCGTTCTCGCGCTGGCCCTGCCCGGTTGCCACCACCACCGGCAGGGCAGGGCAAGCGGCGCGCAGCGCCGCGAGCGTGGCGAAGCCCTCGCCCGCTCCCTCCGGATCGGGCGGCAGGCCGAGGTCCAGCAGCGCCACGGCCGGCTGCTCCTTGCGCAGCAGCGCCTCGGCCTGGCGCCGGTCCCCGGCAATGAGCACACGGCAGGCGGGGAAGGCCCAGCGGTACTGCGCGCACAGTCCCGGATCGTCCTCGACGATCAGCAGCTTCGGCTTGCTCATGCACGTCTCTCCGGCGTCTCTGCAGCGGCTGGCAAGCCGTGGAGTGGGGTGAGGGGTGAGAGGGCGGCGGCGGCGGCCCAGAGGGCGGCGGCGGCGCAGGCGGCGGCGGGCAGTCTGGCGGCGCGGCCGCGGGCGGCGGCGAGGACGAGGGCGGTCCAGGCGAGGCAGACCGTGGCGGCGCCGCCCTGGAGCAGGGGGGAGACGGTCATGGCCTGGCGGGGTGCGGGCGGTGGGCGGGCATCAGCGCGCGCCCTCCTGGAAGAGCACGACGCGGACGGTGGCGATCAGGATCAGCAGGTCGAGGAACAGGCTGCGGCGGCGGACATAGTAGAGGTCGTAGGCGAGCTTCATGCGCGCATCCTCGACCGAGGCGCCGTAGGGGTAGTTCACCTGGGCCCAGCCGGTGATGCCGGGCTTGACGCAGGCGCGGTCCCCGTAGTGCGGGATGAGGCGGCTGAGCTGCGCGACGAAGGCCGGGCGCTCGGGCCGCGGCCCGACGACGGCCATGTCGCCGCGCAGGACGTTGAGCACCTGCGGGATCTCGTCGATGCGGGTGAGGCGGATGAAGCGGCCGACGCGGGTGACGCGCGGATCCTGCCGGCTGGCCCATTGCGGCGTGCCGCCGGCCTCGGCATCCACCACCATGGAGCGGAACTTGAACAGCGTGAACACGCGCCCGCCGAGGCCGACGCGCTCCTGCCGGTAGAACACCGGCCCGCGGCTGTCGAGCTTGATGGCCAGCGCGGTCAGCAGCAGCAGCGGTAGGGTCAGCAGCAGCAGGGCGAGGCTGACGGCGATGTCGAAGGCGCGGCGGATGGCCGCCTCGAAGGGCCGCTCGCGCAGGCTGCGCGCGCTGGCCAGCCAGTCCTCGGACAGGCTGGCGAGGTCGACGCGGCTCAGCTGCCGCTCGCGGAACTCGGCCTGGCTGAACACCCGCAGGCCGGCCGCCTCGCAGCGCCGGCGGGTGGCGGCGGGCAGGCGGGCGGCATCGGCGACCAGCACGGCCCAGATCCGCTGCGCGCGCAGGCGCTCCGGGGCGATGGCCTCGCCCTCCCGGAGGGTGAGCGCGACCTCGAAGGCCGCGGGGCGGGCCTCGCCGGCCGCCTCCTCGCCGAGGGGGGCGTGCCCGGGGCCGCACACCACCGCCAAGCGGCGGCGCAGGAGGCCGTGGCGCGCGGCGGCGATGAAGCCCAGGCGGGTGGAGCCGACGATGACGGTAAAGGCGAGCAGGAGCTCGGCCAGGCGGCTGCCCGCCTCCTCTGCGGGGGCGGGATGGAGCAGGGTGACGGCCGGCCAGGCCAGCAGCGTCAGCAGCAGGCTGGCGATGGCGGTGCCGAGCAGGAGCTGGCTGGTGCGCGACCAGGCCTCGGGCTGGTAGAGGCCGCTGGCGCCCGAGATGGCGCCGGCGCAGAGGGCGAGGCAGGCGGCGAGGGCGGTGACGTCGCTGCTGTCCGCCGGCGCGCCCTGGGTGATGCCCCAGGAGAGCAGGAGGTAGAGCACGACGAAGCAGGCGAGGGTTTCCGCCAGATAGAGAAGGAGCAGTTCGGAGCGGATGCTGTGGCCAAACAAGGTCGTCATCGAAGCAGACTCCTTCGGCGCCTCCGGGCGGCGCCAAGGGCGGGCGGGGGGTTCGCTGCCGGAAGCGTAAACATTCTGCTACAGAACCGGCGCGGCGTCCATACTTTGATGTTAAAATTCTATAAATTGATACATCCTGCCGCGCCCAGAGGTCGTCTCCCAGACCCCGCACAGTACGGGAGGGCGCCCCGGAGCGCCGCCTTCAACTTGCCGCGAGGGGATCGCGCGCCGATCCGGATCCCCTGCATAGTACAGGGAAATCGGCCATTCTCCGCCGCACCGGGACGCGACGCGCGCGCCCTTCCCGGCCGGCGCCCGGGCCGGGATCGTCTCATTAATAGTACTTTTACGCCAAAATAACCTATTGCGCTACCGCGACGCTGGCCTTACGTTAGCGTAGTCTTTACGGGCTGGTGCGGTACGACGCTTCGAGGTGCGACCGCACCGCAGTTGCGCGCCGCAGGAGAGTTGTTCATGGTGACGCAACGCTGTCTGGTTGTGTGTCTCGCTCTGCTGGGCGCCTCCTGCGCCGCGCCACCGCAGCCGCCTCCCCCAGTGTCCGAACCGCAGTCCGCCCAGGCGGCCGACTACGTCATCGGCCCGGGCGACGCGCTCAGCGTCTTCGTCTACCGCGCCCCGGAACTCAGCGCCGACCTGCCGGTGCGCCCGGACGGCCGGCTCTCCCTGCCGCTCGTGCCCGACATCGAGGCGGCCGGCCGCACGCCCACGCAACTCGCGCGCGCCATCGAGGAGCGGCTGAAACAGTACGTCCTGGAGCCGAACGTGACCGTCATGGTCCGCTCCTTCGTCGGCCCCACCACCCGGCAGATCCGCGTCATCGGCGAGGCGGCGCAGCCCAAGGCCATCCCCTACCGCGAGGGCATGACCGTGCTCGACGTCATGATCGAGGTCGGCGGCCTGACCCGCTACGCCGCCGGCAACCGCGCCGAGATCATCCGCCGCACGCAGGACGGGGCGCCGCCGCAGACCCTGCGCGTGCATCTCTCCGACCTGCTGCGCGACGGCGACATCTCCCAGGACATGCAGATGCAGCCAGGCGACACGCTCATCATCCCGCAGGGCTGGTTCTGACCCATGCCGTTCCCGACCATGCTGCGGCGCTACGCCCGGGCAGGCTGGCGGCACCGCTGGAAGTCCCTGGCCCTGGCCTGGCTGATCTGCGCCGCCGGCTGGACCGGCGTCTATCTGATGCCCAACCAGTTCGAGGCGAACGCCCGGCTCTACGCCGATGCCGACATCATTCTCGGCCAGCTGCTGAGCGGCATCGCCGTCGACAGCAGCCCCGCGCGACAGGTCGAGCTCCTGCAGCGGACGCTGCTGAGCCGCCCCAACCTCGAGCGCGTGATCGCGCGGACCGATCTCGACCAGCAGGTCGACAGCATCGCCGCCCGCGAGGCGCTGCTGCGCCGCCTGGAGCGGGAGATCCGCATCTGGGGACAGACCCGCAACCTGTTCACCATCAGCTACACCGCCCCCGACCCCAAGCTCGCGCGCGACGTGGTGCAGACCGTGCTCGACCTCTTCATCGAGCAGGCGAACAACAGCGACCTGCAGCAGATGGAGAGCGCGCGGGCCTTCCTGAACCAGCAGATCGCCGGCTACGAGGCCCAGCTGCGCGAGGCCGAGCAGCGCCGCGCGGATTTCCGGGCGCGCTACCTGGAACTCCTGCCCGAGGGCCCCTCGGGCATCACCGGCCTGGAACAGGCCCGCACCAAGCTGCAGCAGCTGCGCGGCCAGCTCGTGGACGCGCAGCAGCGCCACGCGCTCACCCGCCAGCAGCTCGAGGCGACGCCGGCCGTCCTGTCCGCCGCGGAGGCGGCCGGCCCCGGCGGCGAAAGCCGCCTCGCCGCCGCCGAGCGGACGCTCCGCGAGCTGCGCCTGCGCTACACCGACCAGCATCCCGACGTCATCGCCGCGCGCAACCTGGTCGCGGAGCTGCGCAGCAGCGGCGACGGCGCGCGCGCCCCGGCCGCCGGCGCCCGCCCCGCCGCGCGCACCAACCCGCTGCACGAGCAGCTCAGGCTGCGCCTGGTGGATGCCGATGCGGCGATCGCCTCGCTCGAGCGGCAGATCGGCGAGGAGGAGGCCACGGTCGAGCGGCTCGAGACCATCGCCCGCAACGCGCCGCATCTGCAGGCGCAGTTCATCAATCTCGACCGCGACTACACCGTGCTGCGCAAGAACTACGAGGAGCTGCTGGAGCGGCGCGAATCCCTGCAGATCGCCGGCGCGGCGCGGACCGGCGCCGATCGGGTGCGGCTCGAGGTGGTGGACCCCCCCACGCTGCCCCTGGTGCCCGCCGGACCCAAGCGCATGCTGCTGGCCTCCGGCGTGCTGCTGGCCGGGCTCGGGGCAGGCGCCGGGCTCGCCCTGCTGCTCGTGAAGCTCGATGCCGGCTTCTACACGCTGCACGACCTGCGCCGGCTCGGCCTGCCGGTGCTGGGCGGCCTCTCCGTCGCGCACCCGATGCCGCGGAACGGCGCCGCCCTTGCCGCCTTCGCCGGCGGCCTCGGCCTGCTGCTGGCCACCTATGGCGCCGTGCTGACGCAGGGCCCGCAGCTGGCGGCCAAACTGCCCCAACTGGTGGCGAGGATGATCGCGTGACCTACGTGCCGGCCCCCCGCCCCCACCTGGTCGAGCGCGCCGTCGAGGCCCTCGGCCAGGCCCATGCCCTCGGCCGCACGCCGCAGGCCGCGCCGGTCCCGGACCCGGCGGCCGCGCCGCCGCCGGCCCCGCCCCCGCCCGCGGCTCCCGCCCCGATCGGCCTCCAGGCCCTCCAGCAGGCCGGGCTGCTCGTCGGCCAGGCCGGCACGGTGCGCAGCCGCCTCTCCGAGGAGATCAGCCTGATCCAGCAGCAGCTGCTGCGCAGCCTCCGGGCGGCGGAGCCCGCCGAGGGCCGCTGCACCCGGGCCATCCTCGTCACCAGCGCCCGGCCCGGCGAGGGCAAGAGCTTCACCTCCCTCAACCTCGCCGCCAGCATCGCCGCCAGCAGCGCCATGCCGGTCCTCCTGGTGGACGCGGACGGCAAGCGCGGCTCGCTGAGCGAGCTGCTCGGCACCGCCCAGGCCCCCGGGCTCCGGCTGCTCGCGGCCCGGCAGGCGCCGCACCCCGCCGCCCTGGTCCTGGCGACGGCACAGCCCCGCCTATCCTTCCTGCCCTACGGCGCCCCGGTCGCGGGCGCCTCGCCGGTGCCGCCCGGCGCCCAGGTCGCGGCGGCCATCCTGCGCCTGGCCGCGATGCTGCCGGACCATGTCCTCATCCTCGACAGCCCGCCCTGCCTCGCCACCAGCGATCCCAGCAGCCTCGCCGCCGTGGTCGGCCAGGTGCTCATGGTCGTGCAGGCGGAGAAGACCCAGCGGGACGAGGTCGAGGCCGCACTCGACATGGTCGATGCCTGTCCGGTCCTGCAGCTGCTCCTCAACCGGACGCAGCTGACCAGCAACGACAGCTTCGGCGCCTATGGGGCCTACGACGTCTATGGCGCCCATGGCCCCCAAGCCAGCGGCTGACCCGGCCCGGCCGGCCCCCCGCCACGGCGCCCGCGGCGCCTGGCTCGGGCTCGCCGCCGCGCTGGCCCTGAGCCTCCCGGCCCGGGCGCAGCCGCCCCTGCCCAGCCCGGAGGCACCCTTCCTCGAGGGGCGCCTCGACGGCGCCCGCGCCACCCCGCTCCCGCCCGGCCACGCCGCCCCCGGCGGCCTCGGCTATCCCTTCGGCGCCGTGCCCGCCGCCACGGCGGCGGGGCCGCCGCGGCCCTGGAGCCTCACGCCGAGCCTCGGCCTCGAGCTGCTCGGCACCGACAACGTCAACAACACCGCCACCGACCGCCAGGCCGACCTCATCACCCGGATCATGCCGAGCCTGGCGGCCGAGGCCAACACGGCCCGGCTGACCGGACGCCTCTTCTACGCGCCCGTCGCCCGCATCTATGCCGAGACGCGCGGCCAGAACGGCCTCGACCACCAGTTCAGCGGGCAGGCCCTGGCCACCCTGCTGGAGGACAGGCTGTTCCTCGACCTGCGCGGCTACGGCGCCCTGCAGGCGACCCGCGGCGGCTTCGTCTCCGGGAACACCCCCATCCCCGACCGCAGCAACCAGGTGCAGACGGCCAGCCTGCAGGCCTCGCCCTATCTGGTGCACCGCTTCGGCGGCCTGGCCACGGCACAGATCGGCTACAGCTACCAGTACTTCAGCACGGAGGGCGACGCGGCCTTCCTGCCGGGCAGCACCCAGCCCTTCTTCACCAGCCAGGAGGCCAGCAGCCACCAGGGCTACGCCGTCATCCGCACCGACGAGGATTTCGGCCGGCTCGCCTTCGAGTCGCGCACGGTCGGCACCGTCTACGAGAGCGACGGCGTCCTCGCCGGCGCGCACCGCCTCACCACCACCCTGCAGGCGCGCTACGCCCTGACGCGCGCCATCGCCGTGCTGGTCGAGGGCGGCTACGAGGACCAGCACTACGGCGGCACCCAGCCGCTCTCGATCCAGGGGCCGATCTGGTCGGTGGGCCTGCGCCTCACCCCCGACCCGGACAGCGTGATCATCGCCAAGTACGGCCGGCGCAACGGCTACGAGTCCGCCTATCTCAACGCCAGCTTCCGCCTCGGCGGCCGCACCCGCGTCTTCGCCACCTATGCGGACCAGATCGAGACGGCGGAGCTGCAGGCAACGGACCTGCTGTCCACCGCCCGGGTGGACGCGCTCGGCAACCTGGTGGACAGCACCTCCGGCGCACCGCTGCTCGCCCCCTTCGGCGACCCCCTCCTCGCCACCCAGAGCAGCCTGTTCCGGCTCAAGCGCGCCAGCCTCGGCATCAGCCAGATCTGGCCGCGCGACACCCTGACGCTCACGGCCTTCTACGACGACCGCCGGCCCGTCACCTCCACGCCCGGCACGGTCGGCTTCGCGCAGGAGGGCTACTCCCTCGGCCTGAGCTGGGCGCGGATGCTGACGCCGGATCTCAGCGGCCTGGCCAGCCTGCAGTACGGCCACACCCAGGCCGCCGTCACGGAGGATGGCGACGTCTACACGGCCAACCTCGCCCTGGCGCAGGAACTGGCCCCCGGCCTGTTCGGCAGCCTGCAGTACATCTTCCGGTACAGCGAGGGCGGCTTCGTCGCCGGCGACGCCGTCCAGAACATCGTCATCCTCGGGCTGCGCCAGGTCTTCTAGGACGGACGCCATGCAGATCGACCACTACGGCTTCCGCGAGCCCCCCTTCCAGATGACGCCCGACGCGCGGCTGTTCTACGCCAGCACGGTCCATGCCAGGGCCTATGCCCACCTGATGTACGGCCTGGCGCAGCGCGAGGGCTTCGTCGTCGTCACCGGCGAGGTCGGGGCCGGCAAGACCACCCTGATCGAGCGCCTCTGCGCCGAGCTCGACCCGGACGGCTTCGCCGTCGCGCGCATCGTCACCACCCAGGTCTCCGGCGACGACCTGCTGCGGCTCGTCGCCGACGCCTTCGGCGCGCCGGCGGAGGGCGACAAGGCCACCCTGCTGCGCGGCGTCATCGCGCGCCTCAGGGCCGCCGAGCGGCGCCACCTGCTCATCGTCGACGAGGCCCAGGCCCTCTCGCCGCCGGCGCTCGAGGAGCTGCGCATGCTCTCCAACGTCACCGACGGCAGCCGGGCGCTGCTGCAGACCATCCTGATGGGCCAGCCGCAGCTCCGCCAGGTCATGGCCAGCCCGGATCTCGACCAGCTGCGCCAGCGCGTGCTCGCCTCCTTCCACCTCTGCGGCCTGTCGCGCGAGGAGACGCGCGCCTATGTCGAGCACCGCATGCGCGCCGTGGGCTGGCAGGGCACGCCCTCCTGGGAGGAGCGGGCGCTCGAGCTGGTGCACCACTACAGCGCCGGCATCCCGCGCCGCATCAACCGCCTCTGCGCGCGCGTGCTGCTCGGCGGCGCGCTGGAGCGGAGCGCGGCGCTGACCGCGCCCATGGTCGAGGCGACGGCGCTCGAGCTGGAGGAGGATCTGGGCGGGCCCGACCTCCTGCCGCACCAGGCCGCGCGCCACCCGCCGGGATACGAGGCGCGCCAGGCACAGCGGGAGGACGCGTGGGAGGCGGCGCTCGACGATCTCGCAGACCGCCTCGACAGGCTCGAGCGGACCGTGGCGCGGCGCGAGCGCATGTTCAGCCGGCTCATGGACCTCTTCGGCGAGACGGGCCGGCGGCGATGACCCCGCGCAACGCCATGACCGTGGATGTCGAGGACTGGTTCCAGGTCCAGGCCTTCGCCGGTGTCATCCCCCGCGCCGCCTGGGAGACGCAGGAACGGCGCGTGGTGGCGAACACCGAGCGGGTGCTCGCGCTGTTCGCCGAGGCCGGGGTCAAGGCCACCTTCTTCACCCTGGGCTGGGTGGCCGAGCGCCATCCCGCCCTCATCCGCCGCATCCTCGCCGAGGGGCACGAGCTGGCGAGCCATGGCTACGGGCACGCCCCCGTCTCCGGCATGGACCCCGAGAGCTTCCGCCAGGACATCCGCCGCGCCAGGCAGGTCCTGCAGGAGATCGGGGGCGTCGAGGTGGCGGGCTACCGCGCCCCCACCTTCTCGATCAGCCGGACGGCCACGCCCTGGGCGCACCGCATCCTGGCCGAGGAGGGCCACCGCTACAGCTCCTCGGTCTTTCCCGGCCGGCACGCCGCACGCCACGAGGACGGGGCCATGCCCGAGGCCTGGCAGGCCGAGGGCGTGCTGGAACTGCCCATGACGGTGCTGCACAGCCCGCTGCGCACCCTGCCGCTCTCCGGCGGCGGCTGGTTCCGCATGACCCCCTATCCGGCCTTCCGCGCCGGGCTGCGCCGGGTCAACGCCCTGGGGCGCCGCGGCATCTTCTACTTCCATCCCTGGGAGCTGGATCCCGGCCAGCCGCGGGTGGCCGGGGCGCCCCGCCTGGCGCGGCTCCGCCACTACACCGGCCTGGCCCATATGGCCCCGCGCCTGGGCCGGCTGCTCCGCCACTTCGCCTGGGGCCGCCTGGACCAGGTCTTCGCCGTGGAGATCGCGGCCGCCGCGCCGGCGGACCACGCCGCGCCACGGCGGGCAGCAGCCTAGGGGCGCGGCCATGGCAGTCAGGATCCACGCGCTGGACGACGCCGCCGCCCCCGCCTGGGACGCCTTCGTGCAGGCAACCCCGGCAGCGAGCTTCTTCCACCTCACGCCCTGGGCCACGGTGATCCGGCGCAGCTTCGGCCACCGGACCTACTACGCCTACGCCACCCAGGACGGCGCCATCGTCGGCGTGCTGCCGCTCGCGCGCATGCGCACGCACCTCTTCGGCGACAGCCTCGCCTCCACCCCCTTCTGCGTCTACGGCGGCGCGGTCGCCGCGACGCAGGAGGCCGCCGCGGCGCTCGAGGCACATGCGCGCGACCTGCAGCGCCGCCTCGGCGTGCCCTGCCTCGAGTTCCGCCGCCGCGAGGCGGCCGATCCCGGCTGGACCGAGCGGCCGCCGCTCTACTGCACCTTCCGCAAGCCGATCCGCCTGACCGGCGACGACGCCCGCGACATGCAGCAGAACATCCCGCGCAAGCAGCGCGCGGAGGTGCGCAAGGCGATCGAGCGCTTCCGGCTGACCTCCGTCTCCGACGGCGACACCGACCGGCTGCACCGCATCTACGCGGAGAGCGTGCGCAACCTCGGCTCCCCGGTCTTTCCGCGCCGCTACTTCCGCCTGCTCGGCCAGGCCTTCCCCGGCGCGCATGACGTCACCACCGTGCTGCACGAGGGCCGGCCCGTCGCCGCGGTGCTGAACTTCCACTTCCGCGACCAGGTGCTGCCCTATTACGGCGGCGGCACCCAGCAGGCGCGGGCGCTGTCGGCCAACGACTTCCTGTACTGGGAGGTGATGCGCCGCGCCGGGCGCGAGCGCGGCGCCACGCTCTTCGACTTCGGCCGCAGCAAGACCGGCACCGGCGCCTTCGCCTACAAGCGCAACTGGGGCTTCACCCCCGAGCCGCTGCACTACTGCTACCAGCTCGCCCCCGGCGCCCGCATCCCCGACAACAATCCCAACAACCCCAAGTACCGCGTCTTCATCGCCGCCTGGAAGCGACTGCCACTGCCCCTCGCCAACCTCCTCGGCCCGCCCCTCGTCCGCGGCCTCGGCTGACATGCCCACATGACACGCACCCTCTTCCTCTGCCATCGGACACAGAAGCCGGCATGGAGAACAGAAGAACAAGGAAGAAGCCGATTGGCGAGTTCGTGCCGATGTGCTTGTAGATCCGCGTGGCTGCTGGGGCCGCAGCCGGGATGTTCGGCGCATGAGCCCGCCAAAGATCACAACAGAGGGCCGGCGGCATGAGGATTCTGTACAGCCACCGTATCCAGTCCCGGGATGGCCAGGGTCTCCATCTCGAGGAGATGGTGGCCGCCCTGCGCGCCATGGGGCATGAGGTGCTGGTCGTCGGCCCTTCCGCCTATGGCCGCGGCGGCCTCGGCGGAGACAGCCAGGCCGTCGCGCTAGCACGTCGGCTGCTGCCGGGCTGGGCAGCGGAGATCGCGGAACTTGCCTATAACATACCGGCCTATCTGCGCCTCCTGCGTGCCGTGCGCAGCTTCCGGCCGGACGCGGTATACGAGCGGGCCAACCTTTTCTTCCTGGCCGGAGCAGTGCTGGCCCGGCAACTCAGGCTGCCCTACCTGCTGGAGGTGAACGCTCCACTCGCCGACGAGCGCAGCCGGTTCGGCGATCTGCGGCTCCGCCGTCTGGGCCATGCAACCGAACGCTTCATCTGGCGCCGGGCCGACCGCGTGCTGCCGGTCACCGAAGTGCTGGCCGACCGCGTCCGCGCCGAAGGCGTCCCGCAGGCCCGCATCGAAGTCATCCCGAACGGCATTGACCTGGCGGATTTTTCGGTCCCCGCCCCGGCGCAGGCCGAGAAGCAGCAAGAGCTTACTCTGGGTTTCGTCGGCTTCATGCGGAGCTGGCACGGGCTGGACAAGGTGATCCGTGCAATGGCGGCATGGCAGGGGCGGCCGCGCCTGCACCTGCACCTGGTCGGCGGCGGCCCGGCCCTGCCGGAGCTGAAGGCGCTGACGGCAGAGCTGGAGCTGGGCGATCAGGTGCACTTCGCAGGCATTGTCGAGCCGGATCTGGTGCCAAAGCTGGTCATGGGATTCGACATCGCCTTGCAACCCGCGGCAGTGGCCTATGCCTCCCCGCTGAAAGTGTTCGAGTACATGGCCGCCGGCCGGGCGATCGTCGCCCCCGCTCAGCCCAACATCCGCGAGGTGCTGGAGCACGAGCGCACCGCCCTGCTGTTCGACCCGGCCAGGCCCGGCGCGATGTGGGAGGCCGTGCTGAGGCTTGCCACCGATCCCGCACTGAGAGCGCGTCTGGGCGAGGCGGCGCGGCAGGAAGTGCTGCGGCGGGACCTGACCTGGGCTGCCAATGCCCGCCGCGTCGTCGCGCTGATCGAGACCGAACTGGCACGCCGCGGGGCGGCAGGCGGCGGGATATCGGCGCAGCCTGCATACCCGCATGGTGGCCGCTCTTCCCCGGAACGCAGGCAGCCACTCTGATTTCCCGTGGTTCGGGAAGCTTGCCCGCAGCGAACCCCACATGGCCAAGCGGCCGGAATGACACCATCGCGCAGCCGGCCCCAACCAATGGGCAACCCGGGGCTGTTGAAGGCCCGCTCCATTGGCTGCCCGGCACAGGGGATGGAACGGTGGCAGGCCGATGATCGCGACCCCTGGAATCGACTTGAGCCAAGACCTGACACTTGGTCTGGGCTGGACGCATCAGGGATCCTGGCGCTTCGCAGGCGCGCGCATGAGGTGCGACTGCGTTGTCGCGTTGTATCGGCCTGCTGAAATCCTGACCTGCGAAAATCGAAGCCGACTGACCGGCTGAATGGCGGCCGCCCCCTGGCTTTCGCGCCGAACGCGCCAACGGGATTAGCGCAGCCGCGCCTCGCCATACTCCACTTCCACCGGGACTTACCCCGGATCACTCGAGGAGGGCCGCCCATGATCCTCCGCCAACAACTCCTTGAGCGTCAGCGGGCTGACCGCCTGCCCCCCAAGCTCGCCATGGAAGAACTCCAGGAAGCTGTCGATCTTGTCCAGGAACTCCGTCAATTCCCGCTCAGAACGCACATAGGGCGCGCCGCCTGGCGCAAAGGACGGGCTGTGCAGCGACAATGCGAAGACGCGATGTCCGCTGCGCAACAGCGCCCTCGTCAGGCGCTTCATGTCAACGACGGACACGCCTTCTGGCGTCAGCATGATCCGCTCCAGCAGCCGCAGTCGGGCGAGCACTCCCGGGAGGTGGAGCCGGGAGGCAAGCCTGCTGAAGGCCCAGCGGTCCAGGCCGGTATGGGCGACGCCGCGCAGGGGACCGACCAGTGATTGGGTGACAGGAAGGTACAGGAACCGCCGGTCTGCTCTGGTCCAGAAGGGCCGGTCAGGGTAGCCGAAAAAGTCCGGGCCGCCGGCGCAGCCGCTATTGTCGCGAAAGGGCAGGACACTGGTGTCGACAGTATAGCCGAGCTCACGCAGGGTGGTTTCCAGACGCAGATCCAGGCCGTAGCGCCCGGCCTTGTAGACCTGTGGTGCGATACCGAGGACCTCCCGGATGCGCCCGGTCAGTTCCACGAGCTTGCGGCGCTCCAGATCCGGTTCGAGATTGCAGGGGTAAGAGTTGAAGGCGCAGACAACCTCCTCGAACGGCGGGGTGACCCAGGGGTGGAGCTGGGCTCCGACCACGCACTCGCCTGCCTGCAGCCATGGACCGAAGATGTCCCGGGCGGCTGGGTGGGTGATGACGGGGTAGTCCACCAGGTAGGTCGGCTGCAGGCCATAGCGCCGGAAAATGGCATGGCCGCGGGCAAGGCCCCCCATGGAGCCGACCCGGACATTTCTTCTCGAGAATGGGCCGCTCCAGTCGAAATCCTCTTCTGCGTCAATGATGACGCACAGCGTCGGCCTGGAGAGGAAATGCGTGTCGCATTCGATGAAAACAGGGGGCGGAAGGCTGCGCACGGCTTGTCCAGCGCCTGGATCGCTACCCGCCGAGGTACCGTTGTTTTATGAAGGATTTTATGTCGCGCAGCACAGGCGCCCTGTAGAGCAGCTCGCGCATGCCGTCGATCGGGCGGTAGCCCATCAGGACGGAGGTCAGAAGATAGCGGCTGCCTTCGAGGTAGTGACGCGGATGGCTGCAGAGGTTCTTGCCTATCTGGCTGTTCAGGCTGCCGCGGGCCAGCATGCGGTGCCGCAGCGACAGATCCTGCGCGAGGGCACGCAGATGCCGCTCGATCATCGGTCGCGTACAGGTCAACACTAGGCCGCTATTGTTCGGCATGAAGCTGCCTTCCGACAGGCGGATCCGCACCATCACCTCCTGCACCAGCGCAACGACGCCGTTGCTGGCCAACTTTATCCAGAGATCGCGATCCTCGCCGACCCGCAGGGTCGGGTCGAAGGGACGGGTTCCGAGATCGTCCCGCCGCACCATGGCGCAGGGAGTGGCCACGTAGCATTGCCACAGCAACCGCTTCCAGCCATCGGGAAGGCGGGAGGGGAGATCGCGGAACAGCGGCTCCACCACACGGCCACGGCTATCGATCCAGACTGCCTGGCAGCCGCACAGCGTGACCTTGGGCTCGGCATCGAGGATCGCCACCTGTGCGGCCAGCTTGCCGGGCAGCCATTCGTCGTCGGCGTCAAGGAACGCGACATACTCGCCGCTCGCCGCGACGACGGCACGATTCCGTGCCACTGCCGGTCCGCCGTTCTGCTCCTGCTGCAAGATGAGGTGGCGCAGTCCATGCTGCTCGAGAGCGGCACGGGCTCGGGCGACCGTGTCATCACGACTGGCATCATCGACCAGTATCACTTCCAGATCGCGGAAGTCCTGCCGTGCCACCGACGCGACCGCAGCCTCGATGACCATGGCCGCGTTGTAGGTCGGGATGACGACGCTGACCTTCGGGCTCATCGCGCATTCGCCTGCATCTTGCCCAGCCGCCACTCGGCCGCCTGCCACAGCCGAGCCAGTCCGGCCCGCGGAGTGCCGGCGGAGAAATACGCCTGGCCAAATCGTGTCGTCCCGGTGGAGAAGTCCCGCTTTGCCTCCGAATCCCCTTCCCCACGGTCCACCAGGCGAATGCCGTGCGTGTCGGCCTGCTGGATGGTGTGCCATAGCAGCAGGCGTCCCGGGGAGACTTTCTGCGCCTCCGTGTCATAGACCGGGAACCAGTAGCTCAGCACGCCCGCATGCAGCAGGCCGAGATGCCGGGCCAGCACGCGTTCGCCTGCGGCCAGGGTGGTGAGGACGAGCTCGCAGTCGCTCGCAGGCAGGTCCAGCAGGGCCTCGATCAGCCTCAGCCGGTGCGGATCAGCGAAGACGTCGCTGGCACCGGTGCGCCGGTACTGCTGCCGCTTGTCTTCGATCAGCCGGAGCACTGCGTCCCGCTCCGGCCGCACGACATAGGTGAAGACGAGCGGGCCGTAGTCGCGAGCAGCCCGGCGCAGGCGTCGCTCCGTATCCTGAACGAAGCTTTTGCGGCTGGCTGCAAGGGCAGCGAAGTAGTGTGCGCTCCCGGCGGAAAGGTCGATGTGATGGCCGATTCGCCCGGCCATAGCGGTCAGGCCGAATGCCTCCTGCTCTTCGGGGAGATGGCTGATGAACAGCCCCCCCAGCCTGCAGCAGCGCAGGAGAGTGGCCGGGTCGATCCTGAAGCCGCTCTGGGCCACCAGACCTGCATTGTCACACAACTCACCGCCGATGCGTTCGGCCAGGCGCAGCCGCGCGTGCCAGGGCGTTCTGAACTGGAAAGGCAGGAAACCACGGATGGTGCCGCTTTCGTGCAGCACGCCCACATGAGCGAGCCCATGTGCCATCTCGCAGGCGCGGGCGAAGCCGTGCGAGAAGAAGGCTCGCTGCAGGTGAGGCGTTGCCGCCACCATCTGCGACCAGGCCTGAAGCTCGGCAGGCCCAAGCCGCGACGGTGCCAGGACCTCGGCCTTCAGCATTCTCGTGTCCACGACAAGAGCCACCTGGGCAGGGGACGCTTTCCACCCATCCACCGCCCGCTCGGCCAACGCTGCGACTGCCAGGGAAGCCCGGGCGTCTCCCGGCTCGAATCGGTGGCCTGGGGGGCGCCTGCGGCGGTCAGCAGCGGCTCGACAGTCATCCACTATCTCTCACTGCAGGTCCCCAATGTCGGCCGGTGCCGGTGACATCGCGCGCCAGTGGCGTACGCACCTTCGCCGCACCCTCGGCCGCCCTGTGGAGCGGCCTTCCCTATATGCAAACCGCACGTGCTGCAATACTAACGAATCTGCAGGGCGGACGCCTTCGAGGCCGGCGTGGTTCGGAGGGGCGCTGTTTCACTGGCCACCGGGATGGCTGGTGGTGTCGCCGGCCGGGTTCCGGCCTCGGCTCGGATGGCAAGACTGGGTCCTGGCCTGCGCCGGAACTCCTCGCGCGGCGCCTCGCCCGCCTGGGTCAGGAGGTTTCCGTTCGGCCATACCTGTGCGGACGGACCGCGAGAATGCCGGCGACCTTGGGCATCCTGCCGAACGGGCCGGGGATGCGGCACCACCGCCCAAGGCCGCTCACCCAAAGCTTCTGCCGCTCTCCACTGCACCTGGGTCAGCGGAACCGGTCGATGTCCCCATTACGACCACGACGGTCCGGCAGCGGCCATGAGGGGTGGTCGGTCCGGAGAGAGCTCCCGGGCTGTTGCCGGCTTCGCCGGAGCGCGGGGAACAGTGAGCAGCCATACTATGCCGAACATCAGGCTCCTGGGCTGCGCTCTGTCTCGACCGGTCCTGGCGGACGCCGCGGCCCCACCACGTCCGGGACCGTCCAAGGCGCAGAGGCGGATCAAGGAGGGCGGCCCTCCCGCAGACCCTGCCCACATCGCCGCATATATCCTCTTGCCCGCGACACCGGCACTGCTCCCCCTGCCGACCGGGTTCGGCGAGCTCTTGACCGACTGCACGCACGCAATAACGCAGATCGAGAGCGCAGGCTGGCACACCGCCAACGAGATCCACATCCCGCCCCGGATCACCATGCCGCGCCTATCACCCTATTCGCACGAGATGAACGCCTTCGAGAAGGTCCGGCCGTATCTGTGCGACCGATACCTCTCCGGCTGCCTGTTCATCGCCACACGCGCCATCATCGGTGCCTGCAGCATGGTCTGGAACGGCCTCGTCGCCGCGACCCGCCGCATCAGGCCACTCACCGACCTCGATCGGGCCCGCCAGGTCGTCCTTGATGCGTTCGACATAATATCGCAGTCCAAGGAACATGAGTTGGATCCGTCCATGTCGGCGGCTCCTTGCTGCGATGGCGGGTGGCGGTTAGCATCCAGGAAGTGGAGGAAAATGACGCGATGGATGGTATCCTGGCCGGTACTTCAGCAGAGACTGCAGCCAAGATCTGGCTCGGCGATTTCGAGGCGGCACTGGCCTCCGGCGAGGTCGCGGGCATTGCCGCGCTCTTCGCCGAAGAATGTCACTGGCGCGACATCCTTGCCTTCACCTGGAACCTGCACACGACGTCTGGCGCCACCTCCATTGCCGAACGGATGGTGCCGACCCTGGCGCGCATGATGCCGCGCGGGCTGGTACTCGCCCCCGGTCGAACGCCGCCACGGCACGTGAAGCGCGCAGGCACCGAGGCGATCGAGGCAATCTTCACCTTCGAGACCTCGGTCGGGCCCTGTAACGGCGTCGTGCGCCTGGTCTCCGAAGGGGGAGAACCGCGCGCCTGGACGCTGATGACCTCGCTGGACGAGATCCACGGCCATGAGGATCCGGCCAACGGCAAGCGATGGCAGGATGTCGACTGGAAGCGGAATTTCGGCGGGGAGAATTGGCTCGACCGGCGCAACAAGGCGCGCGCCTACGCCGATCACGATCCTGCCGTGCTCGTGGTGGGCGCGGCGCAGGCAGGGCTGACGATCGCGGCACGTCTGACGCTGCTGGGCGTGGACACGCTCGTGGTCGACCGGGAAGCGCGCATCGGCGACAGCTGGCGCCGTCGCTATCACGCGCTGACGCTGCACAATGAGACGCGCGTCAACCACCTGCCCTACATGCCCTTCCCGCGATCCTGGCCGGTCTTCATCCCCAAGGACATGCTGGCCAACTGGTTCGAGATCTATGCCGAGGCGATGGAGCTCAACGTCTGGACGCAAACGGAGCTCACCTGCGGCACCTGGGATGAAGGCGCGCAGTGCTGGGACGTGGTGTTGAAGCGCGGCGATGGAACCGAGCGGCGCATGCGCCCACGTCATATCGTCTTCGCCAATGGTGTCAGCACCACACCGATCATGCCGGATCTGCCGGGGCTGAAGTCGTTTCGCGGCACGGTGCGGCATTCGGGCAGCTATGGCAGCGGCCTGGATTGGAAGGGCAAGCGTGCGCTGGTGCTGGGTACCGGCACCTCCGGGCATGACGTGGCGCAGGACCTTTGCGTCTCCGGTGCAGCGGAAGTGACGCTGATCCAGCGCCGGCCAAGCCTGGTGGTGAGCCTGAAGGAGGCACAGGCGCCCTACGCGCTGTATGACGAGGACATCCCTTTCGAGGATTGCGATCTGCTCGCCACCTCCTTCCCCTTCCCGGTCTATCGCCGTTCGCATCAGCTCATGACGGCGAAGAACCGCCTGGCGGACAAGGAACTGCTGGAAGGTCTGGAGAAACGCGGCTTCCGTCTGGCCTTCGGAGAGGACGACACCGGCTGGCAGATCATGTACCAGAGCCGCGGCGGCGGCTACTATTTCGACGCCGGCTGTTCTCAGATGATCATCGACGGGCGCGTCGGGTTGATCCAGTACGGCGACATCGACTGCTTCGGGCCCGAGGGCGCGATGATGAAGGACGGCAGCGTGAAACCCGCCGACCTGATCGTGCTGGCCACCGGCTATGAAGGCCAGGCGGCGGTGGCACGGCGGATCCTCGGCGATGCGGTGGGTGATCGCATCGGCCGTGTCTGGGGCTTCGACGAGGAAGGAGAGCTCCACGGCATGTGGCGGCCCACCGGGCAGGAGGGACTATGGTTCCATGCCGGGGGACTGGCGCAGTGCCGCATCTTCTCGAAGGTGCTCGCATTGCAGATCAAGGCACGGGAGCTGGGCATCATCTCCTGATCGAGGTGGTGGTGCGGAACAAGGAGACCAGCCGGTTCCGCACGGCGATCCTGCAGGGGTCGCGTGCCCTGGCCTCTGTACTCTGTCCGGCCGGTCGACCTGGGAGGAACTTCGGCCCCCGTGCCCGGAGCCAGTCCTTCGGCTCCTGCCAGGGCGATATCGCTCATGTCGGGCGCTGATGCCCGGGCACAACCGTCGAGGAGACGGGTGCTACCCTGAAGCCTGGGGCCGCTGAAGATGTCACGCGCGCCCCGAGCCGCTTACCGTCATTGGCGGAGATCCGGCTATGGGTGCGACCATCGGGTTTACGCCGCTGGAAAGGGCATGGAGCCATGCGAGTCGCCGTGGTCGGTGCGGGTGTCCTCGGTAGCAGCACCGCCTTCCACCTCAGCCTGGCCGGCGCCGAGGTCGTGGTGGCTGACCGGGGCCATCCCGGGCGTGCCACCGCGGCCGGAGCGGGCATCGTCTCGCCATGGTCGTCGGGCCGCGTCGATCCCGACTGGTACCGGATTGCGAGCGCCGGTGCGCGCTACTACCCCACCCTCCTGCAACTTCTGGCAGAAGGTGGCGAAGCCGAGACGGGCTACCGCAAGGTTGGCGCCCTCTCCGTCGCAGCGGATGCATGCGAGCTCGACCGGATCGAGCGGATGGTGCGCACCCGACAGGTCGAAGCGCCGGAAGCCGGCGAGGTCGTGCGGCTCCCGCCCGGGGAGGCCCGCCGGCTGTTTCCGCCCCTGCACCCTGCCCTCGGTGCCGTGCATGTCAGCGGCAGCGCCCGCGTGGATGGGCGGTTGCTGGCCGCAGCCTTGCGCCGAGCGGCGGAAAGACGGGGAGCATGCTTCCTCGACGGCCTGGCCGAGCTGCTGACCGACAATGGGCATGTGACCGGGATGCGTGCCGGGGCCGAGGTTGTTCCCGCGGATGTCGTGGTCGTCACGGCCGGCGCCTGGGCTCCGGAACTGCTGAAGCCGTTGGGTATTCCGCTCGCGGTCGCGCCGCAGCGCGGCCAGATCACCCATCTCCGCCTCGAGGGCGTGGACACAGGGGCCTGGCCGATCGTGCTGCCCCCAGGCGGCCACTACCTGCTCGCCTTCGGCGACTCCCGCGTGGTGGCCGGCGCCACGCGCGAGACAGGCTCCGGCTTCGACTACCGCGTCACGGCGGCCGGACAGGCGGAGGTGCTTGACCAGGCCCTGGCGGTCGCACCCGGCCTTGGCTCCGCCACCCTGATCGAGACGCGCATCGGCTTCCGCCCGATGGGGCCGGATGTCAGGCCGATGCTGGGCAGGATCGCTGGGCTGGACGGGCTGATCGTCGGAAACGGCCTGGGCCCGTCCGGCCTCACCATCGGTCCCTTCGCCGGACGGTTGCTGGCGCGGCTCGCGCTCGGCGAGGCCCTGGAATTCGATCTCGCTGCCTACGATCCGATGCGCCGCCCCCTTTCCGGTGCCACTGGCGGTGATGCCGACATGATCCGCTGATCCGACACGGCCGGCCAGGACCGCGCGGCGACAGCCCTGTTGTCGAAAGCCCCGAGGGCGCCTCCGACTGGAGCAACGCCCATCAGGGATGATCGGAAGCCGCTCTGGCTGATGGTTTTCGCCGCATCTCCCGCGGCGTTCGGACATGTCGCGCCTCGCCAGGGCATGCGCCGTCAGCAGCAGGTTCATGCATCCTGCCGCAGGCCTCAGCCCTGGACGAGGACGCTCTTGATGTTCGTGAACTCGCGGATGCCGAAGTGGGAGCACTCGCGCCCGTAGCCGGACTCCTTGACCCCGCCGAACGGGATGCGTGGATCGGAGCGCACATTGTCATTGACGAAGCTCATCCCGGTCTCGAGCTCCTCGGCCGCGATCCGCTCGCCGCGCGCCAGGTCCTGCGTGAGCACGCCCGAGCCCAGGCCGAAGCGGGAGGCGTTGGCGACGCGGATCGCCTCCGCCTCGTCCCGAACCTCGATGACCGCCGCCACCGGTCCGAACACCTCCTCGTCATAGGCCGGCATGCCGGGTCGCACCCCGGCCAGCACGGTCGCGGGATACCAGGCGCCCGGCCGGTCGGGAATCTCGCCGCCGAGCATGAGGCGCGCGCCCGCCGCGAGGCTCTCCTGCACCTGCTTGTGGACCTCATCGCGGGCCTGCACGCTCTGCAGCGGCCCGAACTTTGTCGCCTCGTCGCGCGGATCGCCCATGGTGTAGGAGCGCATCGCTTCCACAAAGGCCCGCTCGAAGGCATCACGAACTGCCGAGACCACGATGAAGCGCTTGCCCGCGATGCAGCTCTGGCCGGCATTGACCATGCGCGCCGCGGCGCAAACCCGGGCGGCCTGCTCGATATCGGCGTCCTCGAGCACGAGATAGGCGTC
>Ga0180217_1001785_pt1 | contig 21873 bp, 16 predicted proteins | sample eDN3rd37CBELigOP_FD_128521 | JGI IMG/M metagenome (GOLD analysis project Ga0180217, IMG submission 128521) | Enriched Organic Plus compost microbial communities from Emeryville, California, USA - eDNA 3rd pass 37_C BE-Lig OP (version 2) (version 2) ... | reverse complement strand
TCGACGGCGGCCGTGACGCGGAGCAGCGTGCGCTCGAAACGCGTCGTCGACACGCGGGAGTGTGAGAATCGCGGTGCGGAGATGGTGGTCATGACTCTTCTCCAAGTTCTGGAAGCGGGAAGACGTCGGCGCGGATCGTGACGGGGCGGACGTCGTCGCCGGTCTGGTTGCGGTGCTTTTCCACGGCCTCATCGATCACGGCCATGATCTTGTGCGACAGCTCCGCGCTCTGCGCGGGCGTGAGACGGGCGTGAGCGGTGGAGATCATGCTCGACTCCTGCCACTCGGGGTCTTCCGCCATGAGGCCGCCATGGATGAAGCGCATGAGCTGCTCCTGACGGAGGTGGAAGAACTCGTTCATGACGAGCTGCGTCGCGGCGCGTCCGGCCGGCGACTTCATCGCGTCGGGGTTCGCGAACGACACGCCGCCGACGGGTCGCTGCCACCAGCGCTCGCGCGCGTTGCCGCGGCCTTCGACCTCTTCGATCAGATCGTGCTTCGCGAGGGCGCGCAGGTGGTAGCTGGTCGATCCCGTCGACTCACCGAGCCGCTCGGCCAATGAGCTGGCGGTCTGCGGACCGTACTGACTCAGGATGTCGTAGATCCGCACCCGCATCGGATGCGCCAGCGCCCGAAGCGCGCCGGTGTCGAGCACGCGGTCGTCGCGGTGGTGCGCCAAGACTGCGGACTCCTTTTCGGCGTCGTCCCGATCGTCTTCGCGGATCTCCTCGTCCATGTCTCCGACGATACTCTTGCAAACGTCTCTTTGCAAGCATCTCTTTGCAATCGCTCGTTTGCAAAGAAATGGCGGCATCGGATGCGCCGTCACTAGGCTGGGCGTATGGCGACCGAGAACCCACTGCTCTTCCCCAGCACGCTTCCCTACGGACTCCCCGACTATCCCTCGATCAAGCCCGAGCACTATCTCCCCGCGTTCGAAGAGGCTTTCGCGCTCCACAAGGCCGAGGTCGCCCGGATCACGCAGAACGAGGAGGAGCCGACCTTCGAGAACACCCTCGTGGCGCTCGAGGAGAGCGGCCGGCTGCTCGGCGACCTCTCCCGCACCTTCTACACGGTGTCGTCCGCCGACGCGACCGACGAGATCCAGCGCATCGAAGAGACGCTGGCACCGCTCATGGCCGCCCACGAGGACTCGATCCGGCTCGACAGCGCGCTGTTCGCCCGCATCCGCGCCCTCTACGAGAAGGCGGGCGAGCTCGAGCTCGACGGCGAGCAGCGCTACCTCCTCGAGCGTCACTTCACCGAGATGTCGCACGCCGGTGCCGGCCTCGACGAGGCCGCGAAAGCGCGGCTCACCGAGCTGAACCAGCGCCTGTCGACCCTCACGACTCAATTCGAGAAGAACCTCCTCGCCGACACGAACGATCTCGCCGTCGTGTTCGACGACGCGGCGGAGCTCGACGGGCTGACCGAGGGCGAGCTCTCGGCCGCCGCGCAGGCCGCCGCCGACCGTGGCCTCGAGGGCAAGTACGTCGTGACGCTGACGCTGTTCACGGGGCATCCGTATCTCTCGACGCTCACGCGCCGTGAGAGCCGCAAGCGCATCATGGACGCGTCGCGCGCCCGCGGGTCACGCGGCAACGAGCACGACAACCGCAGCGTGCTGCTGGAGATCGTGCGGCTGCGCGCGGAGCGCGCCGAGCTGCTCGGCTATCCCTCGCACGCGGCGTACGTGACCAGCGATGAGACGGCGGGCTCCCCCGAGGCCGTGCACTCGCTGCTGCGCCGGCTCGCCGCTCCCGCCCGGCGCAACGCGGAGCGCGAGCGCGAAGCGCTGCAGGCGATGATCGACGCCGAGCCCGAGCCGTTCCCGCTCGAGGCCCACGACTGGGCGTTCTACACCGAGAAGGTGCGTGCCGCGCAGTACGACCTCGACACGACGGCCCTGCGCCCGTGGTTCGAGGCGGAGCGCGTGCTGAAGGACGGAGTGTTCCGCGCCGCGACCGACCTGTACGGCATCACTTTCACCGAGCGGGACGACCTGCCGGCGTACCACCCGGATGCGCGCGTGTTCGAGGTGTTCAATGCCGACGGGTCCGCGCTCGGCCTCTACATCCTCGACCTCTACACGCGCGACACGAAGCGCGGTGGCGCGTGGATGAACTCGATCGTGTCGCAGTCACGCCTCCGTGGGACGAGTCCGGTCGTCGTCAACAACCTCAACGTGCCCAAGCCTGCACCGGGCCGGCCGACGCTGCTCACGCTCGACGAGGTGACGACGCTGTTCCACGAGTTCGGCCACGCGCTGCACGGCCTGTTCGCGACGGTGACCTACCCGCACTTCGCCGGCACGAACGTGTTCCGCGACTTCGTCGAGTTCCCGAGCCAGGTGAACGAGATGTGGATCTACTGGCCCGAGATCCTCGACTCGTACGCGCGGCACGTCGAGACCGGTGAGAAACTGCCGGACGGCGTGGTCGAGAAGCTGCGCGCGACGGAGAGCTTCAACCAGGGCTTCGCCACCAGCGAGTACCTCGCCGCGGCCTGGCTCGACCAGGCGTGGCACTCGCTCTCGCGCGAAGAGGCGTCTCGCGACATCGATGTGGCGGAGTTCGAGGCATCCGCCCTCGCCGACATCGGACTCGACAACCCGGTCGTGCCGACCCGCTACTCGTCGACGTACTTCGCGCACGTCTTCTCGGGCGGCTACAGCGCCGGCTACTACTCATACATCTGGAGCGAGGTGCTCGACGCCGACACGGTCGAGTGGTTCCGCGAGAACGGCGGGCTGCGCCGGGAGAACGGCGACCGGTTCCGCGAGCGGCTCCTCGGCGTGGGCGGCTCGAAGGACCCGCTCGCCGCGTACCGGGACTTCCGCGGGCGCGACGCCGAGATCCAGCCGCTGCTCGAACGGCGCGGGCTCGTCGCCTGATCCGTGTGGGTCAGTCGGTGCCGAGGCGATAGAAGCTCCACAGCTCGTGCTCGACCGGGAGCACGTCGAACCGAGTGAACCCGGCGTCGCGGGCCCATCGCTCGACCGTCGGCGCCCGCATCACGGTTCCGTTCGCCTCGTCCTGCCCTTCGGCGATCGTCGCCGGGAGGCAGTGCAGCACGCTGAAGCCGTAGTTGAGGCGCTCGAGGAAGTCGCCGTCGGGCGTGAACTCGTCAGCGACCTTCTCGTCGCCGATGACGATCGCACCGCCGGGCTCGAGGAGCGACCCGAGCGCCCGGAGCGCCCGGACGGGTCCGTTCATGTCGTGCAGCGCCTCGAACACCGTCCCGAGGGCGATCGGTCCCGGCGCGACGCTGCGCAGGGTCTCTGCGTCGCCGGCGTCGGCGCGCACGAACTCGACACGGTCGGCGAGGTCGGTCTCGGCCAGGTTGGCGCGGGCTTCTTCGACGGATGCCTCATCGAGATCGATGCCGATCACGTGCGCGAGCGGGTAGGTGCGCGCGAGAGCGAGCGTCGACCAGCCTGTACCGCACCCCGCGTCGACGATCACCGAAGGGGTCGTGCGGAGCCGGTCGTCGAGGTCGGGAGCCGACTTCATCCACTCCCCCATGGCGAGCGAGAACCCGGGGCGGTTGAGGGATGAGATCGCGTCGCGCACGGCGGCCCCGTACCGGTGGTAGGCGACACCGTCACCCTTCGCGAAGTCGTCGACGACGGCGTCGAACACATCCGCCATGCCGACCAGGAATGAGCCGACGCCCGCCATGGCGTACGGACTCTCGCTGTCGAGCAGCACCTCGGCGTGCGCGGGCGGCAGGGTGTATCGGCGGCTCTGGGCGTCGCTCTCTTCGGCGACCTCGAGGATGCCGGCGGCAGCCTGCTGCTCGAGCCACTCGCGGGCGTACCGCTCGACGATGCCCGTCTCGCGTGCGAGCTCGGCGACCGTCGCCGAACCGAGTCTCTGAAGGGCCGCGTACAGGCCGCGCCGAACCCCCAGTTCCACGCAGAGCAGCTCCATCGCGGGAACGAGCGATTCGAACAGACGGGCGGAGAACGCCTCGGCGCGAGCCGCGCGAGCCTCGTCCGTGGTCGTGGTCGTCATGATCGTCCTCCTGTCGGGTGTTTTCTGGCCGGAGTGTACGTCTGCGCCGGCTCCCCCGGAAGACCGCGAGGCGATGCGGCACGACGCGCTCGACCTCGTGTCCCGTTCCCCCAATAGACTCGGCACACTCCAGAGCGCACACCCGAGAGAATGAGGCCGGCGCACCGTGAAGTGGTTCAGGCGGGCACGCCCGCACGGCGCTGTCTTCACGGCCGTCGCCGTCGTCGCGGCGCTGGTCACCGGAACGGTCATCGCGCTCCTCGGCGCGCTCGACGCCGCAGCCGACGACGGCGTGCGGCGAGGTCTCGCCACCCGTTCCGGGGCCGACCTGGCCCTGCGGGCGACCCTTCCCCTCGCGGAGGACGCGCAGGCGCAGGACGCCGCTGTGCGCTCGGCGATCTCTCGCGCGCTCGCCGACGTGTCGGCACCTGTCGAGGTCAGTCGCTCGACGGTGGCCGAGGCCGTCGTCGAGGTGCCCGGGCTGCTCGAGCAGCTCGAGGCGCTCGTTCTCATGGCCGACGACCTCGAGCGCCACACGGACATCGTCGACGGACGGTGGGCGACGGGTGCCGAGGAGCTGACGATGCAGGCGGATGCCGCGGCCGCTCTCGGCCTCGAGAACGGCGACGCCGTGGTCGTCGCCGGCATCCCGATGCGGCTCACCGGCACCTGGCGGGTCACCGATGCACTGGACCCGCGGTGGCTCGGAGACGAGCGGATCACGGCCGGGCGCGGACGTGCGGTCGCCCCGATCGTGCTCGGCGAGACCGACGAGCGCACGTGGGCGTCGGCGCGCGTGCACTGGACCGCTGCGCCCGATGCGACGAGGGTCACGGCATCCGACCTCACCTCCGTGAAGGAGGGATGGCCGCGCCTGCGCTCCGCCCTGCGTGCCGAGGGCATCGACCCCGCCGCCCTCTCGACGACGGGTGGCTTCACCGACACCGCCGCCGAGCTGCGGGCCCAGGTGCAGGGCATGCAGGCGATCGCCCCCGTCGTGCTGCTGCTCGTCGCGACGGCCGCCGCCGTGACCCTCGCCGAGCTCGCACGCCTCGCCGGCGCGAGCCGCGCACCCGAGCTCGCACTCCTGTGGTCGCGCGGTCGCACCGCGACGGCGAACGCGCTCGAGGCGGCCATGCTCGCGGCGGGTGCCGCCCTGCTCGGCGGGATCCTCGGCGCGGGCGTCGCTGTCTCCATCTCGGCGGCCGCGGGACGCGGCTGGACGATGCCTCTCGTCACTGTGTCGGCGACGGTCGCGGCGCTCGCGTTCGTCGCGGCGGCGGGCTTCGGCATCGGAGCAGCGCGTGCGTCGCACCCGCACGGCAGCGCAGAGGAGAGCAGTGCAGGGCGAGTGAGCCGCCTGGTCGCCCCCGCCGCGGCGGTGCTCCTCACCCTCGCGGCGGCGATCGCGGTGTGGCAGCTGCGGCTGTACGGGTCTCCGATCACGGTGCGGGCGGACGGCGAGGCATCCGTCGACCCCGTCACGGCCTTCGCGCCCGCGCTCGCCCTCGTCGCGGTCGTGTTCATCGGGCTCACTGTCCTGCCCGCGGTCATGCGCCTGTTCGAGCGGCTGTCGCGCCGATCGCGGGCCCCGCGCATGCTCGCGGCGTACAACGTGGCGAGGCGCCTCCCGCGCCTCACCGCCTCGATCGTCGTGCTCGGGGTCGCGACGGGTTCGCTCGTCGCGGCCGCCGCGTACCAGGAGACCTGGGCTGAGGGCTTCGCGCGTGTGAGCGCCTTCCGGTCCGGCGCCGACATCCTCGCGACCGCGGCCGGAGGCGGGTTCCAGCCGCCTCAGCTCGAGGCACTCGACGGAGAGCCGTCCATCGCCGACGTCTTCCCCGTCCAACGGGCGCGGCTGCAGGTTCGCGACGGGTCCGCCGCCCTGGTCGCGGCACCGCCCGTGGCCCTCGCCACGCTCGTCGCACCGGTGAAGGACGCGATCGACGCCGACGCGCTCGCCGCGGCGCTGCCCGTCGAGGCTCCGGGCGTCCTGATCCCGGAGGGGGCGGACGCCGTCGTGCTCGAAGCCTCCACGCGGGACCTCGCCGTCGATCCCGTCGTCACGATGCTCGTGCTCGACAGCGCCGGGAGGCTCACGCGCGTGACAGCCGACGTGTCGGGCACCGGCGATCCCGCGGCCGGACGAACGCTGACGATCACGTCGTCCGTGCCGCCGTCAGCGCGCGACGGCCGCGGTCAGGTCCTCGCGTTCGACGTCGACCTCGCGGATGACGCGATCACGTCCGGGGCGGCTCGCTTCGTACCCACCCGGTGGGCGGACTCGGGCGGACAGCCGCTCTCCGCCTTCACGGAACGGCAATGGTCGCCGCGAGGTGGCGAGATGGTGATCGTCGCGCCTCTCCCCCTCGCGGAGGGAGGGTTCGGAGCCGCACCCGGCGTCATGAACGTACGCCTGATGCCCGACGCGGAGCTCGACGCGGGACTGTACCGCCCGCCGATCGCGGTCACACGGGCGCTCGCGGATCGCTACGACCTCGCTGTGGGCGACACGTTCTCGTTCGCGGTCGAGCGGTCGTACGCGCGCATCGACGGCGAGGTCGTCGCTATCGTTCCGGCCGTCCCGTCGGCCGGCGACGCGGAGGCCGTCCTCATCGATCTCGCGGTGCTGCAGGTCGACGCCGTGCTCACGACGGAGTTCCCCCGTGCGCCCAACGCCCTGTGGATCCAGCAAGGTGGGGCGGGTGCCGCCGCCGACGTCCGCCGCGCACTGCCGCCCAACACCGGCCTGAACTACGCCGACGACTCGGCCGAGCGCGTCGTCGTCGGCTCCGCCGCCCTCGCTGTGTGGGCGGCCGCCGCCCTGTGCTGCCTGCACGCCCTCGTCACCCTCGCCGCCGTCGCCAGCGCCGAGCACCGCACGCGGATGCCCGAGATCGGACTCCTGCGCGCCCTCGGCCTCCGCGCACGAGCGCAGGCGTCGAGCCGACGCGACGAGTGGACCGCGGTGCTCGCGTGCGCCATCGTGATCGGGCTGGTGGCCGGGCTGGCGGTCGGGGCACTGACCGTCCCTCAGCTCGCGAGTGCCGCCATCCCGGGCGTCGACCTCGGCCTCGGCACGCCGCTGCGGATCGACGCCGCGGGCCTCGCGATCGCCCTCGTCGCGCTGGCCGTCGTGTGCGCGGCATCCGTCATCTGGATCTCGGCGACCGTCGCACGCGACGCGCGAACCGTTCGAGGAGCGGAGGGCCTGCGATGAGCGCGCCGTCCCGGTACAGCACGATCGGCCTGCTCCTGCGGCACGCGCGGCGCGGACTGGTGGCGTCGCTGCTCATGGCAGCTCTCGTGGCGGTGTCGGTCTTCGCGGTCTCCGCCGCGCCGCGGGCCGTGGCACAGCTCGGCACCGAGGAGGTGCGGCGTACCGTTGCCGCGACCCCGCCGATCGTGCGCGACCTGCGCGGCGTCGGTCGGCTCGGGCTGCCCGTCGGATTGGCGGGAACCCCCGCCCCGCGGCTCGTCGCACCGACCGACGGCGCCATCGGGCTCTTCCTCGACGATCTGCCCGAACCTGTGGCGTCGATGGCCGGTGATCCGCACTGGGTCGCGAGCACTCCGTCGGCGGATGCGCTGCGGATGGACGGCGAACCCGGCACCCGGTTCATCGTGCGCTTGGCGACGGATCCGCTCTGGCTCGAACAGGTTCGCATCGTGTCGGGCGACGCCCCTGCGCCGTGGGCGGGCGATGAGAACGAGGCATCCGATCAGCCGCCGATCGACATCGCGGTCTCGACGGCCACCGCCTCGGAATCTGGCCTCGCGGTGGGCGATCTCCTCGAGTACGGCCTCCTCGAGCTGCGGGTCGCGGGGCTCTACGAGCCGATCGACGAGGCGGATGCCTATTGGGCGCAGTTCTCAGACCTGCTGGCCCCGCTCGTCGAACGCGAGCCCGGGTCGACGCCGACCGTGCGGGCGTCGGTGTTCGTCGACCCCGGCTCGCTCGGCGGGCTCACGACGAGCGTTCCCGACGGGTCGCTCGTCGCATGGATCCCCCTCGACGGGTCGCCGCTCACCGCCGCGAACGCGGCGACGGTCGCGGCGCAGCTGCGCGCCGCGGTCGCCGCCGACATCGCCCTCCCCTACGGCGGACGCCTCGCGTTCGGCACGGCGCTCGCCGACGAGCTCGACGAGGCGATGGGCCGCACGGCCACGGTCGCTGGACTGCTGGCGCTCGGAGCATCCGGACTCCTCGGGGTCCTGCTCGCCGTCTTCGCCCTCGGAGTCGGATCGATCGTCGACCGACGCCGTCCCGTCCTCGCGCTCGCGCGCGCCCGCGGCGCGAGCGGACCGGAGGTGCGCGCCGCGATGGCGCTCGAGGGGCTCGCCATCGCTGTGCCCGCCACCGCACTGGGGATCGCGGCGGCTGCGGCGGCGATCCCCGAGCCGGTCGGGGCGGATGCGTGGGCGCTGCCCATCGCGGTCGGCCTCGCCGTGCCGGTGCTGTTCGCGCTGCTCTCGGGACCGCGTCCCTTCCGCGCGGAGCGAGAGGACGCGCGGGCAGGCGACCGCCGCACGCGCACGATCGCGGAACTCGCGGTGGTGGGCCTCGCCGTGGTGTCGATCGCGCTTCTCGCTCGTCGCGGCATCGACCCGACCGACGCGGGAGGCGTCGACCCGTTGATCCTGCTCGCACCGCTCCTCATCGCGGCGGCGCTGTGCATCGGTGCGCTGCGGCTGTATCCGATCCCGCTGCGTCTCGTGCTGGCCGGTCGCCGCGGTCGGGACGGCGCGATCGCACTCCTCGGCTCCGCGCGCGCGGTCCGCTCCCCCGTGTTCGGGTTCGCGGCATCGTTCGCGCTGCTGCTCGGGGTGTCGGTCGTGGTGTTATCGGCGGTGCTCGGCTCGACGCTGCGCGAGGCCATCGTGTCGGGGACGCGCGACCGCGTGGGCGCCGACGTGCAGGTCTCGGCCGCGGAACTCGGACAGGACGTGATCGCGGCGATCGCAGAGATCGACGGTGTCGACGACGTGGTGGCGCTCGCGCCGGTGACAGGCGTGCGCGTGCTGGGCGAAGCCGGCACCGCGACCGTCACACTCGTCGTGGCCGACACCGCTGCGCTGCACCGCGTGCGCCCCGACATCCCCGCGATCGACGCTCTGCGCGACGGCGCGGTGCCCGTCGTCGTCTCGAGCGGCGCCCTCGCGCGGGCGGGTGCCGATCCTCGCATCGGGAACGCCGAGGTCGAGGCGATCGATCAGCTGCCGCCTGAGGCGCTGCCCGGCGGCGCCCGCGCGTGGGCGCTCATCGACGCCCGATTCGCCGCCGACGTCGGTCGCGCCGACCTCGACACCGAGCGGATTCTCGTGGGGCTCAGCGAAGACGCGGATGCCACGACCGTCGCCGCCATGATCGAGGAGGCGGTCTCGGCCGCGCAGCCCGACGACCGCCTCGGCACCGTCTCGGTGCTCTCGGCGGACATCCTGCTCGACGAAGCGCGCTCCTCTCCCCTCACGCGCGGTATGGAGACGGCCCTGCCGTGGGTGTCGGCCGGCGCGCTCGTACTCACGCTCATCGGGGTCGCGCTCGCCACGGTCGCAGCATCGGCCACCCGCGGACGCACGGTCGCGGTCCTGCGGATCCTCGGCGCGGACGCGCGTCAGCAGCGCGGCGTGCTGCTGTGGGAGCTCGCACCCCCGGTCGTCGCCTCCGTCGTCGTCGGCACGGCGGTCGGATTCGCGCTCCCCGCCGTGCTCACTCGCCTGATCGATCTCCGGCCGTTCGTCGGAGGATTCGTTCCGCCGCCGCCGACGATCGATCCCGCCTCGATCGCGTTCGCTCTGGGCGCGGTGCTCCTGTTCGCACTCGCAGCGGGCGCCGTGGCCTACGTCGTGGGGCGGCGCGCACCCGTCACCACGACGCTGAAGATGGGAGAGAGATGACCCCCCACATCCGCTGCCTCGACCTCGTACGCATCTACAGCACCGAGGGCGTCGAAGTGCAGGCGCTGCAGGGGCTCACGCTCACGGTGGAGCGCGGCGAGCTCACGGCGATCGTCGGCGCATCCGGCTCGGGCAAGTCCACGCTCCTCGGGATCCTGTCGGGGCACGACAAGCCGACGGCCGGCTCCGCGCACGTCGCAGGGCACGACCTCCTGACGATGTCGGCTCGGGAACGCACGGAGTACCGTCGGCACACAGTCGGCTTCGTGTGGCAGCAGGCATCGAGGAACCTCGTTCCGTACCTCACCGCCGGTGAGAACATCGCGATGGCCCTCGCGATCGGCCACGCCCCGCGCAGCTCTCGGAAGGAGCGCGCAGGTGCACTCCTCGAACTGATGGGGATCGGTCGACTGCGCGACCGCCGACCGCCCGAGATGTCGGGTGGCGAGCAGCAGCGCGTCGCGATCGCTGTCGCGCTCGCGAACGAACCCGAAGTGCTGTTCGCCGATGAACCGACCGGCGAGCTCGACGAGGCGAACTCGCAGCTCGTGTTCTCGTCGCTCCGCGACGTCAACGAGCAGCTCGCCACGACGATCCTCATCGTGACGCACGACGAAGGCGTGTCGGCGCAGGTCCGCCGCACGGTGCAGATCCGCGACGGACGGCTCTCCACCGAAGTGCACCGCCGTCAGGCGATCGACGAGCACGGCCAGGAGCGGGTGCACGCGCAGGAGTACGCGGTGCTCGATCGTGTCGGAAGACTCCAGCTTCCGGCCGACTACCTGCGCGCGCTCGACATGCGCGATCTCGTACGCCTCGAGCTCGAGACGGACCACGTCGCAGTCCACCCGACCGAGCCGCCGGATGCCGCGGCGGGCGACGACCGCGAGGAACAGCGATGACCGCAGACGTCATCCTCCGATGCGAGCAGCTCACGAAGACGTACGGGCACGGGCCGGGCAGGGTCCACGCGGTGCGGAAGGCGTCGTTGACCCTTCGAGCCGGCGAGGTCGTCGTGCTGCAGGGACTGTCCGGTTCGGGCAAGACCACGCTCCTCAACCTCATCGGCTCGCTCGACACCCCCGACTCCGGCCGCATCTGGATCGGCGACCGCGAGGTCACGGGTGCCGACGAGCAGCAGCTCGTCGAGCTGCGGCGTCATGACCTCGGCTTCGTCTTCCAGACGTTCGCACTCCTCCCGGTGCTGTCTGCACGCGAGAACGTCGACCTGCCCCTGCGGCTCGCCGGCGTGCACCGGCGGGAGCGTGAACGGCGCGTCACGGAGCTGCTCGACGCCGTCGGCCTGTCCGCGCATGCCGAGCAGCGTCCTCCAGAGCTCTCAGGAGGGCAGCAGCAGCGCCTCGGCATCGCCCGGGCGCTGGCGACGCGTCCGCGACTGCTGATCGCCGACGAGCCCACCGGTCAGCTCGACAGTCTCAATGCGGAGGCGATGATGGGGCTCATCGCCGGGATGGTGCACGAGCGCGGGATCGCCGCGATCGTCTCCACCCACGACCCCCGCATCGCGGCGCACGCCGATCGGCTCGTGTCGATACACGACGGAGTCGTCACGGCGGAGTGACGTCGGCTACCGTCTCGCCGCGGCGGCGTGCGCGTCTGCGAGCAGACCCAGTTCGGCCGCGAACGCCCTCGTGCGGTCGGCCATCATCTCGGGAACCTCGGCGACGGCGAAGTGGCCGCCCTCCGCGAGCCGTTCGAACGTGCGGAGGTCGCGGTAGTAGCTGCGCGCGAGCGACTCGGGATAGTCGCCCTCGTGCCGCTGGATGTGCACCGTCGCCGGCACGTCGACGGGCGGCATCGCGTCGGGTTGGTCGGCCCCCTCGTAGTACGGGCGGAACGATGTGCCGATGCTCTGCGTGACCCAGTAGATCATCGCCTCGGTGAGGATGCGCTCGCGCGAGATGCGCCGCTCGACCTCGGCCGGTCTCTCGGTCGGTGTATCGCTCCACTCGACGAGCTTCTCGGTGAGCCACGCGAGCAGGCCCGCGGGCGAGTCGTTGAGTGCCGCGGCCAGCGTGTCGGGACGGGTCGCCTGAACGTGCCCGTACGCGCCCTCCGTGCCGTGCGCCGCGTCGAGCCGAGCGAAGAACGCACGCTCGTCGGGCGCCGTCAGCGTCGCACGTTCCTCGCGCGACGGGAAGTGCGAGTGGGTCACGATGATGCCCGCCACCGCCTCGGGATGCGTCGCCGCGACGAGGTCGTTGACGTTCGCCGAGACGTCCTCACCGTACGTGAGGTAGCGGTCGTAGCCGAGCACATCCGTCATGAGCGTGTGCATGGTGTGGGCGAGGCGCTTCTCCGTGATCGGGCCGTCGCGGTACGGCGTCGAGAACGCGAACCCCGGAAAGCTCGGGACGACAACGTGGAAGTCGCGCAGCAGGTCGGCGAAGTCGAGCTGAAGCGCGAACGTGTGCGGCCACCCGTGCATCACGAGGAGGGCCGGTGCCTCGTCGCGCTCCGACCGCAGGTGGGCGAAGTGGATCGTGGCGTCGCCGATGTCGACGAGGAACTGCGGATGCCTGTTGAGCCACTCCTCGCGCGCCCGCCAGTCGAAGCCGATCCACGATTCCACGAGGTCCGCGAGGTACTCCGCGGTCATGCCCGCCGCGGCACGGCGCGGCGAGTCGGGCAACGGACGGAACCTCGAGAGGCGATCGCGCAGGTCTTGGAGGACCTCGTCGGGGACGGCGATGCGGAACGGCCGGGGTGTCTGCATCCGTCCACGCTACGCAGTGCCACCGACACCGTAGGCGGCCACGCGACCAGGTGTCAGGCGCTCTTGCGGGCCTGGCGCAGCACGAGTGTCGGCGGGGCGCCCTGCTCGACCGATGCGCGCGTGATGACGACCTTGTCGACGTCATCGGTCGAGGGGATTTCGAACATGATCGGACCGAGCACGTCTTCGAGGATCGCACGCAGACCGCGCGCGCCCGTCTTGCGCTCGACCGCGAGGTCGGCGATCGCCTCGAGGGCTTCGGTCTCGAACTCGAGCGTCACACCGTCGAGCTCGAACATGCGCTGATACTGCTTGACCAGTGCGTTCTTCGGCTCGGTCAGGATCTCCATGAGGGCCTGCCGGTCGAGAGGTGAAACGGAGGCCACGACCGGGAGGCGTCCGATGAACTCGGGGATGAGGCCGTACTTGTGCAGGTCCTCGGGACGTACCTCGCTGTAGAGATTGAGATCTTCGCCCTTGTTGTGCAGCTCGGCACCGAACCCGATCCCGTGCTTGCCGACGCGCGACGAGATGATGTCTTCCAGTCCCGCGAAGGCGCCGGCGACGATGAACAGCACGTTCGTCGTGTCGATCTGGATGAACTCCTGGTGCGGATGCTTGCGACCGCCCTGCGGCGGCACCGAGGCGACCGTGCCCTCGAGGATCTTCAAAAGCGCCTGCTGGACGCCCTCGCCCGACACGTCGCGCGTGATCGAGGGGTTCTCCGCTTTGCGCGCGATCTTGTCGACCTCGTCGATGTAGATGATCCCGGTCTCGGCGCGCTTCGTGTCGAAGTCGGCCGCCTGGATGAGCTTCAGCAGGATGTTCTCGACGTCTTCGCCGACATAGCCGGCCTCGGTCAGCGCGGTGGCGTCGGCGACGGCGAACGGCACGTTGAGGCGCTTCGCGAGCGTCTGCGCGAGGTAGGTTTTGCCGCATCCGGTCGGGCCGATGAGCAGGATGTTGCTCTTCGCGATCTCGACCTCGTCGGCGCGCTGCTCGGCCGGCTGGAGCGTGCCGTGCGCGCGGATGCGCTTGTAGTGGTTGTAGACGGCGACCGACAGAGCGCGCTTCGCGTCTTCCTGCCCGACCACGTACTCCTCGAGGAACGCGTAGATCTCACGGGGCTTGGGGAGGTCGAAGTCCGCGACCGCGCCCTGACCGGACTCGGCCATGCGCTCTTCGATGATCTCGTTGCACAGTTCGACGCACTCGTCGCAGATGTAGACACCGGGTCCTGCGATGAGCTGCTGCACCTGCTTCTGGCTCTTTCCGCAGAAGGAGCACTTGAACAGGTCGGCGCTCTCACCGATGCGTGCCATCAGGCTCCTCCTCGTGGGCCGGCGGGTGCATTCCCGTGGACGTGTTCGAGCCTAACGGGTGACGGCGACAAGCGGATGGATTGCGACGCCGAATCCGGATGCCGCGACCCGCTCGTCCGCTGAGAGCGAAAGCCCTCGCTGCGCTGGGGAACCGCATGAGAACACGAATGCCCCGCCACCTTCGGGTGACGGGGCGGGCGGAGCATCCGCTGACGCTTCGCCTACTTCGTGAGCGCGGGCTGCGCCCGCTTGCGCGACGTGAGGACCTGGTCGACGAGGCCGTAGTCGACGGCTTCCTCGGCAGACAGGATCTTGTCGCGATCGATGTCCTTGTTGATCTGCTCGACGGAGCGATTCGAGTGCTTCGCCAGCGTCTCCTCGAGCCACGTGCGCATGCGCATGATCTCATTCGCCTGGATCTCGATGTCGGAAGCCTGGCCGTGGCCGGCCTCGCCCATCGCGGGCTGGTGGATGAGAATGCGCGAGTTCGGCAGCGCGAGGCGCTTGCCGGGAGTGCCCGCCGCGAGCAGCACGGCCGCCGCGGACGCGGCCTGACCGAGGACGACGGTCTGGATCTGCGGCGCGATGTACTGCATCGTGTCGTAGATCGCCGTCATGGCGGTGAACGAGCCGCCCGGCGAGTTGATGTACATGATGATGTCGCGGTCGGGGTCCTGCGACTCGAGCACCAGCAGCTGCGCCATCACGTCGTCGGCCGACGCGTCGTCGACCTGCACGCCGAGGAAGATGACGCGGTCCTCGAACAGCTTGTTGTACGGGTCCTGGCGCTTGTAGCCGTACGCGGTGCGCTCCTCGAACTGCGGCAGGATGTAGCGGCTGTTCGGGACCTGGAAGCCCTGCGGGAGGCCGGCGCCGAAGGTGGGGGTGTGCATTGCGATGTCTCTCTCTTTCGCCCTCGGTGCCGTCAGTTCGCGGTTCCGCCGCCGCCGGACACGTCCACGGCGTGCTCCCGGATGTGGTCGACGAAGCCGTACTCGAGCGCCTCCTCGGCCGAGAACCAGCGATCCCGGTCGCCGTCGGCGTTGATCTGCTCGACGGTCTTGCCGGTCTGCGCGGCGGTGATCTCGGCGAGTCGACGCTTCATGTCGAGGATGAGCTGCGCCTGCGTCTGGATGTCGCTCGCGGTTCCGCCGAAGCCGCCGTGCGGCTGGTGCAGCAGCACGCGCGCGTTCGGGGTGATGTAGCGCTTGCCCTTCGTGCCGCTCGTAAGCAGCAGCTGGCCCATCGATGCCGCCATGCCGATGCCCACGGTCACGATGTCGTTCGGGACGAACTGCATCGTGTCGTAAATCGCCATTCCGGCCGTGATCGAGCCACCGGGCGAGTTGATGTAAAGGTAGATGTCCTTCTGCGAGTCCTCGGCCGCGAGGAGGAGGATCTTCGCGCAGATCTCGTTCGCGTTGTCGTCACGCACCTCCGAGCCGAGCCAGATGATGCGGTCCTTCAGCAGCCTGTCGAAGACACTCGTCGCGACAAGGGGTTCAGCGGCCATGTGTGCTCCTGATTCCGTTCGTGGCATCGAATCTACCGGCGCGTCGCGTGCGACCCGCCCGTGTTCGCCGTGGGCAGATCAGGGCGCGCCCGCCCCCAGCTCGTCGACGTAGGCGAGAACGGATCGCCGGTACCGCGACAGATGCGGAGCGAGTGCGCGCAGCGCGACGGATGCCGCCTCCCGGTCGCGTCCTACAGACACGAGCGCCAGCGCGAGGAACGCGGCGGCCTCGTCTCGAAGGGGCGAAGGCGGCTCGCGGTCGAGCTCGGCGCGGAGCATCCTGATCGCCTCGTCGGTCCTGCCGAGGTTGCGCAGCGTGCTCGCGAGCTGGATGACCGCCTGAGAGCGGTGCTCGTCGTCGAGTCCCGCCTCGAGCGCCGCACGGTACAGCGGCTCGGCCTCGGCCTCGAGTCCTGCCGAGTCGCGCGCACCGGCACGCTCGAAGAGCGCGCGTGCGTCGTGGTCGGGGCGCTCCGCGGCCAGCGCGTCGATGCGCGCCACGACCTCCTCGTCGGAGAGCGTCTCGTCGTCCCACACCGCGGCGACCCGGTCGTCCCAATCGCCGGTCATCTTCGTTCCTCTCTGGACACGACGGGGGACGGATGCCGCAGCACCCGTCCCCCGGTTCGCATCGCCGCGCGGCGATCACTCCTTGTCGGCGGCGGCCTTCTTCTTGGCGGGCGCCTTCTTCTTGGCCGGCTTCTCGGCGGCCTCGGCCTCTTCGGCCTCGATCACGGCGTCGGCCTCGGCCGCGGCATCCGCGATCTCCTCGGCCTCTTCGACGACCTCTTCCTCGGCCGCAGCCTCGTCTTCGGTCGCGACGAAGCCGGTCAGGTCGACCGGGGCGCCGTTCGTGTCGACGACGGTGACCTTGCCGAGCGCGACCGCGAGGGCTTTGTTGCGCGCGACCTCGCCGACGATCGCGGGCAGCTGGTTGTTCTCCTGCAGAGCGTTGACGAAGTCCTGCGGCGACATGCCGTACTGCGCGGAGGACTGGATGAGGTACTGCGTGAGCTCGTCCTGCGAGACCTGCACGTTGAACTTCTCGGCGATCGCGTCGAGCAGCATCTGCGTCTTGAACTGCTTCTCACTCGCCTCGGTGACCTCGGCGCGGTGCACGTCGTCTTCGAGACGGCCCTCGGCCTCGAGGTGGTTGTGCACCTCGTCCTCGACGAGCTGCGCCGGGACGGGGATGTCGACCTGCTCGAGCAGGCGCTCGACGAGCTTGTCGCGAGCCTGTGAGCCCTGGGTGAACGCGGACTGCTGGCCGACGCGCTCCTTGAGGCTGTCACGCAGCTCGGCGATCGTGTCGAACTCGCTCGCGATCTGAGCGAAGTCGTCGTCGGCCTCGGGAAGCTCACGCTCCTTGACGCTCTTGACCGTGACCGAGACCTCGGCCTCCTCGCCGGCGTGGTCGCCGCCGATGAGCTTCGAGCGGAACGTCGTCTCCTCGCCGGCGGTGAGCGACTCGACGGCCTCGTCGATGCCCTCGAGCAGTTCGCCCGAGCCGACTTCGTACGACACGCCGTCGGCACGGTCGATCTCGGCGCCGTCGATCGTCGCGACGAGGTCGAGCTCAACGAAGTCACCCGTGGTGGCGGGGCGGTCGACCGTCACGAGCGTGCCGAAGCGGGCACGCAGGCGGTCGAGCTCCTCGTCGATCGCGGCCTCGTCGACCTCGGCCGCGTCGACCTCGATCGTGGTGCCCTTGAGCTCGGGGAGCTCGAAGTCGGGGCGGACGTCGACCTCGACGTCGACGAGCAGATCGCCCGAGAAATCCTTCTCGTTCGGCCACTCGACGATGTCGGCGCTGGGGCGGCCGAGCACACGCACGCCCTGCTGGGCGACCGCGTCCCGGTAGAACTTGTCGAGGCCTTCGCTCACGGCGTGCTCGAGGACGGCGGCACGGCCGATGCGCTGGTCGATGATGGGCGCGGGCACCTTGCCCTTGCGGAAGCCGGGGATCTGCACGTCCTGCGCGATGTGCTCGTACGCGTGCGCGATGCTCGGCTTGAGCTCTTCGGGGGTGACCGTGATGCGGAGCTTCACCCGCGTCGGGCTGAGCTTCTCGACGGTGCTCGTGACCATGCCTGTTCGTTCTCCTCGTGTGGTCCGCGCACGGCGCGGCGGCTGAAGTCTGGGTCTCGGGGGCCGTGACGTCGGGGCGACAGGATTTGAACCTGCGGCCTCCCGCTCCCAAAGCGGGCGCTCTACCAAGCTGAGCTACGCCCCGGGCGGGTGCGCACACGAGTGCGCCGATTTCGGCCCCGGTAAGTCTAGCCGACGTGGTGACGCCGATATGTCCCATGCCGCGTCACCGCGTCCGCTCGACCCCCTGGGCACACCGATCCGGCGCCGGGAACGGCTTCGTCCGGCAGGCGGTCTCCTGCAGCCACTCCGCCTCCTCCCGTGAATCCGCGCGGAGGCTGGCGGTGTGGATGAGCGCGGTCCGGCCGTGTACTACGATTGGTCGGTGCCCGTCAGCGGGCGCACGGGGATGTAGCTCAATGGTAGAGCCCCAGTCTTCCAAACTGGCTACGCGGGTTCGATTCCCGTCATCCCCTCCAATGCCCTGAGGGTCGCCATCCGGCGGCCCTCAGGGCTTTCGCGTGGACGCCGTCGGAACCGACCCGCCTCGGGGGGTCCCGCTCCGCGCTAAGAGGCTCCGCACGCCGCGCAGCGGCGTGTGGAGGCGCGGAGTGGCCGATTCCCGTCATCCCCTCCAAAGCCCTGAGGACCGCCATGCGGCGGGCCCCTCAGGGCTTTCGTCACTCCCCCTGGAGCACCTTCACGAAAGACTCCGGCAGCACGACGTTCCCCGGCGCATCGCGGAAGAACGGGGCGACCTGTTCGGGCGTGTAGCCGGCGATGCCGCATCCGACCTCGGTCACGAGGAATCGCAACTCCGGGTGTTCGCGAGCGAACTCGATGAATCGACCCGCCTGCTTCTCGAACACGTCGAGGCCCGACATCGTGTCGATCGCGTACGACTGGCCCTGCAGCCCCTCGGCCTGCCCCCATACCGCGCCGAAGCGCTCGTGCGCGAAGCGCGCCGCTCCCCCGGCGTGCGCGCCCTGCCCGTTCGATCCGAAGACGAAGATCTCGCCGGGTTCGAGCTGCTCGATGCGCATGTCAGCCTCCTGCCGCGCTCGCGGACTCGTGCGCGTCGCGCAGGCGCACGTAGCCGGCGGCGTTGTTGCGGATGCCTTCGCGCTCCTCGTCCGTCAGCTCGCGACGCACCTTCGCGGGAACACCCGCCACGAGCGACCCCGGCGGCACGACCGTGCCCTCGAGCACGACTGCTCCGGCTGCGACGAGCGATTCGGCACCGATCTCGGAGTTCGAGAGGACGACGCTGCCCATCCCGATGAGCGCGCCGTCTCCGATGGTGCATCCGTGCACGACGGCGTTGTGGCCGACCGACACGTTCTCGCCGATCACGACCGGCGAGCCGCTGTCGACGTGGACCGACACGTTGTCCTGCAGGTTGCTGTTCGCGCCGATCGTGATCGTGTCTCCGTCGGCGCGCAACACCGCGTTGTACCAGACGCTCGTGCCCTCGCCGAGCGTCACGGCGCCGATCACTCGTGCGCCGGAGGCGATGAAGGCGGTCGGGTGCAGGTCGGGTGTCGATCCCGAGACGGACAGGACGGATGCATCGTGGGCGATGGTCATTCTTCGACCATAGCGAGAGCCAGGCGCCGACCCGACCGGCGGCTAGTCAGCGGTCGACGAGTTCAGCGCGCTCCGGATCGCCTCGGTGTACCAGGGTGCCAGGGTGTCGGCGAAGGTGACCGTGAGGTGGTCCTGATCGCGGTACACGTTGGCGCCGCCCACCACTGGGCTGCAGACGTCGGGGCCGCAGAACACCTCGGTGAAGTCGAGCAGCGAGACGCCATCGACATCGGTCGCGGCTTCCCGCAGCGGATCGTCCTCGACGAGGAGAGCGGAACGGGGACCATCGCACTCCGATGCGTCCCGCGTGCGCAGGCATTTGTTCGGATCGGTCTCCCACACGGGGTTGTCGACGACTGTGACCACGGGGATCCCCCGGTCAAGCACCTCGCCCCAGGCCTCGCGGTAGCCGGCGACCGCTGCGTCGTGCGCGGAGTCGAACCCCGCCGCCGAGTACGGCGTCGTCGCGATGGCCGCGGTGAACACCGCGTCGAGGTCACGCTCGGCGAGCTGCGCACGCACGGCATCGCGCCACTCGGTGCACGCCGCGCCGAAGGCGCCGGGCGTCGCGAGAGGAGTCGTGTTCCACGGGCACGCGCCCTTGAAGTACGTCACGAGGCGCCAGCCGTTGTCGTCGGCCATGCGCTGGAAGGTCGACAGCAGCTGGAAGGCGTGGCTGTCTCCGATGAGGGCGACGGTGGGGGCATCCGCATCGTCTGATCCGAACTCGCACGACACCGGGCGTGCGTCGTTGAGCTGGACGAAGCACTGCTCGTCGCCCGGTCGGTCGACCCCCGCGAAGCCGGGGGCGGGCAGGATCGTGTCGTCGAAGTCGACGCCCTCGCACCCGGGATCGAGCTCGAGTGCCGCACCGAAGCACTCCGGCGGGTTCTCGCGCAGCTCCTGGAGTCCGCGGACTCCGTCGTTGTAGGCGGGCGCGTTCACGGCCCACGCGGTGCCCGCGGCCCCGGCGACCACGAGCATCGCGGCGAGCGACGACCACAGCGTCACGCGCGCGGGTCTCGACGTGAGCGCCTTCCAGCCGCGGACGGGATCTTCGACGAAGCGCTTGGTGAGCCATGCGAGCACGAAGCACAGCGCGAGCAGAGCGAGCCGGTGGTAGATCGTGAGACCCCAGAACGGCACCGACGGCGCGATGATGATCAGCGGCCAGTGCCACAGGTACAGCGAGTACGAGATGTCGCCGACGAACTGCGCCGGGCGAAGCGAGAGGACGCGCGTCGGGTACCACCAGCGGTCCGCGTTCGAGGCGGCGATGATCGCCGCCGCTCCGAGCGTCGGCAGCGCCGCCGCATAGCCCGGGAACGGCGTCTGCCCGTCGAAGCGGAACAGCGTGAAGACGATCGCGGCGACACCCGCCCACCCGAGCACGAAACTTCCTATCGCGTTGCGAATGCGCAGCATCGGGATGAGCGCCACCATCGCCCCGACGCCGAACTGCCACATGCGGCCGAAGGTCACGAAGTAGGCGGGTGCGGGGTTGGTGAGGGTGAACCACACGCAGAAGACGAACGACACCGCGGACACGATCGCGAGAGCGGTGATGACGGCGCGACGGCGAGCGCCGCGGAACCACTTCATTCCCGCCCAGGCCGCCAGCAGCATGATGAGCGGCCACATGACGTAGAACTGCTCCTCGAGCGACAGCGACCAGTAGTGCTGCACCGTCGTCGGATCGCCCGAGTGGTTGAGGTAGTCGGCGGAGTTGAGCGCGAGGTACCAGTTCTCGACGTAGAACGTCGACGCGACGATCTCGCGCACCTCGTTCGGCAGCGCCGATGTGGGCATGAGGTAGGCCGACCCGGCGACGACCGCGCAGAACAGCAGCACGAGCAGCGACGCGGGCAGCAGGCGCCGCGCGCGGCGGGCCCAGAACTGCGACAGCTTCACTGTGCCGGTGGCGGTCAGCTCGCGCATGAGGTGCGACGTGATGAGGAAGCCCGAGATCACGAAGAAGATGTCGACGCCGACGTACCCGCCGGGGAAACGCCCCGGCCAGAAGTGGTACAGCACGACGCACAGGACCGCGATCGCACGGAGTCCCTGCACGTGCGGGATGAACCGCGAAGGCTCGGCATGCTCGGGCGAACGGTCGGTCGGCTGGCGCAGCACCACTCGCGCGGGATCTTCGAGGTGCTGCGGTCCGAGGTCGTGATCGGCGGATGGCACCCCTCGACGTTAGCCGCTCCGAGCCGATGCGAACGACGCGCCGAGCCGTCGGCACGACTCCACCGCGCGCGGTTAGCCCAGGCTTCTCTTGCTTGCGGAATACAGGGTGCTGAGTAGCGTTGCTCCCATCGGACCGACCGGTTTCCCGACGCTATCGGAGGCGAAGGCCATGACGAACACGCAAACGACCCCCGCAACCGCTGCCGACCCGACGGTCGCCGCAGCCGCAGCACAGTTCCTCACCCCTCTCGTCCTCGGACTGCAGGCGCTCGCCGTGAACGGCAAGCAGGCGCACTGGAACGTCCGCGGTGCGAACTTCATCGCGATCCACGAGCTGCTCGACACCGTGGTGGCGCACGCGCAGGACGGCGCCGACTCCGCCGCGGAGCGCATCGTCGCCCTCGGCCTTCCGATCGACGCGCGCGTGGCGACGGTCGCCGAGAAGGCGAAGAAGACCGCCGTCGGCGGCGGCTTCACGCAGTGGGAGGACATGATCCGCGCGGTCATCTCCGACATGGACGC